>Ga0134101_1000103_pt1 | contig 109410 bp, 119 predicted proteins | sample 12_3_2metaG_FD_94446 | JGI IMG/M metagenome (GOLD analysis project Ga0134101, IMG submission 94446) | Switchgrass degrading microbial communities from high solid loading bioreactors in New Hampshire, USA - 12_48_3.3_201_A2 metaG | ecosystem: Engineered > Bioreactor > Semi-continuous >...
AGGCCGGCGGCATGAATGCACAAAACCTCTATGCCATGGGACTGCAACAACCCCAGCAGGCCACTCCTCAACAGGCTTCAATCGGAAGTTCCAATTTATGGACGTGTTCATGCGGTACACAGAATTCCGGAAACTTCTGCACCAACTGCGCTAAGCCCAGGCCGACAGCTCCTGCCCAGTGGACCTGCTCCTGCGGCACCGCCAACACAGGCAAATTCTGTTACAATTGCGGCAAACCGGCACCAACAGGTACTGTTCGTTACCGCTGCGACAAATGCGGGTGGGAACCGGAAAATCCCGCTCAGCCGCCTAAATTCTGCCCTGAATGCGGCGATGTTTTCAATGATAATGACAAGACATAACCTTATTTTAAATACAAAGGCCATGAATAAAGCTATTTATAATTGAACAGATTGGATGTGGTTATTCTGGAACTGCTTGAATTCAAGTGTCCCTCCTGCGGAGGAGCCGTCGGTTTTGACAGCAGGCTTCAAAAAGTGAAGTGTCCTTACTGTGATACCGAATTTGAAATGGAAACCTTGAAAGCATATGATGAGGCCTTAAAAAGTGACCGGCCGGATGAAATGAAGTGGGAAACCCAGGCCGGAAGCCAATGGGATGAGAGCGAAGCTTCAAAAATAAATGCATACATATGCAAATCCTGCGGAGGCGAGATTGTCGCCGATGAAAACACAGCCGCCACCAACTGCCCCTTTTGCAATAACCCTGTAGTTATGACAGGCAGGCTATCCGGCGTTTTACGTCCGGATTATGTAATCCCTTTTAAACTGGACAAAAAAGCAGCTAAAGAAGGACTTAAGAAGCATTTGCAGGGCAAGAAGCTCCTGCCGAAAATTTTTAAAGATGAAAACAGGATCGAAGAAATAAAAGGCATTTATGTACCTTTTTGGCTGTTTGACGCCGACGCGTATGCAAATATCCGGTACAAAGCCACAAAGGTTCGTACCTGGAGTGATAACGACTATATTTATACTCAGACCAGTTATTATTCTGTCTGGAGAGGCGGCAGCCTCACTTTTGAAAGAGTCCCGGTGGACGGCTCCACAAAAATGCCGGATGATTTAATGGAATCGATCGAACCATATGATTTTTCGGAGGCCGTAGATTTTCAGACGGCTTATCTGGCCGGTTATTTGGCCGACAAGTACGATGTTAAAGCCGATGAAAGCATTTCCCGCGCGAATGAACGTATAAAGCGCAGTACTGAAGAACTTTTTGCCTCAACCGTAACCGGATATGCAACGGTTACAACCGAGAGCAGCAATATACATTTACAGAACGGCACGGCAAAATATGCGCTGTATCCGGTCTGGCTCCTTAATACCATATGGAATAACGAAAGATATACTTTCGCAATGAATGGGCAGACAGGGAAGTTCGTCGGTGATTTGCCCATGGATAAAGCGGCATATTGGAAATGGCTGGGCGGTTTGACCGCTGCTGTAGGCGCAGTTGCATACCTGATTTTATTCTTACTGAACTTGTTATAAGGAGGCGAAGAGAATGAGGAAAAGAAATCTGTTAATTGTTTTAACTATTATTTTCTGGGTCGCTTCACTTGTAACAGGGTTTGCCGCCAGTGACAGGGAACTGCCGTTATTGGTAGATGATGCCGATCTTCTGACCGACAATGAAGAAAGAACTTTGAATTCAAAATTGGAAAGAATCAGTGAAGAATATCAATGTGAGGTTGCAATAATAACGGTAAATTCTCTTGGCAGTAAAACCGCCACCGAATACGCCGATGATTTCTTTGATTATAATGGCTACGGATATGGTAGTAATGATGACGGTATCCTGTTGCTTGTCAGCATGAAAAGCCGGGATGTAGCCATTTCAACGCATGGTTTTGCGATCAGGGCTTTCACCGATGCAAAACAGGATTATATGTATGATAAATTTTTGCCGTATCTGAGCAACGGAAATTACAATAAAGCCTTTTCCACCTTTGCAGACCTGTGCGACGAAATACTGGCAGAGGCCAGAGCCGGTACCCCTTTCCTTTCAGGCAAACGTCTGATTGTCTCACTTATAATAGGCGTGATAATCGCATTAATAGTTACCGGAATAATGAAGGGCCAGCTCAAGAGCGTACGTTACCAGCCTGCAGCCTCAAGTTATTTAAGAAATAACAGCTTTAGTTTAAAAGTCAGCAGGGATCTTTACCTGTATAGCAGAATTTCCAGGCAGCCTAAGCCAAAAAGCTCCTCCTCGGGTTCGAGTACTCACACATCATCTTCCGGCCGTACCCACGGAGGCTCAAGCAGGAAATTTTAGCTGTACATATTAACCGGATAAAAAACATGGTGTATGTAAAACCACAGAGTATATGCTCTGTGGTTTTGTTATGGAATTCCAGTCTGGCCATTTATCACGCCACTTACAAATTTTACTGACTTTTGTATGATTCAGTCGGTTACCAATATAAAAGCTGTTTAATTTTCTATGGAAAAATGATACTGTCGAAATTTGGTGTTTTATTGAATATAATTGCAAAAAACATTATAATATAAATAGTTTTAATCATATTTAAGGGGGGGCTTGAAATGGCTATAACATGGAATGAAGACTTATCGGTCGGTGTTGATTTAATCGACGAGCAGCACAAATTATGGTTCGAGAAAGCCAATCAGTTGTATAAGGCCGGTCAGGAAGGAAGGGCTAAGGAATTCATAATCGAAATGTTTGATTTTCTGGACGACTATACAAAACAACACTTCAAAGATGAAGAAGCATACATGGAAAAAATAAAATATCCTCAAATCGATGCCCAGAAAAAAGCGCATGCCGCTTTTATCGCCGATCTGGCAAAGTTAAAGAAGGATTATAACGAATCAGGCGGAAACATCGTGTTGATCATTAATGCCAACAAAATGATCCTCAACTGGCTTACTCAACATATAAGAAATATGGACAAAAAAATCGGCGAATATGCCAAGACTCTTTAATTAACGAAATGAGGGGATATAATGTCGATAAAATGGACTCCTGACTTGTCAGTAGGTGTTGAATCGATTGATGAGCAACACAAAACATTGCTTGAAAAAGCGGATCAGTTGTTCAGAGCCGGTCAGGAAGGAAGGGCTAAAGAATTCATAATTGAATTGTTTGATTTTCTGGACGACTATACAAAAAAGCACTTTAAAGATGAAGAAGAATACATGAAAAAAATAAAATATCCCCAGATTGAAGATCAGAAAAAAGCTCATGCCGCTTTTATTGCCGATCTTGCAAAGTTAAAGAGGGATTATAACGAATCAGGCGGAAATATCGTATTGATTATTAATGCCAACAAAATGATGCTTAACTGGCTTACCCAACATATAAGAAATATGGACAAAAAAATCGGCGAATACGCCAAGACGCTTAAGTAAAATAAATATGTAATGAATGGCTGCCCTGTACGGACAGCCATGCTTTCTCTTATTCCAATTACAGCTTAATTTATATCTCAACTAACCTTTCAAATTTTGCGCTATGTGTAACACCAAGAGGATTTCGAACTTTTTTGTTTCAGGCAATAAAGTTACTGTGCTTTTAATACAATAGTCTCTTCTTTGTCACCCCATTTAACAGTGAAACGAACCTCTTCGCCTTCTTTTAGTATACTGCCATTGCCACTGCTGCCCCCAAGCTTTACACAGGCATCTTTATCAAGAGTTAAACCCTCTCCTCTGCCACTTGAGGTACCAGCTTCATATTCAAAAGTAATAGGGCCTACGCTATCTATATCTGTCTTTTTATACTTGATTACAGGGAGATACTCCTGATAACTTTGGTAATGAGATCCATCTTCATCTTGGTACCAATGTTCGTAAAACTTATAGATATAGGTTCCCTCCCAGTTTTCACTGTCTCCTTTATAAATCCTTTCTTTACCGTCATTTAAATCCTTAAACACTATACTGGAAATCAAGCCTGCTGTTTTGCCAATATTCTCAAGATCCTCTACGGCTTTAGGTATTTCCGAAGGTTTGAACACGATAAGTGAATTCTTCGCGTGATATATAAATTCTTCAAATGTATACGGATTATCAAACTTATCATTCTCATTCAAGATTTTCTCTTTTTCGCCAAAAGAACGGAAGGTATATATCAAAAGCATACCTTTATTCTCACCAATACTATAAACAGCTGGCCTTACGCCTTTCAAATCGTAATCTTCAGGAGATTTGGTCCTGTCTTTTTTAAGAGGTATACCTTCGGCTTTAAAAGTTTTAACGATTTTTCCAAGTGATAGTAAATTCTTATTAGAATCTTCACCTATTTTATATCCCAGTACGCCTGTAACTATAAAGCCAATAAGAATCAGTACACTAACAATGAATCCCCATACTTTTAACCTTTTCATCCACGTTTTGAAGGTATCAGCCTTCGGCAAATCTTCTTTAAAATCTGCTACTTTTAACTCATCATCAGAATATTCCTGCAATAACATACTGCAGTTTTTACATTCTTTCATATGCTCTTCAATAATTTCCTTAGTGGTTTGACTCAGGTCATCCTCAATATATAAGGGGATCAAGTCTTCTATCAATTCACAAGGATATTTATTCACTTAAATTTCCTCCTTTACAGTAAATTCTTTTAAACGCCAATCTTGCACGATGAATATTTACTTTTACCCAGGAAACAGAATGACCCGTTATAATCGCTATTTCCTCATAAGAGAACTGCTGCCAGTCTCTGAGCCATAACACTTCCCGCTGCTTTTCGCTAAGTTGCATTAGAATATCTGTGATCAGCTTATTGTTTTCTTTCCTTTCAAACTTTTCTTCAGGTCCATTTCTATCCGGAATATCAATTATATTTTCATCTATAGATATCGTTGCAGCCGCGTTTTTTCTGCAATACTGGCTATAGACATTTCTTGCAATTTTATATATCCATGTGGAAACGTGGCTGTCACCACGAAATCTATGTATGGACTTAACTACCTGAAAAAATGTTTCTTGTGTGAGTTCTTCGGCCAGATAAAAGTTTAGTGTCAATCCATAAAGATATTTAAAAATATATTTTTCATATGTCTCATATATTTCTTTTATCCCCTCCAACTGATCACCACCCCCTGTTTTATAGTGGAAAAAACGCCCAAAAAGTTACACCTTTAATTATAAAATTTCTGAAAGCCTTTACGCCAGGGATCAAAATCTTTGTGTGTATCCACACATTTGCGTTTATAAAAAGTAATTCGGACAAATCTACAGTTTCCGATTTGCCCGAATCTCTTGTGTTATATGCCTTTTACATAACAAGTCTGGTTGGCTGTATTGTTTTGATTTATTTATTTCAATGTTTATTCTTTTGTCACACATTCAGTTTTATTAAGACGGTTTTTTTCTTTGTCTTTCAGGTCAACAATTCAGAAAGCTATCCCTTGAGACCTATTTTATGTTTCTATGACCGTTATCATAGTTTGGATTGAAGGGATTAATAAAGATGCAATAATTGTTATGGCTTTAGTTTTCCTTTTAGCTCTTTTATTTTTGCTTCAATCAATGAAATTACTTTTTTAAATTCCTCATCACCCTTACCTGTGGGGTCATCCAGCCCCCAATCTTCCCTATGTTTACATGGAATGTAAGGGCATTCCACATTACACCCCATTGTAATAACAATATCTACCGGAGGAATTTCATCAATCAGCTTTGAATATTGAGTTTTCTCCATATCTATATTATAAAGCTCCTTCATCAGGCGTACAGCACCCTGATTAATTTGGGGCTTTGTTTCTGTGCCAGCAGAGTAACTTTCAAATGTATCTGCCGCAAAATGTTTACCCATTGCCTCAGCTATTTGGCTTCGACATGAATTATGGACACAGATAAATGCGACCTTAGGTTTATTACTCATAATCCACACCTATTTTCTTTCTGGGAACAAATGCCTTGTATTATTCGCTATCTTTACAAGTACCAACATAACGGGCACTTCTGTAAGGACCCCTACAATGGTTGCTAGTGCAGCAGGACTTTCTGTGCCAAACAATGCAATTGCCACAGCGACTGCCAATTCAAAAAAGTTTGATGCACCAATCATACCGGCAGGTGCTGCTATATCATGTGGAAGCTTTAACGCTTTACATATAAGATATGCAATGAAAAAAATAAGGAAAGTCTGAATAAACAATGGTATGGCAATTAGAACAATGTGTAGTGGATTATTTAGAATTACATCTCCTTGGAATGAAAAAATTATTATTAATGTTAACAACAAACCTATGGTCGTAACATTTCCAAATTTCGGGATAAAACTCTTCTCAAAGTAACCGAATCCATGTTTTTTTATAACATAATTACGGGTAATTACTCCACCAACCAATGGAACGACAACAAACAATACTACGGATAGAAGTAATGTATTCCATGGTATGGTTACACCGCCTATACCTAATAGAAATGCAACTATAGGTGTGAAAGCTATAAGGATTATTAAATCATTTGTTGCCACTTGGACGACAGTATATGCTGCGTTACCTTTTGTCAAATAACTCCAAACAAATACCATAGCTGTACACGGTGCGGCTCCAAGAAGTATTGCTCCTGCAAGGTAATCCTGTGCCAATTCCACTGGAATCATAGATTTAAAAATTACAAAGAAAAACAACCATGCAATACCGAACATTGTAAAAGGTTTTATCAACCAATTGATTATCCATGTAACAAAAAGCCCCTTAGGATTTTTACCTACATCTTTGATACTGGCGAAATCGACCTTCATCATCATTGGATAAATCATAAGCCATATCAAAATAGCAATGGGAATAGAAACCTGAGCATATTCAAATTTACCTAAGAAATCAGGGATAGCTGGCAAAAACCTACTGATAAGTACACCGACAACCATACATAAAGCAACCCATAGGGTCAGATACTTTTCAAAGAAACCAATCCCCTTATTTTCCTTTTTACTCATAATTAATCGCACTCCATTTTAACAACATCCTTCACTGCTTGAACAATCACAGCTTGGCTCACTTCCTTTAAGCCACCCCATAATAACGGCAGTGGCACAACCTACTCCGGTACTAACGGTGATGGCATTTGAGGGACAGTTTTTCGCACAAGCACCGCATTCCATACAAAGGTCTTTATCTTCAATCTTTGCTTTCTTATCAGTCATACTGAAAACTCTATGAGGACAAACTTCCGCGCATCTTCCGCAGCCAATACATTTATCAACTGACAGACGGAGCGTTGTAACATTCTTTAAATATCTATGTTTCATAGTACCCTCCTTCATACTTTGAAAGTGTTTATCAGCAACAATACAATCCCCACTACTGATGAAATAGCAATAAGCGGCACAGCTATTTTCATTTCTTTAATAACGCCAGAAAAGGATGTATATGTTGACGAGCCTGTAAAATTCATAGTCAAATAAGCCGACAATGACGGTAACACCAGCAAATCCCCTATTGCAAGAAGCAAGGATTCAGGAGCAAACCAGCCGTTGTACGAGATTAATATCAATGTCCATAACAGCCCCATCAACCAACCCTTCCATGCGAATGCCCTACCTGGAATCACTGGAAGAAGCAAAGGCGTTATAACAGTTCCCGTTATCACAGCACCCGTATAGGCAATGAAATCCGAAAGTCCAAAAGGTCTTGCAGCGAACAGATTCATGAGAAACATTATGCCAAAAATCATCAATGATAACTTTGCAGTGTTAACCAGTTCAACTGGAGTAAGTACTAATCTGTTCCTCAATGTAAATTTTACCGTACGCATTTCTTCTGTAGCTTTAAAGCCTGAGTCGAGAAAAGCCTTTATATCCTTCGCTCTCACGGGCCCGTAAACAACAGAAAAACCAGTTTGTTTTTTCACTTCATGTGCACTCACACCAGTTGCACCTAACTGTGGCAACACCAATTTTCTGTGTGATACTATCTCAGTAAGCCCAGTTTTAAATATGCGGCTTACTAGTTCATCGGTTCCGAATGTCCCTTTACCAGCAGCACACCAGACATTGATACCCTTTGTATCAAGTATCAAAATCCAGCAATCCAGGCCTGACAACTCTTTTCTCAAGACATCAAATGTTAGCTTATAGTTCGCACTTACCAGGACGGGAGATGAATGAACAGGATTACCTATAGCGTAAAGCCCAGGATTAATCTTGTAGTCCATCCTTTTGATGCCCCAACGCACCTTCCACGCTCCGAGTATGTCCTTAAAGTTAAGGTTTGTTGAAACCACAGGCACGCTACCTTTAGGCGTATGGATTTCACCCGTTACCCATTTATCATTTTTATCATACGGTGTGATTGATTTCGTGCTGCAACAACTGCTGACCGAACAGCAACAGGACTTCTCATTACTCATTTTTATCACATCCTTGAATTCAATAATTAACTCTTTCTTTCTCAAGAAAAATTCACTATATTTTCAATTGATGCATTCTGGAACCATGGGATTGCAACAAAGTTACCTGCACTTATTTGCTTGATTTTTTCAAGCCATTGTTTTTCAGCTTCTGCTCGCATTGCTAAAATACTATTTTTAGTATCAGTCAATGAAAGGCATTGATTTGCTACCCACCATTTATAATTGATTCCAGCTCTGTTTAAGTCATCCCTGAGTCTCTGAGCTTCAAATACAGGTGTCGCTTCTGGTAATGTAACAATTATAACCTCTGTTTGTTTATCATCACGAAGCCTTGGAAGTAATTTTTTAACAGTTATCGGCGTTTCACCTTTTGTTCTCTGTACTTCTCTATGGTAGCTCTGTGTAGAATCAAGCAAAAGAAGAGTATGCCCTGTCGGTGCAGTATCAATAATTACAACTTCGTTTTCAGCCTTGTCTACAATTTCAGCAAAGGCTCTAAACACTGCAATCTCCTGTGTGCATGGAGAGCGTAAGTCTTCTTCAATATAAGCTACATCATCTTCACTCATTGTTTCACGAGCCTTACTCAATACCTCATTTTGATACCGCAATAGTTCTTGCTTTTCATCAATTTTACTCAGCTTTATATTTTCGGTATTGTTAACCACATATTTAAGATGGTTTGCTGGGTCAGTAGATGTTAAATGTACCTTAACACCCTTTCTAGCAAGAGCCACAGCAATGGCTGCGGCAATGGTTGTTTTTCCAACACCGCCTTTACCCATTGTGAATATCACTCTTTTGCCCACTGTGTAAATATCATCAATCAGATCATCAAGGTGTTTGAAATCTAAAGCTTTGCTATAAGTACTCGTTACTTTGTAATCATCATATAAAAACCTTCTAATATTATTAAGACCGATTACATTATAGGAACGTAGAGGAATGGTAAAAATATTATACTTCTTCAAACCCTTCGGTATATTTTCCATAGCCTTTTGTTGCTTATCTACCATTTTTCTCGAAACTTCATCTGTTGCTTCATCCAATATACCATTAATAACCAATACTTGATTGTTTATCCCTAATTCACTAAGTTCATGGCTAGAACGTTCGGCTTCAATAAATGGAGTTTTCTCTGGCCTTGTGACCAGTATCAAAGTTGTTTTATCTTTATCTGCAAGGTTTGCCACGGCATTCTTATACACGTCTTTTTTTTCTTCAAGCCCGGCTAGCTGGCCCAGACATGACGCACCATGCGTACTCTCACTTATAAAAGTACTCCAGGCTGATGGTAATTGCAACATACGAAGTGTATGCCCTGTAGGAGCGGTATCAAAAATAATATGATCGTACTTATTCTCAGTGTATTTATCAGTAATAAAGTTCGAAAACTGGTCAAAAGCTGCAATTTCAACTGTACATGAACCTGAGAGTTGTTCCTCCATATTTGCAATTACACTATCAGGCAGTTTTCCCCTATATGGAGCAATAACTGATTCCCTATATTCTCTGGCAGCTTCTTCGGGGTTTAGATTTGCCACCATTAAACCAGACACCCCATCAATAGGAACACCCTTGCCATCAAGCTCAGTATTAAAAACGTCCTGCAAATTGGATGCAGGATCTGTACTAATAAGGAAAACCTTTTTCCCTCTGTCAGCCAAATTTACTGCTACAGAACAGGCCGTAGAGGTCTTACCCACACCGCCTTTCCCTGTGAAAAAAATGTATTTCGTCAGTATTATTCTGTCCAAATTAAATTGCTCATAATTATGTTTTGACATTTTAACAGCACCCCTTAGGCCCACAGCAGCAGGAGTTCTTCTTTTGGGGTTTTGTGTTTATTTCGACTCCCAGCCATACTGAAAGCTCTTCGTTTGTCGGGTAGCTCTTGGTTTTTACAATCTCACCATCTACAAGTGTTATAGGAAGAATATCTGCTCCCTCTTTTTGAAGAATTTCACTTATAACTTTATTGGATATAAAATCCTGCGGTTCACTAGACAAACCATGCCTTTTTATAACAATTCCCTTTTCTTTAAGTGATTTAATTATCGTAGCTACTCTCAAAAGTTCGGGGTCAATAGACGGTCCGCAAACTCCTGTTGAACAACACATGGCAGGGTCAAAAATCTCAATAGTTTTCATTTCAAAATCCTCCTTAACAACATTGATTATCAAAGTTCTTATTTTTGCACCTTTTACAAACACAGTCTTCTTTGTCGCTTGTTATGCATCCAAAGAAATTTTTTAGTTCTTCTGTTTTTTCCTTGTTTAATGTATATCTCATCCAAGCACCATCACGTACAGCATTTACGAGACCGCTTTCAGTTAAAATCTTCATATGATAGCTAAGAGTTGATTGTGAAATACTGAATTCTTCCAATATATCGCATGCACACATTTCTCCGCACGACAGCATATCAATAATCTTTAATCTTGTTTCATCTGACATAGCCTTAATTGCTGGGACATAGTCTGCATATGAATACTTCATTAAATTACCTCCTACATATTTATATGTATCGATGACATCGAAAGTTCTCGATATGTCAAAAATAATATCAGACATATCGATAGTTGTCAATGTGATAATGTAATAAGTTAACTTTAATCCAATAGCTGTGATGATTAATGATAAAAGGTATGAATACAACATATTTGTAGGAGATCAATTGGCCATAAAATATTTTGATATCCGTATTCTTTTAAGCATTTTGGACATGACTATGCATTATAAAAGAGGTCATCATTCGATCTTTTATTTTTAGACCTTTTATTACCACAATTAATAGATGGGTAAAATATTTTTGATGTTCTTTGTTGTTAATCTAATAATGTCACCAATATCCATTCGTGTATGTAATGCTATTCTCTCTAATATTATATTATCTAGTTTAGAATTTAACCTAAATTAAAGAGGAATCCTTGATTTTTTCGAAATATTGAATAAGTCCATAAGCCAATCAATTGGACAAAAATTCTCGCTAGCTATCCAATGAAGGTAACTAGCGAGAATTTAAAATTTGCGTGGAGGACCTAAAAACAATAACGGCATTTTATTGATTCCCCACATTCTAAAGTAATATTTTCAAACTTTTTCCATAATTTCAAACTTTAGTAGAACTCACATTCTCAGATCCGTTTATCAACTTCTCTTTATAATGATGAGCCTGTTCCAGCATCATGTCCTTGACTTTCATGAGGCGGGTAAGATTGCCCCGTTCATTCTCGTCCAGTTTCATTACGATATACTTTATGGTTTCCTCAATATTGGGGATCATTACGTATTCAAGCGCGTTGACACGCCGACGGGTTTTTTCTATTTCGTCTGCCAGAAGCTGTGCGGTTTTTTCCAGCTCGGCCAGTCTCAACAAATGAGGAGTAACTTTTTGCAAAGCTATCATGGCATCGTCCAGTTCACCTGATGTTGTGGCAAAGCCATACGGGAAAATATCGTCCCCTGTCTGGCCTTCAGTAGAAAACTCAAAAACAGGAACTTCAACACTCATGATATTTTTTGACGAGGCTTTCAGAGTGACCTTCTGCTTTGGGAAGATCAAAGCTTCTTCCATATGAGTATCACTCATCACAGCCCTTGCCATAACAAACCTGGAATAAACATCCCTAAGCATTATTTCAACTAATTCACGTTCACTCCTGTTCTCTCTGACAATAGCCAGGAACTTTTTCATCAGCTCGTCCCGCTTGTCTTTCAATAACTTATGGCCCCGTCTGGCTGTTCTAAGCTTTCTTTTCAGATTAGTCAGCACCATACGGGTAGGATTTACATTAAGCCTTGCCATAATATACTCCTTAAAATATATTTATTAATTTACCCTGTTCAGTTCCTCAATTTACGGTATATCCAACCTACCAGCTGCAGACACCTGTCTATCCATTCTTATCCGGATAATACTTTTCTATCAGGGAGGTTTTTATACGCTTAAGCTCCGACTTAGGCAGAATGGATAACAACTCCCATCCTAAGTTTAATGTTTCCTCAATACTGCGGTCTGTATCATAACCTTGGGACACATACCTCTTTTCAAATTCATCGGAAAACTTTGCGTACAGTTTATCTATCTCAGTTAAGGCTGCCTCACCTAAAATTGCCGCCAATTCCTTGCTTTCCTTACCTCTTGCGTAAGCCGCAAACAACTGGTTCATAGTATCGGCATGATCCTCTCGGGTTTTTCCGACTCCTATACCCTTATCCTTAAGACGTGAAAGTGAAGGCAATACGTCTATGGGAGGCGTCAAGCCTTTTTTATGAAGCTCACGGCTCAGTATTATCTGACCTTCTGTAATATATCCTGTCAGGTCAGGGATAGGATGGGTCTTATCATCCTCCGGCATGGTGAGTATCGGGATCAGTGTTATGGAACCTTCCTTGCCTCTGATGCGTCCTGCGCGTTCATACAGGGTAGCCAGGTCGGTATACAAATATCCTGGATAACCGCGGCGTCCGGGAACTTCCTTACGGGCGGCCGATACCTCACGGAGTGCTTCTGCGTAGTTGGTGATATCGGTTATGATAACAAGGACGTGCATATCCTTTTCAAATGCAAGGTATTCGGCTGCAGTCAGAGCCATACGCGGCGTGGCGATACGCTCAACAGCCGGGTCATTGGCAAGGTTCATAAAAAGGACCGCTCTTTCTATGGCGCCGGTTTTCTTAAAGTCACTGATAAAGAAATCGGCTTCCTCAAAAGTAATACCCACAGCCGCAAATACGACCGCGAACTTACTGTCGGTTCCCAAAACCTTTGCCTGGCGCGCTATCTGCGCAGCCAAATCGGCATGTGGCAAACCCGAAGCAGAGAATATCGGCAGCTTTTGTCCCCTTACGAGAGTATTCAGCCCGTCTATAGCGGAAATACCGGTTTGAATAAACTCATTGGGGTAATCCCTCGCAGTGGGATTCATTGGAAGACCGTTGATATCAGCTCTTTTGTCGGGAATAACTGCCGGTCCTCCGTCAATAGGCTTTCCCAGACCGTCGAATACTCTTCCCAGCATATCTATCGAAACGGGAAGTTCCAGATTGCGGCCGAGAAACCGTACTTTACTGTTGGAAAGATTTATTCCCACCGCATTTTCAAACAGCTGCACCAACGCGGTATTCCCATCTACTTCCAAAACCCTGCAGCGTCTGATTTCTCCGTTTGCGAGTTCTATCTCACCTAATTCGTTATAAGTAACACCTTCTACATTTCGAACCAGCATCAATGGTCCGGCAACTTCAGCAATAGATCTATATTCTTTAAGCATTCTGCTTCTCCTTTCTTACAGGGCAGGATCAACCTACGGCAAATTTGCCAGCCTTAACCGCCAATAAGAGATTCAATCTGTTTTGAAAGCTCGTCCTCTATTTCATCAAAGGGTTTTTCTCCCTCTGTCGGCGAAATATATTTCATTCTGCTGATTTTTTCCCTTACAGGTATAGTGAAGAGGCTGTTTATATCAACGCCTTTTCTTACTGCTTCCTGGGATTTTTCAAAGAACTGCAGTATGATCTTAAGCATTCTGAACTGCTTTTCAAGCGTCGTATAGGTATCTTCCTCATTAAAGGCGTTTTGCTGCAGGTAGTCTTCACGGATGGACCTTGCTGCCTCCAATGTTACACGGTCGGTAGCCGATAAGGAATCAATACCAACCAGCTGCACAATTTCCTGAAGCCCTGCTTCCTCCTGAAGAATACGCATCATTTCGTTCCTGTACCTGTTCCAATCCCTTGAAACATTATCACGGTACCAGTCAGCCAGTTTATCCACGTATAGTGAATAACTCTGAAGCCAGTTTATTGCAGGGAAGTGTCTCTTGTATGACAGATTATAATCAAGGCCCCAGAATACCTTTACGATTCTCAATGTAGCCTGGGTAACAGGTTCGGACAAATCTCCGCCGGGAGGCGATACGGCACCGATAGCGCTGATGGCTCCGGTCCTGTCATCGGACCCCAGTGTTTTTACCTTGCCGGCTCTTTCATAGAACTGTGCAAGACGTGAGGACAAGTATGCGGGATAACCCTCCTCACCGGGCATTTCTTCCAGACGCCCGGACATTTCACGGAGAGCCTCAGCCCAACGGGAAGTAGAATCCGCCATAAGAGCTACCGTATATCCCATATCCCTGAAATACTCAGCAATCGTTATTCCTGTGTAAATAGACGCCTCACGCGCCGCAACAGGCATGTCGGATGTGTTTGCAATAAGTACCGTCCGTTTCATAAGAGGATGGCCTGTTTTTGGGTCCTTCAGTTCAGGGAATTCCATAAGAACGTCGGTCATCTCATTGCCGCGTTCTCCGCAGCCTATATATACAACTATATCGGCAGCCGCCCATTTAGCCAGCTGATGCTGCACGACAGTCTTTCCGCTTCCGAAAGGCCCAGGAATGGCAGCGACACCGCCTGAAGCAATGGGGAAAAGAGTATCAATTATTCTTTGTCCGGTAATTAGCGGTTCGTTTGGAGAAAGTTTTTCTTTATACGGCCTCTCTTTACGGACCGGCCATTTCTGCATCATTGTCAAATCAACAATATCCCCGTTTTTATTCTTTACCTTTGCCACAGGGGTATCAATAGTAAACCTTCCTTTTTCAATGGACTCAATTGTTCCCTCAATACCATAGGGTACCATAATACGATGCTCAAAAACCTCGTTTTCCTGAACAGTCCCTATGATATCGCCGGCCTGGACCCGATCTCCCGGTTTTACTACCGGAACGAAGTCCCATTCCTTTTCTCTGCTTAATGCCTGTACTTTGATACCACGGGTAATGTTGTCCCCTGAAATGGCACGCATAGTTTCCAACGGTCTTTGAATTCCGTCAAAGATATTTTCTATTAGGCCAGGCCCTAATTCAACACTCAGCGGAGCGTGGGTAGATACTACCGGTTCGCCCGGACCCAAACCTGAGGTTTCCTCATAAACCTGAATAGAGGCCTTGTCCTCATGGATTTCCAGAATCTCTCCGATCAGATTCATTTTTGATACATGCACAACGTCCAGCATGTTGCAGTTACGCATGTTCTCCGCCACAACCAAAGGTCCCGACACTTTGACGATTCTGCCTTGATTCATCATCATTCCATTCCTTTCAAACATCCGGGATGATCCGGATATGAATTTTGTCAACTTTAGTCATTATGAGCTAAAATATCAGCGCCGACCGCCTTCTCAATACTTTCCTTGACAAATCTCTTCCCTATGCCTAATGAGCCTTTGCTTCCTGGTATAAGGATAATTGCAGGAAAGTAACTGCTTCTGTATTTGGATATTACATCCATGATACCGTTTGCTTTATCCTCGGTTATATATATCAGGGCATAACCATCAGCTGCAAGGTTTTCAAGTATCCTTGCCGTCTCCTCATCTTCTTCGGTGGGATATATATCAAAACCAATTGCCTTAAATCCCAGGATACTGTCTTTATCGCCTATGACCGCAATCTTATGCATAACCCAACCTCAGCCTTTCTTTAATGGTTTCCCTTGGTATCTTATTCATGACGCCGGTAATTATCAGACGGGCATTTTTTACTTCGGTTTCTTTAAAAAATAAGTATCCGATAACAGGTTCTATGCCCATCGTAACAAATCTGCCCTGCATCAGAAATTTTGTTATATAATCGTCCAGGATCCTCTCAACTTCTGATATCCCATCAGAACTGCCGATTTCCTCTGCCAGACTAACAGATAATTTCTCCTCGCCCAGGTTTTTAAGGACTTCAAATAGTTTATCAAGTTTCTGATGTTCCATTTCTTCGTATAATTTTCCACTGAAACTTCCTCCGCTGATCCATGCCTTTTTCATGAAATCATCAGGTTTAGAAAGAAGTTTCGATCTTATCAGTATCCGTAAATTAGCAGTGTCAATAAGCTTATCCACAAGATCCATCAGGAACTGGTCTTCGCTTTCTTTGGCGATCTCCGTCATTTCCCTGTAGCTTGCTTTATCCATTATGAAATCTATCATTTGAGGATCACCTGAAACATTAAATTCATCCAGGCAGGTCAATATTGCCTCCCTGAATGTTTCAGGCAGATCGTTAAGATTTCTTTCACGGATCAACTTTATGAGCTTTGCAGGTTCTATAGTACCCAAACCGGACAGACTTTTGGAAACATCTGTCTTTAAAGCTTCAGCCTTTAATATCAGTTTAGCATTAAGGTAGTCATATCTTTTTTTAAAAAGATCAAGAACTACCGGATCAGGAATCATCTCACCTATCAAATCATAGGTTTTAGTAAGTTCAGCTGAAAGAATACTCTCCAGAACCTCAGCCCAGCTTTTTCTGTTATCTGCCTGTTCATTGCCATATCCTGCTTCAACCAATATCTTTACCGCATCAGAATAGTCCTTAATCTCAAACAGACGTTCCAGCCTGTTGCGACTTAAGAGTTTTGTTTCTCTGGCACGGATACGCGCTGTGGCATAGGCATAATCCTCTTGCTTAACTCTGGCCATAAGGACTCCTTTTCTAAAAACATCTTTATAATCAGATTAAAAGCCTAAATCACTCACTGAATAATGTTGCAGCAACTTCAGATTCCAAATTCGGTCTGATCATGTTTATTATGACCTCGAGCGTACAATTTATCTCCATTTCACCGTAACGGACAATAAACCCTCCACTGGAATCAAGATCATCATCCGACAGCTTCAATTCGGCTTTCTTGCCTGAATTTTTTGCTTTCTTGTTTATTTTGCCGACAAATTTCTGTCCCAGACGCTGCTTGTCTCTTTTATTAAGGACAAGAGAACCTTCACCGTCGATAATTACGTTAAGCAAAACATCCTCTATGAATTGACTATATTGGTCGTCCGGTAAGTCGGCGATACGTGAAACGGCAGTCGAAAATGCTTCATCGATCGTTTCCTGACGTATTTTAAGGATGCTTTTTCTGGCTTCCATTTCACCTGCAGCGCGAAAACGTTCCTTGTAAAGGGCGGCTTCTTCCTTAGCTTTTTCAGTCATTATTGTGACACGTTGAAATGCTTGTTTTTCAGCAGCCTTAATAATATCCTGGGCTTCAAGTCTTGCATCTTCAAGGATTTTTCCGGCTCTTTCCCTGGCATCTGATATGATTCTTTCTTTTATTTTTTCGGCTCCATTCATTTCATAAGCCCCTTTTTCATTAATACGATAATATGTCAGTTACTTAAATCAGATCTTTCCAAGCATAAGTATGGAAACAACCAAACTTAAGATAGCGAACATCTCCACCATCAATGCGTAGATGATGGCGTTACCCAGCGCTTCAGGGCGTTTTGCAACCAAATGGATGCCGGCTGTTGCAACTTTGCCTTGATAAACGGCAGACATAAATCCCACTATACCAACCGGAAGACCTGTTGCAAACAATGACAATCCCTGAGCAAGAGTAATACCGTCTGTTATTTTCCCGATAATCATAAACGCTATAACGAATCCATATATTGCCTGTGTTGCAGGTAGAGCCTGCAGAATCATTGTGGAGCTAAATCTGCTTGGTTCTTCAGCTACTACCCCGGCAGCCGCCTGACCTGCTATACCACAAGCTTTTGAAGATCCCATAGCGGCAATAAGAAATGCCAGAGCCGCACCTAATATAGCATAGACCTGAGGGTTTAAAAATAAATCCGCGAATTTCATTGAGCAATCCTCCTAATATTAATTAAATGATTTATACTATACCGGATTTTGTCCCGGATTTAAGAAACGCTGTTAAATCGGTTTCAACAATTATATATTTTGTATTAGCTTTAAGGGGTCTGAATGCCTCTCCCCCTCCGTCCAGAAACTTGCCAAAAAACTCAAGAAACTGCAGCCTGCAGGAATGAACGTATGCTCCCAGTGCATTAAGTGCAAAGTTAAGTGTATGGCCGAATAACAATACCAATGTAACCAAAAAGACTCTTAATACAAAATTGCCGTTCAACTGCATACTCAGGGTGTTGACTATATCCCCGATGATTGCAGAAGCAAGACCGAGAGCAAGGATTCTTGTATAAGAGAGACAATCGCTGAAGAATGAAACAATATCATATAGTTTAGGTAATCCTCCGAATATCTTTCCGAATATATTCGGGGAATTTCTGCCCTGTGTCAACAGGACCAAAACAACACCTATGATAAACACCTTATACCCCGTCTGTACAATCGTGCTTGAACTGGGAATAGATAATCCCGGGGCAAAGGGCAGCAGAGACAGAATAAATCCGGTGAGCATAATGTACACAAAACCCACATCGAAAACCGCATCAAGTATTTTGCCTTTACGGATAAGATTCAAAGCCTTCATGAACAAACCGGTAAACATGTGGATAATACCGATAAGAATAGCATAACTCATCATAAGCTCAGGCTTTTGGGTAGGCACGATCCAAAGGGCCGTCTTTGTGAGAGACGATATTCCAAACCAGCTCCCGAACAGGAATCCGGCAAGGATGGTCGCAAGACCGCAGAAAAATATCAGCTTTATAAAATTCCTTGTAGAATCTTCCAAACGATATTTTTTCAAAATAAATCCTGTAATCAGCGCTATTATAAGTCCGTAACCTCCGTCGCCAAGCATAAGCCCGAAAAAGAATATATAAAAAGGAAAGGTAATAAAACTTGGGTCTAATTCCTGGCTGGAAGGCAGACCATACATATCGATAACAGGAGAAATAGACTCTACGATAGGCCCGTTCTTCAACATGACCGGGAACTCTTCATCCGGAGCAGGAGCTTCGATTTCCACAGCACAAAAGAAATGGCTGTTTAAGTAATCTCTTATTTTATCGGAGTGGTCGGCCGGGAGCCAACCCTTCATAATAAAAGCATACTCTGTGGAAATCAATCGGGATTTTGCTTCAATTTTAGCCTTCTCCATCTGGAAACTGTCAAAAACGATCTCCAGTAATTGTCTATTGCCGGCAAGTTCTTTTATCAGAGATAAATTCGCTTCCCGTTCTTTCTCAATATCCTCCCGCTGCTTTAAATATTGAGACATGGTTGCCCTTGCAGTTCCCGCTGCATCTCTTAAAGTGATCCTATTCCAGCTCCAATTTCGAAGAAGGTTTAAAATCCCGGTTTCTTCCGTTTTAAGACCGATAACGACAATATAATGTCTTTCTTCGTCGCTTCTGGCAACTAATACTTCTGTGGCCGGAAATTCACTGTATAAAGCTTCTTTTACCGCATCGATATCGGCATTACCGGCAATACTCCCTGTATAACAGAAGGTATAACGGGTAGAATTGATATCAAGAGGGATCTCCAAATCCAGCCACGGATCTAATGAGTTGATATAACCGGCTAAACGTATCTCATCACTTTTGAGTCTGGCAAGGTCATCTACACATTTATTAATCTGTTGGGCTATATCTATAACTTTATTCCTATTATTCATTACTTCGGAATACTCTTTTTCAGATATCACTATTCTGGCTGAAAATATCGGCTTCTTTACCGGTACATGGCTGTTAAGGATGTCTAATGCCCTTGAAATTACAGACATATTGGAATCTATTTCGTTTAATTCAGCCTGCACATTAATATTATGGGCTTTATCACCAATATCTTCACCAGGTTCTTCCTGGGTAATTTCAACTACACCCAGTTTCATCAACGATGTCAAAAGTTGTGATCTTTCTTCCTTAAGCCCCAGCACAGTAATTTTGTTCATCTTTACTACTGCCACGACTTACTCACAACCTTTCCGACAATAAAGTCAACTGCTTTGCCCAGCTTTTCTCTTGACTTTATTCTGATCTGTTCCTCAGCCTCTTGTTGAGCGTTCATACTCTGTTTACGCTCATTTAAAGCCTCAGCTTTAGCTGTTTCCATCAATTCTTTCTCTATTTCCTCTCCCCGTGTGAAGGCACTTTCTATAATCTGTTCAGCTTTCTTTTTTGCATCCGATACAATAGCCAATGCTTCCGACTTAGCCTCATTCTCTATCCTCAATGCTTCCTCTTCACTTTGGATAATATCCTGAAGAATGTTTTCCATTTGTATCCTCCCGCTTTAAATACTCGTTATACAGTTTCTACCACAATTTTTTGATTTATATAGAGCTTCATCAGCTTTTTTAATGACATCGTAACTGGTTTTTAACGAATCAGTTTTCTGAGCTAAGCCTATACTTACCGTTATATTTATCTTTCCTTTACCCTTACTCTTTGAATATTTGGCAGGTTCATCAGGCTTTTTGACCGGCCTATTATCTGACCTGATAATAAACGGCCTTTTTTCAATCGTCCTGCGCACCAGTTCCAATTGCTCCATTACATCATTATAGCCTTTCCCGGCAAAAAGTACAACAAACTCTTCCCCGCCATAACGAAATATCTTCGCTTTGCATAAGGTTTTTTTTAGGATGGATGCTACCATCTTCAGAACCTCATCACCTATATCGTGTCCATAACAGTCATTTATTTTCTTAAAATGGTCCAAATCAACCATGGCAATCGTATATTTTCTGCCGCCAAGTTTTAAAAGCTCATGTTCCAAGGCTCTTCTTGACAATACGCCGGTCAGCGTATCATAAAACGCCAAAGAATATGACACATCGAACATAGCTATTACCATAATGACAAAAATCGCTGAAATAAATATTGATACCAATACGATCCTGTTGGAGAGATAGAAGGCTATTATTGACGTAATAAGTACAGCGACAAAAATAAGATCCATATATCGGTCCTTAAGGATATAGCACGACAGAAGAAGACCTACCGCCAGAATATACAAAATCAGCGCAGGAGCTTTTATCCCTATATAGACCTGTTCTATGCCCTGGTTTAACGGGACGTTCGATTTTATTCTGATATTGATAAAGACCCATATAAGCTGAGCCAAAATAATTAAAGCTTTGTTTCTGCCATAAGCACTGAAAATTCCTCTTTCTTTAGAGAAGCTGAACCAAACGGTATTTACCGGCAAAAGCACGCTGAGCATGGTTGCTGCTTCCATCAACATAGGAAGATGTTTTTGTGATATACTGATAAAAATATACGTAATCAGAATAAAACAGACAAGATAAAATGAATTGCTATTTTGATACCAAATGCTCATAAAGACGGCCAACAAGGCAATTACATAAGGAATTACCGTTATCAGGGATTGGGTAACGTCGCTGAAAGACTCCGCTTTGGCAGCCAGCACCCAAGCAGCCAATATCACTGTTATTGGTGCCAATATCCCTACCACTTTACGCATTTTATCCTATGTACCTTCCTGTTATCGTTATATATACTATTCTACATTTTGTTCATGATTAATGCAATATTTAACAGCTACAGCAAAAAACTATTCAAAAAAACAGAGGAAGGACTTTCGCCCTTCCTGTCAGCATTTATTCTCTTCCGCGCCGGGGAAATCGAACTTTTGAGGCGGGAAGAACTGATCCAACGGGAATTCGATGCTGTCAAAGATATCGCAAGGATTCTCATCGGTGGATGCAATGCACTCCTTGTTGGGATAGCAGAAATTAAAGGCAGGAATCAACAGCTGAACAAGGCGTACTAGCTTTATGATCGAGAATATGCCAAGAGTTACTACAACTCTTCTCTGCGGCCCGATAATGGAATTTACCTCGTTGTTGTCATTATCGCATCCAAAATGGTGATGATGTTTATCATGCACTCTCTTGATCCGGGTATTTAAAACCAGAGGTTCAGCTACCTCCACTTTAATAATGGGTAGGTTATCCTGTTCAACTAATCCACCACAACCATCATTGCATCCTTCACATGCCAGTGGCAGCGGTTGGTTCAGATCAACACTCTTGAAAATCTTGACTTTGCCCTCGGATCCAAAGAGGATCACCGTCTTTGAAAACCATACGAATCCTACCTTAGGACTGGAATTAACGATGTTGCCTGTGACGTCCTTGTAGCAGAATTCACATACCACACGAATTTTGTAACGTACATTAACAGTAAAAAACCCTCTCTTGAAAGGGACATCTTCAAGATCCGCCAATACTGCCACAACTTCCGCATCTTTTGTCTTTACCTTGATTGCATTATTGATGAGATCCTGTACATTGTCTACAAAATCAACAACCGCATCCTCAACACAATCCTTTTCGCGGCAATTGTCATATACTTTTTCTACATGAACACATACGGCTTCCCGTAGTTTGCATATGTCTTCGCCGCATATAAGTCCTGGAACCACTTGATCTTTACAGCCCATTTTATCGGTCCTCCATTTCAGAATAATTGCCTTCACATTGTCATAATATGCCTTTTGGTTGAATTGGTTACTGAGTGTAATATTAAGTCCGGGACATAAATATGAATTAAATAAGGAGACCTGTACTTTATTATAATATTCCGATCATGTTAAAAGGGGTTGTGAGATGTGCCCTCAAATGAGAATATAAGATACATATTAAAAAACAGTATGGGTGTAACCACTTGCATATGGTATAAAAACGGCCTTTTTATGAGTTTATTGGATAAAGAGAACAGATGGGGGCCTCCTTTCTTATTGTCGGATACCGCTACCGGAGATTTTTCGGCTCTGCTTGAAACAGACGATGTTATTAGCACCTGTTATGTAGATTATGCCGGCAGACTCCTGTATATTAACTCCTGCGAAGAAAAAAAGGAACCAAAGGTCTTGCTGGAGAGCAGAATAGAAGGCTATTCGCCGTATAATGTCCGCCTTGTGGAGGCCGATGGTTCGATCTATGCTTTCTACATAATATCTCACAATAGAAAACAATTACTGACATGTCAGAAAATCGAAGGACCGGAAAGTATGATCCCTGAAGTTTTAGGCATAATCATCCATGACGGACAAAGCTATGCTGTAGCCACCGACGATGTAACCATTCACATCTTTTTTCTTACTGATGTTCAGGGAATAAACCTTTTGGTACACAGAAAACTTTCCGGCGGGAAAGCGTCAAAACCTGTGACGGCTCCGTTTCCCTACAGCGCTTCACTGAAACTGCAGTCGGTTATGGCCGATGACGGGCTTATATATATCCTTGCTTCTCCGGATGATGGGCAGGACGTCAGTGCCATTTATAGATTTGATCCCGTCCTGAATAAATTCTCCAAAGGTCTTGAAGTATATAATAGCTCATCCGGACAGGGAAGCGACAGCCTTATTATAGTCAACAATACCCCCTATGTTGTGCGCTCATTGAAGACATCCTTCATTCTATCCAGAATCAGCCGGGATATGAAAAGTGTAGCCGACGAGGTCAGGATCGAGATGTCCGGACATGATATCTCCTTAAAGTGCAGATACCAGTCAAACTACAAAAAAGACAGGGTTTTTAAATGCGATCTTACACCTATGCTTTTCGGAAACGGACTGAATTTTCCTTTCAATATAAGGACACTCATGTCTCAGAAAACCGAGAACGAAGTCGAAGACAGCAAAGCTTTCAACGAGCGCATTCAGGAGCTGGAAGGCCGCATAGAATTTCTCGAAAATGCCATTCGCGAAATCCTAAGACCATGACTTGGTTCTTGAAGCCTTTTCGACAGTATGTTAGCATATAATATAGAATTCGATACAAGTCTCATGACTATGTTATTATGAGGAGACAAAATATGAGGGGCTTATTCTATATTATTGCTATATTAATTTTTACGTCTTTGTCGGTATATTTATATATCCTGATCTCTAACATAAGAAGTGTTAAATGGTTCAATGAGCCTTCCAAAGAGGGAAAGTTCGCGGCCGGCGAAGGCAGGAAGATATATTATCGGATCAAGGGAAAAAGCGGTCCGGTTGTTGTGATTATAAATTCCATCGGAAGCTCACAGGCTGAATGGTGGTCTATTCAAAACGAGGTGGCTCAAAAATGCCGTGTCATAACTTTCGACAGGCCTGGTTACGGATGGAGCACCTCTGAAAACGAGAATATAACAGCAGCTGGTTTTGCTGAAGAACTTGATATGATCCTTAAGTTCGAAAAAGTAAGAAAACCTATTTTTATTGTGGCCAACGGTACCGGAACAATTTTTGCTAGATATTATTGCGCGACGCATCCCACAAAGGTATTGGGAGCATTCTTTACCAATCCTTTTCCTTTGCGTTATTCGGAATGGATGGATGCCATCAAAGACATTGATGAATGTCCGGATATGATAGAGACAGCTATGAAAATGAGATATAAGGCATCTAAAGGAATATACCGGCTGATGTCGCCTTTCAGGGGATATAGACTGGATCATCGGTACAAACGATATATCATTGAGCATTATTCAAAAACTGAACATTACGATATGATGCAAAAAGAATTCTCGCAGCTGGATAGTATCAATGCTGAAGTAGAGGCTGCCGGCAGCTTCCCCTCCATCCCCCTCAGAGTTTTATACCCTGCAGGAGAGCCACTGATACGTGATTATATCAGAAAAGGCATCAACGAGTATTCTGCACGTCAGCTGGGCAGAGCTTATCAGGAACTTACGGAGGATATATTGACTCTTTCTCCGAATTCTTCGTCTGTTGAAGTAGAAGGAGCAGGGGAACATATTCATCTTGGCAAGCCAAAAATCGTTATAGAAGAAATAAACAATATGGTGTTAAAAGTCCATAAAAAGTCATAAAAAAGGCTGTTCTTTCGAACAGCCGATCCCGAAATGCCGTTCGCCCATTTTTGACACCTGGCTCTCACCAGGTGGGTGTCCTGTTGTATATTTCATATTTCCACCGCCGTTGCAAATGACTTGTGCCATTTGTCGGAATTAGCTTGTGGCCTATACTACGTATACAAACAATCGGACTCCCGTGTCACAAATAGCAGGTTCAAAATAAAGGCACCACGCACATTTCAGGAATCTTTCGTGTTTTTATTATAGCATAGTTTCTATAGTGTCTCAATATGAACTAATTATCATATAGTACAAATTTTTCCATACATATTATACAAAGTATCTTTATTGCATTTCAGTTAAATTCCGCCAATACCGCCGCGGGAGGTACTGTTTTTGCAGCCTGGGATTTCTCCTGTCTTCTATGGATATTGCTTTAAAATACTTCTTCCACAATTCTTCGAATGCTCTATCCTCATCATTTTCTGTATCAATCATAATATCCTCATTAATAAAGATAACCTGATTTGTGTCATATAATACAAAAATATTTCGCTTTGCATCGTGAATTATCCAGGGCTGATCAGAAAACCTGTCTTTAAAATGTCCCGCAATCAGCATCGTAATATTGTTATCAGGTTCAATCCTTGCATAGTATAAGCCGTTTGCGAGTTTCTTGAATCTGAGGATACCCATAAATCTGTGGACTTCGAAGGAAACTTTGTCGGCAAGACCGTTGACCAAAGAAACATCCGGGTTTTGCAAGTAAGATAAAATTTGTGGACCAAGCTTCAATCCCATTTTTATATATTTATATAAAGCCGTACCTATTTCGCGGTATTCGCTGAGCCAGGCCTTATACATGGTTTCTATGGCTTGTTTAGACATTTTACACACTACGGTATTATAAACCCTGCGGGATTTCTCCTGGTCAGTTGTTATTTCTTTTACAGCCGAATCAAGAGAAATCTGGTAGAATCCCTGTGATACAATGCTTTCCGGATCCTCTTTTTTCTCATAAGCCTCAAAAATCGCTGTTAGAATTCCTTCAAAAGAACCATCGGTTACATATATCATAGAAACCACCTAATCAAACATGGATATTTGCCCTTCAACAATTTTCGGATCCGTTTTTTCCGACAACAGGGAATACAAATTGCCTGAATCAATATCCACATCGCCATAGTATGCCCCTTTGCAGGTAATGAAATATTTGGCCCGCTTCATCACTACACGCATCCTCTTTAGATCCTCAAATGACAGAGGTGCAATCCTTCTTGCTCTGACAATCCTCTCAGCCATTTTGTAACCTATTCCCGGAACTCTGAGAAGTGTTTCCAATGGGGCGCGGTTTATTTCGACAGGGAATTTATCCAGATTTCTCAAGGCCCAGTCACATTTGGGATCGATTTTTGTATCAAAGCTTGAATGATTTTCATCAAGAAGCTCATCGGCGCTGAAACCGTAGAACCTCAGCAACCAGTCAGCCTGGTAGATCCTGTGTTCTCTTAACAGCGGAGGACTGGTATTGACGGCAGGAAGATTTTTGTCATTATTTACAGGCACATAGGCAGAATAATAAACTCTCTTAAGCTTAAAACGGCTGTATAGATCCTGGGTCAGCCTCAGGATTGTTAAATCGCTGTCCCGGCTGGCGCCAACGATTAGCTGAGTAGTCTGACCGGCAGGCACGAACATCTGCTTTTTTCGATATATCGTAAGCTCATTGGCTCCCTGGATCTGATGGCTGACAAAAGACATGGGTTTTATTATGGTTTGGTGATCCTTTTGGGGAGCAAGAAGTTTAAGGCTTTCTACCGAAGGAAGTTCAATATTGATACTCATTCTGTCTGCCAGAAGTCCGGCCTGGTAAATAAGGTTCAAATCGGCTCCCGGTATGGACTTAACATGTATATAACCATTGAATCTATGCTCATATCTCAGCTTTTTCAACGTCGTGATAATCAGTTCCATGGTATAGTCGGGGCTTTTTATCACTGCCGAACTTAAGAAAAGTCCTTCAATATAATTCCGCCTGTAGAATTCCAAAGTCAGCTCACAAAGTTCGTCGGGCGTAAAGCTCGCCCTTTTTATATCATTGGTCACGCGATTTACACAATACTTGCAGTCGTAAATGCAGTAATTGGTAAAAAGCACTTTCAAAAGCGATATGCAGCGGCCGTCATCCGACCAGCTATGGCATATTCCTGCCATGGCAGCATTACCCAACTGCCCCTTTTTACCGCTTCGGCCGCTGCCGCTGGACGAACATGAAACATCGTATTTTGCTGAATCGGCGAGAATGTGAAGCTTTTCAAGCAAATGCATAAGCCCCTCCAAACATATGTTCTTTTTTGAGTATAACATGAATATTATTAAAAGAAAATATGTTCGGAAAATCCAGGGAAATCTTTAACTATCAAATTGATAGAATATCTTTAAGTGTTTGTGCAACTTTTTCCACTTCCGCCCTGCCGATGTAATAATGGGTCACAAGCCGCAGTATGCCGTTCTCAGGAGGATTTATCATGATCCCTTCTTTTTTAAGAGCTTCTATAAGTCCGGATGGGTCTATGGATTTATTTATTTTCATGAAAACCATATTTATATGAATATCTTCAGGATGAACCTCCACACCGGGGATGGTTTTGATAAGTTCAGCCAGGTAAATGGCGTTCTCTCTGTCCTCAGACAGTCTTTTTGTCATTTTTTCAAGGGCTATGATGCCGGCCTGAGCCAAAATGCCCACCTGCCTCATCCCGCCGCCCAGAATTTTGCGTTTTCTTCTGGCTGCGGCAATGAATTCTTTTGTTCCGGTTAAAATCGAACCGATAGGGGCGCATAACCCTTTTGACAGGCAGAACATTACCGAGTCGGCATACCTGGCGATTTCACTTGCGTCCACTTTTAGATACGAAGCCGCATTGAATATCCTGGCTCCGTCCAAATGCACGGGAATGTTATTTTCCTTAGCGATTGCATAAAGTTCCTTCATATAGGAAAGAGGATGAACAACACCGGTCGAATGGGCATTTTCGGTACAAATGACTCCGGTTTTGGGTTCATGGATATCCTGGCCGAACCGAATGGTCCTTCTGAGTTTATCCAAATCCACCATACCTTTTTCAGACGGAAGGCATCTGAGATTCCCACCTGATATTATGGCCACGGCACCAGCTTCATGTACGACTATATGGTTGTCTTCCGGTATTATGACCTCGTCTCCCCGATCGATATGCGTAAAAACGGCCAATTGATTCCCCATGGTGCCGGTAGGTACAAATAATGCCGCTTCCTTATGCATAATTTGTACCGCCATTTCTTCCAGGCGATTTACGGTAGGGTCATTCCCGTATACATCATCGCCTACCTCTGCATTCATCATTGCCTTTCTCATTTCTTCAGTAGGCCAGGTTACTGTATCGCTTCTTAAGTCAATGTACTTCATGTTTTCCTCCATTAATTCACTTTTGCAAATAATCAAAATTCTCGGCTAATTCAGTCAGGTTTCTGAAAACAGGAACACCGGTAGCTTTAAGTCTTTTCTCGCTGCAATGGCCGTTGGAAACCAGGCAACACCGCATCCCTGCTTCTTTTGCCACCTCATAGTCATGGATGGTATCTCCAATAAAAAGCATTTCATGAGGCTGACATCCCACCAGTTTAACCAGTTTTTCAGCAAGCAGGGTCTTGCTGCCTCCCCTGTTGTTATCCTGTCCCAGGATATTAACAAAATATGACATCAGCCCATAGCTTTGAATCTGCTGTATCAACACCCCGATATCGGAAGCCGATACTATATGCTGTATCAAACCTTTATTCTTAAATATTTCAAGAGCAGTCACCGCATCCTCATGAAGGGATATCATATGAGAATTGTTTAAATAATTGGCCAGGTATTCATCGCAAACATCCTGGTAGGTTTCTTTGCTAAAATCCATGCCTGCCTCAATATATACGTTAATAACCGGATACACGATTTTTTCCCTGTACATGTCAATCGAAAAAGAGCCGAGATTTCTCTTTTCAAACAAATCTGCTGCAGCCTTGCAACTGGCTTCCGCGTCATTCAAAAGGGTACCGTTCCAGTCCCATACGATATGATTCAAGCTCATTTTCCTCCGCCTTTCAAGCGTTTTATCGTCTTCTATTGATAATATCGTTTCACGATGGAAATGTCAAAATATCAGTTCGGAATTCAAGACTTTTTCATGGTAATCTGGTATAATACAAATAGAATAGTTAATTTAATTTTCAATTTATATATTTCCGGAGATGGTAAATTTGGTTGCTTATAACTCCATATTGGTCTGCGTCACTCGTCAGAAGGCATGCGAAAGGCTTATTAAAGCTGCTGCCAAACTAAAGAAAAAAGACGGTGAACTTTACGTTATTCATGTAACGAAAGAGAATTGGAATTTTGTAGATAACTCAAGAGACGGCGAAGCAATGGAATACCTCTTTTCTTTGACTAAGTCTTATGGTGCAGACCTTACGATTCTCAATTCTGATAAAATACCTGAAACTATTGCTCAATTTGCAGAACATTACGGAGTGGACCTTATTGTATTAGGTCAGAGTCCGGACGGCTCAAAAGGTGCTTTCCAGAGCAGGCTGGAATCATTATTGAGTGATACGGGCATAGAGATTATAGTTATTCCGAATACTGGTACAATATAAATGGATCAATTGTTTAACAGTCTGTATATATCACGTTTGGTAAGACCTCTGTCTTTTGCGGCAAGCTTCATTGCCTCCATACGTTCATATCCCCGGTCCATGTAATGCTTTACATGGTCCTCAACAGTTAAACATAAAAGATCATGCTTCGGATTATCCGGAGCATTTTTTTTCGAGCCTTCCACCACTATCACGAATTCGCCTCTAGGTTCAACTTCCGCAAAATGCGCTATGGCAGAGCTTACTGTACCTCTTATGGCTTCCTCGTGAAGCTTGGTGAGTTCTCGTAAAATACTGCAGCACCTGTCGCCGAAAACCGTCAAGATATCTTCTAATGTTTTCCGGACCCTGTGAGGACCTTCATAAAATATTATCGTTCTCTCTTCATATTTAATAGACTCAAGAAACTTGATCCTGTCATTACGTTTTTGAGGCAGGAAGCCTTCAAAAGCAAATCTTCCTGTTGGGAGCCCCGACAGTATCAATGCGGTCAATGAGGCAGAGCAGCCTGGTACGGCTGTTACTGTGATCCCCTGTGATACGGCAAGGGCTACAAGTTCTTCTCCCGGGTCCGAAATTCCCGGCATCCCGGCATCACTTATAAGCGCGATATTTTGTCCGTTTTTAAGTTTATCCACCAATTCTTCGGCCCGTGAGATGCGATTGTTATCATGATAGCTGATCAGAGGCTTTTTGATCCCAAGATGATTTAAAAGCCGCAGCGAATGCCTCGTATCTTCCGCAGCGATCAAATCCACCTCTGACAGGGTCCTTACCGCTCTGTAAGTTATATCTTCAAGATTTCCTATTGGTGTTGCCACAAGATACAGGGTACCGTATTTTTCAGCCATTTTATCATCCTCGATATTATCATTGATATTTTTGCGGGTGCAAGATTATCATCTCGAACATAAAGATTCTTCGCTTCGCTCAGAATGACAAGTAAAGATGTCATCCTGAACGGAACGTAGTGGAGTGAAGGATCTTTTATGTCATCTTGGTAAGATTCTTCGCTTACGCTCAGAATGACAAAATGCCCCATTGTTGCCGGCCTCTAATTTCTAATTTCTGACTTACAACTTCTAACCTCTATAATGTGATCGACTTATGTCTTGTTACGTGGCATCCGATATTGACCGCTACCGGCAATCCGGCTATATGAGTCGGGTATACGTCTATGTTGACACCAAGCGCCGTGATCCTTCCTCCCAGGCCAGCAGGACCAATACCCAGGTTATTTATTGATCTCAGCAGTTCTTCTTCCAGTTCTTTGTAGTAAGGGTCGGGATTGCTTTCATCTATGGGACGCATCAAGGCTTTTTTCGCCAAAAGCGCCGCCTTTTCCATGCTTCCGCCGATTCCGACGCCCACTATGATCGGGGGACAGGGATTCGGCCCAGCCTGGCTTACCGTATCTATAACGAATTTCTTAACTCCTTCCACTCCGTCGGATGGCTTCAGCATTTTTACCGCGCTCATATTTTCACTGCCGAAGCCTTTGGGAGCAACATGCAACGTAAGTCTGTCGCCTTCCACTATATTATAATAGATAATCGCAGGGGTATTATCTCCGGTATTTTTTCTTCTTAAAGGATCTTCAACCACTGAGTTTCTCAGGTATCCCTTTTTATATCCCTGTCTTACTCCCTGATTTATGGCTTCCTCCAGACTGCCGCCGACTATATGCGCCTCCTGGCCAAGTTCAACGAATACAATGACCATTCCTGTGTCCTGACAAATGGCCAGTCTGTCGCTGGCTGCTATATCAGCATTTTTTATCAGACTCTGAAGAATGGAACGCCCTGTCTCGGACTCCTCAATTTTCTCAGCTTTTTCAAGTGCTTCCCTTATATCCCGGTTCAGAACAAGATTCGCTTCAATACATAATTCCTCTACGGCCTCTGTTATATTTGATACGTGAATGGTTCTCACCGCAACCCCTCCAATTATTCCGCTTCTATCACAAACTCGCCGTCCTCAAGATCACCTTTGACGATTACCTCATTTACTCGGTATTTTTCTTTGATGGCTTCAATATTTGTCCTTTTCTGCCCCACCAGCTTCGAAAGAAGCTGCGGCCGTGTCCTTATAATTATCCTCTTTTGGTTTCCCAGGTGTTGATCCAGACAATGGGTCAGTTTCCCGTATAAGATTCTGGATTCCACCAACTCACCGAAAGCTGGATGATATGGGCCTGCCACTACTGAGCCTTCCAGGGTATCGGAATCCTGAAGCCCGATCCTTAAAACCGTGATCCCGGCTTCCCGGTATAACGGCAATATACCGGCACACCACTCGATGGCTTCTTCCAGACTAAGAGGGGTATACCGGCCGGTTGAATAATACTCTTCAAGCTGAGTATCCTTAATGACCAAAGCCGGGTAGATCCTGACCATTTCGGGTTTCAGTCCTATGACATCTTGTGCCGTTTTGACGGCTTTTTCATAGGTATCGGCAGGAAGCCCCAGCATTGTCTGTATGCCCAGCCTTATACCTGCCTCATGTATCAAGGAACAGGCTGATACCACATCCTCAACGGTATGGCCTCTTTGGCTCATAAGCAAAACTTCAGGATCAAGGCTTTGAACTCCCAGTTCAATTACTGTGACTCCGTAACTTTTCAGGATCTTCAATTTATGCTGTGTTATTGTGTCTGGTCTGGTGGAAAGCCGGATACCTGATGCTTTACCGGTTTTCAGATACGGCTGGGCAAGCTCAAGATACGCTGTCATCTCATCTTCCGGGATACCGGTAAAGCTTCCACCAAAGAAGGCTATCTCAATATCATCATTTTTGGCTGTTGTAGAAAAACTCTCCTCAAGGAGTTTTTTTACACGCACCGGAGACTGAGTGGAAAGGGTGCCGCTGATTTTTTTTTGATTGCAGAAAACGCAGGCATGCGGACAGCCCATATGCGGTATGAATATTGGTATATTAATATGGCGGGTTTTCTTCATCAAAATTCCTCTCTAACGATTCTTCCCATTTCCTCCAATGCCGCCTTTGCAGCCATTTGTTCTGCGTCCTTTTTTGATTTTCCCACACCGGTCCCGATGGCTTTTCCGTTGGTATAGACAGCCATTTTGAAGGTCTTGGCATGGTCCGGACCCATAGACTCAATCAGTTTGTATTGGATTTGAACATCTCCGGTTTTCTGAAGCTCTTCCTGCAGCGCCGTTTTATAGTCCATAAACAGCATTCCTTCAACGGCCTTATGATAGATATCACCTAAAAAATGCATGATAAAGCCTTCGGCTTCATCTATACCGCCGTCTAAATATATACTTCCTATTATGGCTTCCATGGCATCCGACAGGATGGAAGGCCTTGTTCTTCCGCCGCTGGCTTCCTCACCTTTACCCAGCATTAAAAGCTCGCCTAATCCTATTTTTTGGGCGCATTCATTCAATGATGCCTCACATACGATAAGGGCCCGTAATTTACTCATTTCGCCCTCACTGAAATTTTTAGGATTATTGTACAACATAATGCTCATGATAAATTCTAAAATCGCGTCGCCTAAAAACTCCAGCCGCTCATTGCTTCTCGCCGCAAAACTATGGTTTTCATTTGAAAATGAGCTGTGAACGAGAGCGTTTATTGCGTATTCCTTATTTCGGAATGTATATCCTATTCTGTTCTCCAGGGTTTTTACAGTCTCCAGGACTTCATCAGGAAATTTCGTCAATTAAATCCTCCTCAAACAAGAACAAATTTATTGTTAATAAGTTTAGCACAATTCACCGTCATTTGTGTAGGCATATGTAACTATACAGGTCTCCTTCCTTCCAGTTCATAAACGAAAGCAAGTACTTCTGCAACCGCCTTATACAGTTCCGGAGGAACAGGCTGGCCAATGTCAACCGTATTGTACAATGCCTGGGCGAGGGCAACATTCTCCATAATGTGTACATTATGCTCTTTTGCCACTTCTTTAATGCGTTTCGCCATAAAATCCACACCTTTTGCCAATACATACGGTGCCGGCATTTTATTTGCGTCATATTTGATCGCCACTGCATAATGGGTAGGGTTTGTTATAACTACATCAGCCTGGGGCACATCCTTCAGCATGCGTCGCATGGATACTTCTCTTTGCTTTTGTCTGATCCTGGATTTGATCTCAGGATTGCCCTCCGTCTGCTTATATTCTTCCTTTACTTCCTGTTTACTCATACGAATGTCTTTTTCATATCTTCGCCACTGGAAGTAATAATCCGCAGCTGAAATAACCAAAAGCGCAAAGCATATCTTAATGGCTATGTTGAGAGCCGTATCCGCCAGATATCCTGCAACCGACACCACCGGAAGATCCATTAACTTCATCATATTGGTAAACTCGTTTCGTATTGAGCTCCATGCCACCCATCCCACCAGGATTACCTTTACGATCGATTTTAAGAGCTCAAATGCCGACCTTACAGAGAAGAGTTTTTTAAGCCCGTTTATGGGGTTAAGATTGGAGAATTTCGGTTTCAATACCTCAGTAGTAAAAAGAAACCCAATCTGCACATAAGTTCCCAAAACGCCGACCAAAATAGCTATAATAAAAAACGGAGCCACCATTTTAGCAATTTCAAGAGTAACAAAAGTTGCTAATCTCATGATTTCATTGGGATCCTGCAAATTATATTCGGATGTTTGGGTAAAAAATATGTTAAAAATCGCGCTGCATCCAGTAAAAAGGCTTTTGCCCAGTATTTTGATGGAAATGAACATTATCAGCAGGATCAGGTTTGGAGGCAGCTCCCTGCTCTGCATTACCTGACCCTTTTTTCTTAAATCATGCCGTTTCTTTGGCGTCGCTTTTTCTGTTTTGTCGGAAGTGTCAGCAAACAGCTGGAGGTTAATATCAATCATGAGCCTTTCGCCTGTCTTAAGAATTCATAAATCTCTTTATAGGTCCCCTGAATAATAACATTAACGATCCCCTTAAAAGCTCCGATAGTGATTAAAATAATCGATAACCCAAGTATGATTTTTAACGGCATGCCCAGCATGAATACATTCAATTGTGGCATGCTTTTAGAAATAATCCCCAGCGAAATATCAGTAATTAATATTGAGACCGTTACAGGAGCCGCTATTTTGAATCCCAGCGCAAAAATATCAGTGAACAGCTTAAAAACATGACTTATCGCAGCGCCGTCAAATACTGCCGTACCTATGGGAAGAATCCTGTAGCTGTCAACCATTGCCTGTATCAATAGATGATGGGCATCTGTAATAAGCATCATCACAGTTGCAATTATAACATAAAAGTCGGCTGTAATTGGAATCTGAACATTTGAAATGGGATCAAAAACAGAGACCATGCCAAAACCTATGCGCATGTCTATTAACTGTCCGGCGATATAAATGCCGGAAAACAATAAATATGAGATAAATCCCAGCATTAATCCAATCAGAAGTTCTTTGGCTATAACAAAAATATATGCCGCAAGCGACGTATAGTTCAATTGAGGTACAGATACAGTATTTGCCGTAACAATTGACAAAACAAAGCAAAATCCTGTTTTAAAATAATTAGGGATATTCCTTCTTCCAAAAATCGGAGATAAGAAAAACATACCTGTTATACGAACCAGAACAAGCAGGAATATAGTCCATATATTCTGAAATATGTCAAAGGGTATGACGGTCATGGTTACCCCCTTGTTTTAAGTCCTTCACAATCCGATAAAGCGAAGCATATTGTCATACATGCGCAAAGTAAATTCTTTCATTGTGGTGAGCATCCATGAACCTAAGAGAAGCAATGCTATGATCATAGCTAATATTTTAGGGACAAAGTGCAGGGACTGCTCATGGATTTGTGTCGTAGCCTGAAATATACTCACGATCAAACCCACCACCAGACCGATCAAAAGGACCGGCGAAGTAACCTTTATGACAGTTAACAAAGCATCTCTGGCTACATCCAGCAAATATTGCTCCAATGCCATCCCTCACTTCAAACAGCTATCGTACAAAAGATTTAATAATAGTTTCAGTCAAAAGATTCCATCCGTCCACCATAATAAACAGCAATATTTTAAACGGCATGGAAATCATAACCGGCGGCAGCATCATCATCCCCATGGCCATCAGCGTGCTGGCCACCACCATATCAATCACCAGGAAAGGTATATACAGCATAAAACCCATACGGAATGCCGTATTTAATTCACTTATCATAAAAGCGGGCGTCACTACCGTCAGAGGAAGGTCAGTCAGTTCTTCAGGAGGAGCCACTCCGGCTATACTTGCGAATAAGGCTAAATCTTTATCTCTTGTGTATTTCAGCATGTTGTCTTTTATTATATCCTCAGAGGTATCTAAAGCCTCTTGTAAGGAAATCCTGTTTTCACTGAACGGTACGAGAGCATTTTGATTAATATCGGCCATAACAGGAGACATTATAAAAAACGTCAAAAACAGGGCAAGCCCTATAACCACCTGATTGGGCGGTGTTTGCTGCGTGCCCATGGAATTTCTCAAAAAAGAGAGAACAATAATTATTCGGGTGAAGGAAGTCATCATTATGAGAATTGAAGGTAATACCGATAATACCGTCAGGATTAACAGCAGCTTTATGCTGGCACTGATTTCCGCCGGGTCATCAGTTGAATTAATGGAAATCCCTTCATTAGAAATGGAAATCCCCGGCGCCGCAAAGGTAGCATTGCCCAGCAAAGCAAAACATAGCACGACCAGTATCAGGCATATTACTGTTTTTTTCATTTGCATAGTTTATTCCCTTATGTGATTATTGGCATTGATTTTCTTCAGTCTCTTAATACTTCGCTGAATTTTCGTTTCTTCTGACTCTTTCCCGTCGATGTCTCCATCCGAACTGTTATTCTTTCTATCACTCAATCCGGAATACGTATCAAAGATCCTCCTGAAATTAAAAGCAGCCGTTTCTGATTCTTCCGGTTTTTCCGTATCGTCAGTCTGTATTTCCGCATCAATTTCAGATACAAGTTCTAAACCTTTTTTACTGGAAAAAAAAAGAAAACACTTATTCCCGACAAGAATAAGATAAAGACATCGATCAGGCCCCAAGGAAAGGGTTTCTACAATTTTCATATTTTTATTCTTCATGCTGCCTGACATTTTCCTGCCAATGAACCTGGTAGTATAATAACAAAGCAACAAGACCGCTATGAATGCCAACAATATTCCAAGCGTCTCGATGTACTCAATAAACATAGAAGCCCCCCTTTTTAGGGTTAAACTAGCCAACGACCTTTCTAACGGCTTCCAAAACGCGTTCAGCCTGGAATGGTTTTACGATAAAATCTCTCGCGCCAGCCTGGATAGACTCAATGACCATAGCCTGCTGTCCCATAGCCGAACACATAATTATCTTTGCAGACCCATCTATTGCTCTAATCTGTTTTACAGCCTGGATTCCATCCATTTCAGGCATTGTTATATCCATAATAACCAGATCGGGATTTACCTCTTTATACTTCTCGACTGCCTTATATCCATTCTCGGCTTCTGCAATTACAGTGTAACCGTTCTTTGAAAGGATGTCTTTGATCATCATACGCATAAACGCAGCATCATCAACGATCAGAATGTTTGCCATAGGTCATATCCTCTCCCTGTAATATTCAACATATATACTAAACATATACCCACATTTTTTATTTAATATCAATTATAATTGATATTCTGACAAATTGAAAGTATTTTCGTCATTATTCTGATTTAAAGTCTTTTTGAAGGATGTATTATATCGGTAATTCTTACTCCGAAACTTTCGTCAATAACAACTACCTCACCCTTAGCAATCACTTTGCCGTTTACCAGGATATCTACGGGTTCTCCGGCAAGTTTATCCAGTTCTATTATGGAGCCTTGTCCGAACTCTAAAATCTCCCTGATCTTTTTAGTGGTACGACCTAATTCAACAGCAATTTGCAGAGGTACGTCCATCAAAAGATTTATATTCTTTCTTTCCGCATCAGCCAGGCCGTCATCAAAACTCTGGAATTGCATAGGCTGAACATTTACCGGCTGATGGAATTCCTGCCTTTGTTGAGGCATTTGATATTCAGGCATAGGCTGATAGCCATATGGGCCATAGGGGCCATATGGAGGCTGCTGCGGTATTGGTGGAGCCTGCTGAGGCTGCTGTTGATATTGCGGCATTTGAACTTGGGGTTCGCTGGTCCGGCTTTGCGGTTTTTCAGCAGGCGGAGGTTCAACAGCCGGCGGCGGCGCCGATGCTCCTTTATGCAACAGATTATCAGCTATCTCTTTTGCGAACGATATCGGCAAAATCTGCATTATTTCACTGTCAATCAAATTGCCTACTTTAAGAGAAAAAAGGATAACCACTATACTGGATTCTTCATCTATCCGTATTCTCGAATTATCTTCGCCAGCGTTCATCAAAACCAGTTCCGGCGGTGATATATCCACCCGTTTATCAAACATCGAGGATAATGAGGTGGACGAAGAACCAACCATTTGGTTCATTGCCTCACTTATGGCACTCAAATGCAGTTCACTGAATTCCGCATCTATGTTGCCATAACCATCTCCGCCCATCATGAGGTCAGTGATGATCTTGGCGTCTTCTTCCTTTATAATCAGAAGATTATAGCCCCTTAATCCCTCGGTATACCTAACCTTAACGGCAATATAAGGCTTATCGAATTTCTTAAAAATTTCTTCCCAGGTTGTCTCTTCAACCCTTGGAGTAGTAATGCTCACCTTTTGCCCCAAAAGGGTGTAAAGTGTCGTTGCGGATGTTCCCATGGAGATATTTCCCACTTCTCCAAGAGCATCCTTGTCTTCATCAGTCAGTAAATTCTGTATCGGCGCCTTTGACTGAGTGTTCATATCTTTAGAAGGATATACATCATTAGAGTCAAATTGTGATACAGATTCAAGGCCTGTACCGTTCAACAGAGCATCTATTTCAGCCTGAGACAACATATCTCCCATATTAATACTCCTCCTCTCGGACTATATCAGTAACCTTAACTGCCATCTTTTTATTTCGTGCACCGGGTTTTCCGTAAAATTTCAACATATCTCCGACCATAACCTCTATCTTACCGTCAACGTTTGTGTTCAAGGTCAAAACATCTCCCTGCTGCAACATCAGAAAATCGTGTACCGAAATGGTTGTTCTGCCTAATATTGCAGTTATATTGATTTTACTTTCTTCGATCTTTTTCTCTATGACTTCTTTGCTTTTCTCGTTTTTCCCATGTTCAATAAGAGAAAACCAGAGTTTCGTCGAAAGTTTGCTCATAACAGGCTCGACTGTCATATGAGGTATACATAAATTCATCAATCCTTCCACTTCGCCGATTTTTGCCGTGAACGTAACTAAAACAACCATTTCATTCGGCGACATAAGCTGGGCAAACTGAGCATTTGTCTCAATTCTGTCCAAATATGGCCTGACAGTCGTAACATTTTCCCAAGGATCCTGCATCAATCCAAGCATTTGGGTTATAAGCCGCATTAAAATGGCCAGCTCTATTTCAGTAAATCCCCGCACTTTTTCCATAGTGAATCCTCTGCCGCCAAGTATCCTGTCTATAAGGGCATAAGCAATGGAGGGATTTATCTCCATTATGATAGAGCCGGGCAGCGGGTTAAAATTTATTATTCCAAGCACGGCCGGATTAGCTATCGAATTGGTGAACTCCGAGTATTGCATTGCCTGGACTGTCTGTACGTCTACCTGCACCAGAGTTCTCAAGTAACCTGAAAGAAAGTTGGTCAAGAGTCTCGCATAGTTCTCGTTTATAATCTGCAAAGTCCGAAGATGATCCTTTGCGAATTTGCTGGGTCGACGAAAGTCATGATTGCGTATCTTCTTCTCGGAAGTATCTATTTTAAACTCTTTGACATCGAGCTCACCAGTATTAAGCTGTTGCAGTAACCTGTCTATTTCATTTTGAGATAGTATATCTCCCACAAGTTCCACCTCGTTACTGTCTGATCCATTTATCAAATACTACATCTATTATAATTGCCTCTTCAGAATCATCTGTTCTTACTATTTCATTAAAAGCGACTTTTAAGGATGTCCGGGCTTTATCCATTGCTTCTTCTCCACTCAGTTCTTCAAAGCTTTGGCTCATAAAATACTTTATACAAGCCTGTTTAAGCATGCTTAAATTTTTATTCAGAAGCTGTTTGCGCTCTTCTGCCAGCTTATTTTTTTTGCCTCCGTCATATATTATGGATATGGATGCCATAAGGAAGCTGTTAGGATGATCCTCGGTACTTTTGATGTTGAATATGGCTTCATTTCCTTCACCATAAAGTTGAAACTCAACCTGTTCTTCTTTGGGTACTGCGCGTTCTATCAATGGTTTTGGCGTCTCACCGGAAGAGACCCCTCTGTTGGTGTTAAACGCAGTAAATATGAAAATGATCATAACTGTCAAAGCCAGTGTAAGAACAGCTATAATGGAGAGTAATATAGTATACAATGACTTGCCCTGCAAAATATGACACTCCTTTTAATGATTGATTCTATGTCATTTATCGTCATTTATCGTCGAAGTATTAATTGTTCTGTTAAGAAAAAAAACTTTTTGTTTATATTCTATTACCCTGTCTATTACTTCGTTAACCGTTTCGGTTACGACAAATTTTTTCCCGTTGGTCAGCGTTATAACTGTATCGGGTGTCGATTCAACCGTTTCGATCCATTCTGCGTTGATAATGAACTGTTTATTATTTATACGCGTTACCTGTATCATATTGTACCGCCTTTCAATTTGTATACAGGGCTGCCCCTGGATCAAAACCCGGGACAGCCCCTGTCATTCAATTAACGTTTCATATTTGAAAGTTCCTGAAGTATTTCGTCTGACGTTGTCATAACACGGCTGTTGGCCTGAAATCCTCTCTGGGTTATTATCATTTCGGTAAACTGTTTGGCAAGGTCCACATTGGACATTTCAAGTGTGCCGGGGATCAAAACACCTGCTCCGTCATTTCCGGGCTGTTTGCCCACTTTGAAATCACCCGAGTTGGGGGTCTGGGTAAATTGGTTCGAACCAACTTTCTGGAGACCCGCTGGGTTATCAAAAGTGGCAAGAGCTATTTGTCCCAGAGGCTGCTGCCGGCCGTTGTCATAAACCCCGGTTATTATTCCGTCATTGCCTATGCTGAAGGTAACCAGTGTTCCCGGCGGATAACCGTCTACCCGGGTGGTTTTTACAGATGAATCATCGGCATACATGGATAACTGCTCCATATTGAGTTCAAATCTGAATGGCTCCGTCCCCATTGTAATACCTGGTGTAATTTCTATGGTCGGCTTGTAATTGAAATTTTCCAGATCGTTCTTCACTAACCGTCCTTTGGAATCAAACTTGATAAATCCGCTTGCAGCTTCCGTTGCCGTAGCATTCGAGCCGCCGTCAACCACATAGTACCAGGATGTTTCAACTACTGTATCATCTCCGGTACCTGTCGAGCTGGTAAAGTTTTTCCAAAACTTTACAGTGAGCTTATACTCATTTCCCAGTTCATCATATACCGAAACAGGAACTGTAAAATGCGGTTCAATATTTACAGAGTTTTCTGTACCGCCGTCAGGGATTCCATCGCTGCCTGCCGTACCATCGGGTCCAACCGCATCAAGGATTTGGTCTAAAGCACCTACCGGCGCTTCTTTACCTGTATATCCGCTCACCGGTGTCTTGGTGGCATCAAGATTACCGGCCAGAACTGCTACAGTAGTGGCCTTTGCAGCTATGATCCTTTTGTTGCTGTTATAAATATCCGTATAAAGATTCAGGGGCATGATGGGTTCCTGAGTATCAAATATATATCCATTATCGCCGTATTCGTATTTCATCCATCCATAGACATTTTGTCCGGAAGAAGTCACAAGATTCCCCTGCTTGTCAATCGTGAAATTGCCTGCTCTTGTGAAGAAATATTCACCGCTGTTTCCGCTTCTGACGATGAAAAAGCCTTCACCTTCTATTGACAGGTCAGTCGGACTTTCTGTTCTTTGCACACTTCCTCTGTTCATTTGAACGTCGATCGCGTCAATATTCATACCAAGACCGATCTGCATAGGGTTAGTTCCGCCGCGCCCCGTTAATTGGTCCGGTGTGCCGGCAGGAGCCAGAGTTTGTGAAAAAATTTCCTGAAAAGTAGTACGGCTTGCTTTGAAACCTACTGTATTGACGTTGGCAATATTATTGCCTATTACGTCCATACGCATCTGATGAGCCTTCAAGCCTGAAACACTTGCAAACATGGACATCATCATAAAAAATCAACCTCCTAAAAGTCTTCATTCCGTCTGTCATTCGGGAATGAACGGCCTCCCGGTGGGTCCGGCCGTAGTTGTGACTTAAATAAAATATTGTATGTTATTGTCATTCAGCTATTCTGTCAATAATCAGGTGAACACCGCTCCGTCAATATTCGTAAAGACATTATCTTTAAGCTCGCTTTGGTTTAACGCGGTTATGACCGTTCTGGCATTGACATTCACAACAAACGCCATATCGTCCATAACTACCAATGTATCCTTCACTCCTTTTGACGATGCCTTATCCACCGCATTTTTCAATCTTTCCACATGGCTGGCATCGAGCTTGATGTTCCGGGATTCTATACGCATCGCCGCATGTTTGGAGATCTTTACCTCCCGGCTTTCGTTAAGCTTCTGATTCAGAATGGAAGAAAAGTCTTCTCCAGTCCTGGAAACAGGAGCTTTCACAGCGGGTTTCGCGGTACCTACAACCTGATGAATGCTTTGAATGGGACGATTGTTGATATTCATGTTACTTCCTCCCATCATGATTCGCCTGTCGGTTCGGTTTCATCTGACGGATCGGTCTCATCCGATGGTTCACCGGGTGTATTTCCGGATCCGTTCAGCTTCTTAAGTTCCTTCAGGATTTCATTCAGAAGCATTTGTTCGGTGGATAAAAGATCAATTTTCTTAGTTGAGTAGATATTTCCGGCAGGAACCTTAACCTGATCAAGAACCAGTCTTATCTCACCGTCTTCGTCATAGTATCCGCCCCTCAGGATCCCTACCACCTTGAATTTTTCTCCCGTCAGCTCATCCTCGATTTTACAGGAGATTTCTTTGCCGGCCATTGCCTTGATATAGTCCTCAATATTCTCTAAACCGGCTAAGTCAAGGTTATGAGGCTTTATATCCACTTCATCCAGTATTGCGTATACACCGCCGGTTTCCTTTACAACTGATGAGATTATTCCTTCAAGAGAACCGGTTTTACCTTCATCGTTAACTATGTGAACCTTGCCCAGCATTCCTATTATTCCGCTGTATCCGGTTACATCTCCGCCGGCATCCAGATCCTCTCTGCCGACCCAGGTTATTCTGTCCAACGGTACATCGTCTTCTCCTACAACTGCATATACCTCTCCGTTGACTATGCGGACGGTATCAACCCGGCCGTCAACAAACTTATATCTTCCGGTTCCGTCATCCACCTCGGCCGAGATATACTTGCCTATCAGAGAGATCCCGGACGAGTAGGCAAAAGACTTGTTGAGGTTCTGCATTTGTTCAAGAGAACTGAATTGTGCCAACTGGGCGATGAATTCGGTATCGGTTGCAGGATTTAATGGATCCTGGTTTTGAACCTGGGTAATAAGCAGCTTTAAGAAATCATCTTTTCCCAGTTCCCCGGTATTGCGGGTGGACGCTGTAGACTGAGCCTGAGATTCGATAATATCTTCAATTGTTTTTTGTCTCCCTGTCCCTGTTGTTGAAGTAACAGACATTTTTTCACTTCCTTTCCCTTAAAATGATCCGGGGACTAAGCCGTAAGATTAATCTGAGAGGTATCTTTAAAATACTCTTTTTCAATTCGGGCTCTCAGATGGAGTTTATCAGTCTCTGTCTGTGAAGAAGCACCTGTCATTCTTCTTAAGCCCACTGAATCAACTTTGCCCTTATCGTCACGGCTATCATTGCTGTGTCGGTTATCCCTGTCATTTCCCACCGAGACGCTGAGGTTCTGAACATTCAAGCCGTTTTTTTCCAGCGCGTCTTTGAGCATCTGCATATTACTCTCCAGAATTGCCTTCACCTGCTCATTCTCGGCGGTAATCCTGGCCAGTATTTCTCCCCGTTCATGAATGATCTTAAGGGTCAGCCTGCCAAGACTCTCAGGTTTCAAATGCATTTCCATTTCCTGTTTGTTCTCTCCTGCCATAAGCTTTATCTTCATTACTACCTGATTCGTTACCGTATGGACAAGAGGCTTTTCAGATAAAGGAAACTGCATCTTTTCAATAACTTCCGGCTGAGCACGGCTTTCCTCAGGTATTTGCGGGTTCTGAGGGATAATGTTTTCGAAATAATTATCGATATCAGCCGATGTTTTCACCTGGGAAGCATCAGCATCATCGGGAGCCGAAAAATCATTTTCAGTATCTTTTGCGTCATGCCTGGCCTCAGGTTCAGCCTTCACAGTTTCGCTCAAAACCTGTTCTTCCTGGACAGACAATTCATTGAGAGATGCATTCAGTTCTGACACCTGTTCATTAAGCTTATCAATCAGTTGCCTGCACTGATTTTTAAGCTGCTCCATCAATTCTTCCATGCCCACGCTTTCACCTATGATTTCGGCTTTCAGCAGGGGCATATTCCAGTCACCGGAAAGCTTCTCCAGAATAGTTTTGATTTTTTCAAGCAACTGGTTGATTTCAGGAGTATTGATGCTGTTGCCTGATTCATTCATAATTTCTTCAAGGGCAATGGCATCTTCCCTGACCAGGGCCATTAACAGCTCCATAGGGGAAATTTCTTTGCTTTCAGCCAACAGAGTTATTTCCTGTGAAGCGTCTGACGTTTCAGAAGCGACAGGAACGGTTTTTATGCTCAATCTGGCCAAAAGTTCCTCCAGCAAAGCTATTAATGCTTCGAGAGAGCTGATTTTTTCCCGGATTTCCTTTTCATCGCTTTTTGTATCCTCAGCTTCCTGCCCGGATGCTGCAGTTACGTTTTTTAGACTCTTGTCAGGCTTACTCACCTCAGGTTCAGGTTCCTTATCATTCACAGGCCTCGCATCATCGTTTAATACACGGTTATTATTCAAGGTCATTTTTCTGTCGATAAGTTGGGGCTGTGATTTGTAATTTTTTCTCTCGGCAATCTTTTCGCTGAGCATGTTCATGAAAGTGTCCTCACCTGACAAAAGCCCTTTGGCTGCACCGGTCTTGGTATTGCCCGGCATTCCGGGAATCAACAGCATTGTGTTGACCGAATTGCTCCGCATCGTCTTTTCACCTCCTTCCTTTAACTTTAAAAAATATTAAAGACAATATATGCATCACCGACCAAGTCTTCGGCCGGAGAGCAATCCATAAATTTCAGCCGCAATCTTTGCATCCATTTTTTCGAGGATGGGAGCCATTATTTTCGGATCCATACCTTCGAAAATATCCAGAACCGCTTCCTTATCCCTGGAAAACAGTTCTGTCAACACATCTGCCGCTCCCTGAGGATTCATGCGGGCAAAAGGTTTTGCCAGTTCTTTTTTTTCTTCACTGATTGCCGCTTCTTTCATAATCTCTGCATAAACTGCCTGGGCTACAGCTTTGTCAATTTTCTGAAAGTATTCCTTGAAACCTTCGGGATCTCCTTTGGCAATAAGCTCTGCCAATGACTTTTTTATATCCTCCAGCTCTGTTTTCTTATCTTCGATGGTCTGCAAAATCTGTCGGTTTTCTTGAGTTTTTGTTTCCATATCAGCTAAGGCTTGCTTTTCAGCTTCCATTCCTTCTATTGTCTTTTTAGCCTCGTCAAGTTCCTGTTGCAGACTTAAAACCATTTCCCGGTATTCCTGATATTTTTTCAAAAGCTCCTTGTCGCTTAGATACTTTGGATCTTCCGGATCATAGCCGGATAGATCATCAGGCATAAATACTTTTAAAATGGGATAATCCTTGATATATGGCTTTAAAGAGTCGGCCAAACCACTAATATTGTTTTTGACCGTAAAATAAAAAACACCGGAAAAAACAACGGTTACCACCAAAAAAGCCAATAACACCACAATTATTGAATGCAGACAACCTCCGGGTTTTTCTGAATTAGTGCTTTGTTTCTGTTCTGATACCTGTTTCTCCTTTTTTCCCTTTTCTTCCATGTATGATCTCCTTGATCGGGTATATCCGATATTGCATAGTATTTTTATACCTTACTTGTCAGCTTAATAAAAAAAGCCGGCAATATGTGTATATTTACATACCTTTGCCGTGCTTCGGATGACTGATGAGACTGCTGCCATTCCCAACATCATCCATGCCACTGAAATGCAAGCCGATAAATATGTCTTTCAATAAGACTTCAGCTATTATCCGTCATCCAGAAGATCGGCCGTATTGTTGTTCTCTTTAAAACTGACCAGCTCGTCTACCTGCTGCTGCTCCTTTTTGGTCTCCTCTTTAAGATACTCCTGGAATTCCCTTTCCTTAAGATTCTCCAAAACCTTTCTTTCTCTCATTATTTCAACGAGCTTTTCTCTTATAATATCGACATTTTTCTGCTGACGCTTAACTATCTCTTTCTGCTTGTCTTTCTCATGCTGGAGACGTTTCAGATATGCTTTCAGATCCTTGATTTTTTCGGGACGAATGACTCCTGAGCAGGCGTTTCTTAAGTCATTAGTGGTTTCATCGATATTATCCTCTATGACTTTAAGCCTGGACTTTTCTTCCTCAAGCTTCATAATGGCCGCGCCCAGTTCGTTCTTGGCATTCTTTTCGAATTGTTCTTTAAGTTTTAAAAATGTTTCCAAGCGGAATTTAAATCCTGCCATTTAATCTCCTGCTTCTATTTTTTTACTGCCTTTTTTAGAAGTTCAACTGTTTCAGTAAACGAATAGCGAGTCATGGTGTCCTGTGTCAGGAATTCATTGATACCTTTGTTTAATTGAATTGCCAAATCTATATCCGGATTGCTTCCTTTTACATAGGCCCCGACATTGATAAGATCCTCGGCGTCGGCATATATGGCAAGGTTACGGCGAAGTTCATTGGCGCACTTTTTATGCTCATTGTCTATTATATCGTTCATGACACGGCTGATAGAGGCAAGTACGTCTATAGCCGGATAGTGATTTCGATGAGCAAGTTTTCTCGAAAGGACGATATGTCCGTCCAAAATACCGCGGGCAGTATCAGTTATAGGCTCATTCATATCATCGCCGTCAACCAGTACCGAATACAATCCGGTTATGGAGCCTTTTGATGATGTGCCGGACCTCTCCAGAAGCTTCGGCATTGCTGCATAAACCGAAGGAGTATAACCCCTGGTTACGGGTGGTTCACCGACGGCAAGTCCAATTTCTCTCTGGGCCATGGAAAAACGGGTCAAAGAATCCATCAAAAGAAGCACATCATTTCCGCAGTCTCTGAAATATTCCGCAATAGCCGTTGCCACAAGAGCCCCCTTTAACCGTATCAGGGCAGGCTGATCCGAGGTGGCTATAACTACTACAGAACGCTTAAGTCCTTCTTCTCCCAGATCTCTTTCCAGGAAGTCCCGAACTTCACGTCCCCGCTCCCCTATCAAAGCTATCACATTTATATCAGCCTTGGTATTCCTGGCAATCATACCTATCAGGGTGCTTTTTCCTACGCCGCTTCCTGCAAAGATGCCCAGACGCTGTCCTTTGCCAACAGTTATAAGCCCGTCAATGCACTTTACACCCAATGGGAGAGGCTGCGCGATCCTTGGCCGCGTCATGGGGTTCGGCGGCATATTGTTTACAGGATAGTATTTTTCTATATCAACCGGACCTTTACCATCCATGGGATTGCCCAAGCCGTCCAGAACCCTGCCTAACAGCTTCTGACCTACGCCCACCTCCAGATCCCTGTCGGCTGCCACCACAAGATTGCCAGGCCCGATCCCGGACATATCCCCTATAGGCATTAATAAAACCTTTTTATCCCTGAACCCGACAACTTCGGCAAGAACCATCCTGTTATTCTGGGCAAATACATGACATAAGGCCCCGATATGCGTCTCGGGGCCTTCGGCCTCAATGGTGAGACCTACAACTTTGGTTACTTTGCCTGAATATCGGACAAATTTCCGTGATTCCAAAAGTTTTTTATATTTGTCTAATGTAATACTGTTATTCATATTTTCGTCCATCACCCAATAACTCAAAAAATGCTCTTCGAATACTTTCCAGACGAATATTGACGCTTCCGTCAACCGATCCGTATTCTGTTTCAATCACACAGGAGCCTTTTTCTAAAGATGCGTCCTTTTTTATTTCAAGGTCATTCAGTCCTTTTATGCTCATACGGAGAACATCTTCGTTGGCAGCGACATAATCATAATCCTCGGCCGATACCTTTAAAACGATATTCTCCCTGTTGCAGCAGGAAAGTATGGTTTCTTTTACTACCCCCATTATGGCTTCCCGATTATTGCGGATTTCATCTCCCACTACCCTGGAGGCAATATCGAGAACCAGATCTATAATATCGTGCTCAAGAGATGCCAAAGTATCCTCATAGGCCTTCCTGCTCTTTTCCCTGAACTCCTGGGCCTCTGCCAAAAGGTCACTGTAGTGCTGCTGAGCCTGCTCTTCTCCTAATCTGTACCCCTCTTCTTTTGCTTTTTGCTTGACTTCGGCCATAAGGAGATCCGCATTCCTTTTTGCTTCCTCAATTATCCTTTCGGCCTCAAGCTCAGCCTCTCTCTTTATCAAAGCCGCATTTTCCTTAGCTTTGTGAATTATATCCTGGCTGATTTCAAGCTCTTTATCCGGATCAGCTTTTGCCGCAGCGACCTCATCGAAAATAGCCTCCACAACAGACGTCTTAATTTCACGTTTTTCCGGTTTGTACGGATTTCCTATATTCACCTGGTTACGCTTATATATTCCATAGCCATAGCCACTGTTATACAACTATTTCGTCTCCTCCACCGCGCGAAATAATAATTTCTCCGGCATCCTCCAGCTTTCTTATTATATTTACTATCTTTTGCTGCGCTTCTTCTACATCCTTCAGGCGAACCGGTCCCATGAATTCCAAATCTTCTTTTATCATTTCAGCCAATCTCTTTGACATATTATTGAAGATCACATTCTGTACCTCTTCGGTAGCGCCCTTCAGCGCAAGAGCCAGCTGGCTGTTGTCGACTTCATGCAGGAAGCGCTGTATAGACCTGTTATCAAGCTGCAGGATATCCTCGAATACAAACATTCTCTTTCTTATCTCCTCAGCCAAGTCAGTATCCTCGATTTCAAGGGCATCCATAATGAATTTTTCGGTACCTCTGTCTACCGAGTTCAATACGTCCACTATAGCCTGGATTCCGCCTACTGCGGTAAAGTCCTCGGTTACAAGAGCAGAAAGCTTTTTCTCAAGAACTCTCTCCACCTCTTTGATTATTTCCGGGGATGTTCTGTCCATGGTGGCGATCCTCTTTGCCACATCTGCCTGTTTTTCCTGTGGCAGTGCCGACAATACCGCAGCCGCCTGGTGAGGTTTCAAGTATGACAAAATAAGAGCTATTGTCTGTGGGTGCTCACTTTGAATAAAATTCAACACCTGAGCCGGGTCTGCCTTTCTTACAAAATCGAAAGGCCTCACCTGCAGGGAAACCGTCAGCTTATTTATGATTTCCATTGTTTTCTCTGTACCCAGCGCTTTTTCCAGTATATCTTTGGCGTATCCTATGCCGCCTTCTGTAATATACTGTTGGGCAAGGCATATTTGGTAGAATTCACTTAATACCTTTTCCCTTTCTGCGGGAGAAACAGTCCGGATATTTGCAATTTCCAGAGTAAGCTGTTCTATCTCATCTTCTTTAAGATGCTTAAATATCTGAGCTGACCTTTCGGGTCCCAAAGTAATAAGCAACATGGCAGCTTTTTCTCTGCCTGTCAGTTCTCTTAAGTCACTTCTTACCGCCATATTTCCACCTACTTTCGGAAGAAAATTATGAAGAGCTTATTCCCAATCCTCTGCCAGCCAGTTTCTTAACAGTTGGGCAACTGAATCGGGATTATCCTGAACAAATTTATCGATTTGCTTCTTAAGCTCTGATTCCTCCTGTAAATTAATATCCTGTATCAGTTCAGAAGCCTGCGGAGCCGTCCCTTCTCCGGCAGCAGCCGTCTCAAGGACAGCGGTCTGAACCTCAACTGGTTTGGTTTTCTTTCTGGGCATCGCGGTAATAGCCATAACAACCAATAAAATTAGCATCAACACATAGAAACCGAACTGATCAAATAGCTCGGAGACAGTATCCATAAGGGTAACCTCCGGCGGAGTCTCTGCTGCCAGTTTTTGCACGCTTACTGCAATATTCTCCACAGGGACTCCTGTTGCAGCAGAGGCAGATTGCCTGACCTCCTCCAGGTACTCCGGAGTAAGACCGTCAGCTGTTTTAATGTTCTTTCCGTACCATAGGGAAATGGACATGGTAGACTGTTCGGAAATAAGATTACCCACAGCCTTTTCTTTCTGTTCATTGGTCTGGTTGTAAAGGTATTCCCTGACAGTATGGTTCTTGTTATATTGGGAATTTCCGTCTCCACCTATTTGATATGTCATCGTCCCCTGCGGATTGGTATCGGTCCCCGGTATATCTCCGGCATTGCCGTTTATCAAGGTTTCTTCAAGGGTTTCTTCGTTCAATACCGCGTTTTCTTCCTCAACAGGCGGATCATATCGTGTGGATGTGCTGGTCAATGTATCAAAGTCCAGGACCGCATTGGCGGAAACACTTATGGTGTCGAAATACTCATGCTGCGCCACACCTATCTTAAAGAACTCATAAACCTTGTTTTCAAGCTCCATCTGCCTTTGACGCCGCATTTCATCCTGGCTGCTGGCTTTGAGAATATCCGTCTGAGTATAATCTCTTGATAAAGGATTAAGCTTATGGTCCACTATAGTGATCCGATCAGCGGGAATACCAAGGGATGCAGCCACAACTTTGGCCGCAGCATCAACCTGATTGGGAGTAAGCGGTTCCTTGGTTTTCAACATTACATATGCGCTGCCCTGCTGTTCTTCAGAACCGGATTTTACCCAATAGGTTTTTTCAGGTTTCGTATACTGGACTGTTGCATTTTCAACATTTTCAAATTTTTTCAGTTTATATACCAGATCATTTGTAAGATAATTTTTCCAGAGATTTTCCTTGTCGCTCTCTGTTGCCGTTAATGACAGTTTACTCCATGTATCTGCAAAAGTAACTTCAGGCGAAACGATCCCCTGCGTAGTCAGGTCAAACTCTATATCCTTTTTGCGCTTGCTGTCAACGAATATCTGATTTTCACCTTTTTTGAACTTGATGTCGTTTTCGGTAAGATATGAAACCACCGGCTGAAGATTAACTTCCTGCGAGGTATCGAAAAGCGGTACATATTCCACTTTCAGTGTCAGTACCAGCGTTACTACGATCGCAAACAGTAAAACTCCGGCCATCACATATATTCTAATCTTCTGACTCTTCTCAAGATTACTCCAAAAGCTCTTGATCTTATCAATAAGTTTCTTTATTCCTTCCGGCATATATAACCCCCCGATAAAGGTTTTTTCTATAGTACCTCATGTTTTATCTGCGGTAAGAAATGACAGTTAAATCGGCATCCTCATTATTTCCTGATATGCTTCAACAACCTTATTGCGTACCTCCATAATGAACTGGAGAGATATTGACGCCTTCTCGGCTGCTATCAGAACCGAATGTATATTATCGGTCCTGCCTGCGATAAAATCTTCTGTCATTTTCGCTGATTCCTGTTCGAGAGTGTTTACATTATTCAAAGCATCAAAGAGTATATCTTTGAAATTAATGTTATGGTCAGAGTTATTAACATTCTTTACGGGCGAAGCAATCGTACTGTTTATTGAGTTAATGCCTTGCACTGCCATTAGTTAAAGCCTCCTGTCTGATAGTCCTACCGCCCGATTTCAAGTGCTTTTGACGCCATTGACTTTGACGCGTTAAGCGCGGTTATATTGGCTTCATAAGCACGGGTCGCGGAGATCATATTAACCATTTCGGTCACTATCTCAATATTGGGCATCCTGACTATGCCATTTTCATCAGCATCAGGATGACTTGGGTCATATACCTCTTTAAAAGGTGTAGGATCTTCAACTATTGCCGCAACTCTGACTCCCCCTCCTGTCATGAAACGCTTGCGGCTTTGTTCCGACAGATATTGGGAGAATGGTATATCCGCTTCTTTTTCCTGGAATACCACAGTCTTTCTTCTGTAAGGAGTTCCGTCCTCTGTTCGGGTGGTATTCACATTGGCAATATTCTGTGAAATTATGTCCATACGAAGGCGTTGCGCTGTAAGAGCCGATGCGCTGATATTAAAGGAATCAAAGAATCCCATAATTATTTACCCCCCCGAATAACAGTTTTCAATTTTTGAAAATCACCGTTTATCCTTTGTATCAATGTATTGTATCTAATGCTGTTGGCAGCCAATAAAGCCATTTCATGTTCTATATCCACGTTGTTTCCGTCGCTTCTGTATGACGAATTTGCGGGATCTTCAATAATATGCATGCCATTTGATGATAATTTGCTCTTTCCCTGAGAGATTCGGCCTGTCTTCATCTCACTGTCAAGAAATTCTTCAAACTTGACTACTTTTCTTTTATATCCAGGTGTGTCAACATTGGCTATGTTTTGCGAAATGACATTATTTCTGAGCCAGGCTGCGTCAAGCCCACGTTCTATCATACCGTTATGCTTTGTAAACAGAAGATTGGACAGCACAGAATCACTCCTTTAAATGGCTTATAACAACCATCTTATCATTAGTATAAAATTAGGTACGAAAAAAAACACAATATATGTACCTATATTAGAATATACCACAATATTATGACAGGTACAATAAATGTTCTACAGTATATACCATATTTACTTTCTTTATTTTCTCATATTTTGATGAAATATGTCAAATATTTCTTATTTTCTTAACAACAGCAATAATGTTTTTTACGAATCTTTAAAATATTAAATTATTATTCCGTTTTCACCATAACTTTCTACTTATAAATAAAAAAGCGCGAGCAATAATAAGCATTGAGGAGGTGAGATAATGGCAAGTAATAATTCAAGAAGTAAAACTCAGTTTGACAACATGAAGTATGAGATTGCCGGCCAGCTTGGCATTAACTTAAAGCAGGGTTATAATGGTGACTTGACTTCTCGTGAAGCCGGAACAATCGGCGGTAATATCGTTAAAAAGGTATTCCAGACTTATACCGGAAATCAGTATCCTCAGTATGATACAAACCAACAACAGAATAAATAAATAACTAAGATTTAACGCATAAAAGGGGCTGTATCGTGAAACCGATGGGGCCCCTTTATTAATTATTGAAAAACTGTTTTTAAGACCATATTTTATAGATCGATTTTAAAATTCGGCACAGTCTTTTGTCGATCAGACCGGGTCCAGGGATAGCTGATTTCTGACTTTATTCACCGTCTTCTTCACTGGTACTTATATTGATTTTTTCAACCGACGGCTTTTCTTCTTCAGTCTTATCATGCTTATCATGCTGTTTATATTCTTTTTCTTTCCTGGAACCGCATTCGAAAGACTTTTTGAGCTGTTCGATTATTTGCGGTATATTGTCAAGGGCTCTGTCCAGCACCGCATTCGGCGATGCAGGAATCATTTTTATTGTGTTATTTCTGCCCACTACCATAAAAGCAACAGGATTTATGCTTACACCTGCACCGCTGCCTCCGGCAAAGGGGAAAGTATTGGTTTCGGCTCTTTTATTATTGCTGAATTCTCCGCCGCCGGCGGCAAAACCAAATGCTACTTTCGAAACGGGTATGATGACCGTCCCGTCTACTGTCTGTACCGCATCGCCTACGATGGTATTTACATCCACCATTTCTTTAATGCTTTCCATGGCCGTTTTCATCAGTTCTTCAATTGGATGCTGTCCCATATGTTTCTTTTTCTCCTTTCCCTATTTTGTCTAAATAATGATTGACTATCAGTTTTATAATATGGATTATTCTTAATCTTAATATGCAGGAAATAAGAAAATCCGGCGTTTCTTTTTGAAAATCAGGATAAAAATCCAAAACCAGGTTTTTTTGAGGAATAAAAGGCATTAACATCCCGATAACGCTCCAGATATTACCGTACAGCATCGCGGTCGATGCGGCGTTTTTTGTGGATATACGTCCTTTAACGGTTAATATGGCTATCACCAGGTCCTTTTTCAAATGGTCATAGGTATCTTTTGAAAAAATAAGTTTCAGTATGGATGATATCTTCCCTTTTTTCTTTTTTTTGTCTTCGGGTACCTGCTTCTTTTTTTTCAATAGAAAATCCAGGCCTCCTTCTTTTGAATTCCAGGAAAAAATCTTGAGAAATCGGTATAACATTACTTTTATCTCAATTTTGAATCCGTCGGAATCAAAAGAAATCGCGACCTTGAAAGACAGCTTTGAAAAAAATATGGTAATTATAATAAGTAAAATCAAAGCTATAAAAATAGCCAGAAAAACCATACGTACCTCCGTACTATATGTTTTCCGGCTCATAGTAAATTATTCCAAGTATTTTTAATCTAATGGAATATTATCATACACTTCAGGTATCTCATTCATAGCCAGCGGCGGAAGCTCACTGAGACTTGAAAAACCAAAAACACGAAGAAATTCCTCGGTGGTGGCATACAACTTGGGCTTTCCGGGGGTATCGTCGCGGCCTACTTCCTGTATTAGATTTCTTTCCAACAGCTTCATCAGCACGCCATCGCAGTTTACCCCTCTGATCTGCTCTATGTAAGCCCTTGTGACCGGCTGATTATACGCAACTATTGCCAACGTTTCATAGGCTTGCGGCGTAAGTCCCTGTTTTTTCCTTACAGTTCCCAGCTGCTGCACATACTCATCAAGCTCAGGTTTGGTACAAAGCTGATATGCGTTGTTGATCTCCCTCAACATAATGCCTCGGGAAGTATTCTGATATTTGTATTGCAAATTTGCTAAAATGACCTTCGTTGTCTTTTTGTCGTGTCCGATTATTTCAGCGATTTTTTCCAATGGAACCGGATCACCAGAGGCAAACAGCAAAGCCTCTATTATTGTCTCAGCATCTTTTAAAGAGTCCATATCATTCATCCTCTGTAATTGACATTGGATCATAATTATTCTTATCTTTATTTGTATTCGGAGTTAAGTATATTTCTCCGAATTCAACATTTTGATGTATTGAGGCTTGTCCTACCCTGACAACTTCCAATGCCGCCAAAAACCCGGTAGCTACTTCAAGACGGCTCTTTTCCTTCGGATTATATAATTTGGAAAAGCACAACCTTACACCGCTTTTTAAGAATCCCAGGATTTCTCTCACTTTTGCCCTTAACGATACTCTTTCCTGGTTAAGGATGCGCTTCATTTTCTTTGAAACATCATTCATCTTTTCATTATATTTTTTTAATACGTTCATCATGCAAATCCTTAAGTTTTCAGGAGAGACATCCAACTCTTCAAGTGCAATTCTCTCTGGGATAGCTTCAGGCAGCTTATAATGGGTGCCGCTCCACTTTTTCTCCCTTTCAGCCAGCATGACTGAACATTCTTTATACTTCTTATATTCCAGGAGTTTTATAATCAATTCTTCACGCGGATCAGCCGATTCGGCTTCCTCTTCCGACAAGGATTCCCGCTTGGGAAGGAGCATTCTGGATTTAATATGGAGCAGTGTTGCCGCCATGACCAAAAATTCGGAAGCAATATCCAGATCCAGCTCCTGCATGGCATTAAGATAATCCAAATACTGTTCTGTAATTTCCAGAATGGGAATGTCATATATATCTATTTGATTTTTTTCAATGAGATAAAACAATAAATCAAAAGGCCCTTCAAAATTTTGAAGTTTTAAGGTACAGGCATCGGTCAGCGCACTTTTCATGATATCCCCTTAAATCCAGTCAATTTTCATAACCCGGCGAACCTCAGCCATGGTCTCTTCTGCCTTCATTCTGGCCTTTTTATTGCCTTCAATGATGATATCCTTGATATCATCCGTTCGTTTCAGCCATTCCTGCCTTTTTTCATATATTGGGGTCATCAGCCCGGCAATATTGTCGGCCAGCTTTTTCTTGCATGCTACACATCCAATCTCGCCGTTTCTGCAGTCATGCTCGATTTCAGCCAGTTGGTCCTCTGAAAAGAGCTTGTGGTATGAAAAGACCGAACAAACCTCCGGATGTCCCGGATCAGTTTTGTGGATACGGGCAGGATCCGTTACCATACTCATTATCTTTTTCCTGACAACGTCAGGACTATCCGCTAAAGCAATTGTATTATTATAACTCTTGCTCATCTTTCGTCCGTCCAGCCCCGGCAAAACCTTAGCCTTCGTCAAAAGCGGCTGAGGCTCCGGAAAGACTTCTGCGTTATATAAATAATTAAATCGCCTTGCGATCTCTCTGGTTATTTCCAGATGGGGAAGCTGATCCTCTCCTACAGGCACGAAATCTGCCTTGTACATCAGGATATCCGTTGCCATAAGACACGGGTAACCCAAGAAGCCATAAGTTGTAATATTTTTATCCTTAAGCTGATTAAGCTGATCCTTATATGTAGGACATCTGTAAAGCCAGGACAGCGGTAAATTCATTGAAAACAGCAAATGCAGTTCTGCATGTTCTTTAATACAGCTCTGGACAAAAAAAGTACATTTATTAGGGTCAAGGCCTGCTGCCAACCAATCTATCAGCAAGTTGGTAATGTTATCCTTGTAATCATCGGTATTTTCATAACCGGTAGTCAGGGCATGATAATCGGCAACAAAGAAATAACAGTTATATTCATTCTGAAGCCTTACCCAGTTTTCCAGGGCTCCGAAATAATTGCCCAAATGCAGGGCACCGGTAGGTCTCATTCCGCTTAGTACTGTACCTTTTTTATCCATAATCTCACTCCTGAGGAACTTAATTTCTATCACCTTATGTTATATTATTTTTCAATATATAGTCAAGTACCAAACCGGCGACCATAGGTTTTGGGACAGTTCTTTCGATTATTTATTCTAAAATGGCGGGCGCAAGGTTTCTCATGAAGATAAGTCGGTTTGCTTGTCATCCTGAGCGGAGCGTTAGCGAAGTCGAAGGATCTTATACATTAACGTGAAAGATTCTTCGCTTCGCTCAGAATGACATGAGGGAAGCAAGATCCTTCGCAGATACCCAGAATGACATCATGAGCGGGTGCAAGGTTTCTCATTGAGATAAGCCGATCTGTTGCGGAGGGAAAATCAACGCGCGGTTACATTATTGAAAATGTATGAGCGGCCCGTAATGGAAGACATAGAAAATTTAATTCTTGTACTAAAAATTCTTGCAATGGGAAATACTTCGTGATATTATATTGTGTGTTGCACAAAGCAGTAGGAGGTGAGCATAATGCCCAATATAAAATCAGCCATGAAGAGAGTAAAGGTCAGCAGAGCGAAGAATCTGCAGAACCGTATTAAGAAGTCTGAGCTTAAGACTATTCTGCGTAGATATCGCGAGGCTGTTGAAGCAAAATCACCTGAGACCGAGAAATTGCTTAAGCTCGCAATTAAAAAAGTAGATCAGGCTGTTTCAAAGAATCTTATTCATAAGAATACCGCCTCCAGAAAGAAATCTCAGCTTCAGAAGGCTTTTAACGCTATGTCGGCAAATTAATAACAACAAAATCCTTATTATAAAGCATAAAAAACAAAACGTACCTAGGGTACGTTTTTTGCATTTTATGGCCTGATTGGGAGTTTGGTTGATTTTTGCTATTCAACATTTTTCACTGTTATTTTATCCATGGTTACATCTGCATGGCGCATTACGATATCACATATTTGGGCTACTTCCTGAGCAGTAAGGCTGGGTGCTTTGACCAGTACATCCACATTGTTGGTATCACTCATATATGCTATTGCGTCTTCAAATCCCTTTTGTTTCACCAAAGTCTCTACCGTGCTTTCAGCCTCGGCTCTTCTGATCAATGCAAGCAGCTGTTCCTGCGCTTCCAGGGAAGTTACACCGGAAGAAGTTGCAATAGTCCCATCCTGAGCCTGAAGCAAAACTTTTAATTCGTCCTTTTGCCTGCTCCTGGCTTTGTCTCTCTCCATGCGTGCCTCTGCAAAAAAGCCTCCTGCCTGCTGAGCCTGCTGCGCCAGGTCCGCTGCTTCATCGATTGCGGCAGCATCCGAATTCTCTACATAAACAGCCGCTCCGGGTACTTCCTCGTAATCTATGTCATCATTATCGAGGGCCAGGTCTAATTTTGCTGACTCTCCTGAAGTATTATAGTTGTACTGCAATATCCCCACTGAAATTATTACCAGTACCAATCCAAGTACAACAATTTGTTTTCTTTTCATACCTTTCCCTCCAACCGGTTTTTATAGAAAGTTGCCTGCTTTCTATCTCCCATAACGATAATAAAGTTTTCTTCCACCTCTTGGGCGGAGTTTTTCTTATATAAAATTATATTTACATTGTCACCCTATTTATGCTTCAATATCTGAACTCTATGTTCGGGGATCCCCAGAAGAGTGCAAACCGCATTATTGAGTTGGGCTTTGACCAGGACGTCATCGGCTCCCTCTGCTACGACAATAACTCCTTTTATCTGGGGAATGATCACTTTAAGGATAACAGGCTCATCTGTGCCGGCCAAGGCAAGCTGCCTGGTCTCGCTGACCTCCAATGATCTGCCGTCAACCCTTTCATCGTTTCTGGTGTCCTGTATATCATTATAGGCCGGAACCTGCTCACTGCTGGTATCGGCATAAACCATGACGCTAACTTGTCCGGCCCCTTCCACCTTTGATAAAAGCTCCGAGAGTCTTTTTTCAATATCAGCGACAATTTCTTGTCCCTCTAAAGAATAACCGGATTGTACCATCCTTTTTTCTGTACCTGGCAGAATTCCCTCTTCTTTCATGGTATCCTCGGTGTCATTTGATTTTGCCAGATAACTGCCTGCCAGGATAATGATCAATCCAATCACCACTATCAATATCAGATTCTCTATGGTCGAGAGCTTTCTTTTTCCGGTCTTTTCTTTGTTCCTGACAAAAAAACCCGTTATTCCTTTAAACATAAACCTATCCTCCACTAAATGCGCTAATGTCAATGATTATCTGACTGTCTTCAATGGCAAAGGCTGCTGTAAGCTGATCATTGATATAAGTAATGGTATGTGGGTCAATAGTTTTCATTTTGTTGCCGTCAGCCGGTTTAAGACTCAGATAAAGGGTCCTTATCTGCCCAAATCTTTCATCTTTCGGATCTTCGTACAATACTGCGTCCGCATTTGCGACAACAAACTCTCTGTGGCCTTTAAACCGCGTTTTAACGTCGTTGATAAGCGACAGCCTGTATAGTTCCAATACCTGGCTCAAATCCTCTTCCTGAAGCCTTGTAACCCTGCTTTTAAATTCTTTTTCCGACATTTTTACATATTGGTTCCATGCTACGCTGTCAATTTCAAAATCTCCTTTCAGCAGATTTAAAGAAGGCTTAATTATAACTACGGTCACGACCAATCCGCAAACAAGCTTGACATACTTGTTGAGATTTCCCCGAGGCGCAAAGCTTTCAATTATTGAACAAACTATGGTTATTGAGACCAACGTTATGACCCAGATTCTCAAATCATCCATTTTACAACCCCATTACTCCCGACGAACTTATCAGTGTGCCAGTCAGAAGAATGATCACGAACAACGAAGCCCCCATTATTCCCAGCATTAAAGAGATACATCCGGCTGAGTCTGTTAATGCATCACAAATGCTTTCGTCGCAGATTGGCGCCCCCACAGCAGCAGCTATGCGAATTGCCGTCATAATGACGAAGACTTTGATAAACGGTATTACAAAAATCAGTCCCAGGCCGATGACAGTCAGTATGCCCGCGATGTTGCTTACGGCGGCTGTATAGTGAAGTATGGTCTCCGCGGCATCCGACATGTACTTACCAGCTACCGGAATAAACGTTCCGATGGCAAATCGGGTCGTTTTTACGGTCACCGCATCAATCGAAGAACCCGCTATCTTTTGTATTGACATGAAAATGGAAAATAACAGCGTTATGGCTCCGGTGATCCATACTGCGCAGCTTTTTAGGAGTTTGGCCAATGAGCTTAGCTTGAACCGCTCTGATACGCTGTCTACCAGGAAAAGAGTGCCTGCCATCACTGTAACCGGCAAAAGAACGGTTTTAAAAATCTGGCACGCAATATTTACTGTCGCAAGCATTATCGGCTGCATGGCAGTAACGGTGATCACTTTCCCCGAAGCCGCCATAAGGGCAATAAGGGCAGGCATTGCAACCGATGCCGTATGCTGCATCGTTTCAATGGTTCTTTTTGCAATATCCACTGCAGTCCCGAAACTTACAGCCGCAACAATTATCAATATGCTGTTGACTCCCAGTTTTGCAACTTCGTTGGGGATCCCGTTCTCCAAAGGCTGCAATGCCCGTATAACCGCTCCCAGCAGCATGATTGCCAAAAGTTGAATGGTCAGCGCAATATTGATCTTTATTTCTTTGCCAAGGATGGCGACAAGTATTTTGGGTAGCCCTTTTAAGCTCTCCAGAGGCTTTCCTTTAAGAGAATTCTTTATTATTTCTTCCGAGTTCAAATTGTAAGCTTTCGATATTTGCGATTTACTCAGCGCCTTGTCGATTGTCTCTTTAATGGTTTTCATTTCGCTGTTGTTAAGCTTCTCCTCAATTATATCCTCGCTTTGGATCAATCCTTCCCCGGTATTCTGTAAGGCTGCCACCGGTGTTGAAGCTAAGAGTACCGCAAGGAATATAAGGATCGAAAACCGTATCTTATTACTGTTGATATAGCCCACCGTACTCCTCTCCTTTATCTTAAGTCTTACGAAAAAATGCAGAACACTTACGGCAGCCCGTCTGCCGGCATTAACACGAAATACTGATGGCATGTCATATTGCCTTAAGTACTATAAAATGCTGGATATAATATTTATCAGTGATGTTACAATAGGTACCGCCACCACAAGCATCATGATTTTCCCGACAGTTTCTATTTTGCCGGCTATGGCGTTCTGTCCCACATCCTTGCATACATCCACCGAAAACTGGGTTATGTACGCCATCCCTGTAATTTTCAGCAACGGTACCAACAGCTTCGCGTCGATACCTGAACTGCTGATGGTATCTTCCAGCGTTTTTACGATCGTGCCGGCTTTCCCGAAAGCTATCATCAGGGCTATGACCCCGAATATCAGCCCCAGTATCATCCCCATCTCGGGATTTTTCCCGGATATGATCACTACGCAAATGGCAGCAATGATCCCTAATATCGCGATTCGAACAAGCTCAGCTTCCATAGATTCAGTATTCCTTTCAGAAACCAAATAAGGCTTTTACTGTATCAAACAGTTTTACGATTTCTTTTGCCACCATCAATAAGACCACCACTACAGCGGCTAATGTGGTCATCATGGCCATTTCTTCACGGCCTGACTTGGTGAGTACGACATTCAGTATTGATACCAGGATGCCAATGGCCGCAATCTTAAAAATTAAATCCACGTTCATGCATGTATCCCCTTAAATCAAGATTTAATAATGGCTTCGTCCACAATGCCACGTACCTCGAAAGACTATACAAAAGCTGTTCTTCATAGATTTATGCCTGCATGGCAGCTATCAAACTTAAATAGTTCGGTCGCTGCATCAGGTTAAAGACTTATGAATCAATAAGCTACAGTAAAAGAATCACCACCGCTGCACCGCTTAAGACCCCAAGGTTCCTGTATAATCTGCCTTTGGTATTAATAGCCTCTTTTGCTCTCTTCTCCAGCATTTCGAGGTTTTCTTTTTCCAAATCCAATATTGATTCCTGATTTTCCCGGTCGGACTTGCCCAACAGTTCCCAGAAATCAAAAAGCACATGCCAGTCCGAGTCATCCAAAGGAACGCTGTTGCCCATTTTTTTGATCACTTTTTTCCATGCTTCTCCTGCGTCAATATGCTGCTGTCTCATTACATTTCCGCATTCGATGAAAATATCCGACCATACCCCGCTGTTGGACTCTCTGCCTACGTTTTCAAAGGCCATGAAAAGGGGTATACCCAGCTTACAGATTTGATTTCTGAGATTAAGAAGAATTTCGGTGAGTTTTGCCAGTGCACGCTGTCTCTCCACAAGCCTCAAAGACATCTTCATTCCCGCAGCCGCGCACCCTGCAAAAACCATCAGACATCCTGTAACTTTCAGCCAAAGCCCTATATTCATTACCATTCGCATCCATCACCTTTGCCCATCTTTTCCCATTGTCCATTCCCAGCAGAACTATTCTTTCAAAGCCATCCTTTCCTGCAAGTTGTCCCACACTCAGTCTTCTTTTGAAATCTTCCAATCCGAACGCATGAGCCGTCGCAATTATCCTGACTCCGGCATTCCATGCCATTCGTATTGCATCCGCATCTTCTTTCGCTCCCAGTTCGTCCACAATAATAACCTGTGGAGCCATTCCTCTGAGCATCATTTCAATTCCCTGGCTTTTCCGGCATCCGTCCAATACATCTGTTCTTGGTCCCAAATCATTTTGAGGCACTCCTCTGAAACTCGCAGCCAACTCGGACCGTTCATCTATAACCGCTGTCCTTAATCCCCTGAATCTGTCATTGCCAACACCCTGGCTTATCAGACGGCACAAGTCCCTCAAAATGGTGGTTTTACCGCAACGGGGAGGTGACAGGATCAATGTATTGTATATATCCTGCCTGTTGCGTATCAGCTTTTGAAATATATCTTTGGCACAATCTTTCACCTGCCTTGAAAATCTGATATTTATCGAAGAAATATCTTTAATGGCTTTTATTTTGTCGCCCTCATATACTACAGTACCGCATATGCCGGCTCTATGGCCTCCTTTTAAGGTAATGAATCCCCTTATGATGTCTTCCTGGTATGCATATACCGACTGTTCACATAACAAAAGAAATAAAGAATTGACTTCTTTGGGCGCGACTGTCAGCGCTGACTGGCTGTTATGCGACAAAACACCGTCCTCACAGATAAAATAATCGCTTCCGGAAAACACTCCCATGAGGGGAAGCCCGCTTCGGATCCTTATTTCTTCCAGGTCTTTCAGGTAATGATCTTTTATTCCCTTAACGGCTTTTCTGATCCTGTCGGGTAAGTATGTCGAAAGCAACATATTCAGGCTTTCTGTTCTGTCGTATGGCCGCTCCATGATATACCTCCTTATGGATAAGGACATGCTTAAATGTATGCCTTAAACTTTTCCGATATACCAAAAAGGAGCCAAGTTGAAATCTTCATCTTCAACATTGGCTCCCTGAATATTTTACTGATTATTCCTATAATATCTCAGTTCCTTTTTTATGGGATGCGGGAAATCTTGTCTTATTTATAGGAAATAGAGTCGTAGACCTGTTCGTTCTTTATTATGTTATATTTTGATTCCAATCCCCAGCTTTCCAGGACATTGTTATAAAATTCCTCGCTTGCTTTTTCCGCCATTGAGTTTTTCACTGTTTCCTTCACGTCTTCATATACGGTCCTTTTTTCAATCTTCACTACATAAATGTTGTAGTCAGTCTCCACAATATCGGCATCTCCCGATTTATTGTCAAAAACCCATTCTAAAACATCCCATTCCAAATAATATTGGAACATTGAGTTTTGGCTGTATGTGACACTGGCTCTACCAAGCGAACTATTGTCCGTATCGTCGGAGGCCGGTTTGTCCTCGGTATACTCGGCTATCACTTTATCGATGGGTTCACCGTTATTTATTTTGTTCAAAGCCTCCTGGGCTTTTTCTTTCTTCGCTGCTATTTCGGCATCTGAGAGCAATTCGTTGTTATCATTTCTTTTCTTGAGGGTTATATAGCCGATATCCGCGCTGTCGTACTGCTTCGGATCCTTTTCATATTCTGACTTTATCTGCTCATCGGTATATTCTTCCGGCTTATAATTCTCCTCGAGATATTTAGTTCTAAATTGATCTATGACACTGTACATCTCATATATACGCAGTAGTTCCGGAGGAGTAACTTTATATGTCTCCTTAAACTGTTTATCTGTCATTTGGCTTCTGAGGGAATTTATTATTGATTCATACTGCTGTCTTGTAGCGGGATCGACTTTGATTCCTGCTTCCTGTGCTTTAATATACTGAATCATGAATTCTTTTGAGTAATTCAGGGCCTCACGTTTGGCTGTCTCAAATGGATCCTGTCCATCGGCTATGGTGGTCCAGAATTTATCTTTTTCCTCCTGGGTCGTCAGTTCTTCCTCGTATTCGGTAGCCGACATCTGTTGTTGTAAGAAAAACCGGTACAATGGTTTCGATATTCTATGTCCGTCAACTGTGGCCACATAGCTTCCTGAATCGATAAAATAATAAACGAGTAACGCAACGATCACCACAACAGCCGTAATAACGATTCTTGTTATTTTTCTCTCTCGCTCGGTCTTTATCAGTTTTTTCTTTTGAGGCGTTTTAGCCTTTTTTATACTAATTGTCTTATCCATAATGTTCCATCCTTTTTCCCATGCATAAATACATACCATACATTATTGTCCAAAATTTATCAGTTGACCTGCTTCTGACAATGGACAATATACATTTATTATAAGTCTTTACGACTCCGACTTCAATTTTTGTAGCGCTTGTAATAGAATTTTAATATTTTCGATGACTTCATCGGTTTTCATGTCCTTGGTGCGAAGGGACAAATAAGGTTGCTTACCTGCACTGAATAATAATCTCCCCTTCCACCGGCTCATCAGCTCACCGATCTTTTCCAACGGCAGTTGACTATGTTCGGCAAAATTCAGAAGTACCGCATCGTCTTTCTGCTTTATTGAAGAAAAGCCAAGTTGTGAAGCCAGGTTCTTAATGTAGGCAATTTCGATAAGCTGATTGGTTTCGGTTGGTATATCGCCATACCTGTCAATCAGTTCATCTTTTATGTCCAGAATATCGTCTTCTGTTTCTATGGCAGCGATCGATTTGTACATATCGATTCTTTGCTCCTCATCCCTGATATAGGAGGCATCGATATATGCACTTGTCAAAAGCTCCACTGCAGTTTCTGTCGTCTCGCTGGCAACTTTTTCGCCTTTGAGTTCAGACACAGTTTCATCCAGCAGTTTAAGGTACATGTCATATCCCACAGAATCCATGTGTCCGTGCTGTTCAGCCCCCAGAATATTACCTGCGCCTCTTATCTGCAGGTCTCTCATGGCAATTTTAAAGCCTGATCCAAACTCGGTAAATTCCTTTATGGCTTTTAACCGTTTTTCAGCAGTCTCATTTAAAACTTTGTCCTTTTTATATGTTAAATATGCATATGCTAAACGATTGGATCTTCCGACTCTTCCCCGAAGCTGATATAGCTGGGCAAGCCCTAATCTGTCCGAATCCTCTACAATAATAGTATTTACATTTGGCATGTCAATACCTGACTCAATTATGGTGGTGCATACCAATACGTCGAACTCTTTATCTAAAAATGACTGGATAACTCTTTCCAGTTCTCTTTCGCTCATTTGCCCATGGGCGTATCCGATCCTGGCTTCAGGTACCAAAGCCTGCAACTGCGCCACTTTTGAATGGATTCCCCTTACCCTGTTAAAGAGATAAAACACCTGTCCTCCGCGAGCCAGCTCACGGTTTATTGCATTTTGTACTATGTCATCTCTATGTTCTACAACATAGGTCTGGACAGGGTACCTGTGTTCAGGAGGGTCTTCCAGGGTACTTATATCCCGTATGCCTGTCAGAGCCATATTAAGGGTCCTGGGTATAGGGGTGGCTGAAAGGGTCAGTAAATCCACCTTAGGATATCTTGCTTTAATAGTTTCTTTATGCTCAACACCGAATCGCTGTTCCTCGTCTATCACCAGAAGCCCTAGATCCTTGAACTTTACCGATTCTGCCAGAAGCATATGGGTCCCTACTATGATATCAATCCTGCCGCTTTTCAGATCCCTTATAATAGCCTTTTGTTCGGCTGCCGTTCTGAATCTGCTCAGCATCTCGACTCTTACAGGGAATCCTGAAAACCTTTTTTTGAATGTTTCATAATGCTGTGCCGCCAAAACTGTGGTGGGTACTAAAAAGGCCACCTGCTTGCTGTCCATGACGGCCTTGAAAGCCGCCCGGATCGCCACCTCAGTTTTTCCATATCCCACATCGCCGCATAAGAGGCGGTCCATTATAGTATCCGATTCCATATCAGCCTTAATTTCCGCAACGCATTTCAACTGATCAGGAGTTTCCTCATAACCGAAAGTTTCTTCAAACTGTTTTTGCCACACTGTGTCGGGAGAAAAAGCAAATCCTTTAGTATTCCGGCGCTCCGCCTGAAGCCGGATCAAATCGATGGCCAGGGCTCTTAATGATTCCTTCACCCGCGCCTTAACCTTGGTCCACTCAGTACCGCCAAGTTTATTAAGTCTGGGCTCCCTTCCTTCGGATCCTATATACTTTTGTATGAGATTCATACTGGTAGTGGGAATAAAAAGGGTACCTCCGTCCCTGTAGCTTATTTTGAGATAATCCTTCCTGACTCCCTCAACCACCAACTGTTCTATACCATTATATATCCCTATGCCATGAGCCTGATGAACTACATAGTCTCCCACCTTTAAATCAGTGAAGGAAGAAATCCGCTTACTTTTTACTCCGGTTTTCTTCCTTGCATGGCTGTATTTTGCCACCGACAGATCACTTTCCGCAAGAACGACAAGTTTTTCGTCTTTATATACGAAACCCGTTTGCAGATGGCCGTAAACCACCACTGTCGGTATTCTCTCAGGCCAGGTTCCGTTGTGATGGGCTTTACCGGCTATTACATCTTTTTCCCTCAGCTCTTCGATAAATCTGTCCAGCCGGTCCTCGGATGAGCATAAAAAAGCCACCCTGTATCCTTCTTTTAACCATGCTTTGATATCATCGCCTATTAAATCCAGTTTGCCGTTATAGGGACTTATTCCGGAACCTCTGATCCCGATTTTTTCTGTTTTGCCTTCTGTGAATATATCATTGTCATCAAGAGACTCAAATGTAATTATGGAGTTTCTGCCGACTCTTTCCATAAGTGTATCGGCATCGAAAAGCATGGAGAAAGTATCTTTCAAGATCATTCCTTTTTCCATCAGAGTCTCACATAGACTGATCAAAGCCTCCTGTTCATTTTTCATTCGCTCCCGGGTTCTCTGGGATTCTTCGAAAAAGACAAGATGCTTCTCTCTAAGATAGTCGAACAGGCTGGCTTTTTTCTCAATAAGATATGGAATGAATTTGTCCACGCCGGTGAAATAATGGCTGTCGTGCAGCTTCTCTATATATTTCTCTATATTTTTGGTGAGGATGGGACGAAGGTCATCTGTTACGACCGACAGAGTCTCGTCAAGGGCTTTGCGTATTCTTTTTGCGATAGTGTTTATTTCAGATCTGGAATAGATTATTTCCCTTGCCGGATAGATTTCAAGTTCATCACAATTATCTATGGACCTTTGTGTCTCTTCGGAGAACCAGCGCATTGAATCGATCTCTATATCAAAAAACTCGATTCGGCAGGGCATGGCACAGTTTACAGGGAATATATCCAATATTCCTCCCCGCTTTGCATACTGCCCGGGACCTTCAACCTTTTCCTCCCTGTTATATCCCAATACCAGAAGCCTTTCTTCCAAAGCCTCCCAGTCCACGATATCGCCGGGTTTAAGAGTGATCAGCTGACTTTCAAAGTCTTTTGGGTCCATTATAAAATGCATCAGAGCCTCAGCCGATGTTACTATGAATTTATAATCACCCTTCAGGATCCTGGCCAGTGAAGAGATCCTGTCCCTTGTCTGTTCGAAGCTCCGGGCCTCCACATCATAAAGCATTATTTCGCGGTTTGCCAGATAAACGACATTATCGTCAGTAAGATAAGTAAAATCAAGATATGCCTGTCGTGCCTGCATTTCGTTCCATGCCACGTACAGGCCTTTAAAACCCGATATTTCAGCTATCGCATTTGCCAGGTGCCGTTTCTGAGAATCTGAAATACCGTAAACAACACTATTGACGCCTTCCTGCGACCGTTTCACAAGACGGCTTATATTTTCAGAATCCTTTATTGCATAGGTAATAAGCTTCATAATGATCTTTCCGGTGTCCTTGTTTTGATGATGTTTTACAATACTATGCCCGCAAAATTTGAGCCTTTTAAATAATGCCCTGCATTATTCTCCAGAATACATTATTGGGGTTTATACCCAAAATATATTCAGTGGTAATGGCCATACTGCGAAAAACCGGATTTGCGACCGCTCTGATAAAAGTACCAAGATAATCGTTCGGATCCAAAACCGCCAGTGCAAAAAAAGCAAGGCCGATAAACGGCTCAAATCGAGAGAACTTAATAAATGCTTCTTCGGAAATAATACCCGATATGAGTCTGGAGCCGTCCAGCGGAGGTACGGGTATCATATTGAATATTGCCAGATTTATATTTACAGAAACAAGTATGTAAAAGAACAGAGCAACGTAAATAAATACTTGCAGCGCTTTTTCGGTATCTATAGCAATCGTGCCGGCTTCAATAAGCTTGGCTAGGCTCCCCCCGATAAATATGCTTATGAAGCCTAACAAAATGTTGGACAAAGGGCCGGCAAATGCAACCAGGATAGTTCCGATACGGCGATTTTTAAGATTGCTGAAATTAACCGGGACCGGTTTTGCCCATCCGAAACCTACAGTATACATCATCAGCACCCCTATAAAATCCAGGTGCTTAAAAGGGTTCAAAGTTAGACGCCCCGCTTCTTTGGCTGTTGGATCACCCAGTTTATAGGCTACCCAACCATGAGCCAGTTCGTGAACCGGCAAGGCAATAAAAAGAATCGGCGTCATTAATAAGAATCTTTCCAAAGATAAAAAATCCATATATATCCTATCTGTTCCGTTCCATAAAGCTTATTATTGGGCCTATAAAGGCAATTATCCCTATTATAACAGAAATAACGGCGCTTACCAATACTGCCGCCGCGCTGATGTCTTTCACATTTTTCGCTTGCTGTGAGTATTCGGTGGTAACCATGTCAGTCAAAAGTTCAATGGCCGTATTGAATAACTCACAAGCAAAAACAAGACCTATGGCGAATATTACTGCCAGCCATCGGGGAGTGTCCAGTTTGAACAGTATCCCAAAAACTATAACCAGTATTGCCGCCACTATATGTATTTTCATATTGTGTTCTTTTACCAGGGCCTGGCAAAACCCGCTGAAAGCATTCTTAAAACTCTGGGCAATACTTTTATTTTTCATTTTCTGATAAGCCCCATTTCATTCAATATATCTTCCTGCAAAGTAAACATGCGTTTCTCATCTGTTTCTGTCTCATGGTCATATCCCAATAAATGCAAAGCGCCATGAACAGCTAAAAATGCTAATTCTCTTTCAACGGAATGCCCGAAGTTACCCGCCTGTTCAAAAGCTTTTTCCACAGATATGATTATATCTCCCAAAAAAATCCGGCCGGAATCGGGATCTATATCGCCGGGCTGTATTTGCGGCTCACCATTAACATATTCAATTATGGGGAAAGAAAGTACATCTGTGGCTTTGTCAATGCCGCGATGTTCCAGGTTCAGTTCTTTAATATTCTCATTATCGGTTAAAGTCACAGAGGCTTCACAAGGGTATGGGAAGCCCTCTTTTTTGACACACAGCTTAACCGCCTTTTCGATCAGTTTTCTGATATCCTTTGATATCTCATGCGCTTTCTGTTGGTTGTACACTGTTAGTTTCATTTATCTTATCCTTCCTGGGTATTTTTGTCTCTTTGGGAGCGTTATAAATGCTGTCATCAAGCTCCACCAGGCTCTTTTTCTTTTCCAGTTCCGGATACTCGGGGCGTTCATGATAAGCGCCGCTGAGAACCTGCACGAAACTGTCGGCAATAATACTGAGGTCCTTTAAAGTCAGATCACAGCGACTCAGTTGTTCATCATCCAGCTTGTCCTTGATAATCTTTCTGACCAGACCCTCGGTTTTCCCCGGAGTCTTTTCCGGCATAGCCCGGACGGCCGCTTCCACCGAATCGGCCAGCATTACGACAGCAGCCTCCCTGGTATCGGGTACAGGCCCCTCATACCGGAAATTCTCTTCTTTAAGTTCATCCGCTTTATCGGTCTTGAGGGCCTTATGATAGAAATATGCAACTAAAGTATTGCCATGGTGCTGCATTATTATATCTCTTATTATCTTCGGCAAATGATACTTAGCCGCCAGTTCTTCACCATCTTTGGTATGGGATGTAATAACAAGGGTACTTAAGTTGGGGGTAAGTTTATCATGAGGGTTGTCCCCCATCTGATTCTCCTTAAAAAAGTACGGGCGCTTCAACTTACCCACATCATGGAAATATGCGCCTACTCTTGCCAGGAGAGCATTGCCTCCGATCTCACGAGTCGCCACCTCTGCCAGGTTCCCCACCATCAGACTATGATGATACGTGCCTGGAGCTTCCATCAACAGGCGCTTTAATAGCGGGTGATTGGGGTCAGCCAATTCCAGAAGCTTTAACGGCGTTACCACATTGAAGGTGGTCTCCAGAAACGGTAACAGACCAATTGCCAGAATAATGGACAAAAGGCCGTTGATAAATGCAAGACCTCCATCGTTTAGCATAGACACCAAACTCTTCTTCTCCATTAGACCTACCATGATTATTACCAAAGCGTTCAAACAGCCTAAAGCTATGCCTGTCATGGATATTTTCCTTCTCTGGGTGGCGTTTGCGGTGAAAAAGGCAGCAAATGAGCCTCCCAGTACAGACATCAGCATGAACTCAGGATTCCCCCCCACCATCAGCGAATAGCTGAAGGTAAGGAGGATATTTATTGTTATAGCTGTTTCTATGCCTAAAAAGATCGCAATCAATACCGGGGCTATGAATATCGGAATAATAAAATATGACAGATCGGGTATAAATTCTCGAATAACCCAGGCGAATAAGCTTGTGATCAGTATGGAAACACATATTAAAAAGACGGAGTTGCGATTGTAATATACTTTCGGCTGAAAATTCTTAAGATACAGAAACGCGCTGATAAATAACAGCAGAATAATTACGAAAACAGCTATAAAAAGCGGATAATCAGGTTTCCCTTCACTGTCTATGTAATTGATCTCCTTCAAAACCTGGTACTTATCCTCTGTGACCAAATCATCCTTGCTTATTATCCTCTCGTCTTTATAGATTATAACGGGATTCTCCTTGATGTAGTTCTCGATAAACGTATCTCTCTGGACTTTTGTGGCTTCTTCGTCGATACGGCTGTTAGGTTTGATCACCTTTTGCAGAACGTCGACCGCGATAGGCTTAAAGGGCATGCTTGGATGTCCTTCACCAATAAAAGCAAGTCCCTTTGAAATTTCCATGGCTATATTGTCCTGCATCAGTTTCTTTTTGGTCAGTTCAGGAATTATTGTCTTAATGACCGTATTCTTTAAGTTCTGAAAGTTACCTTTGCCCTGCTCTGACAACAAAAGCGTCAATGCGGACTCGTCCAGGTCAAACAGAACCTTATATGTTCCATTCGGATCATATCCCTGTATTTTCTCTTTCTCAGTCTTGTATTCAGTATCATTTCTTACATTCGCAATAAGCTCTTCCAGCCCTTCAAAATACTCATATGCGCCATACAGCATATCACTGTTGGCGTTTTCAATGTCTATGACCACCGGGGCCAGTTTTGAGGCCTTTTCTTCGGCATTTTGCCTGGTCTTTAAAGTATTTTCAATATCTCTGGGCGCCTGGATGTCGTACTGGGAAATGTCCCCCACCTCCAGCTTGTACTTTACCGGAGCCGCTTCATATGCTACCAATGTTGATAATATGAGCCAGGTGATTATAAGGACGATCATCCTTTGAAACGGATTACTTTTAATCAGCTTGACGAATTTGACATCCTTTTTCTTTCGAGTTTTTTTTGCCATTTACAAGCCCCTCTCTTTCGCATCATTCTCATACGCTTTAATGATACGCTGGACAAGCTCGTGCCTCACTACATCCCGCTCGGTCAAATATACAAATTCCACCCCGTCCACGTTTCTCAGAATTCTTCTGGCCTCAATGAGACCCGACTTGCCTGACGTAAGATCTATCTGTGTTATATCACCGGTTATAACCATCCTGGAGCCTACACCCATTCGGGTAAGGAACATTTTCATCTGCTCCGGGGTCGTGTTCTGTGCTTCATCCAGGATTATGAAGGAATCATCAAGGGTCCTTCCCCGCATATACGCCAAAGGCGCAACCTCAATAATTCCTTTTTCCAGGTTGCTTTGATAGGTTTCGGGACCCATGATTTGATAAAGAGCATCATATAAAGGACGCAGATATGGATCTACTTTATTCTGAAGATCGCCGGGTAGGAATCCTAAGCGTTCTCCGGCCTCTACCGCAGGACGTGTCAGAATGATGCGGCTGACCAGTTTTTTCCTGAATGCCATAACAGCGAGAGCGACTGCAAGAAATGTTTTGCCAGTACCTGCCGGACCTATTCCGAAAACAATGGAATAATTACGCATTGCTTCTACATATCTTTTCTGGCCTAAGGTTTTTGACTTGATAGGCTTGCCTCTGTAGGTCACGCATACCTCATCCAACAGGATGTTGTCATCGCTGACCCGCTCTTCTTCAGTCAATTCCAAAAGATATCGAACATTTTGTTCTGTGATGGTGTCTCCGGCTCTTGCTATAACCATCAGTTTTTTCAGGATATCAATTGCAATATCGGCTCTGCTTTCAAAGCCAGATACATGCAATTCATCATTCCTTGCTGTAATTTTAACATCCAGTTTATCTTCAATAATCTTTATATTTTTATCATTTGTGCCGAACAGGTTCAAAGCAAAATCCGGTTCCGGTATAGTTAATTGTCTTTCAACAACTGTATCCAAAATTTTCTGCCCTTCTTCCGATAAGTTATTTTTCTGTTACAGGCTCCAATCCTGCAATATCTTCCTCACATTCATAAACTACCTGTATGTATATTGTACCATTGTCTGCTTCATATTGCTTAATCATTTCATCAACAACGGTACTGTCGGCAGGAATCCGTTTATGTAAATTCTCTTTCGCTTTTTCTATAGTTACGTCAATTGCTTCATCCAATGTTAGCTCCACTTGTTTTTCCACTACTTCAGAGCTGTTTTCAACAGTCAAACCAATGGGCAGTTTGAGTCCGAAAGGGCCTGTTACCATTTTATCTTCAGTAACCGTCTCATACATTTCAAAAGGCACATCTCCGCCTGATATTTTAAATCTTCTGTCTAAAAATCTAAAATATACGGTTTTATGTATTTTGCCGGTTTTCAGCTTTTGGGTATATACCATTGATACCGGCATGGACTCTTCATACCATGTTCTTGCAATTATCTTACCCAGAGCATGAACGTCCCGGGACCCGAATTCCGGATTTTTACTCTCCAGCCTGCCGGATACAAGCACCTGTCCTTTTCTTACAGTTTCCCCTTCTTTTATCTGCGGGGTTCCGGCGTATACTTCCATTTTTTTGACCAAACCGTCTCTTTCGGCGACTATATTGAATGCCTCATCGTTCTTTATCAGAACCGGCGGCTCTATACTGTCTTTAATTGTAATAAAGAGCTTTACACCCCTGACTTCTACTCCGACCCATGCTATTTGTTCAACATTCAGAGCTATTTTTTTAGCAATGATTTTGGGGTCCAGTTTAATCTTAAAGCTGCCTCTTCCTATATTATCCGCATTTAACACGCTCATAATCTCCGGAATCATCTCCGGCTTGCAGCCAATTACTTCAATATCCCAAATAATAGACACCGAAAGCATTAATAGAGCGGAAAAGATGACTAATCCCACTTTAAAGCCTTTTCTTCTTTTAAAGCGATACAGGAAAAATGGTAATCCGCATCTTTTCTTTATATGGACCCTGCACCCGGATTTTTTTGCCGCCGGCCGCATCAGGCGAAACCCACGAATGCTTGCCTTCATTGTAGCTGAAGCAGCGTCGGCTCTTTCTATATCCCATAAAAGAATCTGGCGTTTTGAACAAATGTTTATAAACCGTTCTATGCCTCTTCCGGTAACTATAATAATAACATATCCCCTGATATAATTCCATAAATGCACCAAAAACATAATATAACCAACTCTCTTTTAGGCATCATAATCAATATTGGAAATTTTGCCGCCGATAATGATCTCATCATTGGTTATTTCTCTTATAGTCAAACCCTCCCCGGTAACTTTTATTATCCCGTTATTTGTATTGATCCTTATCATATCGCTCTGAAAATCCATTATCCCCTTGAAATTTTCTATCAGGACCTCTCCTCTGCCTATCGCGGTTACTTTAGGACGATTGCCGCATATTTCTCCCGGTATCTCAAACAGACGCGCAAGTCTCTCCCCCAGGCTTTCACCGGGTTCTTTCTTTTTATCCCTGGCACCTTTTATTCTGTAAATACCTCTTTTCATCAGCCCTCACCTCTTGCCAGCTTTTCCAGTTCAAAAACGTCCCCAAATTCATATCCGGCAGACCTTGCGTATTTAATAATTGAATCCAACGCTTCACAGTTATCTTTAGAAACCGCATGCAAAAGCATGATCTCTCCGTTATGAAGATTCTCTGTTACTTTTTTGAATGCGTATTCCTTTCCCCTTTGACGATCCACAGCCCAATCATCATATGCAAAGCTCCAGAAAACATTTATATATCCCATCTTCGAGGTGATTTCCAAAGATTTTACACTGTACTCTCCCTTCGGGGGTCTTAAAAATACCATATTTTTGCCGTATTTCTGATAAAAGCGTCTGTCAAGTCCAACCACCTCGTCTTCAATGCCTTTTTCATCCAATAAGGGAAGGCTCTTATGATTAACGGTATGATTGCCTACCGCATGTCCTTCATCAAGCATCCGCTGAATCAGTTCATCCTCTTTTTCCAAATACGGACCGGTAATAAAGAATATCGCATTTACCTTATTTTCATAAAGTATATCTAAAATCTTGCTGGTATACCCGTTTTCATAACCCTCGTCGAAAGTTAGATAGATAATTTTCTTATCCGGGTCAGCCAAATATATGGAATTATATTGCGCAAGCAATTCAGGGGCTCCCGGATCAGCCCTGGGCAGCTCACCATTCTTTCCCCTGGCAATGCCCCAGCTTCTTAATCCCGTATAACTGTCATTAATTCCCGAAGCAAAGTACCGGGTTTCTCTCTCAGTGTCAGGATCTTCCACCGATAGAGCGCCGGTAAGTTCTTCTGAAAAAGTTAAGGCCGAGATATCGGGGAACGGAGGTACAACCAGTAAGCATACTGTCATTACAGCTAATAAAGCCAAAACAAAAAAGCTGAAATATTTGTATATCCTTTCCACTGTCTATCACCAAAATAAAAAGAGTCATTGCTATTGAATGACTCTTATCTCCTACCACCATTATATTACATAAGGACAGGCTAAAATTACTGAGTATATAAAAACAGACTGTCCATTATCACTGTACGGGAGTAAGCCTGTCAATTTTTATATATTCCTCCCGCACTGCAGGAATAACGACATTATCATCTTTTTTTATAGAAGTTTTAAACTCATAGATTTGAAATTTTTCGAGTACTCCTCCTAAAAGCTTAAGGGATCTTTCCATATTATCTGCATGGCCGATAGCCTTTATGGTATATGGGGGAACCAGTTGATTCCCGTTTACCATAATATAATCTCCGGCTTTTCGTATTTCACTCATTGCGACAATTCTTTCGTCATTCACCGAAATAGCCTGGACATCACTTGCTTTAAGTTCATTGATCAGCTCTTCGATATGCCGGTCTTCAACTGTTTTTAATCCTCCGGCTTCTATTGTTATAATAAGTCCGGAACCTTTAACGGTTTCCAGCCCCGCTTTTATCCGCGCAGCCAGTACCTGCTGTTCCAGGGCTTCAATATTTTCCTTCACATCCATTTCACCAGACTTAAAGGTGTCTACTTCCCTCTGAAGCTCCTGCAGCCTCTGCTTTAAATTTTCATTATTATTTTTTTCAACAAGAAGTTCCTCAATAATTTCGCTTACGCTTTTCTTCTCGTATTGGGCCAGAACCTGGTTCATTTTGACGCTCCTGTATTGCCATGCCACAATAATGCCCATGACAAGGCATACGGCTGTAAGCGAAATTGTCTTAAAAACCTTCACTATTTAACCACCTCCAACCCTTTTAACGAGTTTTCCAAAGCGCTGTACATACGATATTTGCTTATTATGATTTCCTCTTGTTTTTCCACGTCCACTCTGATATTTGTAAGACGCATCAAAGCAACCTGGGGCATGCTCTCTATCGCATCATATAAAACGTCGGGGTCCCCTATTGCCTGTATGACGTACGGCGGAGGATATCTGCTGTCGTTGACTATAATGGTAGGGCCGGCACAAACAGGTCTTGTGTTGAGTACTACGCGTTCGCCGTTTACCGATATGGCCTGTGCGCCGTTTGCTTTCAATTCGTCCAGGATATCGTTAACATTGTTGTCGTGAATAATATAATCCTCTATATCCAGCTCGCCTTTTGCAGGGGCATCTTCCATTGTGATCACGATCCCGCTGCCGCTGACTGAAGTCAAACCTGCCCTTAAGTATTCATAATCTTTCTTTTTTAATAGCTCATTGATTTGTTGATTGTTCAGCGTATCCCCTATATTCTTCCATAGCATGTCCCGTTCGGCTTCCAAATTAGCAAGCTGCTCCATAAGCTTTGCGTTTTCGCTTTTTTCAAGTTCAAGCTGAGCAGCAAGCTCCTTGGCAGATGCGCCGTTTTTGGGCTGAGCCATAATAATGCCTTTAAACTGCAGATTTATCAGAAGTCCGAATATAAAAAACAATAAAAACGTTATGGCACGAATGCCTCTGTTCATTTAAACCCTGCCTTTCATAAAACCATTTTACGGGTGGATTCAACTTTACGGCATAAATTGGTCTAAATTTCCTTAAAACTCAAATTTCGCACATTTTTTTAAATGTATCCTCATCAATAATTTTAACCCCTAATTGTATTGCTTTGTCAAGTTTACTTCCCGCGTCCTCGCCCGCCAGAACATAGGATGTCTTTTTAGAAACGCTTCCGGAAACCTTACCGCCTCTTTTTTCAATAAGCTCAGTGGCCTCTGCTCTTGTGTATGTGGGCAATGTTCCTGTAAGTACAAAGGTAAGCCCGGAGAAAACTCCCGATTTCTGCCTCTGTACTTTTGATTCCATATTAACGCCATATTCTTTCAGCAAATTTATTGTATGAACGGTCTGCTCCTGCTTCAAAAAGCTCTCCAGGCTTTTTGCCATCTTCTCTCCGAATTCTTCGACTTTTTGAATTTCATCGCTGGTTGCCTCCATCAGGGCATCCATAGTCTTAAAGTACTCCGCCGCCAGTTGAGCGGCTCTCTTTCCGATATAACGCGCGCCAAGACCAAAAATTAATCTGCTTAAATCATTTTCTTTGGATCTTTCTATGGATTGCAGCAGGTTCTCAACCGATTTTTCACCCATCCGTTCCAGTGCAATCAATTCTTCCTTTTTATCCTTCAAGGTATATAAATCAGGTATACCTTTAATGAAGCCTTTGTCCAGAAGCATATCAATAATAGCCGGGCCTAAGCCCTCAATATTCATGGCATCCCGGGAAACAAAATGCAATATGCTTCTGAAAAGTCTGGCCGGACACTCAATACCGGTACAACGGGTTACAGCCTCCTGTTCTTCCCTCAGAGCAGGAGCACCGCACACCGGACAATATTCTGGCATCTTAAATGGGACGGCATTTTCAGGTCTTGCCGAAAAATCCACACCTATTACCTCAGGAATGATATCTCCGGCTTTCCTGACCCATACCGTATCGCCAATACGGATATCTCTCTCTTTGATAAAGTCTTCGTTATGGAGAGTAGCACGGGATACGGTGGTGCCGGCAAGTCTGACAGGCTCCAGTACGGCATTGGGAGTCAGCGCGCCGGTGCGTCCCACCTGGATTATGATATCCTTCAACAGAGTCTTTTTCTCTTCAGGCGGGTATTTATATGCCACAGCCCATCTAGGAGCTTTGCTGGTGGAGCCTAAAAGTTCTCTCAATGGCAAACTGTTTATTTTCACAACGGCTCCGTCGGTTTCAAAAGGCAGATTTCCTCTTTCTTCCCCGATCGTATGTATTTCATCGATTACTTCCTCAATAGTACTGCATACTTTGAAGTCCGGACTGATCTTGAAACCAAGGTCCTTCAAAAAGTTCAAGGCTTCGGAGTGGGTCAGGAAGGTTATTCCGTCAGCTCTCTGTATATTGAAAACAAAAATGTCCAGCTTTCTTGATGCGGTTACTGATGGATCCAACTGCCTTAAAGACCCCGCCGCCGCATTTCGGGGATTGGCAAATAGCTTTTGATCCATTGCTTCTTGTCTTTCATTCAGATCGAGAAAATCTTTTTTTGCCATATAAACCTCACCCCGCACTTCAAGGTAGGGTAAGGTGATGCCTTTTGGAACAGATAATCTTAAGGGTACAGTCTTTATAGTTTTAAGATTATTTGTAACATCTTCTCCCACAACACCGTCGCCGCGGGTAGATCCTCTCTTAAATAAACCGTTTTCATATTCCAGCGATACAGAAAGCCCGTCTATTTTCTTCTCAACGATATATTCAACGGAATCGTTTCCTGTCGCCTCCTTAACACGGCGGTCGAAATCATAAAGCTCATCTATGGAAAAAACATCGTTCAAGCTCTCCATCTTCACTTCATGGATGACTTTAGAAAATGCATCAACAGCCTGACCGCCTACTCTCTGGGTAGGAGAATCTGGTGTAATCAGATGAGGGTTTTTCTCCTCCAGCTCCAAAAGTTCATGGTAGAGCTTATCATATTCATAGTCCTGGATCTCAGGGCTATCCTCAATGTAATACTTGCGGTTATGGTAATTTATAAGTTCCCTTAATTCAGTTATTCTTTTTTCTGCATCCATTTAATTGTCACTCTCCGGTTCCTCTAGTTCCTTAAGCACATACAGTTCACCGTCATATTCGAATACGCCGATTTCCTCCATTGCGGTCTCAATACCGTCTACGATTCCTTTGGCGGTTTTGTATCTGAACTCCTCCGAGTTCAATCTGTCATTATCCTCTTTATTTGTTATATACGCTGTTTCAATAAGAACCGCTGGCATAGTTGTATTTCTTGTGACTGCAAGCTTTCTTCCGCCATCCATAAACCTGAATATGATACCGTTGGCTGCTGAAACCGAATCCCTCATGATTTCCGCAAAGCGCTGCTGTGTGAAACCAGGATAGACTTCATGCTTGTCTTCATAATAGTAAATCTCCATACCGTTGACACTGGATGCCCCTTTAAATTTCATATCATATGCATTTACGTGGATACTCACAAAAAGAGAGGCTTTTTGTTCGTTGGCAAAAGTCCAGCGTGCCACCAGATCCTTGTCGTTATGCTGTATTATACGCATGTCGTCATTTCGGGTAAGAATTACATTGATCCCTTTTTCCTTAAGAAGGGACTCTACCTTTTTTGCAATATCTAGAGTAATATCTTTCTCATACAAGCCTTCGATATATGGTGAAGTTGTTCCGGAATCTATATCTCCGTGGCCGGGATCAATCATCACCAAAAAGGGCTCCATGACTTTGCCTTCCGGAACAGGGTATGGAGTCGGAGTCGGTATCGGCGTTGGTGTCGGCGTAGGGGCAGGGGTGGATACGTCAATTGTTTTGTCAGGTTTTGATCCCTGTTTGTCGTCTCCGTTGCCTTTAACTTTAGCAAATATAACCACCGCAGCTACAATTGTAATCAGAAAAGCCAGAACTACAGCTGTGAACCTCGCTAAATTCTTGATCCTGTAACGCGGTCTGTGATTGTAAAACTTTAAAGAAGAATTTTTCATTAGTTTGACACTCCGTTAATTTTCTGTATAACTTATAATACACTAATTCCTAAATAAAAAATAGTAGTAATGATAACGGAGTTGCTATTGCTCTTTTTATTTCCCTTTTTCTCTTCATGGAAGTATTTATCGGATGAATCTGTCAACATCATCAGGACCGATGTTCTCGTGCAATGCCATATTGATGCCGTTTGCTACAAGTTTCGACAGATAATCGATAGTATCATCGGTATCCTTGGGTGTAACCACCAGATTCCCTGAATAAGGTTCCAATAACTCTATGATCATACGATATTTTTCATCCCGGTCAATACTATTAAGCATATTGTAAAATTCTGTACCCTGACCTGCATGCTTCATCATTTCATCCATGATAAGATCCAGGACATCGCTGGCCATGGTAGCAGCATCCACTACGGTAGGTATTCCTATAGCTATGACCGGAACTCCAAGAGATTCTTTGGTAAGTGCCATTCTCTTATTGCCCACACCCGAACCCGGAGCAATACCTGTATTGGCCAGTTGAATTGATGTATTTACCCTGTTCATGCTTCTGGATGCCAACGCGTCTATGGCGATCACCAGAGCAGGTTTTACGTTATCCACTATTCCCTTTATGATATGTCCTGTCTCTATGCCTGTGATCCCAAGTACTCCCGGGGATATTGCGCATACAGGTCTTTCAGTCTCATCCACCTCTTTCGGAAGGTATTCATAAATATGCCGTGTAACCAATACGGACTGCGCCACTTTCGGACCTAAAGCGTCAGCTGTTACATTCCAGTTGCCCAAACCTACCACCAAAACCGTATCATTTTTGTTCAGATGAATGAGACTTTCCAATTCCCTTGCCAGCATCCGGCAGGCTTTTTCATATAAATCCCTGCTTCTTTGATTCACCTTTGGAATGTCTATAGTTATATAGCTTCCTATGGGTTTTCCTACCTTTTGCTCTCCCTCCGGCGTATCAACGTGGACCCGGGTAATGGCAACATCGTTGTCGCCGTCTTTTTCGATCCTTATTCCTTCACCAAGGTTACTGTGCTGGAGCCTGGTTTGGGTACCCGCTCCCACAACCCTTGATTCATCAGCCATATCAGTTCTTATGACACGTTTGTACTTATCCATGACTAACCTCCTCGAAGTTTAATCATGTCCTATTATTTACAAAACCCGAGGATTCATTCAAACAACAAGCCAGAAAATTGAGAAACTCTGCGTCCGCTTCATTTATGTCCCTGAGCAGAACGAAGTCTAAGGATCTGTCTCACTGTCATTCTGAACGCAGCAAAGCGGAGTGAAGAATCTTTCAGATTCTTCGCTGACGCTCAGAATGACAAGCGAGGTATCATCCTGTGCGAAGCGCAGCAGAGGAGATCCTTGCACCCGCCCACTTATTTGCATAAGATCCTTCGACTTCGCTCAGGATGACATCGACAGGCGGGTGCAAGGTTTCTCATTGAGATAAGCCGATTTGCTTCGGAGGAAAGACCACCAAGCGGTAACCTGATTGAAAATGTATGAACGACCCGTAAGAGGAAGACCTCTCGTTCGGGACATGACGGAGCGCAAGCGGAGGAATGTCATAAAACGGCAATATTGATCTTGTAGACCTGGGTGCTTAAAGGCGTTCGAAATGAGATCCTTGCACCCGCCCATTTATTGGCATAAGATCCTATGACATTGATGAGTTATGTTTCGTTCGGAATGACAGCTTCACAACTTCTCCAGCTGGCCTTTGATCTTTTCGGCCAGTTTCACGCCTATGCCCTTAACCTTTGCGATATCTTCCACATTGGCTTCCTTTAACTTGTTAACCGAACCGAAGGCTTTTATAAGCTCTTTTTTCCGGGCCGGCCCTACCCCCTCCAGCTCATCAAGCACCGATTTTTCCATGCGTTTCTTTCTGAGATTTTTATTATACGTAAGTGCATATCGATGAGCTTCGTTCTGAATTGATGCCACAAACCTCAAAATATCATTATCTCTGCTGAGTTCTATGCCAGTCGTCCCGTTGACCAGACGATGGGATCTGTGCCTGTCATCCTTTGCCATACCCCATACCGGGACATTTATTCCTAAATCGGCCATAACCTCTTTTGCCGCGTTGACATGCTGGGCGCCGCCATCAACAAGTATGAGGTCAGGCAATTCACCGAAGCCTTTGTCCTCCGATCCGGACAAATATCGGTTAAACCGGCGGATCAGGGTCTCCTGCATACTGCCGTAATCATTTTGTTCGGTTATTACTTTCATCTTAAATCTGCGATAACTCTGGCTGTCAGCCCTGCCGTCCCGGAAGACCACCATGGACGCAACGATTTCAGTACTTCCGGTGTTTGATACATCATAGGCTTCGATCCTTCTGGGCGTTTTCCCAAGACCGAGTACTTTCTGAAGTTTCTTTACAGCTTCCATAGATTTTGTCTGTTGGGCCAGAACATTTTGCTGATACAGCTCCAGTTCTTCCTTTGCGTTCTGCACTGCCATATTTATAAGCTCAGTCCGGACTCCCCTTTTTGGTACCACCAGATTGACTTTACTCCCTCGCTTTTCAGAAAGCAGCTTGACCAATGCATCTTTTGATTCAGGCTCAGTTTGCAGGGTTATTTCCTTCGGGATCTCGGGATTTGCCTCATAATACTGGAGGATAAATGATACTATCGCCTCGCCGGGAGGAGCCGCTCCCATGCCTTCAAGGACAAAAGCTCTTTTGCCTATCAGTCTGCCCTCCCTTACAGCAAGCACGCTTGCCGAATAATTCCAGTCATCAGCATATAGAGCGATAACATCCCTTTCGTCCATATTTATTGAGTAGACTGATTGTTTTTTATACAAATCTTTTATACTGTTGATCCTGTCCCTAATAACCGCGGCCTTTTCAAACTTCATTTCATCCGACAGCCTTTGCATCTCAGCTTCCAGCATATTGATCACATCATCATGCCTTCCGTCCAGAAAAGCCACAGCATTTTTGACAAGTTCAGCATATTCTTCCTTTGAAATGTTTCCGGAACATGGAGCGGAACATAATCCTATATGATAGTAGAGACAGGGTCTTTCTTTCTTATCAGGGTTTATGGTCTTTCTGCATGTCCTAACAGGAAATAATCGCCTTAGAACCTCAATGGAATCCTTTACAACAGACATCCTGACAAAAGTACCGAAATATTTTGCTCCGTCTTTTTCAATCCTGCGGGTCACTTCGATCCTGGGGAATTCGTCCTGCACTGTTATTTTAATATGGGGATATGTTTTATCATCCTTCAAAAGGATGTTATATTTCGGTTTATGTCTTTTTATCAGGGTATTTTCCAGGATCAGAGCTTCCTCTTCGGTATTGGTTACTATATACTCAAGCGAGTCAACATTAGATACCAGTACCGAGGTTTTGGAATCCCTGTCATCCCTGTTCTGAAAATAGGATTTAACCCGATTCTTAAGTATTTTAGCTTTTCCGACATATATTATCGTTCCTTCAATATCTCGCATTATATAAACTCCCGGTGATTCGGGAAGGCTTTTGAGCGTCTCGTTGATTGAAGCCATTTAATGCAACTCCTTATGTTCATAAATTCTTTAAAAAACTATTGTATTATCCCTTGTTTCTGCAGGCCAATATAGTATCGGTTTCAAAATTTGCTGCCCTCATATCAACATACATTAAGTTAATTATATAATAAAAAAACCGGCTTTAAAGCCGGTTTTGGATATAGGCAAACATTATTCAACCATTCCGTTATTTGCAAAAGCCTCAAGCTCACTTAAAGCGATCGACTCGTCCCTACCTTCGGTAATTATTGTTATATTATCTCCGGGACTGATTCCCAGGGACAACAGCCCCAATAAACTTTTTGCGTTTGCTTTTCGTTCTCCCTTTTGAATCCAGATATTCGACTCATAACTTGAAGCCTTCTGTATCAAACGTGCCGCCATTTTCGATTCAAGACCGGTTTTGCTGAAGATTGTAACTTCCTTAGATTGCATATTGTATTTCCTCCTGGTAATTACCAAGTATAACTGTATTTCTATATCTATCTTATTTTCTAAGACCTTTAAATAGACATACACTAATATTATACAATAGTAATCATAAAATTCAAAGTCGTTTTTGCCTTTTGGCTCTGATTCGTCACCTTGCATTAAGTTTCAGCTGAATCCCGTATTAAGAATAATAATTTTGAATAATAAACATAAAGAAATATATGGAAAACAATAAATTAATTTCTATATTAAGTCCCATAGATTTTAAGGAAAATGTCCTATTTCCCTTTGACATATCAGCAGTTATGCTAATGTTGGGTGATTATATGAAAAGAGCTGATAAACTGCTCAATTTAACACAGACCGGCAAGACTATACCCGTCTGCATAGCTGATACTTTCGGCAAAAGATTCATGGGATTGATGGGCAGGATTGAAGGTGAATACGGGCTTTTGCTTTCCCCGTGCAATGCTGTCCATACGTTTTTTATGCGATATGATTTGGATGTGATTTTCCTTGATAAGAATAACAGAATCGTTTCAATAAAACGGTCTATAAAGCCTTTTTCTGTTGTGTCTCCGGTACCGGAAGCCGTAAAGGTCCTTGAACTTCCCTCCTCACTTAATGCCACGGATTTTCTGAATACCGGAGATCAAATCGTTTTTCACAATGAGCCGGAATAAAACAACGGCGCCGTGCCATAATAATTTTTCATAGCAGGCGCCTTGTTAATTTCCGGCTTATTAAACTATTTAAAACGTTTTACAATAGTGTTGGTTATACATTTCTGAGGGCAGACTTCGGCGCATTGTCCGCAGTTTGTGCATTTTTGCGGATCAATAACGGCCACGTTGTTATCCATTTTAATTGCTTCGGAAGGGCATGCCTTTACACATCTCTGACAGGCAATACAGCCTACTTTACAATTTTTTCTGGCGATGACGCCTTTGTCATGGTTATTGCATTTTACAGTGAACCCGGACAGTACCGGAACCAGTTTGATAATTGATTTCGGACACTCAGCAACACAATTTCCGCAGCCTGTACATTTTTCCGGATTAATTCTTGCCAATCCGTTTTCTACTATAATGGCGTCAAACTGACAAACCTTTTTGCAACTGCCCAAACCTACGCAGCCATAACTGCACGCGTCCATTCCTCCAGCCAGCGCATTGGCCGCATGGCAGTCTTCTATCCCCAAATAGTTATATTTGAATACAACATTATCGCAATTGCCCTGGCATAATACTCTGGCAACATTGACATCAATGGACCCTTCGTCTACGCCCAAATAATCTGCTATGGCATTGACTACAGCTATTCCCCCAACAGGGCAACGGCTGGGATGGACCCCTTCATTTATTATAGCCTCTGCCAGACCGTCGCAGCCGGAATAGCCGCAAGCACCGCAATTAGCACCAGGGAGCATTTCTCTTACAGCGCCGATTCTTTCGTCTACCTTAACTTCAAAGACCTTTGACGCATACGAGAGACCCAGTCCGAAAGCAAGTCCCAGACCTGAAACAACAGCAACAGGAATCAATATACTCAATTATTTCACTCCCCTTTCTTAACCGATAATCAAACCGGCAAATCCAATAAATGTTATGGACACCAATGAAGCAGCTACCAGCGTTATAGGCATTCCTTTGAAAGCCTCGGGAATATCGGCGGTTTCCAAACGCTCTCTTATCCCGGAGAACAGAATCAATGCCAATGTAAAGCCTAAACCGGCCGCAAATCCAAATACAACAGCTTCTATAAATGTATAGTCCCGTTCAACAAAAATCAAAGCCGAACCCAGGACCGCACAATTGGTGGTTATAAGCGGAAGATATACACCAAGGGCTTTGTAAAGCGATGGTATCAGCTTTTTCAGAACTGTCTCCACGAATTGTACCAAAGCAGCAATTACAAGAATAAATGTTATTGTCTGAAGATATTCAAGACTGTTAGGTTTTAACAAATACTCGTTGGCAAGCCATGTAACAGCCTGCGACATAACAAGGACAAATACGACTGCGCCGCTCATGCCAAGGGCAGTGGAGGTCTTTTTCGATACGCCCAGAAACGGACAGATACCCAGGAACTTGGATAATACAAAGTTCTCCACCAAAATAGCGCCAATCAGTATTGCAAATAATTCTTTCATTACGCTTCACCTCCGTTTGCTGCCTTGCTGCAGCCGGGACAACCCATACCGCATCCGGTTTCGCATTCTGGATCCTTGTCTTTTTTATCAGTAAGCTTATTAAATAAGGCTACCAGGAATCCCATTGCCAAAAATCCGCCCGGCGGAAGAATAAACATAATGGCAGGTTCAAACAGGTCAACGGTCACCGGTATCCCCATCCAGGTCCCAGCCCCAAGAATTTCTCTGACAGAACCGATAATTGTTATAGCCAGAGTAAATCCGGCACCCATACCAAGACCATCAAGTACAGAAAGTAATGGTCCGTTTTTCTGGGCAAACATTTCAGCCCTGGCAAATATAATACAGTTAACAACTATTAATGGTATATAAATACCCAACTGCTTATTAAGTTCGGGTAAGAAGGCTGCCAGCAGTAATTGAACAATAGTTGTAAATGTTGCAATAACAGTGATATAAGCCGGGATCCTGACTTTGTCGGGAACAATTTTCCTGATCAATGAAATAACCAGGTTGGAACCCACCAGCACAAATGTCGCTGCAGCACCCATTCCCAAGCCGTTTTTGGCCATCGTTGTGACAGCCAGGGAAGGACACATACCAAGAAGAAGCCTGAATGTAGGATTCTCTTTTATTAAACCGTTCATTAAAACCGAAAATGGCTTTTTTTTCTCCGCCATCTTACGCACCCCCTACCATAGACCGAACCAAAGCTACCGCTTCATTGACACCCTTTGTAACTGCTTTTGATGTAACGGTAGCAGCTGTTATGGCCTGTATCTCACTGTCATCATTCGGTACTCTTTTAACCACGTTGAACTCTTTCTGGGGCGCTTTCCCCAGGAATTGATCGGTAAACTTAGGATTTGCCGCATTTGCGCCCAAACCCGGCGTTTCATTGTGACTTACAAGAGATATACCTTTAATATTGAGATCATTATCTATTCCAACAAGGATTTTCAATTTCCCCCCGTATCCGCTGGAGAAAACAGACACGACATATCCTATCGATTGTCCGTCTTTCTGAGCGGTATATAATTTTTCTATATTATCGCTGACGTCAATTCCCTCTGTCTTAAGTTCTTCACCGGTTTTTGCATCCAGGAAATTATCAGCGTCGTTATACACGGTTTTTAAACTTTCTTGCTCGGCAATTCTGCTGTTTTCATCAATTATTGGCTCAGTTACGCCGTTTACATAGGCGAGGGCTCCTGTCATTACGGCGCATACCAAAAACAAAATTATCGATGGTTTGATGATATCCTTAAACATGCGCTTTCCCTCCAAATCTTGCCGGTTTTGTACATCTGTCAATAATCGGTACCGATACATTCATCAGCAGAATAGCGTATGAAACTCCCTCAGGCATATTTGTATACATCCTGAAAAGCATTGTTAATACGCCGCAGCCGATTGCATAAATAACGACACCCTTTTTTGTCATAGGGCTTGTGGTGTAATCGGTAGCCATAAATATGGCTCCAAGCATAAGGCCTCCAGCCAGTATATGGAAAAGGGGATTCCCTGTGAAAATACCATACGGCCCCATTATCCATGCCAGCAAACCTACCGTTCCTATATATATAACGGGAATATGCCATGTTATAACCCCACGGGCAAGAAGATAAATCCCGCCGATGATAAGTGCAAGAGCCGATGTTTCCCCAAGTGAACCTCCTATATTTCCGATAAACATATCAAGAAGATTCGGGAGCTGTCCTCCTTCTTTCAAAGCCCCCAAAGGAGTAGCATACGATAACGCATCAATATCGTTAGCCACAGTCAAAGGCGGTGTCCATGAAGTCATTCTTGCTCCGTAAGAGACTATGAGAAATGCTCTGGCCGCCAAAGCCGGGTTTACAAAATTGTATCCTAAACCACCGAATAGTTGCTTAACAATAACAATGGCAAAAAATGAACCTACGACTGCCATCCAAACAGGCAGTGTCGACGGCAGATTCAACGCCAGTATCAACCCTGTGACTACAGCGCTTAAATCACCGATGGTAGTGTTTCTTTTTAACATTTTTCTTATCAAATATTCAAAGACTACGCTTGATATAACAGTAACAGCTATAAGAAGCGCCGCTCTTAACCCAAAGAAATATATACCTGCAAAGGCTGCCGGGATCAGCGCGATAATAACATCCAGCATCAACCTTTGAGTAGTAACCTCACTCCTGATATGCGGAGAGGAGCTCACATACAGCATATTTTCCAAATTAATTCCCCCTCATTACAAATTCCGTTGAACATTACCGTCCTTAAAAACAGTATTATTAATTACTTCTTAATTACTTCTTAGCCTTTCTGCGTAGAGCATCCTTTCCCAGTCTGATTGACTGAGTCAGCATTCTTTTAGCCGGACATGTATAAGCGCAGCATCCGCATTCAATACAATCCATGACATTATACTTATCAAGGATATCATATTGATTGGCTTTAACTAATCTATCAATATCGAAAGGCAGCAAATTCATGGGACAGACACTGACGCAGCGGCCGCATCTGATACACACGTTTTCTTCCGGTATTTTTCCGTCTTTCTCGTTCAAAGCCAGCAATGCATTCGTGTATTTCATTACAGGTATTTCATCCGAATACAATGAAATTCCCATCATTGGACCGCCCATAATAATCTTCGCCGGTTCTGACACAAATCCGCCGCTGAACTTAAAGACTTCACCTACCGGTGTACCTATCAACACTTCAATATTCATTGGGGTTCTAACAGATGAACCGTCCACCGTAACACGTTTCTTTATCAATGGCATTCCTGTTTTCAGGTATTCGGCAACAAAAGCAACACTGGCTACATTCATAACCAGGCAGCCTACATCGGACGGAAGTTTTCCCGGGGGAACTTCACGACCTGTCAGGGTTTTTATGAGCATTTTTTCAGCACCCTGGGGATAAAGGGTTTTTAAGCCATGAACAGAAATATTGCTTGTTTTTTCAACGGCCTTTTTAAGCTTCTTTATAGCTTCAGGCTTATTATCCTCAACTCCAATCAATGCCTTCGGTATACCTGTCCATTTAAGTACATGTTCTATGCCCTCTATAATACTCTCAGTATTTTCCATGCATTCGCGGTAATCCGATGTAATATATGGCTCACATTCAGCACCGTTTATGATAAGAGTATCAATTTTGGCATCTTTCGGTGGATTTAACTTCACGTGAGTCGGAAATCCCGCTCCGCCAAGACCAGTTAAACCTGAGTTGCGGATTGCCTTTAAAAAGCTCTCTTTGCTATCAACAACAGGTGGCTTGACATCTTCTGATATTTCCTGAAGTCCGTCAGGCTTGATTTCAATACAAACTACGGGTCTGCTGCCCGAAATAATCTGTTCGGAAACAGCAGTTACAGTCCCCGACACACTTGAATGAATAGGAACTGAAACGTACGCATCGGAATTTCCGATTACTTGCCCCATCTTTACAGTATCGCCCTTTTTCACCATTGCCTGACACGGAGCTCCTATGTGCTGCTGCATTGGAATTACGACTTTTTCAGGAATACCCATCCTGGCAGTAGCACATTCCATTGTATTTTTTGCCTGGGGAGGATGCACGCCGCCTCTAAAACCTTGGAATTTCATATCCTCAACTCCATCGTCCAATAAAAATATAAGATAAAACTTCATTAAATTTTATAAATCGACCTTAAATATCATAACACAGCTTTTGCACTTTTTAAAGACTTAAAGATTGTTAAAAAACCTACAAACAGAGGGCTTCAGCCATTGCACACTGTATTTAGTATACATTTTCGAGGATTTGACCATTTTTTGAACATTATAATGTAAAATTTTGAGCAATAAAATTGCTTGTATAAAAGTACATTTTTGTTTAGAATAAAAAGCGATAATCTAAATACCCTGTTATTATAACTCTGAATACTGATAATGAAAATAATGTAATAAAATAAAAGGTATACTAATTTGTTAAAAAATTAACTATACATAAATCGAAAGGAGAGACAGCCGTGAAAGTAAATATTACAGAAACCGTGTTAAGAGACGCCAACCAATCTCTGATTGCAACCAGAATGCCCTTCGAAGATTTCGAACCTGTATTGGAAAAAATCGATGAAGCAGGCTACGCCTCTATTGAGTGTTGGGGAGGCGCAACCTTTGATTCATGTCTGAGATATTTATCCGAGGATCCCTGGGAAAGATTGAGGAAAATTAAATCAAAGGTTAAAAAGACAAAGCTGCAAATGTTGTTAAGAGGCCAAAACATATTGGGATATAAGCATTATCCCGATGATGTGGTAAGAAAATTTGTCGAGTATTCTATAAAAAACGGTATGGACATAATCAGAATATTCGATGCCTTGAACGATTTTAGAAACATTAAGGTAGCTGTGGAAGAAACGTTAAAATGGGGCGGGCATGCTCAAGGCGCTATTTGTTACACCATAAGCCCAATTCATGACCTTGAGAGTTATGCAAAAATGGGTAAGACTCTTGAAGAAATGGGAGTTAACTCGATTTGTATCAAGGATATGGCCGGTATCATGGGACCAAAAGAAGCCTACGATATATTTAAGGCCTTAAAGGAAACAGTAAAGGTTCCGCTGATACTACATACCCACTCAACCACCGGCCTCGGACCCATGACCTATATCAAGGCAATAGAAGCAGGCTGCAGCGGTATTGATACAGCTATATCATCTTTTTCAGGAGGAACGTCACAGCCTTCTACCGAAACAATGAACTATGCTATAAAACAACTTGGTTATGAGACAGATCTTAAGGAAGACGTGTTAAAGGAGATCAATGACTTCTTTAAGCCTGTTAAAGAAAAATTCCTTCAAACAGGAGTTCTTAATCCTTATGTCATGGGAACCGAGACTGATGCTCTTGTTTATCAGATCCCCGGAGGAATGCTTTCTAACCTGATTTCACAGCTCAAGCAACAAAATGCGCTTGACAAGCTGGAAGAAGTTCTTCAGGAAACACCCAAGGTCAGAAAAGATCTGGGATATCCTCCCCTTGTAACACCGATGAGCCAAATGGTAGGTGTTCAGGCTGCCATCAACGTATTGACGGGCGAGCGCTATAAGAGTGTTACAAATGAAATCAAGGCATACTTAAGGGGTGAATATGGAAAAGCTCCTGGTGAAATAGATCCGGACCTTGTGAAAAAAGTTCTGGGGGATGAAAAACCAATTACAACAAGATTTGCTGACACCCTTGAGCCTGCGTTCGAAAAAACCAAAAAAGAACTTGGCAGCTTAGCCCAATCTGATGAAGATGTGCTTTCCTATATAGCTTTCCCACAAATAGCTGAAAAGTTCTTTAAGGAAAGAGAAGACAGAAAGGCCAGAACCGTCAGCTATTCCATCAGAAAAGTGTAAAGGATGTGTAGATATGACATTACTTGAGGGTCTGCAGGTATTAGTTATTGGACTGGGAACAGTTTTCCTTGTTCTGGTCGCTCTCAGCGGCGCAGTATCTTTAGAATCCAGGATATTCAACCTGATTGTTAATAAGAAAAAAGAAGCTCCTGCTGCCGAGATAACCGCCAAACAGGAAGAAGTTACAGTCGTCAATGCATCTGCAGGAGAATTAAAACTTATCAATGTGGATGAAAGAACAGCTGCCATGATTATGGCAATAGTCAGTGATGAATCGCAGATTCCACTATCTGAACTTAATTTTAAGTATATCAAGGCTTTAGACTGATATTAGGCTTTGAACTTAAACAGGAGGATTGAAAAAATGAAATATATAGTAACAATTAATGATAAAAATTATGAGGTTGAAGTTGAACGGGGACAAGCAACTATTGTTAAAACCACACAGGCAGCTGCTCCTGCTCCGCAACCCGCAGCAGCACCGGCTACTCCAGCTGCTCCCGCTGCCCCGGCTACCCCACCTGCACAACCGGTCCAGGCTGCACCTGCCAATGTATCCGGTGAACCTATTAAAGCTCCTATGCCGGGAACCATATTGGATATAAAAGTCAATCCTGGCGCATCCGTCAAAGAAGGCGATATTCTCATTATCCTGGAAGCCATGAAAATGGAGAACGAGATATTGGCTCCCAGAAACGGAGTCGTATCTCAAATTCTTACTTCAAAAGGTGCATCCGTATCAACCGGCGATGTGCTGCTAACATTGAATTAGGGGGTAAGATGATTCATGACGTATTCATTAACAGATACTTTAATCAGGATATGGGAAATGTCAGGCTTTGCCAATGCAACATGGCAGCAGCTGGTTATGATTCTTGTATCCTTTGTTCTGATTTACCTGGCTGTAGTTAAGCATTTTGAGCCGCTTTTACTGTTGCCGATAGCCTTTGGTATGTTATTGGCAAATTTCCCCATGACTGATCTTTTAGCCGGGCCTTTAGGCGACCAGCCGGGCGGATTATTATACTATATTTACCAGGGCGTAGAGCTGGGTATATACCCGCCGCTGATTTTCCTCGGCATTGGCGCTATGACTGATTTTGGTCCGCTGATTGCAAGACCTTCCAGCCTGTTTTTAGGCGCCGCTGCCCAATTCGGGATATACATTGCCTTCTTATTTGCACTTGCTTTAGGCTTTTCGCCGGAAGCAGCGGCATCCATAGGAATCATCGGAGGAGCCGACGGACCGACCGCAATCTGGCTGACAACAAAGTTATACCAGGATTTATTGCCTGCAATTGCCATTGCCGCATACTCCTATATGGCATTGATACCAATGATCCAACCTCCTCTTATGAGGCTTCTGACCACCAAGAAAGAAAGAGAAATCAAAATGGTACAATTAAGGGAAGTATCCAAGGCCGAAAAAATCATTTTCCCCGTTGTTGTATCAACATTATGCATTTTCCTCCTTCCCTCGGTAGCTCCGCTTATAGGTATGCTTATGCTTGGAAACCTTCTTAAAGAATCAGGTGTGACGGAAAGATTGTCTAAAACAGCCCAGAATGAGCTTATGAATATTGTAACGATATTCCTGGGCGTATCTGTCGGAGCTAAAGCAGTAGGCGAAAAATTCCTCCAGTGGGAAACCATAAAAGTAATTGTCCTGGGCTTGGTAGCATTCTCTTTCAGCACCGTTGGCGGTTTGCTTTTAGGTAAACTCATGTGCTGGCTTTCAGGAGGAAAAGTCAATCCTCTAATTGGTTCTGCCGGCGTATCAGCTGTGCCGATGGCTGCCAGAGTATCCCAGATTGAAGGACAAAAGGCCAACCCCAGCAATTTCCTGCTTATGCACGCAATGGGACCTAATGTGGCAGGGGTTATAGGTTCCGCGGTTGCCGCAGGTATCTTCTATGCTTTGTTTGGAGGATAAATCTTAAGGAATAATTAAGGACTGTTTCAGCTGAAACAGTCCTTTTATATTGGAAGAGATGTGTTGATAGCAATACATCAAATTAGTCCAAACAATAAATCCCCATAAGTAGGAATAGGCCAAAGGCTTGCATCCATCATACTTTCAAGCTTATCTGCGTCTTTCCTCAAATCTTCCATAATGGGAAGCACCATTTCTTTATAAGCCCTGGCCTTTATCAACGTTTCTCCGGTCATTTTATCGAGAGTTTCAATAGATTCATTGAGGGCATCAGCGTCAATTTTCAGCCCGGATGTAATAATCACCAATTTATCCAAAGTCTTTTTTGCGTATTTGGAGTCGGCTCCAGCTGATTTTAAGGCAGATACCGTATCAGCGACACGTTTGACGTAATTCAGCGCCGCCGGGAGAATCTGCCGGTTTATCATTTCAGCCATAGTCAGAGCTTCTATCCTTAATGTTTTTATATAGTTCTCCAACTGTATTTCGTATCTGGAATAAACCTCGGTGGGAGATAAAACACCAGTCCTCTTAAATAATTCGATGTTTTTCTCAGCAATCAAAGCCGGGATGGCGTCTACTGCCGTTTTCAGATTGGGCAGCCCTCTTCTTTCGGCTTCGGCCACCCATTCTTCAGAATAATTATTACCGTTGAATATTATTCGTTTATGTTTTTTAATAATATCTTTTACGACGTTATGGACCTCTGCCTGGAAATCCGATGCTTTTTCTAGCCTGTCGGCAATCTGGTTGAGAGCATCAGCCACTATGGTGTTGATTATAAAATTCGGAGTTGCTATGGATTGGGATGCACCCACCATTCTGAACTCAAACTTATTGCCTGTAAACGCGAACGGCGATGTCCTGTTCCTGTCGGTCGTATCCTTTGGCAGGATTGGCAGAGTCGAGACTCCTATTTCCAGAGTCCTGCAGTTACCGTTATCCCTGGCCACGCCTGTTTCAATCTGTTCAAAAATATTTGTCAGTTCTTCCCCCAGATAAATCGAAACAATGGCCGGAGGCGCCTCATTTGCACCTAACCGGTGGTCGTTTCCTGCGGATGCGACCGAAAAACGCAATAAATCCGCATATTCATCTACGGCTTTAATCACCGCACATACAAAGATAAGGAACTGGGCGTTATCAAGCGGTGTGGAACCGGAATCCAGCAGGTTTTTCCCTTCATTGGTAGAAAGGGACCAGTTATTATGTTTACCTGAACCGTTAACTCCCGCAAAGGGTTTCTCATGGAGCAAACATGCCAGGCCATGCTTGTTTGCGACACTTTTCATAACCTCCATAGTCAGCTGGTTATGGTCGGTGGCAATATTGGCTGTTGTGTATACGGGAGCAAGTTCGTGCTGGGCAGGAGCAACTTCATTATGCTTGGTTTTGGCGGTAACTCCCAGCTTCCAGAGTTCTTTGTCAAGTTCATGCATGAATTGGGATACCCTGTCCTTAAGATTACCAAAATAATGATCATCAAGCTCCTGTCCTTTTGGCGGTCTTGCGCCGAAAAGGGTCCTTCCGGTATAAATAAGGTCTTTTCTTTTTAGATAATATTCCTTATCAACCAGAAAATACTCCTGTTCCGCCCCCATGGTTGTTATAACATTCTTAGTGGTTGTGTCGCCGAACAGGCGCAATATCCTAATAGCTGCTTTTGAAATTGCCTGCATCGACCTTAAAAGCGGAGTCTTAAGATCCAGGGCTTCTCCGGTATAAGAACAGAATGCGGTGGGTATATACAGTGTCCTGTCTCTTACAAATGCAGGAGAAGTACAATCCCACGCGGTATATCCTCTGGCTTCAAATGTCACTCTCAAGCCGCCTGAAGGCAATGAGGACGCGTCAGGCTCGCCTTTTATAAGTTCTTTGCTGGAAAATTCCATAATAGCTCTTCCGTCATTGGTAGGAGTCAGGAAGGAATCATGTTTACCGGCTGTAACACCTGTCATGGGTTGAAACCAGTGGGTATAATGCGTAGCACCCTTTTCAACCGCCCAGTCCTTCATGACGCATGCCACAACCTCGGCAACTTCCGGATCCAGCGGCAGGCCTAAATTTATGGTTTCCTTCAATTTTTTATAAGTGGCCTTTGGTAATCTTTCCCGCATCACGAAATCGTTAAAGACATTTGAACCGAATATTTCTGAGCTGAATACCCCGGTATCCTTCTCCATTTTTAGTCCCCCTTAATATGTAAAAGGCGTTTATTAATTGTCAAAACGCCTCCTGAAATTATCAAACATGCAATATTTTTAACTGATTATAACAGATACAGTATTTGGCGTCAATTTGTATCAATAGGCTTTCATGCTATATATCGGATAAAACTTACATAAATGATTACATAAATGATTATATTTTTTTGTTTGACCTTTTTATACGGTTAATATTTATAAGATTTACGGCTGATATTAATTCTTTTATTAGATATTTTTAATTAAACTCTTATTATGTTCAAAGCATGAGTCCGTATAATAATGCTGAATAAAGTTTTGGAGGCTGTGAAAAATGTATGATCTTTTCATTTCCTTTAAAGATGCGTTTATAAACAAATTCGGCCGGGCGCTGGGTTATCCGCTGATGGTTATTTGCCTTATAACCACCTTTTCAATAATTATATTCTTATTCAGATTCCTTTTCAAATTTGCGGTGGGATTTCTGATAACCTGCTTAATTGCGTACGGAATCATAAATATCGTCACCCGTTGCCGAAAGAGAATTTAAATTAAAGACATCGTTGAAGCTCTTTGAGCAAGTATTTATTTTGTCGGGGAAGGATCTGCCCTTCCCTGTAAATCAGCCATAGTTTACTTTTTAATTTACTTTAATTTAAAAAGTAAATCGGACTAAGCCGTTTCAGTCCGATTTCTTCCTCCGTTTTTTGCAATATAAAGAGCGGTGTCGGCTCTTTTCATCAAATCTTCTACCTTATCTCCTTCCTGGTATGAAGTTGCTCCGAAACTCACCGTTATATTACCTATGCCCTTAAAATAATACTTTTCTATATTTTTACGGGCTCTTTCGGCTGTAGTAACAGCCGACCAGATTGTGGCGTCAGGAAGCAGAACAGCAAACTCCTCTCCACCGATCCTGGCCAATACATCGGATTTTCGCAAATCTTTTTTAACGATTTCAATAAGGGTTTTCAAAACTTCATCTCCGATACTGTGGCCATATGTATCATTGATACTCTTAAAATAATCTATATCAAACATAATCAATGCAAATTCGGTATTTTTTCGTTCAGCTCTGGCGATCTCATTTTTCGTGTATTCAATAAAATACCTTCTGCTGTGGGCTTTTGTCAAATTGTCATAAGCCGCAAAAGTCTCCAGGTTATCATATACATACTTTTTAGTAATAAAAATAAGTATCACGCCAAAAATCAGCATCAATATCAGGAACACTAACGGAATCGCAAGATTGTGAATTTTGTTTTCGGCTATGGACTGGTTTTTTTGAATTGCTAAGTCAATGCTTTCCCAGCATTCTTCGCTGTGGCTTACCAGAAGCTTTCTATAATATTCGCTGGGATCGTTCCTGTACAATTTCGCGATAAGTTTAAGCTCTTCCCAATACTTTTCAGCTTCCTCAAGATATGGCGTATCCAGTTTTCTTTGGGTATCGAAAATATTATCGATCAAATCTTTTATTTTTTGGTTATCGCCATTGGCAAGCTCTAATTTTGTAAATCTCTGAATAGAGCCCCTTATGGTTCCCAGTTGATTTATAATCCCGACATCTCCCTCAACCAGCCTTATATGCCGCTGAAACAGATAAATATTTATGCCTGCGAAAACTATTAAAATCACAATAAGCATAAATATGAACTTAGATTGCCTCTTCGTACAGGATCCCCCCCCAAGTCACAAAAAACAACCATGCTTTACTTAAGATTTTTTATATTTATAAATATTTAAAAAGCATATTAAAATATTAATAAAAATATTATAAGAAATTAAAAACCCCTCTGCCTCAATATTTCAAATATCATGATCCCTGCCGCAACACCTGCGTTCAATGATGAAATCTTACCCTTCATGGGTATTTTGACCATAAGATCACATTCGTTCTTTACAAGTCTGGATAAACCCTCTCCCTCACTTCCGATAACAAGAGCGATAGGACCGGTAAGATCAGCATCATGAAAATTCGTTTCACCGTCCATGTCAGCGCCTATAACCCATAAACCTTCATTTTTAAGAGTTCTTAATGTCTGGACCAAATTTGTGACTCGTGCTACGTTAACATATTCCAATGCTCCCGCCGCAACTTTAGCCACTGTCGCGTTCAATGCGGCAGAACGGCGTTTGGGAAGGATTATGCCATGAACACCTGCACATTCGGCACTTCTTATTATCGACCCTAAATTATTTGGATCGGTTATTCCGTCAAGGACAAGTACAAACGGTTTTTCTCCTTTTTCTTCCGCGGCCTTTATGATATCATCCACTTCTACATATCCTTTTGCCGCCACTTCCAGGATAACTCCCTGGTGGGTCCTGGTCTGGGACATTGCATCAAGCTTGTTGCGTTCAAGATATTGGATGGGAATATCCTTTTCCCGTGCCATGGCGATGATCCTTAAGATCAATACATCCTGGCTGTCTTTTTCGACAAAGAGTTTATTTAAAGGCCGCCCAGATCTTATTGCCTCAAAAACAGAATTTTTGCCTTCCACTCTGTCTTCTCTTTCAACAAAATCGTCCTCATGGAGTACGTTGATGTCTTTTACGGCACGAGTAACTTGCCTGTTATTGCCTGTAAAACCGGAACTTTTGCCTGTACTTTTTTTTATCGGTTTGTTTTCAGTTTTTTTCCTGTCGGAACTTTTCTTTGTTCCGCTTTGACCGCTTTTTCCGGATTTCTTTTTCATATTTTCTGCCTCTTGTCTTTCTTCTTCTACAAACACATTTATCTCTTCAATGTTTATTTTCTGAAAAATTTCTTTATTTATTACTTGTCTTGTGCTGCATGTGTCTCGATGATATCTGCTGCCTGTTCCATCAATTGATATAATCTCTCGTTCTGTTTTGTCAAATACAAATAACCCAATAATGCCTCAAATCCGGTAGCATATTTGTAATCCTGGACTTCCGCATTCTTGGGTATAGTGGTTGATTTAGCGTTTCTTCCACGCCTGAATATATAGGCTTCTTCTTCTGTAAAATTATCCATTAAGGCCTTTGAAATCTTAGACTGGGAAGATGCCTTTACATAATCAGTAGCTAAAATATGCAGCTGGTGAGAAGTCCCTTTTTTATTCATAATTAATCTTTCCCGAATGAAAAGATTAAATACGGCATCGCCTATAAAGGCCAGAACAGAGGGCTGCATAAGCCTTGCTTCATCAGGTAACTCCAAGCCCAAAAATAATCGCCCCCGTTTATTCAATAATAAATATCATTAACCGTATGTAAGCTATATAAGTTCCCAAAGAGATGGTATTTTAATAAACGGTAAATACTCTCCCCAGCCAAGCAAAAGCGAAAACAAAAGATGAAGCAGCGGTACTGCAACCACGCCTAAAGCGAAATATTTCAGGGTTTGATCACTCTTCATCTTAAGCAACAGAGGAGGTAAAAACACGGTCAACAGGATCAGCAGTATGTAATAAAGAAAACCCGGAAGTTTCAATATATCGTTATATCGACTGATGATAAAGCTTCCGTAAACTGTCAGCATACCTGTTACATTAATGAGGAATGACTTTGATTTATACTGATTTCCCATGACGATCCTTATAACGCATAAAAAAGCCAAATACGTTACAGCAGCCATTATAAGGAATCTAAAAGCATTATCCACTCTTTACACCTCTATTTTACGACAATATTGATCAACCGGCCTTTGACAACGATTATCTTTACTATATTTTTCACTTCCAGGTACTGGGCCGAACGAGGATCGTTCTTTACAATGTCTTCGATTTCCTTATTTTCGGCGTCAGTAGGCACATTTATCCTGAACTTGATTTGCCCGTTAAACTGAACGGCAATTTCTACCTCATCCTTTACCAGGGCTTTTTCGTCATAGGAAGGCCAGCTCTGGTTGAAGATAAAGTCTTTCTCACCCATAGTTTCCCACATTTCTTCGGCAAAATGCGGAGCAAAGGGTGACATAAGCTTTAACAGATCCTTTATGGTTTCCTCCATCAAATCATGGTTTTTGTCCTGTTTCATATCATATTTATAGATGGCGTTAACCAACTCCATCAGTCTTGCTATAGCCGTATTAAACTGGAACTGATCTGTATCCTGGGTTACATTCTTAATGGTATTATGCCGCACGTAATTAAGCTCTTTCTCATCGGCTCCCATGGTATTCGCAGAGGGTTTTCCTCTTTCGCTGACCACTTTCTCAATTAATCTGTCCACTCTTCCTATAAAGCGATCGATAGCCTTGATCCCGTCATCGCTCCATGGACCTCCTTCAACATATGCAAAGCCGAAGGCCAGGTACATTCTGAAAACATCCGAACCATATTTGTTGATATACTCATCCGGGGTCACGGTATTGCCTCTGGACTTGGACATCTTTTGGCCGTCGGAGCCTAAAATGGTACCCTGATGTACCAACGAAAGGAAAGGCTCATCAAAATTGAGATAACCCATATCCCTCAAAGCTTTTGTAACAAAACGCGCATAAAGAAGGTGCATGGCAGCGTGCTCTGCTCCTCCCACATATTTGTCAACGGGAAGGATCTTATTGATCCATTCAGGATCAAATGCCTGCTTGTCGTTTTTGTTGTCCGGGTACCTTAAGAAATACCAGCTGGAGCAGACAAAGGTATCCAAAGTATCCGAATCCCTCTTGGCAGGACTTCCGCAGGACGGACAAACAGTATTTATAAAAGATTCGCACTTGGCAAGCGGAGACTCGCCATCGGGAGTAAATACCACATCATAAGGAAGTTCAACAGGCAACTGATCCTCGGGAACCGGAACAATACCGCACTTTTCACAGTGGATAACCGGAATGGGAGCGCCCCAGTAGCGCTGTCTTGAAACAAGCCAGTCTCTTAAGCGGTAAGTAACCTTAAGCTCACCTTTTCCCTGTTGGGAGAGCTTTTCGACAATCTTCAGGCGGGCATCTTCTGATGTGATCCCGTCAAATTCCTGGCTGTTGACCAAAATTCCGTCTTCAACAAAAGGAAGAGTATCATCAACGCCGTCTTTGCCTTTAATGACGCGGATTATATCAAGCCCGTACTTGGTGGCAAATTCGTAATCACGTTCGTCATGGGCCGGCACAGCCATAACACACCCGGTTCCATATCCGGCCAACACATAATCGGCTATCCATATTGGGACTTTTATGCCGGTTAAGGGATGAACGGCATATGCACCGGTAAACACACCGGTTTTCTCACGTACTGTAGAAAGCCTGTCAATTTCCGAAACCTTGTTGACCTGTTCACGATATTCCTCTACAATTTTTCGTTGCTCAGGAGTGGTTATTTTATCGACAAGCTCATGCTCAGGCGCCAGAACCACATAAGTTACACCGTACAGCGTGTCGGCACGGGTAGTAAATACATTGAACGTGATTTCTTCGGGGGGCTTGTCCCCGTTATCCACCTTAAACTCTATTTGGGCCCCTTCTGAACGTCCTATCCAGTTAGTCTGTATTTTCTTGGTTTTTTCGGGCCAATCCAGTGCAGGCAGACAATCCAATAATTCCTGCGCATATTCGGTTATTTTAAAGAACCATTGAGTGAGGTTTTTCCTGGTTACCTCACTGTTACAGCGCTCACATGCCCCGTCTACAACCTGCTCATTGGCAAGAACCGTCTTACAGCTGGGACACCAGTTGACCGGAGCCTTTTTTCTATAGGCAAGACCTTTTTTATACAACTGAAGGAATATCCATTGAGTCCATTTATAATATTCAGGAACACAGGTTATTACCTCATAGTCCCAATCAAAGGTAGCGCCCATTTCTTTCAGCTGCCGTTCCATAGTCTCAATGTTTTTCATGGTTGAATCCATAGGATGTATTCCGGTTTTTATGGCATAGTTTTCGGCAGGAAGGCCGAAAGCATCGAAGCCTTGAGGATGGAATACATTATATCCCTGCATTCTCTTCATTCTTGCCCATGAATCGGTAAGGCCGAAATTATACCAATGCCCTACGTGAAGATTGGCTCCTGACGGATAAGAAAACATTTCAAGGCAATACAGCTTTTTATCCAGATTATCACGGTCAAACTTATATAATTTGCTCTCTTCCCATTTTTTCTGCCATTTTTTATCTACTTCTCTAGAATAACTCATCACAATACCTCCGAAAATCAGCATTCCTTGTGTATTTCCTGGATATCAACAGGTTGTCCGTCCTGCCATAATCTTTCGAGACCATAATACTGTCGGTCTTCTTCATGGAATATATGGATTATAACATCCCCGTAATCCAGCAAAATCCATCTTGCATGATTATATCCTTCTATTCTTAAAGGGGTTAACCCGCTTTCCTCCAATTTTTCGACCAGATTATCACTGAGAGCTTTTATATGAGTAACCGACGTACCACTGGCAATAACAAAATAATGTGCTATGGTTGTAAGCTCGTGAATGTCAATTGCTTTGATATTTACTGCTTTTTTATCCTCCAACGCGTCAATGATAAGACTTAAACCTTTGTGTTCAATTCCCATAGGCTATATAAATCCTTCCTTTCCTATTTGCAACCTATGCTATTTGGATATTATACCATTAATGTGTTTTATCATCCATAATATAATTCTAAATTTTACATATTCCAGCGAGCATAGTTTCCACAGGGAAGCACTATATCTGAATCTGCAACAGGCAGACCCACCTCGCCGCTTTTGACCTTGCCGCCGAATTTCCTTTTTAAGCATAATTCAAGCATGTTGGCCGCAACTCTGGGAGAAAAACCTGCAGTATAAGAATTAAGAAGGAAAAATAACGGATCTTTACTCATGACATTAGTCAGGGTACTTACCAGTGAAAACAATTCATCCTCAAGTTTCCACAATTCACCGTTAGGCCCCCTCCCATATGAAGGCGGATCCATAATGATCGCATCGTAAAAGCGTCCCCGCCTTATTTCTCTCTGGACGAATTTCATGCAATCGTCCACTATAAAGCGCACCGGTTTATCTCTCAGGTTTGACAGTTCGACATTCTTTTTTGCCCAGTTTACCATACCCTTTGAAGCATCAACGTGGCAAACCGAAGCTCCTGCTGCGAGGCAGGCGCATGTAGCGCCGCCTGTGTAGGCAAAAAGATTAAGAACCGAAATCGGCCTTTTCGATTCAATTATTTTTTCTGCCATCCAGTCCCAATTCACGGCCTGTTCCGGAAAAAGTCCGGTATGTTTAAAGCCCGTAGGCTCTACATTAAAACACAGATTTTTATATCTGATGGTCCAGCTTTGGGGAATGCTGGTTTTGTACTCCCAGTACCCGCCGCCGGATTTGCTTCTGTGATAATGAGCATGAACTTTGTCGCACACTCCCGGCTTTGTCCAGGGCCATATAGCCTGAGGGTCAGGCCTTCTTAATATTATCCCGTTCCAGCTTTCAACTTTTTCTCCGTTTCCGGCATCCAGAAGTTTATATTCAATCCATTGATCGGCAATCAACATATCATCTGAACCTTTCTGCATATTCTTCTTATAATTTAACCGAGAAGCTGTTTTTTTACATCATTCCCATGAACTTAAGGATTATCGGGCCCATTTCATTATTAAGCAGCAATAGACCCAGTCCGGTATAAACAATACCAACCATCATAATTCCCGGTATCCCGACAAGCATACCTTTTCCGCTGCCTTTTATAACTTCAGGCCTTTCTACGGTATTTTGGGTAATGTATCTTAAAACTATGATCAGGCCAAAAATCACCAGGATACTAATCGCCAGGATAACGGTCAGCACTGCTGCCATCGTTCCAAGCAACTGTTCCATTGACATATCGAATTGCTCCGCCATCTCATAGAACTCCGGCAAAACAAAGGGATCAGTTACCACCTGAGTGCCTTGTGGGGCCGAACCTGTCGCACGGTTAGCAATAAGTGTCAATAAACCGTTGTTGCAAAAATGAAGAATCATGCCGTTAAAAATCGATCCGGTTCTATAAACCACATATGCCGCTAAAAATCCGATCAGGGTCTGGGCTGCCAGCCGCTGAAAATCAAAATGGAATAATCCGAATAATAATCCGCTTAAAAATATGGACCAGCCTGCTCCGATCCTCTCAAGGCCTCTCTGGATCATCCCTCTGAACAGCAATTCCTCGCAAACCGCAGGCAACACTGCGATCAACAACAGAGAAACAACAAGATTATTGGAAAATATATCTGTAATTTCTCCACCGATATATACTCTTCCAAAAATTCCCTTGACTGCGAGAAGTCCTATAAACCCTGCGCAGAAACCTGCAATCACCATAACCGGGCTTATGACCAGCATAAGTAAAACTTCCATTGGCTTCGGCGCTTTTATTCTGAAAGTTTCTTTTATATCATATTTCCTGATAAAAGCCAGCAGAAACGGCGGCACAACTAAAAACAGGATTTGGGAAAGCAGCAGATTTATTTCTGTAGAAAAATTAAGCCTGGTAATATACCTTGACGCATATACATAATAAATCGCGACAATTGTGTACAATAATCCTGAATCAAATGGCACCGGTAAATTTTTACTCTCAATTCCAATCTCTTTTTCCATACAATTCCTCGCTTCAATCATACTTTATTCTCTTTACTCTTGATGAAGGCCAAAGAACAAATACCGCTTTACCTTCAACAGAATTTATGCTAATACAGCCAAACCGGCGGCTGTCATCAGACATCTCCCTGTTGTCCCCCATAACAAAAAATTTATTTTCCGGTACCTTAAGGGGATATTCCATATTTCCTTTTAAAGTTTTCCCTAAAACATATGGTTTTTTTTCAGCTTCCCCGTTTACATAAACATTGCCGGCATCGTCTATCTCAATGACATCTCCGGGCACACCAATAATGCGCTTAACATAACGTACATGAGTGCGCTCACTTTTTCCCGTCAGGAAATCCTTTAAATCAGTAAATTTTATCTTTATAGAATCGAATATTCCATGTATTTCCCTGCCGTCTGCCAACAAAAGCACGATATCGCCTCTATTAAAATGTTCCGGTTTATTGGCAAGCCGATTATAAAAAACAATATCCCCTTCAAACAAAGTGTTTCTCATGGAAACCTGCTTTACTTCGGATATGGTAAATACCGTTATATTAAGAGTGAAAACAATAACAAAGATTACCGCTATTGTAACCGCTAGACTTATTATTTCCCCAATCAGTCTTTTCATTTTCATCTGCAACTCTCCGATTAAACTGCCATAAAAATTGCATCCTTATTAAGATTATATCATAAGTATAAATCTTCCATAACATTCTGAACATCAACGAGAATCTTTATTATAACATAACATAATATAATATAAGTAACACCAGGCACTTGCATCAAACAAAAAACAATGGTAGCATACTATTAAAACTGATAATTTTAAGGAGATGAAATTTGTAATGCCTGACCCGAATCCGGATAAGTCGGACATGAGTGATTATTTGGAAAACAGCGACATAATCGATTTTGATCATCCGTTGGTATCACAGACAGCAGAACAGCTTACATATGGTCTTAAAGACAGTCTTTCTAAAGCGCGGGAAATTTACAAATTTACCAGAGATCATATCTTCAATTCAATTGAAATTAACGCAACCAGTGTAACAAAAACGGCTTCAGAGGTGCTGGATAAAGGGCATGGGATTTGTTTCGCCAAGGCACATCTTCTGGCTGCCCTGATGAGAGCTTCAGGCATTCCTGCCGGATTTTGCTATCAGGTTGTATATGATGAAGACCTTGAAAGATTGATCGTTCACGGGTTTAACGGAATCTATATTAAAGAATTGGATAAATGGTTACGTATCGATGCCTGTTTTCAGCCGGACATCAATGATTGGGAATTTGATCCCTTCAAGGAATCAACTGTGAAAAGTGTTCGGAAGGAAATTGGTGAATCTGACGATTTAACTGTTTATCATGCTCCCAATAAGAAAATCCTAAAAATTCTCAATGCCGCAGATACCGTAGAAGAGTTATTACACCTTATTCCGTCCGAAATATAAAATTATGGGCTGAGGGTGGCATGAGCCGATTCGACTATGGCTGGGACAATAATCTCAGGCTTATTTTCCGTACTTCCGTTTACTAAATACAGCAAGTACTCAATATTGCCTTCCGGCCCTTTTATAGGAGAAAATGAAAGTCCTGCGACAGAATAGCCCAATTCCAGGGAAGAAGCAATAATTGTATTTATAACTTCTTCATGGACTTTGGGATCTTTAACTACGCCTTTTTTCCCTACCCTATCCCTTCCTGCTTCAAATTGAGGTTTTACAAGGCATACCACTCTGCCTGAAGGTTTTAAAAGATTTTTTAGCGGAGGCAGTATAAGCTTTAAGGATATAAAAGATACATCGGCAGACCCGAAATCCAAAGGTTCACTTATTTGTTCTTTGGTTACATAACGGAAATTAGTGCGCTCCATGCAAACGACCCTGGGATCATTCCTGAGTTCCCAGGCTAACTGGCCATAGCCTACATCTACCGCGTATACTTTTTTGGCTCCGTTTTTAAGCATAACATCGGTAAAACCACCTGTCGACGCGCCCACATCCACACAGACCAGATCTTTAAGGTCAATCTTAAACTCCGAAATTGCCTTCTCAAGCTTCAGACCCCCGCGGCTGACATAGGGGATAGGTTTGCCTTTGATCTCTATATTGCAATCCTCACTGAAAGATGAACCAGGCTTATCGGCACGTTCGCCGTTAACATAAACCATGCCGGACATAATGGCGGCTTTGGCCTTTTCCCTGCTTTCAAAAAACCCTTTGTTAACTAAAATTACATCCAATCTTACCTTAGCCATGATTACCTCTTATCTGATCGAGAAACTTTGCACCCGCCTTAAATGTCATTCTGAGCGCCCTTTATGTCATTCTGAGCGTTAGCGAAGAATCTTTGTGTCAACATAAAAGATCCTTCACTCCACTTCGTTTCGTTCAGGATGACATAAAAAGTGTAATTCTAAGCGTTAGCGAAGAATCTTTTGCGTCGACCTTATAGATCCTTCGGCTCTGCTGCGCGGCCCCCTTGATGACATATTCGTTCATTCGTATAAAAAAACTCTTTTATTATTGCAGCTTTGATCCCTTCCGCGTCAAGGCCGTATTTCCTGTATATGAGTTCTGTTTTTCCGTGTTCGATGCCTTTATTGGGAAGACCTATTATCTTTGAATATGCGCCGATTCGGGCATTGTTTAAAAGGCCTGTTACATAAGAGCCGAATCCGCCTTCCTGAATAACATCCTCTATTATTGCAACTTTTTTTGTTTTCCTTGCTGACATTAATATCATTTCATCATCTGCCGGCCGCAGGAATCTCGGATTTATTATTTCGCATGAAATACCCTCCGCCTCAAGCAACCTGGATGCCTCAAGGGTGTATTCCATCATCTTTCCCACACCGATCAAAGTAACTGAGGTGCCTTCTTTTAAGAGTACGCCTTTGCCATATTCCAGGGGAGCGTCCGAACCTTCAAATTCACGGCCTGAACCCTTCGGATAACGGACGGCTACAGGCCCCTCATGTTTTAAAACCGCATAATCCAGCATGCTTCTAAGCTCATTGGGCGATGCCGGAGACAGGATTGTCATATTAGGTATGGTGTAAAGATATGAAACATCATAGATACCCTGGTGAGTTTCTCCGTCATCCCCCACAACTCCGGCACGATCTATGGCAAAAACCACCTTAAGGTTTTGCAGGGCTACGTCATGAAGGATTTGGTCATATGCCCTCTGCAGGAAAGTTGAATATATCGCCACCACGGGCTTCACTCCACCCATAGCCAGACCGGCGGCCAGGGTTACTGCGTGCTGTTCGGCAATGCCTACATCAAAGAACCTCTTAGGATATAATTCTCTGAACTGCGTAAGACCGGTCCCGTCGGTCATGGCTGCTGTAATGGCAATAATCTTATTATCCTGTTTTGCAAGTTCGCACATTTTTTTGCCAAAAATGTTCGAATAGCTATCACTTCCCGAATTCACCAACTGGCCGGTCTCGATTTCGAAGGGTGCAACTCCATGATAAATGCCGGGATTTTCCTCTGCATACTTGTATCCTTTCCCTTTCACGGTGACAACATGGACCAAAACCGGGCCTTTCATTGTTTTGGCCTGTTCGAGAACTTCTACCATTTCCTTTATATTATGGCCGTCAATTGGCCCGAAATAGCGAAATCCCAGGTCCTCAAAAAACATCGAAGGTATAAACATACTTTTCATCGCTGCTTTCAATTTGTGGAGGAACTTCCTGAGCTTCCTGCCTGATTTGGGCAGCGAATCTATAAGGGCTTGCATTGATTCCCTGGTTTTATAGTAAAGAGGGCGAACCCGGATCTTGCTTAAATATCGTGACAGGCCTCCTACATTAGGGGCAATCGACATGCCGTTGTCGTTAAGGATCACCAGCAGATTGGTACGGGACATACCGGCATCATTCAATGCTTCCAGTGCCATTCCTCCTGATAAAGCGCCGTCTCCTATTACCGCCACTACGTTATAATTTTCCCGGTTTAGATCCCGCGCCCTTGCCATTCCCAGTGCCGCAGAAACCGAGGTACTGCTGTGGCCTGTATTAAATACGTCATATTCACTTTCCTGAGTTTTTGGAAAACCTGCGATCCCGCCTAATTGACGCAGGGTTTCAAAAAAGTCTTTGCGCCCGGTAAGGATCTTGTGTACATATGTTTGATGTCCCACATCCCAAATAATTTTGTCCATCGGCGCGTTTAAAACTTTGTGGAGTGCAAGGGTCAATTCCACAACACCTAGATTGGAAGCAATATGGCCTCCGGTTTTTGAAATGGTATCAAGTAGAAATAAACGGATTTCTTCTGCCAATATACCCAGTTCGTCATATGTCAGTTCCTTCAGATCATCAGGAGAATCAATTCTTGAAAGATATCCATAACATTTGTTATTATTCTTGATCAACTTATTATACACCTCAAATCAGCCGCTTTTTCCTGCATTTTTTATTATGCGTCCCTTTTCCTGAGAAAACAGCGATTATACGGCCGACTTTATAAACGATATAATTGGCGTTATTTATACCAATATTTTTGGCAAATGCTTTTCCGCCGACAGTTAAAGCAGCTGTTAAAGCGCCTAACAGTACTTCTACCAAAGAAATATTAGCACTATCGGTAAAAAGCTTATATACGATGGCCGTACCTGCAGCACCGCTGACAACGCTGCATATATCTCCTATTACGTCGTTGCAGAAGCTGGATACTCTGGGAGCATTGCGTAGTAATCTTATTGATTCTCTTGCTCCTTTCTTCTTTTTTGATGCCATTGAATGAAAAGGAATTTCATCGGCGGCGGTAACTGCCATCCCTATAACGTCAAAAAGCACGCCGATAAAAATAATCCCCAGCACTACCAATAACGCAAAGGGAGGCGATATGGTTTTAAATATTCTGGTAGAAGCAAATAATATGAGTATTGACAGTGTAAAAGAGATAACCGTAATAAAAAGCCCCCATAAAACATGCTCTTTTTCTATACCAGAGGCTTTTTTTACCGGTATATTATCACCGGATAATTCCTTATACTTATCTATAAGTTTTATATATTTCTTTTCTGACTTTTCTGACTTTTCCTGATTCAAGAAAAATCCTGCTTTCTCAGTTTTTCAGCTAAATTTATATTTAAATTAAACAGGATGGCAACAACCCGAGTAAATTTTGCGGCTTAGGTCAGGCAGGTTTTCCCCGAAAGATACCGAATCGTCGCCGTTTCGGCGGTTTCCCTTTAAATCCGTCGTTGATAGGTTACCCTTATCAAAGCCTGATTGCCACTTAGTCCACACTGCAATCCCCGGATTGCTTTTTTTCAAACAGCCTAGGGGTTTTCCCCGAAAGCCTGTGCCTACTCTAGCCTCTTTTGCATCGCCGGTTTCAAACGGCAATATTGCTTATGTATCGGCCAATACATAAACACGTGACCCGTTATCCTCCAAACAACACTCAAGGCAGGCTACACTGCCCGCAGCATCAAAAGCGATACCGCCTGGCAGGTTCACTCCCTCATCGTAGTCAAGATTTTTATCGCTCGCGCGGGGCAATCTGTCTCCCACAATTGAGGGTCTCCGCGGTAAAGGGGTCGGTCTCCGCATGCCATTGCGGGCCGCCCCAAAACCTTAACTCCCAGCACCAGCCCATCACTGGGCGTAACAAGCCGGCACAAGGAACTTCATCGATGTGCCCTTTAACGGATTTTTAGGCCCGTCTTCGAAGCAGGCAGTACTGACTAGGATA
>Ga0134101_1000113_pt1 | contig 104140 bp, 106 predicted proteins | sample 12_3_2metaG_FD_94446 | JGI IMG/M metagenome (GOLD analysis project Ga0134101, IMG submission 94446) | Switchgrass degrading microbial communities from high solid loading bioreactors in New Hampshire, USA - 12_48_3.3_201_A2 metaG | ecosystem: Engineered > Bioreactor > Semi-continuous >...
ACCGTGGACGGCACGGTGGAAATCACAAACGCGTCCGTGACGGTGACGGGCACCGTCGGCATTGACGGGACCGCGTCGGTTGAAATTACAAACGATGCCGTGACGGTGACGGGTACCGTGGCAATCGATTCTGCGTCCGTTGAGATCACCAACACCGTCCTGACGGTCACCGGCGCCGTGACGGTGCTCAACGAGACGCTCACCGTGGACGGCACGGTGGAAATCACAAACGCGTCCGTGACGGTGACGGGCACCGTCGGCATTGACGGAACCGCGTCGGTTGAGATTACAAACGCGGTCGTGACGGTCGACGGCACGGTGGAAATCACAAACGCCACGGTGACCGTCTCCGGCGCGGTGACGATCTCGGGCCACACGATTACCTCCCTCAATACGACGGTGGTGGACAGCCAGACCGGCGTCATCTTCGACAACACCGACATATCGGAGATTACGATGGGGACATTTTTCATCTACAACGGGGGCGCACAGACGTTTTCCGTCACCGTTCAGCTCAGCCCCACCGCGGACGACGCAAACTACGTCGACGACCCGGACAATAAGGATATTGAAGTCGGGTCGAACGCGAAGCTGCTCATTGTCCTGAGCAAATACGGCCACTATGCGCGGCTGCAGTACAATGCAACCGCGGACGCCTCGTTCACAGCCTACTTTAACGGCCAGATGTAACAGCTTGCGGCGGGCGGCGCTCAAGCCGCCCGCCTTTAGGCGGAAAGAAAACGTGAAGGGAGCTTTTGCGTGAAGGAAACAATCGGCCTGTGCGTCATCGCGCGAAACGAGGAAAAAAACATCGCCCGCTGCATTGAAAGCGTAAAAGGGCTTGTGGACGAGATCGTGGTGGTGGACACCGGCTCTGAGGACAAGACGGTGGAAATCGCCCGCTCTCTCGGCGCGCGGGTGTACCGGTACAAGTGGGACAACAACTTCTCAAACGCCAGAAACTACGCCATCGAGAAAATGCGCAGCCGGTGGATTTTGCTGCTCGACGCCGACGAGGAGCTCGACAGGAGCGCGTGGGCGCCGCTGCGGGAATTTATCGAGACGACGGATCTGGACGGGGCGCACTTTCGCGTGCGCAACTACACGGGCTCCTACAGCCCGGACCGCTACAACCTCCACAACGCGCTCAGGCTCCTGCGCAACAACGGCAAGTACAAATTCTCCGGCGCCATCCACGAGCAGATTACCCGCGACGGCCAGGGAAACCCCGGGGGCTTTGCCGTTTTGGACCTCATCGTCCACCACTACGGGTACTTAGACGAGGCCGTGGCGGAGAAGAACAAGCGGGCGCGCAACCTGCCGATTCTCGAGAAGATGCTCGCGGAACAGCCGGAGGACGCCTTCACCCTCTTTAACCTCGGCAACGAGTACCTCTCGGCCGGGGATATGGAAAAGGCCCTTTCCTATTACGCCCGGTCGAAGGAAAACGTGCGGGATTTCAGCCGCGCCTTCGTGCCGCACCTGTATTTCCGCATGGCAAACACCCTCGACGTGCTGGGGCGGCAGGGGGAGGCGCTGAAAGTGTTGCAGGAGGGGCTTGCAATATACCCGCGCTGCACGGACTTTGAATTTGTGCGCGGGAACATCTATCTCCGCCAGCGGCGGTATACGCTGGCCATCGAGAGCTTTGAAAAGTGCCTTGAGATGGGCCGGCCCCCGGCCGCCCTTGAGTTTCTGGACGGGTGCGGCACGTACCGTCCGGCGTTTCTGCTGGGGGATATTTACGCGCGCTTCGAGGACTGGGGCAGGGCGCTCCAGTATTTCAGCAAAACGCTCGCTTTAAACCCTGCCATGACGGGCGTGCTCTTTCACGTCTGCCGCGCCCTCAACAAACTCCACCCGGAAAAGGACAGGGTGCGCGAGGAGCTGTTTAAGTTTTTCGCCAACCCCGCCTACCCCCCGAATATCCTCGCCGCGGCGGAAATCCTCATCACGGAGGAGCTTTACGCCGAGGCGATAAACGCCCTTCGCGCGCTCCCGCCGGCGCACGAGCACGCCGCGAAGGAAAAGCTCCTCTACGCCCGGGCGTATGCGTACCTCGGCGAGCGGGAGCGGGCCAGAAAGGCGGCTCATGAGGCACTGCAGCTGGACGCGAAAGGGGCGCGCGCCCTCGCCGCGCACCTTCTGCTCGTCTTGGCGCTGTCCGAGGGCGAGAGCGCGGAGATGGAAAAGGCGCTTGAAATCGCTTGCGGCCTGCCGCGCCCGACGCAAAACGCCTACAGGCTCCTTGCGGATATCGCTCAGGGGCGGGAGACTGCACCGCGCGCGTTTGAAGACGGCGGGCGGGGGGAGCTGGAGGCGCTTCTGGACGTGTACGACAGCCTGCTGCGCATGCGGCAGTTTGAGCTGTTTGAAAAGCTCCTTCGGGCGATGAATTTCATCGACCGGCCGGAGCTGCTCCTGAGGCTTGCGCATCTCTTCCACGCGCGGGGGTTTTATGACCTTGCCGTCTCGTACGTTTTGCGCTCGGTCAGGGAGCTTGACGTCATTGATGAGCAGGGGGCCTTCATCCTAAGCCGCCACGTCGCGGGCACGCTCAGCGGAGCCGCCGTTTAGGCGGCTTTGGCGCTTTAAGGGGTATTAAAAAGCGCGAAAGTATGATAAAATCATATAAAAAGCGAGCGTTTCGCGGCGTATTCCGGCTTATCTCTTCTCGCTCTGGAGGATGCGGTTTATGAATTTCTCTCAGATAAAGTGCTTTCTGGCCGCGGCGGAGTATTTGAGTTTTACCCGCGCGGCCGATAGTTTATATCTCTCCCAGCCCGTGCTCAGCCGGCAGATTGCCGCCATGGAGCAGGAGCTTGGGATTGAATTGTTTTTGCGGGAAAAGAAATCCGTGCGCCTGACGCAGGCGGGGCAGATTATGGAGGAGGGGCTCAGGCGCCTTGCGCGGGAGTACGAGTCTGTGCTGGAGAGGGCGACGGCCGCGCACCTCGGCTTCGCGGGGAACCTCAACATCGGCATCGTGGAGGGGCAGAACATCTGCCCGCCCCTGTCCGACGCGCTGCAGGCGTTCCACAGAAAGTACCCGGACATCCGCATCAACCCCTCCCGCCACACCATGAGAAATCTGCGCAGCGCGCTTATCAACGGGCAGATTGACGTCGCCTTTACGGCGCGGTTCGTCGTCGACGAAGCCGACGAGCTGGAGTACCGGGAAGTCGGCACGGTCAAGACAATGCTCTGCGTCCCGAAATCGCACCCGCTTGCGGGGAAGGAGAACCTCTCCCTCGACGATTTCCGGAACGACCGCTTCCTCACGCTGCCGGAGGAGGAGTCCCGCCATGTGGCGCGCATTGCCGAGCGGATGAAGGCGCAAAACATCAAGACGCTCCTCGCCCCCGATATCGGCACGCTCGCCCTCTGGGTGGAGGCCGGGTACGGCATCGCCACCATGAGCGAAAACCACGCCCTGCGGCACCATCCCGATTTCGTGTTCCTCTCCCTGCCGGAGCTGGCGGACGTGGTGGAAGTCGTCGCGTGGCGGCGGGGGCACGCAAACCCCACGCTCGCCTCGTTTATCGAACAGTTCCCGTCGCTCAAATGATACGGGAAACTTATAAACTCATGTAAAAAATGTTCTTTACGCGCAAATCTTTATCGTTTATGATGAAAAAGAAAGAAAGCCCGAAAGGGCCGCGCTAAGGTGGAAAGAGATAATGCAGGAAAAAACTCTCACAGGCAAGTTTTACGATATACAAGGCTTCTCCGTGCACGACGGGCCCGGCATCCGGCTGACGCTGTTCATGAAGGGCTGCCCGCTGCGCTGCCCGTGGTGCCACAGCCCGGAGTCGCAGGCGTTCCAGACGGAGCTTAACTGGATGAGCATCAAGTGCGTCGGCATCGAAAAATGCGGCAAGTGCCTTAATGCCTGCCCGAACGGGGCCATCTCCGTCGGACGCAAGAAGCAGTCCGTGACGGGCGACGAGGAGCTTACCCTCATCGACATCGACCGAGACAAGTGCGACAACTGCGGCAAGTGTGCCGAGGCGTGCCCGGCGAAAGCCCTTTACATGTGCGGAACGGACTACACGATTGACGAAATCATGCAGCGCGTGTACCGCGACAAGCCGTTTTTCGACCGCAGCGGCGGCGGTATCACCGTCTCCGGCGGCGAGTGCCTCTACCAGCCGGATTTCCTCGAAGCCCTCCTCAAGCGCTGCAAGGAGGAAGGCGTACATACGGCCGTCGACACGACGGGCTACGCCGACTGGAGCGTTTTAGAGCGCATCCTCCCGTACACGGACCTGTTCCTCTACGACCTTAAGCACCTTGACAGCGAGATGCACAGGCGCGTCATCGGCGTGCCGAACGAGCGCATCCTCGAAAACGTGAGGAAGCTTGCCGCCGCCGGCGCAAGGCTCCAGATCCGCATCCCCGTCATCCCGCTGTTTAACGACTCCGTCGAGGAGTTTGACAAGTACGGCGCGTTCATCAAGGAGCTCGGCGACGCCGTGGAAGTCGTGCAGCTCCTGCCGTACCACACCCTCGGGACGGTCAAATGGGAGCGCTTAAGCCGCAAGGGACCCATCCTCGAAGCGACGCCGCCTTCCGACGCGTTCATGCAGGAGCGCAAAAAGCAGCTTGAGGAATACGGCCTGAAGGTGATTATCCACTAAGATAGAAAAAGCGCAAAAGCAGACAGGCGGACGCCCGCCCGTCTGCTTTTATTTTGGCGGCACGGCCGCGTGATTTTCGTTTTCCCGCAAATTCCGCCCGCCGCGTTTGCCTCAACCCCTTTCGCGCCGCGGCAAAGCCGCGAAATGGCGGAGAAGGAAAAAAGCCCCCCTTTTTTCAAAGGGAGGCAAGAAGGAGGACCACAGGGCTCATCCCGTGTGGATGCGGGGCTCCTCGGTTTTCTGGGCGGGTTTCGGGATTTTGATGGTGACGACAATTTCATTGTCCGTCTCGCACTGGATGCTCTCGGCCTCGATGCCCGACTGCCTCATGAGCGCCATGCTGCGCGAGAGCGTGTTGAGAAAGATGCGCACGTCCTTGATGACGTAAAGGGCGTTGTTTTGCGCCTCGCGGGGCGCGGATGACTTTTTCGCGAGATAGGCGTCGACGAGCTCCTCCGTCTTCGCCACGTTGAGGTTTTTGCGCACGATCTGCTCGAAGACGGCCAGCTGGTCTTCCTCGTCCTCAAGGCGGAGCAGTGCCCGGGCGTGCCGCTCGGTCAGGCCCACGTCCTCAATCGCGTGCAGCAGATCCCGCGGCAAACGCAAAAGCCGAAGTTTGTTCGAGACGGCCGACTGCGAAAGGCCCACAAGCCGCGCCACCTCCTCCTGCTTGTAGGCGTGCTTATGTATCAGGCAGCTGAGGGCCTCCGCCTCCTCGACGAAGCTGAGGTCCTTCCTCTGCAGGTTTTCAATGAGCGCGAGGATGGACGACTCGTGCCCGTCCACATCCAGAACGATGCAGGGCACCTCCTGCAGACCGGCGAGCTTCGAGGCCCGCAATCTCCGCTCGCCCGACACGAGCTCATATCCGCCGCCCCTGCGCCGGACCGTCAGCGGCTGCAGGACGCCGTACCGCGCGATGCTCGACGCGAGCTCCCTCAGGCCGTCGGCGTCAAAGTGCTTTCTGGGCTGGTCCGGATTGGGCCGGATGTCCCCGACCGGCACAAACGTGATTTTTCGCGATTCGTAGAGACCTCGCCGTTTCGTCAGTCGCATTGCACGCGCCTTCCTTCGCATATCTTGTATTGTTTACTGGATTATACACTATATATAGTGAGAATAATGTAGAAAAAGGGCGGGATTTTCCATCCCGCCCAATATTTTTACAAAATTTTGAAAATTACTCGCCTTCCGGCGCGGCAACGGCGATGTGCAGCTCCTCGAGCTGCTTTTGTTCGACGGTGTCCGGGCAGTTTGTCATCGGCTCCGAGGCGTTTTGCACCTTCGGGAAGGCGATGACGTCTCTGATGCTCTCGGCGCCGCCGAGGAGCATGACGAGCCGGTCGAGGCCGTAAGCGAGCCCCCCGTGGGGCGGCGCGCCGTATTTGAACGCGGTGAGCAGGTGGGCAAAGCGCTCCTGCGCGTCTTCCTCGGAAAGGCCCAGCGCGCGGAACATCTTCCGCTGCATCTCCGGCGTGGAGATGCGGATGGAGCCGCCGCCAAGCTCCGTGCCGTTGAGGACGATGTCGTAGGCCTTGGCGCGGCAGTTTGCCGGGTCGGTTTCGATGAGGTCGACGTCCTCGTCCATCGGCGCGGTGAAGGGGTGGTGCACCGCCACGTAGCGGCCCTCCTCCTCGGAGTACTCGAACATGGGAAACTCCGTAATCCAGACGAGCTTGTACACGCCCTTCGGGATGAGGTCCATCCGCCGCGCCACTTCGCAGCGCAGCGCGCCGAGGGCGGCAAAGACGACTTTGTCGCTTGCGTCGCCGACGATGAGGACAAGGTCGCCCGTTTTGGCGCCGCAGCGCTTAAGGATAGCCGCCGTCTCCTCTTCGGTCAGGAACTTGGCGAAGGAGGAGCTCGCGCCCTCTTCGGAAAGGCGCATCCACGCGAGCCCTTTGGCGCCGTAGGTCTTGACGAAATCGGTTAGCGCGTCAATCTGCTTGCGGGCGAAGGCCTTCGCGCCGCCCGGCACGCAAATCGCCCGGACGCTGCCGCCTTCCGCGACGGGGCCGGAGAACACCTTAAAGCCGCAGCCGGCGACGATGTCGCTCACGTCGCGCAGCTCGAGGCCAAACCGCAGGTCGGGCTTGTCCGAGCCGAAGCGCTCCATGGCCTCCCTGTAGGGCATGCGCGGGATGGGCGTTTCGATGTCAACATCGAGGACGGTTTTGAACACGCGCTTTAAGAAGCCTTCGTTGACGGCGATGACGTCGTCCTCGTCCACGAAGGACATCTCAAGGTCAATCTGCGTAAACTCCGGCTGCCTGTCCGCCCGCAGGTCTTCGTCGCGGAAGCAGCGGGCGATCTGGAAGTACCGGTCCACGCCCGCGACCATGAGCAGCTGCTTGTACTGCTGCGGGGACTGGGGCAGGGCGTAAAACTTTCCCGGGTGCACGCGGCTGGGGACGAGGTAGTCCCGCGCCCCTTCGGGCGTGGATTTTGTGAGGATGGGCGTCTCGATCTCAAGGAAGCCCTGTTCGTCAAAGTAGTCGCGCGCGCACTTGACGACCTTGTGCCGCAGCTGCAGCATGCGCGCCATGTCGGGCCGCCGCAGGTCAAGGTAGCGGTATTTCAGGCGCAGCACGTCGTTGACGTCCGAGTTTTCCACGATTTCAAAGGGCGGCGTCTCGCTTTTGGCAAGGATCTGGAGCGCCGTCACCTCCAGCTCGACTTCGCCCGTCGGGATTTCGTAGTTTTTCGAGGCGCGCTCGCGCAGCACGCCGCGCGCGGCGAGGACGTATTCCGAGCGGACGGTCAGCGCCTTTTCAAAGACGGCGGGGTCCGTCTTGTCGTCGAAGGCCAGCTGCAGGATGCCGGAGCGGTCACGAAGGTCGATAAAGAGCAGGCTGCCGAGGTCGCGCCGCTTCTGGACCCAGCCGCACACGGCAATTTCGCGGCCGACGTCTTCCATGCGCGCCGCGCCGCACCACATCGTGCGTTTGATACTGCCGAATTTGTCCATTTTCTGTTTTCCACCTTTATCTGTATATCGCTTTGCCGTTAAAAGAGCTCCTCCTCCATCGCGCCTTTGTCGCGGATGGGCGCGCCGGAGCGCAGCGCCGCGACGCGCTGCTTTATGCCGGAGATGAGCAGGGTGGGCGACGCCGTCGTCTGCTCGCCGGAGGCCATGTCCTTGACGGTGATTTTCCCGCTTTTCAGCTCGTCCTCGCCGAGGAACACCACAAAGGGGATGCCGAGCTTGTCCGCGTACTGCACGCGCGCCTTGATCTTCTTGTTTTCCGAGTAAATCTGCGCGCGAAGCCCGCTCTCCCGCAGCGCCGTCGCCAGTCTAACGGCCGGGGCGAGGTCGTCCGTCATGGGGATGACGAGCACGTCCGCCGGCGCGGTGAGCAGGGAGGTGTTGAGGTACCCCTGCTCCTGCAGGACGTAGAACAGGCGGGTCAGCCCGATGGAAAGCCCCACGCCGGGGAGCTTCCGGTTCGTGTAATACTCCGCGAGGTTGTCATACCGCCCGCCGGAGCAGATCGAGCCGATTTCGGGGTGGTCGAGCATCTGCGTCTCGTACACCGTGCCGGTGTAGTAGTCGAGGCCGCGGGCGATTGTCAGGTCAATCATGTAGTGCGTCTCCGGCACGCCGAAGCTCGCCATGAGAGAGGCGACGGTCTTAAGCTCCTTGAGGCCCTCGTCAAACTGCGCGTTCTGCCCGGATAAGGCGTCAAGGCGCTCGAGGGGATCCTCCCCGCGCTCGGCGCACGTGAGCAGGGCAAGGAGGGCTTCGGCTTTCTCCTGCGCAAGGCCGAGCTCGCAAAGCTGTTCGGTCACTTTCTCCAGCCCGATTTTCTCGAGCTTGTCGATAATGCGCATCGCCTCGCCGGCCTTGTCTTCTTCCACGCCCATGAGGGCGAAAAGGCCGGACAGGAGCTTGCGGTTGTTAAAGCGGATGATAAAGCGCTTCAGGCCCAGCTCCGTGAACGCGCGGTAGATGATGCTGGGCATTTCCGCGTCGTTTATGATATCCAGCTCGCCGTCTCCGATGACGTCGATGTCCGCCTGGTAAAACTCGCGGAAGCGGCCGCGCTGGGCGCGCTCGCCGCGGTAGACCTTGCCGATCTGGAAGCGGCGGAAGGGGAACGCCAGCTGGCCCGCGTTGAGCGCGACGTATTTGGCCAGCGGCACTGTCAGGTCAAAACGCAGGGCGAGGTCCGTGTCGCCCTTCGTGAAGCGGTAGATCTGCTTTTCCGTTTCGCCGCCGCCCTTGGCCAGCAGGACTTCCGCCGCCTCGATGACAGGCGTGTCCAGCGCCGTAAAGCCGTAGAGGGCGTAGGTGCGGCGGAGGGTGGATACCATCCTGTCAAAGAGCGCCTGCTCGCCCGGCAGCAGCTCCATAAAGCCGGAGAGCGTTCTGGGCTTTACTTTACTCATGTCAAGGTTTCTCCTTCCGTATGACATGGCAGTAAAAAGCGGGGAAGCTCCCCGCCATCTGCCTTCAAAGCGGAAGCGCGCGGTCGCAACAAGGCGTTGCCGCGCGCCCCGGTGTATCCGCCAAACGACGGTCAGTTTTTCGGGTTGACGATGTCGCGCCAGGCGAGGTCGCCGCGTTTGAGGCCCTGGATGAGCACTTCCGCCGTCGCGACGTTCGACGCGAACGGCACGTTGTACTGGTCGCACAGGCGGGCGATTTCGTTGACGCTGGCGTGCCCTTCCGTGAAAGCCGGGTCGCAGAAGAAAAGAACGAGGTCAAGCTCGTTGTACGTGATGCGCGCGCCGATCTGCTGAGCGCCCCCCTGGCTTGCGGGGAGGTAGAGCGTGATGGGAAGCCCCGTCGCTTCCGCGACAAGACGGCCGGTCGTATTCGTCGCGCATATAGAATGCCCCGCCAGGATGCCGCAATAGGCGATACAGAACTGAACCATTAATTCCTTTTTTCGGTCATGAGCCATGAGCGCAATATTCATGTAAAGCCGCCTTCTTTCGTTATAGTCTATAACCTAAAGCCGCCGTGTATTGAGTGGAACGTCCTCCCCGGCAAGACGCCGGGCAATGTCGAGGAACCGGTGCGCCGCCTTCGAGGGCGCGTACAGGACAAGGGGGGTCTGCGTGTTTGCCGCGAGGTAGACGGTTTCGTCGTCCGGCACGATGCCAATCAGCCGCGCGCCGATGCGGTCAATCGCGTCGTCAATCGTCGTCTTCAGCCGGCGAAGGTCCTTCGGCCGCACGCGGTTGACGACAAGCCGGATCTCACTGACGCCGAGCTGGCGCAGCTGCTCCATGGCGCGCTGCCCGTCCCGGATGCTGGCAAGGTCGCTGACCGCGACGACAAGGGCCGTGTCCGCGTTTTTCGCCGCGAGGCGAAAGCCCGGGCCGATTCCGGCGGGCGCGTCGATGAGGATAAAGTCGAAGGACTCCCTGAGTTTATCCAAAAGCTGCGAGACGGCAAGCTCGTCCACATCCTCCGGGCGGAGGAAGGGCGGCGCCGCGAGGAAGTAGAGGTTTTGTATCTCGGGGTGCTCGGAGATGGCCAGTTCCGGCGAAATGGCGCCGGAGAGGATGTCGGAAAAGTCGGCCACGCTGTACTCCGCCATCCCGAGGCTGATGTCGAGATTCCGGAGGCCGACGTCAAAGTCGATGCAGAGCGTCTTATGTCCGAGCGCGGCCAGACAGGACGCGACGGCGGCAACCGTCGCGGTTTTGCCCGTCCCGCCCTTACCGGAGGCGACGGCAATCACTTTCCCCATATCGGCCTCACCTTCGCAAGCGTGTTCAGTTTATTATATCGAATGAAAATGCGGAAAACAAGAACAAATTATGCGCTTTTTGGTAGACTTATGGCAAAATCGTGTTGTCGGCCGCCACGGCCGCCGTCGTCTCTTCAGTGAAGTAGAAATCGAGGATGTCGCGCGCGATGTGCATGATCGTCGCGCCCGAGGTGCCCTTCTCGACGACGAGCGCGATGGCGATTTCCGGGTCGTCGGCCGGCGCGTAGCAGACGAACACGCCGTTGTTGAGCTCGGCGCTGCTGCCGCCGACCTGGACGGTGCCCGTCTTGGAGGCGACGGGGATGGGGTAGTCGCCGAAGACGCTCTTGGCGGTGCCGGACTCGGAGACCTGCCGCATGCCCCTTTGGATGAGGGGGAGGTAGTCCGCGCCGTCGATGTGCCGCAGGGCGCTCGGCGTTTGCTCGTAGACGACGGAGGAATAGTCGGCGCTGCGGATGGCGTCGAGGATCGTCGTGGAATACACCGTTCCGCCGTTTGCGATGGTGGCGGCGTAGTTGGCCAGCTGCAGCGGCGTAAACAGGTTGTAGCCCTGTCCGATGGCCGTGATGATATTGTCCGCGGCGTACCAGCTGATGCCGAGCTTTTCCTTTTTGTATTCCGGCGTGGCGAGGATGCCGGCCGATTCCGGCAGCTCGATGCCCGTCTTGCTGCCGAGGCCGAAATCGGCGGCCGTCTGGGCGATGCGGTCGATGCCGAGCTTGTCGCCCAGCCAGTAGAAGAAGTAGTTGCACGACTCCCGGATGGCCGAGACGACGTTGACCTTGCCGTGGCCGCCGCCGGTGAGAGGGTAAATCCAGCACACGGGGCTAAAACCGCGGTCGGCGTACTCGGTGAAGATGCCGGTGTCGTTTACCGTCGTGCCCTCCGTGATGGCGCCGCTGCGCAGCCCCGCGAGTGCCGTGACCATCTTAAACGTGGAGCCGGGGTTGTAGATGCCCATGAAGGCGCGGTTGAGCAGCGGCTTGCTGGGGTTTTCCGCGAGATCGTTGTAAAAGCGCTGGAGGGTGGCCAGGTCAAAAGTCGGGTACGAAGCCGCCGCGAGCACCTTCCCGGTTTTGACCTGCGTGACAACGACGGCGCCGCCCGTGACGCGGTCTTCCTCCGTGCGTTCGGCGTTGATGAGGTCGATCTTTGCCGCGAGGGAGTTTTCGCACACTTCCTGCAGGGCGATGTCGATGGTGAGAAAGACGTTCTGCCCGGGGACGGCCGGCTCCGTGACGCGCTCGCTGAGGATGGTGCCGTCGTCGTCCATGGTGACGAGCATTTTCCCGTCCTGCCCGTGGAGGTAGTCCTCGAAAGCCCGCTCCACGCCCGCCTTGCCGATGAGGGCGTTGTAGGCGTAGCCTTTTTCCTTGTAGACTTTGTATTCCTCCGCGTCCATCTGGCCGATGTAGCCGAGGATGTGGGCGGCGTAGTCGGTGTGGTAGACGCGGCGGCTGGTGGTCTCCACATTGACGCAGGGGAAGCTGTGCTCCTTGACGACGGAGACGAAGTTGACGTCCACGTCCTCCGCGAAGACATAGGCGGGCAGATTCTTAATCGCGCGGATTTCCATCTCGTACCGCACGCCGATAATCAGGCGCGCGTCGGGGATGCTCGTTTTGTAGTCGATGCCGTAGTGTTCCCGGAGCCACACGAAAAAGTCCGAGGCGGAGATGTCCGGGTCTAAATCGAAATACTCAAAATAGGCGCTGAGCCTGTCCCGCTGCGTGTCGGTCATGTCGAGCAGGTAGGAGAAGGGGGCGCCCGTCGTCATGGGGAACGTGTCCGTATACGCCACGCCGTGCTCCATGGCGAGCTTGATGAGGTTTAGGACAATGTCGTTTTTGTCCTCCCGCTTGAGCAGCCTCTCGCGCGAGATGGTGATGTTGTACTGCGGGCGCGAGGAGACGAGCAGAACGCCGTTGCGGTCGAGTATATCGCCGCGGGCGGCGGGGACGGTCACCGACTGGGTGTAGGCGCTAAACGACGACCACGCCTCCTGCGTTTTGGGTGCGTCGTAAATCTGCATTTTGTACAGCGTGGCCAGGTACACGCCGATGAGGAGGAAAACGAACACGGAGACGATGGCGATTCGGGATGTCTTGAAAAGCTTTTGCATGGCGGTTCCTTTCAGCGGCGGCTACAGCGCGTCTGCGCTGCGCGCCAGAAGCCGGATGAAGAAGTACAGCGGGCAGGCGAAGATGAGCGAGACGAGCGTCTGCCCGAGCGCGAGCTGAAAGAGGGAAAACGGGTCGACGCCCGCGTAGAAAAGGAGCGTGAACATCGAGATAAACGAGGTGATCATCAGCGCGAAAAAGCAGCAGACGATGTACGACGGAAAGCTGCGGGCGAGGATCGTCTCCGACAAAATCCCGCAGGCGATGCCGATGGCCGTGAGGGTGACGGTCATCGCGAGGACGGGCTGGTGAAACGCCACGTCGCAGAGCATGCCGGCCAGCAGCCCGTACCCGCCGCCGCGCGAGGCGCCCTCAAACAGCGCGATGCCCACCGCGGCGACCGGCAAGAGCACGGGCACATACCCGGCTATGGGCAGGTGCGGGAAGATCATCGCCTGCAGCGCGTACACGGCGACGATGAACGCGATGTGCAGGACTAAAACGAACGGGATTTTTATCCGCCTCATGGCCGCCTCCTACTCCGCGATTTCAAAGCTCGTGATGACGAAGACGTTGATGAGGCTGTCGAGCTCCGCGGCGGGGACGATGGTGGCGTAGCGGCGGATGCCGGACTCGTGCATGCGCACCTCCTCGACCGTGCCGATGACGAGGCCGGCGGGGAGGACGCCGCCCTTGCCGGACGTCGTGATGGTGTCCCCTGAGACGATCTGCGTGCTGTCCGTTAAGTAGTCGAGCTTGAGCTTGCCCTCGCGCATGAGGGTAAAGTCCCCCATCGCCACGGCGACGTCGTTGTTGCGGTCGATGACGGCGCCGGCGGAGAAGGTCGTGTCCAGCACCGTCACGCACGTCGAGGAGACGGGGCCGACTTCCTTGATGTAGCCCACGAGCGCGCCCGTCTCCGTGATGATCGGGTCGCCGGCCTTGACGGAGGAGTTTGTCTCCCCCTTGCTGATGGTAAAGGCGGAAGACCAGTTCGACGCGCTCCACGCGATGATGGTGGCCGTGTCGTATTTAAAGTCGGCGTGCCGCGCGCTGAGGTTAAACAGCTCCCGCAGGCGCGCGTTTTCCTTGGCGATTTCCGTGTACTCCCGGTAGTCCTGCTGGAGCTTGGCGAGCTCCGCCTTGAGCTTCTGGTTTTCGGCGACGACCTTGTCGTACTCGTACATGTACCCGTACACGCTCTCGAACGTCCGCACGACGGACGTCGCCACGCTCACGAGGGGCTTGGACAGGGCCGTGAGGATGTTCGTAAAGACGCCGGGGCCGCCGCTTGTGTTGACGGAGACGATCGTCGTGACGGCGATGACGACGGCCAGGAGCAAAAAGCCGATGTTCCGAAACCTGAGAAAGCGCTTCATGGTCTTCCGGACACTCCTTTCGATAAGGCGGGCGGGAGGATTCCCAGCTCTTTCAGCTCCTGTGAAAGCCGGCAGACGGGAAGGCCCACGACGTTGAAAAAGTCGCCCTCGATGCGCTCGATAAAGGCGGCGCCAAGGCCCTGCGCGCCGTACGCGCCGGCCTTGTCCATCGGCTCGCCGCTTTTTACATACCCGATGATCTCTTCCTCCCGCATATCGCGGAAGTAAACGGCCGTCTCCTCAAAAAAGGTTCTCTCCGTCCCGCGGCAAAGGAGCGCGACGCCGGTGTAGACGAAGTGCTTTTTCCCGGACAGGCGCCGGAGCATGGAGACAGCGTCCGCCTCATCTGCGGGCTTGCCGAGCGGGGCGCCGTCTAAGTAGACGAGCGTGTCGGCGGCGAGGACGAGGGCGCTGTCGTCCCCGCCCTCAGAGCGAAAGCGACCCAGGCTTTCCCGCGCTTTCGAGAGGGCGATGCGGCGCACCGCGTCCCCCGGCGCGCCGGAGGCGGCCTCCTCGCCTTCCGCGGGGAGGATGATAAAGTCCGTAAAGCCGAGGAGCCTGAGCAGCTCGCGGCGGCGCGGCGATTTCGATGCGAGGATAATCCGGCTCATTCCACACCTCTCGTGTACAGGCCGCGGGTAAAGCCGCCCGGCTCGTAGTCGCCAAGGCCCATGTACCGGCGCAGGACGTTTAGGCACTCGACGGCGTTTTCCGTCGTGAACATCAGCCGCGCGCCCCAGACGCCGAGGTGCTCGAGGGCGTGCATCTTGTCGCCGAGGAACAGCTTCTTCGAGTTGAGCACGACGTTGCGGTGCGGGTACTCCCGCACGACGGGGAAGGAGGCGCCCTGCCTGTCCTTGATCATGGTGACGTTGTCGCACGCGCACACGCCGTGCGCGCCCTTGATGATGCAGTTTTCCAGCAGCATGAGGGGCAGCCGCCCGTAGACGATGATTTCCGTGTCGAGCGGCTTGGAGAGATCGCGGATTTGCTCGAAGCGCAGCTCGAACGACAGCGTCGCCGCGTCGAGCCCGATATCGCGCGCGGAGAGGACGGACGTGGAGTTAAACAGATTGAGCCCGAAGTCGCCGCGTGCGGAAAAGCCCAGTGATTTGACGTACTGGATGTGCCCGAGGTTTCCGACGAGGGCATGCTTTATGCCCATCTCCCGCGCCTTTTGAAGCAGCGCCGTGACGGCTTCCTTTTCGCTGTCGAAGATGACGCGGGGGACGCGCACGGCGGGGGTGATGTCCTCGCTATTGAGGAATGGCTCGAGCAGGTGCTTGTTTTCCGGCGTGAGCTCCTCGAGAGGGATATAGACGATGCGCGGCTTTAAGTCCGCCATCTCTTCGGAAAGCTGAGAAGCCTTCAGGACCGACACGGTCAGAAAGGGCTTTCCCTCCTTGTTCGGCACGCGCGGCGGCGGGATAAACTCGCCCTCCCGGCGCTCCGGGAGCGCGCGGCGCTGCTCGACAAGCTGCGCGAGCAGGTCCCGCCGCATCTCGTTGATGGCGGAGACCGGGAGCGAGAGGCCTTCGTCGACGACGCTTTTCACACCGTCGCAGTAAAACGGCGTGCCGCCCGTCTTGTGCAGCTGCGTCTGGAGGGTCGTCGGCGTGAGCGCCCGGTGAAACGCGGGCTCGGGGACGGGGCCCGTCGTGTGCGCGCTGTTGCCGCGGTCGTCCACGGCGGCCATTTTGACGGGCTCGCCCTGTTTCACGGAGGCGGCAAATTTTACCGGAACGCGCTGGAACTCGCCGCTGAGGTAATTCTTCCGCGCCGTCGTAAAGAGGATCTGCGCCTCGCGGCTTTCCTCCTCGCGCACGCCGAACATCTGGCGCCCTTTTTTGCCCGTGTAGTACCCGTCCGTAAAGCCCTGGCGAGAAAACGCAATAGTCAGCGCCCGCATGTCCTCCGCCGTGGGCGGCTTTTTCTGGTGCGCGGCGCGGGCATACACGCCCGTGACGATGGCGGCGTATTCCGGACGGCGCATCCGGCCTTCAATTTTTAAAGAGGTGACGCCGAGCTTTTCCAGCTCCTCGACGTACTGAATCAGGCAGTTGTCCTTGAGGCTCAGGATGTAGTCCGCGTCGTGCGCGCCGGCGGAGTAGTTGAGGCGGCACGGCTGGGCGCACAGGCCGCGGTTTCCGCTGCGGCGGCCGATGACGGCGCTCATGTAGCACTGGCCGGAGTGGCTCATGCACAGCGCCCCGTGCACGAACACCTCCGTCTCGATGGGCGAGTTTTTGCAGATATAGGCGATCTCCTCGCGGGACAGCTCCCGCGCGAGGACGACGCGCCTCACCCCCATCGCCGCGGCGAGCTTTACTCCCTCGAGGTTGTGAATGCTCATCTGGGTGCTCGCGTGGATGGGGATGTCCGGCGTGGCTTTCCGCAGGGCGCGAAGGACGCCGAGGTCCTGCACGATGAAGGCGTCCGCCCCGTAGCGGCTGGCAAGGCGCGCCTGCTCGATGACGGCGGGGATTTCCCGGTCCGTCACGAGGGTGTTGAGCGTGACGTACACCTTCACGCCGCGCACGCGGCAGTATTCGGCGGACTTGCGAAACTCCTCAGGCGTGAAGTTTTTGGCGTTCCGGCGCGCGTTAAAATCGCCGAAGCCGAGGTAAACGGCGTCGGCCCCGTTCTGAACGGCGGCAACAACCCCCTCGGGCGAGCCGGCGGGGGATAATATCTCAAGCATAAGCATCGGCCTTTCAGTCAGCCAAATTGAAGTGTTAAATCTATCGGAAACAAGCGCCCGCGCCAGAAAATGCGCGAGGCGGCAGGTTTTGGCAATTATGCCTGTTAATTGAGCTTATCTGAATAAAGAATTGGTATTAAATTATCATATCCGCATTGCGGGAGTCTGTCAACTCCGGCGCGCGCCGCGCCCTACTGGGAATTTAGACACTTTGCACGGCATTTAATCGCGCCCTTTTGTTGCCCGCGGCAGGAGAAGCTGATATAATCATCCAGTGCAAGAAACGAAAGGTGCCGGGAAGGGAGTGAAGCCGTTGGAGAAGTCAGGATATGTCGTCCCGCCCGCCGACGCCGTCACCATCAGCGGCGCCGCCGCCGATGTGCTCATCCGCTCGGGCGACGGCACCGCCGCGCTCGTGTATCTGTGCCTTGCGCGGTGCGGCGGCGATGTCTCCGCCGGCCGCCTGGCCAAGACGCTCTCCCTTCCGGAAAAGGACGTTAACGCCGCCCTCGAGCGCCTTTGCGCCCTCGGGCTCATCCGGCGCGCCGGCGGCGGGGAGGCCGCCGCGGCAAAGCCCGTCCCGGAAAAGGACGAGCTGCCGGAGTACTCCGTCGAGGAAATCAGGCGCGAGATATCGAGCGGGAGCGTCTTTGCCGCGCTTGTGAAGGAAGTGGAGAAGGCGCTCGGGAAACTCCTCACGGGCGACGACCTGACCCGCCTGTTCGGGATGTACGACTACTTAGGGCTCCCGCCGGACGTGATTTACCACCTCGTGCGGTTTTGAATCGACGAGCACGCCCGCCGGTACGGCGAGGGCCGCAAGCCGACCATCCGGTACATCGAAAAGGTGGCCTACAGCTGGGAGCGCGAGGGCATCAAAACCCTAGAGGACGCCGAGGCGTACATCAGCCGCCTCGAGCGGCAGCGGGACCGTGTCGGCGAAATCCTGAAAATCCTCCAGATCCGGGACAGGCTCCCCTCCGCGTCGGAGCGGCGCTACATAGAAGGCTGGGTGGAGCTCGGCATCGACCCGGAGCTTATCGAATTGGCTTACGACAAAACGCTCGTGCAGACGGGGCGCCTTGCGTGGAAATACCTCGACGCCATCCTCAAAAGCTGGCATGCGGCGGGCTACAGGACGGCGCGGGACGTGCAACGCGCCGAAGGAAAGCCGCCGGAGAAAAAAACAGCGCCCGGGCAGAGCGCGCCGGGGCGCGGCGCGGGCAGCGCCATGCCGGACGAGCGCGACATTCAGCGCATGGAGAACCTGCTCAAGAAACTAAAGGGGGAATAGAGCGTGGCGCTTGACAGCAAGATTCTGGCCGCCGCCCGCCGGCGCCATGAGGAGCGCGTCCAGGCCTTTCAGGCCCAGCGCGAGGCGCGGCTGAAAGCGGTGTACGCCGCCGTGCCCGAAGCGGAGGAGATTGACCGCGCGCTGCGCGCCCTTGTGATGGAAGCCGTCAACGTCTCCCTGCAAAAGGGGGAGGACCCCGTCGCCGCCGTGGAGCAAATCGGCGCAAGAAGCCTTGCCCTGCAGGAAAAGCGGGGCAGGCTCTTAGAGCAGGCCGGCTTTCCCCGCGACTACACCGACAGGGACTACTACTGCGAGGCGTGCCGCGACACCGGCTACGTCGGCACCGCGCCGTGTCAGTGCCTCATGGAGCTTTACGAGGAGGAACAAAACGCGGCGCTGTCGAGTCTCTTTAAGCTTGGAAACGAGAGCTTTGACACGTTTGATTTAAGCTGGTACGACGACGCTCCGGCCGCCGGCGGGAAATCGCCGCGGCAGGTCATGAAGATTGTGTACGACTTTTGCGCGGCGTACGCGGAGCGTTTTTCCGAGATGAAAAAAAGCCTCCTGTTTAGCGGGCCTACGGGAGTGGGCAAAACATTTTTGTCGGCGTGCATCGCCCGCGCCGTGGCGGGGCAGGGCTTTTCCGTCGTGTACGAGACGGCGGGCGCCGTTTTCGCGGCGTTCGAGGCCGACAAATTCCAGAAAAGCGAAGACCCGGACGCAGCGCGCGCCCATGTCCGGCGCATGCTCACGTGCGACCTGCTCATCATCGACGACCTCGGCACGGAGATGACAACGTCGTTTACCGTGAGCGCCCTGTATGAAATCGTCAACACGCGGCTGATTACGGGGAAGAAGACGATTATCAGCACAAACCTCACGAAAGAGGAGCTGCAGCAGCGCTACAGCCCCCAGATCGCCTCGCGCCTTCTGGGCGAGTACGAGTTTCTGCGTTTTGCCGGGCAGGACATCAGGCTCAAAAGGCAGGACCTCGGGCTTTAATATTCAATCCCATGAATATTCGCATAAGAGCTATGAAAACGTTTTCCACGGGAAATTTTCGTTGATATTCCTAAGGTTTTGCACATTATCCACAGGTTTATCCACACCCTGTTATGTCAACGCCTGTCGTTACGCGTATTCATCGCGCGGCGGGTCTTATGAAAAATGAGGCCGCCCGGTGTAAAAAAGCGGGCGCGTGAATATAGTTATTCTGACGCAAAAAGGCTAACCGGGCAAACAGGCGGCAAAAGGAAGGATCATTTTGGAACACTCAAGCAGGCAATCGTATATGCGCAGCGCGGCGATTCTCGCCGCGTCGACGGTGCTGTGTAAAATTATCAGCGCCATATTTAAGATCCCCCTCTTCAACCTCATCGGGGACGAGGGCACCGGCCACTTCCAGGTCACGTACCAGGTTTACACGCTTCTCCTGACCATCTCCACCGCCGGCATCCCGGTCGCGCTCTCCCGCCAGATCTCCGCCGCGTCCGCGACGGGGCGGCCCGGGCTCGTGCGGCGGTATTTTTCCGTGGCGCTGCCGGCCTTTGCCGTCGTGGGCCTTGTTTTCTCCGCCGTGATGTTCGTCTTCGCCGAGGAGCTGGCCAGGTTTATGTGGGACCCGCAGGCGGCCATGGGACTGCGCGTTCTCTCCCCGGCGATTTTCTTCGTGTGCCTCGTGTCCGTCTTTGAAGGGTACGGGCAGGGACACCAGAACATGGTCCCGACGGCAACGAAACAGATCATGGAAGTCACGAGCAAGCTCGTCGTGGGCCTTGCCGTGGCCTGGTATCTGATCGGGCTGGGGGCCACCTCCGCCGAGACGGCGGCCGGCGCCATCTCGGGCGTGACGGTGGGGCTCGCGCTCGCCGTTCCCGTCATGGCTCTTCTCAAGCGCCGGATGGACAGGAGGCTCTACCCCGACCGCCTCGCCGCGAGCGCCGGCGCGGACGACTACACCCGCCGGCGAATATTGTACAACGTCATTCGCGTGAGCATCCCGATTACGCTCGGCGCGTCGTTTATGAACATCATGACGCTCATCGACATGCGCTTTGTCTTATACCGCCTGCAGACGGGGGCGGGGCTGGGGAACACGGCGGCCATGGCCCTCTACGGCGTGTACTCCAAGGGGCTGACGCTGCTTGTCCTGCCGTCGGCGCTGATTACGCCGGTGTCCATCAGCATCATCCCGGCGCTGGCGGGGGCTCTGGCGGCAAAGCGCATCCGCGAGGCGCACAGTATTACGCTCTCGTCCGTGAAGGTGACAAACCTCATCGCCATGCCCGCGGCGGTGGGCCTGACCGTTCTGGCCTACCCGATTTTCAACGTGCTTTACTGGGGGAGCGACCCCGTCGGCCCCACGCTTCTCAGGGTGTTCGGCGTATCGTCCTACTTTGTGTGCATGCAGCTGATGACGACGGCGCTTTTGCAGGCAAATGGGCACGAGAAAATCCCCGTGCTCACGTTCCCCGTCGGCGGCGTGCTGCAGATTGCGCTCGACTGGTTCCTCGTCGGCAACCCCGACATCAACATCAAGGGCTCGCCCATCGGGACGTTTACCTGCTATTTCGTCATCACGATGCTCAACCTCGCCTTCTTCCTTGCCAAAGTCAAGGAGCGGCCGAAGCTCCTGCCCGCGTTTTCAGGGCCCGCTTTGTGCACCGCCGTGATGGGCGTGGCGGCGTGGGCCGTGTACGGCCTGCTTGAAAGGCTCTTATACGGCGTGCTCGGCCAGGGAAGAATGGCGATGGCGGTGTGCCTGTTTGCCACGGTCGCCATCTGCGTCGTCATCTACGGGATTTTAGTTATCCTGACGAAGACCATCACGCGCGGCGACCTCAGGCTCCTCCCGAAAGGCGAGAGGCTGGCTGATATTCTCAAAATAAAAGACTGATACTAATTTCACATCAACAGCTTGAAAATACGAAAAACAGCTTGCTTTACGGGTGAAAGTATGGTAAATTTTGAAAACAAAGACCGCTACGGCGTGTACGACCTGAAAAAAATCATCGCAATCCTGCGCGCGCCGGGCGGCTGCCCGTGGGACGCGGAGCAGACGCACGAGAGCATCCGGCGCAATCTCCTCGAGGAGGCGTACGAAGCGGCGGAAGCGATTGACGACAACGACCCCGAGCACCTCAAGGAAGAGCTCGGCGACGTTCTCATGCAGGTCATCTTCCATGCCGACATCGAGGAAAAGGCGGGCCGCTTCGACCTCGACGACGTGGCCGACGCCACGGTGCGCAAGCTCATCTACCGCCACCCGCACGTTTTCGGGGACGCCGTCGTCTCCGGCGCGGGCGAGGTCCTGGACAACTGGGAGAAAATCAAGCGCCGCGAAAAGGCCCAGCGGTCGACGGCCGACGCGCTCGACGCCGTGGCGAAGAGCCTGCCCGCCCTGTGGCGTGCGGAAAAGCTCCAGAAGAAGGCGGCGAAGGAAGCCGGGTTTGACTGGCCGGACATTACCGGCGCGATGGACAAGCTCCGGGAAGAGCTTGCCGAGCTGACCGAAGCGGTTGAAGGCCGGGGCGACGCCTTCGAGGAGCTGGGGGATGTGCTGTTTTCCGTCGTCAACGTCGCGCGGTTTCTCAAGGTGGACCCCGAACAGGCCCTTGCCGCCGCGTGCGACAAATTCGCCGCCCGTTTCCGCCGGCTGGAGGAGACGGCCGAAAGCCACGGGGTCAGACTCAGCGAATTGTCGCTTTCGGAGATGGACATGCTCTACGAGGAAGCGAAGGACGCGTTAAAGAAGGATTATGGCCCAAAAGGCGTATGATTTCTTTATATACAATCAATCATAAAGACAGCAGCAAGTTTTTTAGGAGGACGGAACATAATGAATAAAGCAGAACTGATCACCAAAATCGCTATGACGTCGGGCCTTTCCAAGAAGGACAGCGAAAAAGCGCTCACCGCCGCGATCGACGCCATTACGGAAGCGCTGAAGAACGGAGAAAAGGTTCAGCTCGTCGGCTTCGGCATTTTCGACGTAAAAGAGCGCGCCGCGCGCACGGGGCGCAATCCGAAGACGAAGGAAGCCATCAAGATCCCCGCCTCCAGAGTTCCGCAGTTTAAGGCCGGCAAAGCGCTCAGAGACGCGGTGTCCGTTTAATTCTGCCCGATTCTGGTTAAGAAAAACGTGTGACGAAAACGGTGCGATGCCCTCGCACCGTTTTATCTCGTGCTCTCGGAGGATTTATGCGACTGGACAAGTACCTGAAAGTCTCCCGCCTCATCAAGCGCCGCACCGTCGCCAACGAGGCGTGCGACGCCGAGCGGGTCAAAGTCAACGGCCGGCCGGCCAAAGCGTCCTACGACGTGAAAGTCGGGGACATACTGGAGATTTCGCTCGGCCCGCGCACCATCAAGGTGGAGGTCACGAGCGTGGCGGAGCACGCGCGCAAGGAGGACGCCGCGGCGCTGTACCGCGAAATCGTCTGACGCGCGCCCTCCGAAACAAGGAAAGGCAGGCGCTGCTATGACCGGTTTTTCCCGCGCCGCGAGGGCGGTGTTCTCGTTTCTCCGCGGGCCGCGCGGCGAAGCGATTCGGTATCTCGCCGTCGGCGGGTGTACGACGCTTATCGACTACGGCGTTTTTTACCTGATGACCGTCTACCTCAGACAGGACGTGACGCTCAGCAACGTCGTGAGCGTCTCCGTGGCGATAGTTTTTGCGTATATTACGAACAAGGTCGTCGTCTTCCGCTCGAAAACAGCGCGCTTTCGCCAGTTTTTGCTGGAGTCGGCCCGCTTTCTCGGGGCGCGGCTTGCCACGATGGCCCTGGAAGTCGGCGCCGTGTACCTTTTCGTCAACGTCATCGGGCAAAACGAGCAGCTCGGCAAGGTCGAGGCTATCGTGCTTGTCATCATCGCAAACTATGTCCTGAGCAAATTCTTCGTTTTCCGGAAAGTTCAGGAAAAATAAGATGCAAGGCGCGCCATAAGGCGCGCCCGGGCGGCGAGGCGCATTGAGGCGCGCGCCGCTTTTTGTTACAAATTATTCACCAAACGCCGCCGCGGCCCATTTAAGATGAAGACAGAAAATGACGCCGGTTCTGGCGTGAGATGCCCGGAAGGGGGTAAAGCATGAACGGCAAGAAAATCCTCGTTGTGGAAGACGACGCCAACATCACGCAGCTGCTGCGCCTCTACCTTGAAAAAGAGGGCTTTACCGTGTACACGGCGGAAAACGGGGGCAAGGCCATCACGGAGTTTGAGCGCGTCCGGCCCGACCTCGTTTTGCTCGACATCATGCTGCCGGTGATGGACGGGTGGGCCGTCTGCCGCGAAATCCGCGGCATGTCGAACGTGCCCATCATCATGCTCACGGCGAAGGACGAGTCGTACGACAAAATCGCCGGCCTTGAGATGGGGGCGGACGATTACGTCGTCAAGCCCTTCGACGTCAAGGAGCTCATCGCGCGCATCCACGCCGTCATGCGGCGGTACCAGGCGGACACGCACCAGGCCGCGCGCAGGCTCGTGTTCGACAAGCTCGTCATCGACATGGACGCGTTCGAGCTCATCGTCGACGGGAAAAAGGTGGACACGCCGCCGAAAGAGATGGAGCTTCTCTACCACCTCGCCTCGACGCCAAACCGCGTGTACACGCGCAACCAGCTCCTCGACGAGGTCTGGGGCTTCGATTATTTCGGCGACTCGCGGACCGTGGACGTGCACATCAAGCGCCTGCGCGAGAAGCTGGAAAACGTCAGCGACAAGTGGTCGCTCAAGACGGTCTGGGGCGTCGGGTACAAATTTGAGCTGAAGGACGCATGAAAAAGAGCCTGTATTTTAAAAACTACCTCATTACGGCGCTTATCGTTTTTCTCGCGTTTCTCATCCTGACGAGCCTGTTTTTCATCTGGAGCTACCGCCTGATTTTGCGCGAGCGGCAGAAGGCGATGGGCAGCACGGCGGAGGAGGTCGCCCGCTACGCCTCGGCGATGACAAACAGCTTTCCCGTCACGAGCTTCGAGCTGAGGATTACGCTCGCGTCCTTTGCCAAGATGAGCGGGTTTGACATCATGCTCGCCGACGCGTCGGGAACCGTCGTCTCCACGTCGGACACGGCGCTCATGTCCAGCGAGCTAGGCAAGGTCGTGCCGAACCAGGCGCTGCGCGCGGTGGAGAGCGGGCGCGCGTTTAACTGGTTTACGGACCTCGGCGGCGTGTACGGGGAGGCGCGGCACGTCATCGGCACCGTCTTCCGCCTCGCCTCCGGCAGGGGGGCGGAGTGCTACGTCTTCGTCTCCGCCGAGGCGGAGGATATGATTGAGGTCTGGCGGAAGTTTACGGGCATTTTCGTGCTCATCTCCATCATCGTGCTGCTCGCCACGTTTATCATCACGTACTACACAACGAAAAAGCAGGCCAAGCCCTTAGGCGAGATCGCGCGCGCGGCGCGGCGCTTTGCGCACGGCGACTTTTCCGTGCGCGTGAAATGGGAGGGGAGCGAGGACGACGACATCGGCCAGCTCATCGAGGCGTTCAATTCGATGGCCGACTCCCTCGAGCGGCTTGAGATGCTCCGCCGCGACTTTATCGCCAACGTCTCCCACGAGCTGAAAACGCCCATGACGACGATTTCCGGCTTTACGGACGGCATTCTGGACGGCACCATCCCGCCGGAGTCTCAGAGGCAGTATCTCGAGGTCATTTCCTCGGAGACAAAGCGCCTTTCCCGCCTGGTGCGCACGATGCTGAACATGTCGAGGATTCAGTCCACAAGCCGCGAGGAGCTGCTGCGCAAGACGTTCGACGCGAGCGAGACGATCCGCCTTGCGCTCGTGGGACTGAGCGGGAAAATCGAGGAGAAGAAGCTCGACGTTGTCGTGGAGCTGCCGGAAGAGCCTGTGATGACGCGCGGCGACATGGACGCCATCACGCAGGTGACGTACAACCTCACCGACAACGCCGTCAAATTCGCCCGGGAGGGGACGACGCTGCGCCTTTCGCTCTGGAAGCAGGGGCCGAAGGCGTATATCTCCGTGGAGAACACGGGCGAGGAAATCCCGCCGGAGGAGATCCCCCTCATTTTCGAGCGGTTCCACAAGAAAGACCGCTCCCGCAGCGCAAACAGGGACGGCGCAGGCCTGGGCCTGTACATCGTCAAAGCCATCCTCAACAACCACAACGAGGACATCACCGTCAAAAGCGAAAACGGGGTGACGACCTTTACGTTCACGCTGACGCTCGCGAGTCAAAAGGCGCCGGAATAGCCGGCGCCTTTGTTTACAGAATTTTTAAATACTATTCATAAAGCGGAAAGAACTGCCTGCTATGGTTTAATTGTAAATTGCGGCGGGAAGAATGCTCTGAGAGAACCTCTCTTCTCACCCTCTACCCGCATCCCTCCTCATTCCTTATCGTACCCTTTTCATTTGCCTCTTCACACACCTCCTCCCACCGCCGCAATTTTATGGCACCGACAACTCCATCTTTCCGCGAAAGGCCCGGGCGCGTCCCGGGCCTTTCCGCATGCGCGGGGCGCTTTTACGGAGAGCATGGCGCTTTGCAGGGAACGTCTGCGAGGGCGCTTTGCAGGGAACTCAAGCTGGAACGCTTTCGCGCTTGGGGGAGCCTATACGCGAAGCGGCGCCCGCACGCGTGCTTCGCTTTGCGCGGCAGGCGTGCGGGCGGTCTTAAGCTATGAGCGCTATGCGGCGGCGCTGCCGCTTTGCGCGGCAGGCGTGCGGGCGGTCTTGGGTTGTGGGCGCTATGCGGCGACGCTGCTGCTTTGCGCGGCAGGCGCGCGGGCGGTCTGGGCTGTGGGCGCTACGCGACACGTTGCTGCTTTTGCGCGGCAGGGGGCGGGCGGTCTTGGGCTGTGGGCGCTATGCGGCGACGCTGCCGCTTTGCGCGGCAGGCGGGCGGGGCAGTCCCGAGGGCGCACCGAAGCCGGGGTGCAAAAAAACAGCCGCCCTTTCGGGCGGCTGTCAGGTTGCTTATTTCTTGGCCTTCTTGTTCGGGTCGACCCAGTCGAGATCGGGGCGGGCTTTGGCGAAGCCGACGTCCTTGATCTCGGGCGGCACCACGCTGGCCATGCCTTTCGAGGCGTCGTACCCTTCTCTTTCGGCGATCATGCGCAGCTCCTCTTCCGTGGGCGGCTGCTTGGCCTTTTCCTCGAGGCGCTTCATGCCCTCGGGGCTGGCGTAGTCGACGAAGCGGGCGAGAGCCAGTTCCACCATGCGCGGGCCGCTCGGATACGGGACGACGAGGAACTGCTCGTTTTCAATGCCCTTCTTCAGCCATTCGGCGAGAACGCGCGGGTCCATGCCCTTTTGGTGGATGGTGGCGAGGAACTTCTGCGTCTCCTCGTTGACGTTGTAGCCGGTGTTCTTGTACTTTTCGGGGCGGTTCTTCAGAGCGGTTTCGTAGATTCTCGAGCGGATGTTTGCCGGGCAGAGAGCCGTCACGCCGATGCCGTAGGGCTTGAGGGCGACGAAATAGCTCTCGAGCAGGTTGAGGGCGGCGGCTTTCGCGGCGGAGTAGGGGGCCGTCGTCGGGCCGGCGCCGAAGGCGCCCCACGAGACGGTGGCGGCGATGTGGCCTTTCTTGCCCGCCTTGATCATGCGCGGCACGAAGGTGATCAGGCCGTTTGCGACGCCGAAGTAGCACACGCTGGTGACCCAGTCGAAGTCGTCGAACGTCGTGGCTTCGGCGGGGCCGAACACGTTGACGCCGGCGGTGAGGACGAGCAGGTCAACCGTGGAACCGTACACCCGCTCCACTTCGTCGGCCGCTCTGGCCCAGCCTTCGCGGTCGGTCACGTCGAGCTTGATGATGTGGACGTCCGCGCCCTTCTCGTCAAAGTAGGCCTTCGCCTCCTGGAGGTGGTCGTCGCGCACGTCGGCGATGACGACTTTCATGCCGGCTTCGGAGAAGATCTGAGCCTGTCCAAAGCCCGCGCCGGAAGCGCCGCCGGTGATAAATGCGATTTTGCCAGCAAAATCTTTCATGTTAGTTCGCTCCTTGCAACCTTTTAATTGAATTACTTGTACACATAGGATACCATTTCTAACCCGTGCGCGCAACACAAATTCCGCGCCGCGCGCAAGAATCGTCACCTTTTTTTCGACGCGGGGCGGAAGGGCTTTCATTTGCCGCGCAGAAGGAAACCGCGCTGAAAACGGGCAAAACGCCTCGATTTCGGCGCGCAAGGCGGCTTAAAAAAGCATCTCGCGGCCGGCTTGCACGCGCCAAGGCTGTTGATTTGTCTGGATAAGTATGGTAGTGTTGAAGAAAAAAGCGCGAAGGAGAGATGGCGTTATGGATAGTTTAGAGGAAAAGAAGCTGGACAGCCGCCGCGTGCATCCCGAGCTGCGCGCGCAGTTTGAGGCCACGCCACCCTCGGTCTTTACCCCTGAGCGGCTCCCGTTGCTCCGCGGGATGATGGGCACCATGATGCCGGGGTTCGGGCCCGCGGAAGACCCCGACGTTGTCATCACAAACCGCATGGTTCCGGGCGCGCCGGGAGATCCGGACGTGCGCGTGCGCGTCTATGAGCCGAAGGAGAAGAAGGAAGCGCTTCCCGGCGTGCTGTACATACACGGCGGCGGCTTTATCGTCGGCACGCCGGAGATGACGGACATCTCCTGCATCCACCTTGTCAAGGAAGTCGGGTGCGTCGTCGTCTCCGTCGACTACCGCCTCGCGCCGGAGACGCCGTATCCCGGCCCGATGGAGGACTGCTACGCGGCGCTGAAATGGATGGCCGACAACGCAAATGAACTGGGTCTGGACTTAGAGCGCCTTGCCGTAGCGGGCGGCAGCGCCGGCGGGGGGCTCACGGCCGGCCTTGCGCTCCTCGCGCGCGACCGCGGCTACCCGAAGCTCGCGTTCCAGGCGCCCCTTTACCCGATGCTTGACGACCGGGGCATCACTCCCTCAAGCCGCGAGTTTACGGACCGGCGGCTGTGGAACCGCCAGAAGAACGAATTCGGCTGGAAGGCGTACCTCGGCGACCTGTACGGGCGGGACGACGTGCCCATCTACGCGGCGCCGGCCCGTGCTGCGGACCTTTCGGGCCTTCCGCCCGCGTACACGTTCGTCGGGGAGCTCGACCTCTTCCGCGACGAGACGACCGACTTTGTTACGCGCCTGACGCAGGCGGGCGTGACGGTGGAGTACCACATCTACCCCGGCTGCACGCACGGCTTCGACATGAACCCGCTCATTTCCGTCGGTCGGCGCGCCGAGGCCGACTTCCTCCGCGCGATGAAGGAGGCCCTCTCAAAATAGCGCCGCGCGGCAAGCGCCCTAACTATATAGCATAAAGCCCTTGAAACACGAACAAAAAAGCGCCGGAACCGCTTAAGGTTCCGGCGCTTTTGGTACGCCCGACTGGACTTGAACCAGCGACCTTCAGAGTCGGAGTCTGACGCTCTATCCAGCTGAGCTACGGGCGCGCAAGAATCGGCGGCATTTCGCCGCCTTGCTGGGTTATTATATCAGACTCGCAACGGCGTGTAAAGCGGGAAATGCGACTCGTCCGGGAAAAACGGCCGCGGGAATAATAATCGCCCGTCCTTTGCATATACATTTGGTAGCGGAAGAGCGCGCCGGGCAGGAGGCACGGACAACTTCATGGAAAGGATGGGCGCTTTATGGCAATGGCGTACGACGACAAGTACCGGACGATAGAGCCTCCGCACAACGTCATCCTGGAGGGGCGGAAGCGGCTTTCCGTCTCCGGCGTGGAGGACGTGGAGAGCTTCGACGAGAGCGAAATTATTATGAGCACCTCGCAGGGTGTTTTATTTGTCCGCGGGAAAGATCTGCACATCGAAAAGCTGAGCATCGACAGCGGCGACGTCATCCTCGAGGGCGAAATCGACAAGCTGGAGTACGAGGACGCCGTCAAACCGGCGGGCGGCGGCGGGTTCTTCGCGCGGCTGTTTAAGTAGCCATGGAAATATCCGTCTCGTATCAGCTGCTGCAGGCGGCCTCCTCCCTCGCGCTGGGGGCGGCCGCCGGCTTTTTGTACGACATCTTCCGCGTCGTCCGCCGGAGGGCGCGCAGCGCTGTCGTCACGACCATAACGGACATCCTGTTCTGGCTGATTACCGGAGCGGCGCTGTTTCTCATGGGATTGTCCATCGGGCAGGGGCGGCAGCGCCTGTTCATGTTCATCATGGCCTTTCTCGGGGCGACGGCGTATTTCATCGTTTTAAGCCCGCTTTCGCTCATCGTCTGCAACGCCCTGGCCGACGGGTTTTTGTTTCTGCTCTACTGCGTCACGCGCCCGTTCGTCTGGGGATACCGGCTTATTAAAAAACTTCAAACTTTTATAAAAGACATCTTCCTTTATTCCGCGAAATGTTATACAATAAAGCGTGAAAACATCCTGGCGGCAAAACGCGCCGCAAAAGCAAGACGCCGCGCCATGTCTTCCAAGAAGGAGGCTGAGCACGATGAAACGAAAGAAGAGAAGAACGAGTCTTATTACGAAGCTCGTTATTCTCGCCCTGATCGCGTACGCGACGATAGCCCTTCTCGGCATGCGCGCAAAAATCGAGGACGCGGAAGCCTACAGGAATCACCTCGCCGAGCAGGTCGAGCAAAAGAGAACCGTCACGGCGGATCTCCAGTACAAAATCGACCATAAAGACGACGACGACACCATCGCGGACGTCGCCCGGACTGATCTCAATCTTGTCGCCCCCGGCGAAAAAGTGTTTTATAATGCGGGCGAATAGCCGGCATGTACATAATTTATTTCACAATGAGAGGAATCAGCATTTCATAATGGTGTTAGAAGTGGGGTCTGTCTTACCCGGCAAGGTTACGGGGATCACGAAATTCGGCGCGTTCGTCTCGCTCGGCGAGGGGAAGAGCGGTCTCGTCCACATCTCCGAGATCGCCAACTCGTACGTCAGCGACATTCGCGACTACCTGTCCGACGGGCAGGAAGTAACCGTCAAAGTCATCGGGATTGACGAAAACGGGCGCATCAATCTCTCCATCAAGGCGGCGCAGCCTCAAAAGCCGCGCCCCGCCGCGCCGCGCCGCTCGTCGCCGAAGCCGTCCGGAGGCGCGCAGCCGGGCGCCGACATGTCTTTTGAGGAAAAGCTCCGCCGCTTCATGCAGGACTCTGACAGCAAGATATCCGGACTCCGGCAGTATGCCGACAGAAGAAGCTCCCGTCGCAAAGGCGGCCGCTAAAGACGAAAAAGCCTGCCTTAAGCGGGCTTTTTGCGTTTTTTGGCGCACACTTTGACAGAGGTGATCGGATTGAAACGCGAGCGCGACAAGTTCAAACCGAACAGCCCCTTTACGCCCCCCGATTTGAGCGGCATCCCCGGCGCCCCGCCGTACAGCCGGGAGGACATCTTAAAAACCATCCGCGAGGCGGAAGAGGCGGCAAGGAGGATGCTCCGGGAGACAAAGCCGGAGGAGGCAAAGCCCGAAGGAGCCGCGCAGGAGCAGGGCGCGCAGCCGGCCGGGGAGGCAAAGCCAGCTGAAAATGCGCAGGGAAAAGACGCGCAGCCGGACATGGACGCGCTCATGCGGGAGCTTGACTCCCTTATCGGACTGGACAAGATCAAGGAAAACGTCAAGAGTCTCATAAACCTCGTGAAGGTGCGGAAGATGCGGCAGGAGATGGGGCTTGCCGTCCCGCCCATGTCGCTGCACCTGGTGTTCATGGGCAACCCCGGGACGGGGAAGACGACGGTCGCGCGCATCCTCGCCGGGCTCTACCGCGCCGTCGGCGTGCTGTCGAAGGGGCACCTCGTGGAAGTCGACCGCTCCGGCCTTGTGGCGGGCTACGTCGGGCAGACGGCGCTCAAGACGAGCGAGGTCATCAAAAAAGCCCTCGGCGGCATCCTGTTTATCGACGAGGCCTACGCCCTCACGTCCAAAGAGGGGACAAGCGATTTCGGGCAGGAGGCGGTGGAGACGCTGCTGAAGGCCATGGAGGATTACCGGGACGATTTCGTCGTCATCGTCGCCGGATACCCCGGCCTGATGGAGCAGTTTATCAACTCAAACCCCGGGCTGCAGTCGCGCTTTAACCGCTACTACTACTTCGAGGACTACACGGGCGAGCAGCTGATGGAAATCTTCCGCCAGATGTGCCGGAAAAACGACTACGCCCTCACGCCGGAGGCGGAGGAGTACGCCAAAGGCTTTTTCGACGACCTGTACGCGAGCAGGGGGGAAAACTTCGGCAACGCGCGGGACGTGCGCAACTTCTTTGAAAACGTCATCGCCGTGCACGCCAACCGCATCTCAACGATGCACTCGCCCACAAAAGAGGATCTGACGCTGTTTACGAAAGACGATCTGATCGCCGCCGAGAACCTGTAAAGGCCTGCGGCGGCCGTTTTTCCACATATTTGGATGCCTATCCAATACAAGGCCGCAAAGCCTTGTATTTTTTGTTATCCTTATAAAATTTCCCGCTTCCGCCAAAGAAAGATGAAATGCACTCTTGACGGAAACAAGTTAAAGCGTTAAAATCAGAAATAATCATTTAAAATCTTTAACAATTGGGCCGAAAACCGCCGCGCGGGGCGCAATATCCCCCATTATCGGGCGGATAAGGAACGCCTGCACGGCCTTTCTTTAACCTGATAGCGATTTTAATCTATAGCGCTTTCGTTTTCTGCCTGAAAAAAGCGCAAAAATTGCTCGACGCCTGTATGCAAGCGTCTTTCCGCGCGAAAGGCGCTTACATAAGGGCGGCTGGGGGAGCGCATTGCAACATCCCTTCTGCTCGACGATACTTTTATCTTTATGGGAGGTAAAAATGAAAAGGATTTTAGCCCTTGTTCTTGTGCTTGTCCTTGCGCTGGCCCTCTTTGGCTGCGGCGGAAAAGCAAACGAACCCAGTAAGACTCCGGGCGGCACGGATCAGCCCGGCAAGCCCGCCGAGGGAGGCTCCATTAAGATTGGACTCCTTGGCTGCATTACAGGCGAATACGCGCAGTACGGCATCGCCGTGCACAACGGCGCGAAGCTGTACATTAACAAGGTTAACGCCGAAGGCGGCGTAAACGGCAAGCAGATTGAAATCGTCGAATACGACGATAAGGGCGACGGCACGGAAGCCGTGAACGCCTTCACCCGCATGGTGGACAACGACGGCATCACCGCCCTCATCGGCTCGGTCCTTTCCGGCGCCACCATCGCCGTCGTCAGCGAAGCTTACCCCATCGGCATGCCGATGATTTCCGCATCCGCCACCGCCGCGGGCGTCACCTACAATGAAGACACCGACACGGTCTTCTCCAACGTGTTCCGCGTCTGCTTCATCGACCCGTTCCAGGGCGAAAAGATGGCTCATTTTGCCGCCGAGGTGCTCGGCGCCAAGACGGCCGCCGTCATCTATGAGACGGGCAACGACTACGCCGTCGGCCTGAAGGACGCTTTCGTCAAGGCAGCCCAGGAAATCGGCATCTCCGTTGTGGCCGACGAAGGCTACTCCAAGGGCGACAAGGACTTCAGAAGCCAGCTGACCAACATCGCGGCGAAGAATCCGGACGTTATCTTCTCCCCGAACTACTATGAAGACGACGGCATGATCGTCACGCAGGCCCGCCAGGTTGGCGTCACCGGCACCTTCCTCGGCGGCGACGGCTGGGCGAAGGTGACGGAATACGCCTCCGCGGCCGACCTTGAAGGCTCCTACTACTGCTCGGCCTACGCGCCCGGATCCACCGACGCTGTGAAGCAGTTTGAGGCCGACTATGCCGCCGCCTACAACGGCGAGACCCCGAACATGTTCGCCGCTCTCGGTTACGACGCTGCCGTCGTCCTGGTGGACGCGCTGAAAGCGGCCGAGGCGAAGGGCCTTACCGCCGGCACGGACGAGTACAAGGCCGCCGTGATCGAAGCGATGAAGAACACGAGCGCTGTTGGCGTCACCAGCCAGTACAGCTTCGACGAGTTCAACAACCCGATTAAGGACGCCGTCATCATCAAGATTACGGACGGCAAGGAAGTCTTCGACCGGATGTTCTAATTGGCCTTGATAAACCATGTAGGGAGGGTCAGATCGCCCTCCCTACATGGTTTCGTTTTGTGTAACGTGCAAAAAAGCGCGAAAACAAGGGGCTAAACAACCATAAAGATAATTATTTTTTAATTTTCAGATATATTTTCCATTGCCCGATGCGCGGTATTATTGGTATTATAAAAAATATCGCATCTATCGCTTTGACGCACCGCTTTGTTAGATAAGAAAATTGGAAAGAATGATGCAGTATGTCGGTTTTGTCTATGATTGTCAGTCAGCTCATTAACGGGCTTCAGTCGGGGTCGGTGTACGCCCTGATTGCGCTTGGCTATAGCATGGTCTATGGAATTATCATGCTCCTCAACTTCGCGCACGGCGACATCATCATGGTCGGCGCGTATATCGTATGGGTCACAATGTCCGTACTCGGGCTGCCGCCGGCCGTCGGCATTATCGCGGCGGTAGCCGGCTGCACCCTTCTGGGCGTCATTATCGAAAAAGTCGCTTACACGCCGCTGCGCAAATCGCCGCGCCTTTCGCTTCTGATTACGGCCATCGGCGTCTCCTTCTTCCTGCAGAATATCGCGCAGCTGATTATCGGCGCCGGCTCGAAGACGATGCCGGCGATCGTCAGCGGCCCGAATCTTTACATAGGAAGCGTCAACCTCAGCTTCGTCGCCATCGTCACCATCGTCGTATCCCTGATTTCAATGGCGATTTTGACCATCCTCGTCCAGAAGACGAAGATGGGCAAGGCGATGCGCGCCGTCTCCGAGGACATGGGCACCGCGCAGCTGATGGGCATCAGCGTCAACAAGACGATTTCCTTTACGTTTGCCATCGGCTCGGCGCTGGCCGGCATCGGCGCCGTCTTGTACAGCTGCGCCTACCCGCAGGCGTCCCCGACGATGGGCAGCATGCTCGGCCTGAAGGCGTTCGTCGCGGCCGTCCTCGGCGGCATCGGCTCGATTCCCGGCGCGATGATCGGCGGCTTTGCCATCGGCATACTGGAGGCGTTTGTCTCGGCGGTCGGCCTTTCGGTATGGAAGGACGGCGTCGTGTTCGCGATTTTGATACTCGTCCTGCTCATCAAGCCCACGGGCATCATGGGCCGCGAGATTAAGGAAAAGGTATAGGGAGGAATGGCGATGAAAAAGAATACGGTACATATCCCTATGCCGATTCGGTATCTCATCAACGCCGCCGCGATCGCGGCTATATACCTTATTATATCTGCCCTTTCGAGCGCCGGCGTTATCACGAACTACTACACGAAGATCCTCATCCTCATCTGCATCAATATAATTCTGGCCGTTTCGCTCAACCTCGTCACCGGCTACCTCGGCCAGCTCCCGCTGGGCCACGCCGGGTTTATGGCCGTCGGCGCGTACGCGTCCGGCATCTTCATGCGCGCCGTCTCCGGCAGCATGCCGACGGGCCTTGCGGTATTTCTGTCCCTTATCCTCGCCGCGATTGTTGCCGGCATTTTCGGCTTTATCATCGGCATCCCGGCGCTGAGATTGAAGGGCGACTACCTTGCCATCATCACACTGGGATTTGGCGAGATTATCCGCGTCGTGCTGCTCAATATCGACAGCGTGCTCGGCTTTAACTTCACGTACGGCGCGGCGAGCCTGAAGAACATCCCGAAGACAACGACGTTTACCCTGGCGTTTATCTGCGTTGTCGTCGTCTGCTTCCTTATTCATACGATGATGAAGTCCCGGTACGGGCGCGCCATCCTGTCAATCCGCGAAAACGAAATCGCATCCGAGTCCTGCGGCATCAGGACGACGTATTTCAAGACGATGGCGTTCGTCGTCTCCGCGGCGTTTGCCGGCGTGGCCGGCTCCCTGTACGCCGGGTATCTCGGCATCCTCAACCCCGCCAACTTCGGCTTTATGAAGTCGATTGAAATCCTCGTCATGGTTGTACTCGGCGGCATGGGCTCGATGATCGGCTCGGTGGTGTCCGCCGCGGTTCTCTCGGCGCTGCCGGAAGTGCTCCGCGCGTTCGCGGATTACCGCATGGTCGCCTACTCGCTGCTTCTCATCCTCGTGATGATCTTTAAACCGTCCGGCCTGATGGGCACTTACGACTTCTCGTTTACGAATCTGATCGGCCGCCTGATTGGCAGAATATCGGGCAAGCGCACCGCCAGAAAGGAGAGTGCGGAATAATGGCAAAACGCGATGTTCGTGAACCCTTCATCCCAGAACGCGACAAAGGCCTGACGCCGACCATTGAGTGCATCGGGCTTGGGATAGATTTCGGCGGGCTGACCGCCGTCGACGATTTCAACTTTACGCTCGGCCGCACGGAAATCGCCGGGCTCATCGGCCCGAACGGCGCCGGAAAGACGACGGTCTTCAACCTTCTGACGAAGGTATACCAGCCCTCGCGCGGCAGAATGCTCCTGCTGGGCAAAGACACAAAGGGCATGACGACGGCCGAGGCCAACTGCGCCGGCATCGCGCGCACGTTCCAGAACATCCGGCTGTTTAAGGACCTGACGGTTCTGGAAAACGTCCTCATCGGCCTGCACAACGAAATCCGCTACACGATGTTCGAAGCAGTTTTCCGCCTGCCGCGCTACTGGCGCGCCGAGAAGGCCGCCCGCGAGCGGGCGCTGGAGCTGCTGTCCATTTTCAACATGCAGGATATGGCCGACGACATCGCCGGCAGCCTGCCCTACGGCGCGCAGCGCCGCCTTGAAATCGTCCGCGCGCTGGCGACGAACCCGACGCTCCTGCTCCTCGACGAGCCGGCCGCCGGCATGAACCCCGCCGAGACGGCGGAGCTGATGGAGACCATCCGCCGCATCCGCGATATGTTCAAGATTTCCATCCTCCTGATTGAGCACGATATGAACCTCGTGATGGGTATTTGCGAAGGCATCGCCGTGCTCAACTACGGGCGCCTCATCGCCAAAGGTACGCCGGAGGAGATTAAAAGCGACCCGAACGTCATCGAGGCGTATCTTGGGAAGAAGGGGTGCTAAGGGATGCTGACAGTTAAAGACATCCACGTCTACTACGGGCCCATCCACGCCATAAAAGGCGTGTCCTTTGAAGTGAACGACGGCGAGATTGTGGCCCTCATCGGGGCAAACGGCGCCGGCAAGTCCACGATCCTCAAGACCGTGTCCGGTCTTCTGCACCCGAAAACGGGCTCGATTGAGTTTAACGGCGAGGACATCACGAAGGTCGAGCCCCACAGAATCGTCAAGAAGGGCCTCGCGCACGTCCCGGAAGGGCGGCGCATCTTCCTGCGCATGACGGTGATGGAAAACCTCGAGATGGGCGCCTTTACGCAAAAGAGCGTGCGCGAAGAGGACCTCGAGCGCATCTTCGAGCGCTTCCCGCGCCTGAAAGAGCGCCGGAAGCAGATCGCCGGCACGCTCTCCGGCGGCGAGCAGCAGATGCTTGCCATCGGCCGCGCCCTGATGAGCCACCCGAAGCTCCTCATGCTGGACGAACCGTCCATGGGCCTCGCGCCGATCCTCGTGGAGCAGATTTTCGAGATTATCAAGGAGCTCAACGACTCGGGCACGACGATTCTGCTCGTCGAACAGAACGCGGGCATGGCCCTTGAGATCGCCGACCGCGCCTACGTCCTCGAGACGGGCAACATCACCCTGTCCGGCACGGGCGCAGAGCTCATGTGCAGCGAGGAAGTCCGGAAGGCCTACCTCGGCGCGTGACGAAGGCACCCGCACAGGTAAAAGAAAACGGCAGCGTTTCCGCTGCCGTTTGTTTTATCCCTATTGACTGGCGCGCCCGCGCCGGCGCGCCGGCGGGAGAGCCTGTTCTTAAACTTTAATCCATAAAGCTGTGTGCCCCGTTTATTGGCGCGGCTTGAGGCATGGCGCGTTATGCGGCGCCTTTTAAGCGCGGCGGCGCTCGGCCTCTTCCTTCTCCAAAACGGTGTAGGCGATTTTGCCGACGAGCGTTTTGGGCAGCGCGTCGCGAAACTCGATGTCGTACGGCCTGGCGTAGCGCGCGACGTGCTTTTCAATGTGCCGGAAAAGCTCCTTTTTCGTCTCGTCGCTGGGCGCGACGCCTTCCTTCAGCACGACGAACGCCTTGGGCTTTTGCATCTTGTAGTCGTCCGGCACGCCGATGACGCAGCAGGAGGAGACGGCCGGGTGCAGAAGAAACGCGTTTTCGATATGGGACGGGTAGATGGTGTACCCCGAGGAGACAATCACCCGCTTGATGCGCTGGCGGAAGTAGACAAAGCCGTCTTCGTCCATGAAGCCGAGGTCGCCCGTGTGCAGCCAGACGCGCCCGTCGGCATGGGCCTGCAGGGCCTGGGCCGTCTCCTCGGGCTCACCGAGGTAGCCGCGCATGAGGGTCGGGCCCGTCAGGCATATCTCGCCCGTCTCGCCGTAGGGAACAGTCTCCTGCGTGCCGGGCTTTACTATTTTATAATAGGTGTCCGGATACGGGATGCCGATGCTGCCCTCCTTGTGGAAGTCTTTCGGCGTCAGGCAGCTGGCCGTGACGCACTCGGTCAGCCCATACCCCTCGCGGATCTGGACGGACGCGCCGCGCTCCTTCAGGAACGCGTCCATCCGGCGCTTGAGCTCCACAGGGAGCGTGTCCCCGCCGCTGAAGATCCCCTCGAGGCGGGAAAAGTCGAGCGTCTTCGATTTTTCCGAGCGCAAAATGGCCTCGAACAGCGTGGGGACGCCCGCTATATAATGGGGGCGGTGCTTCCGGAGCAGCTCGATAAAGGAGTCGACGGAAAACTGCGGGACGAGGAGGGCGGTGCAGCCCTGCGTGAGGGTGGTGTGGATGCACACGCCGAGCCCGAACCCGTGAAACAGCGGGAGCACGGCCAGCATGATGTGGCCGGGCGTGATGCAGTCGCCCGCGGCGGCCGTCTGCAGGGCGAGGGCGTTGAAGTTGAGGTTTGACAGCGAGATGCCCTTCGTTTTGCCGGACGTCCCGCCGCTGTAGAGCACGGCGGCTTCGTCGCCGCCCGTCCGCGGGCGCAGGGCCTGTCCCGTAAAGGCGCGGCCGCGGGCGATAAAGTCGCTCCAGCGGAGGATGAGCCCGCCTGTTTTCAGCTTTTTTTCCTTGCCAAGCTGCGTGAGGGCGTAGCCGATTTTTTTAAGGCCCCGCAGCCCGTCCTCCGCGCCGGTGAGGATGAGGGTTTTGAGGTTTGTTTTGGGCAAAATATGTTCAAACTTTGGGTAGAAGCGGTCCATCGTCAGCGCGATGCGGCTGCCGCTGATATTTAAATAGAAAACAAGCTCCTCCTCGGCAGACAGCGGGTGCACCATGTTCGCGACGGCGCCGATTCTGTTGACGGCGTAGAACATGACGACAGCCTGCGGCATGTTCGGCATGCAGATCGTCACGCGCTCGCCTTCCCCGACGCCAAGCGCCATAAGCGCCCGGGCGCAGCCGTCAATTTCCCGCATGAGGGCGCGGTACGTCGTTTTCACGCCGAAAAAGTCAAGCGCCGTATTGTCCGGGTATTTCTCCGCGGCGGCGGAGACAAGGTCGTGCATGGAGCAGTCGGGGTAAGTCAGCGTGTGCGGCACGGAGCCGTACGCTTTAAGCCACGGTGCGTTCGGTGTCTGCATGGGAGCCCTCCGTGTACCTGTCGAAATGAGCGACGGGGATGATTGTAAAGAGTGTAACACAAAACCGCCCGGGCAGGCAACACAGTATCGCCTCTTTACGATAGTCTGCCGCATTTTCTGGAAAAATAACGCTTCTTGCCGTAATAAAAAAATAATGAGCGACCTTCAATATTTTTTCTTGACATCGCGAAGCGTCTTTGGTATGATGCTAAAGCGCCTTGTGATGGGAAAAGTCAAAACAGGGCGCTTATGCGATGAATCGGGAGATTGCAGGTTTTTGCCAACCTGGTCACTTCCGAGGAGTATGTCCGGTACCGCGCGCTCCCGCGCTGCGCGGTACGCAATCGGGCGGCTGAGAAAGTGCTGTTTGGCGCATATCGCGTATATCGCCAGATGTGAAGCAAACCGGCCGATGTACAAGCCGGTTTGATTTACGCGCTGGAATGATACGCACGGTTAAGTGTACAGAATTTTCTCTCCGTACGGCGGGCGTTTGAAAGTAGGTTCGGTTTGGGCGGAACGCCGAAGCCGGGCCTGCCGCGGCTATTTTCGGGCCGCGGCGCCAAATCGTACACTCAACACAAACAGGAGGAAAAACATGGCAAGCAACAAGAAAATCCGTATCCGGCTCAAGGCGTACGACCACCAGCTCATCGATCAGGCCGCGGCGCTCATCGTCGAAACCGCAAAGCGCACGGACGCGAAGGTTTCCGGTCCCATTCCGCTGCCGACGAAGAGGGAGATCATCACGATTCTCCGCGCCGTCCACAAATATAAGGACAGCCGCGAGCAGTTCGTCCGCATGACGCACAAGAGGCTTATCGACATCATCAACCCCACGCAGAAGACGGTTGAAGCGCTGATGTCCCTCGAGCTGCCCGCCGGTGTCGAGATTGAAATCAAGCTCTGATTTCTATAAGGAACGGGCTTAAAGAAGCGAGTTACCTAAGCCGCGCCGCTTTATGGCGCGGCGGGTCAAGTTGACCGCCTCTGGCCGCCGCGGGCCGCGGGAGAGCCACGCGAGTCAACCAATAACCTTAATGAGGAGGAAAACGAATGGAAAAGGCCATCATTGGCAGGAAGGTCGGCATGACGCAGATCTTCGATTCAAACGGCAAAGTCGTCCCGGTCACGGTTATCGAAGCCGGCCCTTGCGTTGTCGTTCAGAAGAAAACCGTTGAAAAGGACGGGTACGACGCCGTTCAGCTCGGTTTTGGGGACGTCAAGGAGAAGAGGCTCACAAAGCCCGAGCTTGGCCACCTGAAAAAGGCCGGCGTGCCGCTGAAGAAGTATCTGAAGGAATTTCGGCTTGCGGATATCTCCAAGCTCAACGTGGGCGACGTGATTAAGGCGGATATCTTCGCCGAGGGAGACCGCGTCGACGTGACGGGCATCTCCAAAGGTAAAGGATACTCGGGCGTTATCAAGCGCCACAACGCGCGCCGCACCCCGATGTCCCACGGCGGCGGCCCGATTCACCGCCACCCCGGCTCCATGAGCGCCAACTCGGACCCGTCCCGCGTCTTTAAGGGCAAGATCGGCGCCGGCCAGCTGGGCAACGAGCAGGTTACGATCCAGAATCTTGACGTCGTCAAGGTCGACGCGTCCATGAATTTGATTGCAGTGCGCGGCGCGGTGCCCGGCCCGAAGGGCGGCATCGTCTACCTGAAGAATACCGTCAAGAACGTAAAGAATGGCTAAGAGAGGAGAGAGTCAGATGCCTACAGTAAAGGTCTACAATATGGCAGGCGAGGTTACCGGCGAGGTGACGCTCTCGGAAGCCATTTTCGGAATTGAGCCGAACGCCGCGGCTGTGCACGAGGTTGTGAAGAACCACCTTGCGAACATGCGCCAGGGCACACATTCGGCGCTCACGCGGGCCGAAGTGTCCGGCGGCGGCGCCAAGCCCTACCGCCAGAAGGGCACAGGCCGCGCCCGCCAGGGTTCGATCCGGGCTCCCCAGTGGACCCACGGCGGCGTGGTGTTCCCGCCGAAGCCCCGCGAATACCGGTACACCCTCAACAAGAAGCTGAGAAGACTGGCGCTGAAGTCGGCGCTGTCGCAGAAAGCTCGCGATGAAAAGATCGTCGTTATCGACAATCTCGATATGAGCGAGATCAAGACGAAGGATTTCGTGAAGTTCCTCAACGCCGTCGGCGTGACGGGGAAGGCGCTCGTCGTGACCCCCGAAGTGCGCGAGAACGTCGTCAAGAGCGCGCGCAACATCCCCGGCGTCGTGACGACGATTGCGACGATCCTCAACGTCTACGACATCGTCAACGCCGGAACGTTTATTGTCGACAAGGCGGCGCTCCAGAAGATCGAGGAGGTCTACGCATAATGAGATCGAGTTATGATATCATCATCCGCCCGATTATCACCGAGCAGTCCATGGAGCAGAATGATATCGGGAAATACGCCTTCGTCGTCGCGCGGGATGCCAACAAGATTGAGATTAAGCGCGCCATCGAAGAGATCTTCGGTGTGAAGGTTGAAAAAGTTACGACCCTGAACATGAAGGGTAAGAAAAAGCGCGTGGGCCGCTACCCCGAAGGAAGCAGCAGCGCGTGGAAGAAGGCCGTCGTCAGGCTGACACCGGATTCGAAGGCGATTGAATTCTTCGAGGGATTGGCTTAAGGGAGGAAAGAGATAAATGTCGATTAAAACTTACAAGCCCACCACTCCGTCGAGAAGGCACATGACCGTATCCGGTTTCGACGGTATCGACAAGAAGGCAAAACCGGAGCGCAAGCTCGTTCAGGTCCTCAAGAAGCACTCCGGCCGCAACAACTACGGCCGCATCACGGTCCGCCACAGAGGCGGCGGCAACCGCAGAAAGTACCGCATCATCGACTTTAAACGCGACAAGTTCGACATGCCCGCGAAGGTCCTTCGCCTTGAGTACGACCCGAACCGCTCGGCGCACATCGCGCTGGTCGAGTACGAAGACGGCGAGCGGCGCTACATCATCGCGCCCCTCGGCCTTGCCGCGGGCGACACGGTGATCTCCTCCGAAAAGGCGGACATCAAGCCCGGCAACGCGCTTCCCCTTTCCGCCATCCCCGTGGGTACCTTTATCCACAACATCGAGCTCAACCCCGGCAAGGGCGCCCAGCTCGTCCGCTCGGCCGGCACGGCCGCGCAGCTGATGGCAAAGGAAGGCAACCTCGCGCAGATCCGTCTCCCCTCGGGCGAGTACCGCTATATCCGCCTCAACTGCATGGCCACCATCGGCCAGGTCGGCAACCCGGACCACGCAAACGTAAGCATCGGCAAAGCCGGCCGCAAGCGCCACATGGGCATCCGCCCGACGGTCCGCGGCTCGGTCATGAACCCTGTTGACCACCCGCACGGCGGCGGCGAAGGCAAATCGCCCATCGGCCGTCCCGGCCCGGTCACGCCCTGGGGCAAACCGACGCTGGGTTACAGGACGCGCAAGACGAAGAACAGAACGGATAAGTTCATTGTCAAGCGCAGGAACGACAAATAGGTAGGGAGGTCGAAACGAAATGAGCAGAAGCATTAAGAAAGGTCCCTTTGCCGCTCCTGAGCTTCTCAAAAGGATCGAAGAGATGAACAGAACCGGCGAGAAGAAGGTTCTCAAGACGTGGTCTCGCGCCTCGACGATCTTCCCTTCCTTCGTCGGTCACACGATAGCCGTTCATGACGGCCGCCGCCACGTCCCCATCTACATCACGGAAGACATGGTCGGCCATAAACTGGGCGAGTTTGCTCCGACGCGCACCTTCAGAGGCCACGCCGGCAGCAAAACCACGAAGTAAGGAGGCAGACAGGAAATATGGAAGCAAAAGCTCACCTGAGATACGCGCGCATCTCTCCGCGTAAGGTTAAGATTGTCTGCGACCTTATCCGTGGGAAAGATGTGAAGACAGCGCAAGCCATCCTCATGCAGACGCCGAAGGCAGCCTCCGAGCTGCTCCTCAAGCTGCTCCGCAGCGCGGTGGCCAACGCTGAGAACAATCACAACCTCGACCCCGACAACCTTTACGTCTCTGAGACATACGCCAACCCCGGCCCCATCATCAAGCGGATTATGCCGCGCGCCCGGGGCAGCGCAAACCGGATCAACAAGAGAACGTCGCACATCACCGTTGTCGTAAAGGAAAAGGAGTAGGGGGTTAATAATGGGACAGAAAGTTCATCCGCACGGCTTCCGTGTCGGCGTTATTAAGGATTGGGACTCCCGTTGGTTCGCCAGAGCTGACAAAGTCGCTGATCTCGTCATTGAAGATTACAACATCCGCAAATACCTCAAGGAACTGCTGTATTCCGCCGGCGTTCCGAAGATTGAAATCGAGCGTGACAACGCGCGCGTCCGCATTCTGATTCACTGCGCCCGCCCCGGTGTCGTCATCGGCAAGGGCGGACAGGAGATCGAGAAGCTGCGCCTTGACCTTGAAAAGCGCATTAAAAAGCCCGTCGCGATCAACATCGTCGAAGTGAAAAACCCCGACATCAACGCGCAGCTCGTCGCCGAGAACATCGCGGCGCGCCTGGAAAAGCGCGTGAGCTTCCGCCGCGCGATGAAAAACGCCATGAGCCGCGCCATGCGTCTTGGCGTCCGCGGCATCAAGGTGACGGTTTCCGGCCGCCTCGGCGGCGCCGAAATCGCCCGCAGCGAATCGTATCACGAAGGGACCATTCCGCTTCAGACGCTCCGCGCCGACATTGAGTACGGCTTTGCCGAGGCGGCGACGACGTACGGCCGTATCGGCGTGAAGGTCTGGATCTATAACGGCGAAGTGCTCAGCCAGACGCTGCGCACCACGCCGCGCACGCTGGATCTGAATCGTTCCTCCCGCGACCGCCGCGGCGACAGGCGCGGACGCGGATCCGGACGCGGCGGCCAGCAGGCGAAAGCAAGCGGAGGAAATAAAGCCCAGAGCGGGAAACCGGCCGCCCAGGCCGGCCGCAGAGCCGGCGGACAGGGCGGAGCGGCCCGTGCCGCCGCGGCGCCCGCCGCTCAGACTCCGACAGAGGGAGGCACGAACTAATGCTTTTACCGAAAAGAGTAAAATACCGCAAGCAGATGCGCGGCCGCATGAAAGGCAAGGCCACGCGCGGCAACACTGTCACATACGGCGAATACGGCCTTCAGGCTCTCGAGCCGGCGTGGGTCACCTCCAACCAGATTGAAGCGGCCCGTATCGCCATGACGCGCTACACAAAGCGCGGCGGCAAAGTCTGGATTAAGATTTTCCCCGACAAGCCGGTTACGGCGAAACCCGCCGAAACGCGCATGGGTTCCGGCAAAGGCTCGCCCGAGTACTGGGTGGCCGTTGTCAAGCCCGGGAGAATTCTTTTTGAAATTGCCGGCGTCACGGAGGATATCGCGCGCGAAGCGCTGCGTCTGGCCGGCCATAAGCTGCCAATGAAGACGAAAATCGTCAAGCGCGAGACCGAAACGGGTGGTGAATAAGATGAAGGCAAGTGAAATTCGCAAGCTCTCCACCTCGGAGTTGGAGGAAAAGCTCGCCGGACTGAAGAAGGATCTGTTCTTCCTGAGGATGCAGCACGCCACGAACCAGCTTGACAATCCCTGTAAGATCTCCCAAGTCAAAAAGGATATTGCCCGAGTCAAGACAATTATTCGGCAGAAGCAGCTCGAGCAATAAGGGGGTAAGGAACAATGAGTGAAACAAGAAAAGCTGCACGAAAAACAAGGGTCGGCAAGGTCGTCTCCGACAAGATGGATAAGACGATCGTCGTCGCCGTGGAAAGCCACAAGACCCACCCTTTATATAAAAAGGTCATGAAGACGACATACAAGCTCAAGGCTCACGACGAGAACAACGAGTGCCGCGTCGGGGACCGCGTCCGCGTCATGGAGACGCGCCCGCTCTCCCGCGATAAGCGCTGGAGACTCGTCGAGATCATAGAGAGAGCGAAGTAAGGAGGCGCCAAGATGATTCAACAGGAAACTGTCCTGAAGGTCGCCGACAACACCGGCGCCAAAGAGATAAAGTGCATCCGTGTTCTGGGCGGCTCCAAACGGAAATACGGCAACATCGGCGACATTATCGTCGCCTCCGTGCGGAAAGCCACGCCGGGCGGATCGGTCAAGAAGGGCGAAGTCGTGAAGGCCGTCATCGTCCGCTCCGCGAAGGGCGTTCATCGTGCCGACGGGACTTACGTCCGGTTCGACGAAAACGCCGCCGTCTTGATCAGGGAAGACAAAAACCCCAGAGGAACCCGTATCTTCGGGCCAGTAGCCAGAGAGCTTCGCGACAAGGATTTCATGAAGATCCTGTCTCTTGCTCCCGAAGTGATATAGGGAGGGTACGAATTTGAACGTTAAGAGCAACGACACGGTTATTGTCCTGTCCGGCAAGGATAAGGGCAAGATTGGCAAGGTTTTAAGGGCCATGCCCTCCGAGGGCAAGGTCATCGTAGAGGGCGTCAACGTCGCAAAGCGCCACACGAAGCCGCGCAAGCAGGGCGAGACGGGCGGCATCATCAAGGTTGAAACGCCCATTTACGCCTGCAAGGTCATGCGCGTGTGCCCGAAATGCGAGAAGCCCACGCGGCCGGCTTTCATTTTCAAAGACGGCAAGAAAGTCCGCGTTTGCAAAAAATGCGGCGCCGAAGGTTAATGGAGGGAGCGAACAATCATGAACATGCCTAGACTGAAGAAAAAGTATGTCGATGAAGTCGCTCCGGCTCTGATGAAGAAGTTCGGCTACAAGAACGTCATGGAGATTCCGAAGATCGAGAAGGTCGTCATCAACGTCGGCTGCGGCGACGCGCGCGACAACGCCAAGGCCATCGACGCCGTCGTGAGAGACATCACGATGATCGCCGGCCAGAAGGCCGTCGTCACAAGGGCGAGAAAGTCCGTCGCGAACTTCAAGGTCCGCACGGGTATGCCCGTCGGCGTCAAGGTCACGCTCCGCAAGAACCGCATGTGGGAGTTCCTCGACAAGCTGTTCAACGTGGCGCTCCCGCGCGTGCGCGACTTCCACGGCATTCCTGCCAACTCCTTCGACGGCCCCGGCAACTACGCCTTCGGCGTCAAGGAACAGCTCATCTTCCCGGAAATCGACTACGACAAGATTGACAAGGTCCGCGGTATGGACATCTGCATCTGCACCACCGCGAAGACGGACGAAGAAGCCAGAGAGCTGCTCACGCTGCTCGGCGCACCGCTCGTCCAGGCGTAAAGGGGGAGAAAAGAATGGCGAAGAAATCGATGATCATCAAGCAGCAGAGAAAGCCGAAGTTCTCCACCAGATACTACAACCGCTGCCGGATCTGCGGTAGACCGCACGCTTACCTGAGAGACTACGGCGTGTGCCGTATCTGCTTTAGAAATCTTGCCTATAAAGGCCAGATTCCCGGCGTCAAGAAGGCCTCTTGGTAAGAAGTCGGTAAATGTGCGCGATGGCGCAGGTCGCCTTAAGCAGGCGGCTTGAAGGCCGCCTGCCGCGATACCGCGTCACGACAACAGGCTTGTTGCCTGTAACTCTAACAAGGAGGAAATATAATGCAGATCACAGATCCCATTGCCGATATGCTCACACGCATTCGCAATGCCAACGCTGCTAAGCATGCGACCGTTGATATTCCGGCTTCTAACATGAAGAAGGCGATCGCCGAAATTCTTCTTGAGGAAGGATATATCAAGAACTACCAGCTGATTAACGACGGCGTGCAGGGCGTTATCCGCATCACGCTTAAATATAACGGCAACGAGAAGGCCATCACTGGCCTGCGCCGTGTCTCCAAGCCCGGCCTGCGTGTGTATGCCGGCGCGAAGGAGCTGCCGAAGGTTCTCAAGGGCCTCGGCATCGCAATCATCTCGACATCCAAGGGCGTTATGACCGACAAGAAAGCCAGAGAGCTCAACGTCGGCGGCGAAGTCCTTGCGTTCGTGTGGTAAGGGGGAGAGGAAAAATGTCTAGAATCGGTCGAGCTCCCATTAAAATTCCCGCGGGCGTGGAAGTCAAGGTTTCCGACGACAACGTCGTGACCGTCAAAGGTCCGAAGGGCACGCTGGGCCAAGCCGTGAGCAAGGACATCAAGGTCGCGGTGGAAGGCGATACGGTCCATCTGACCCGCTCTTCCGACGAGCCGAAGATCCGCGCGCTGCACGGCCTGTCCAGAACGCTGATTCACAACATGGTCGTCGGCGTGACGGAAGGGTACAAGAAAGAGCTTGAAATCAACGGCGTCGGCTACAGGGCGACGAAGGAAGGCAAGAAGGTGACATTGAGCCTCGGCTATTCGCACCCCGTCGTCATCGAGGAAAACGACGACATCAAGATCGACGTTCCCGCCCCGAACAAGCTGATTATTTCCGGTATCGACAAGCAGAAAGTCGGCCAGTTCGCGGCAGACGTGAGAAAGAAGAGACCGCCCGAGCCGTACAAGGGCAAGGGTATTAAATACGTCAACGAAGTCATCCGCCGCAAGGAAGGCAAGTCTGGCGCTAAGAAATAAGGGAGGTGTGCTGAGATGATTAAGAAAATTGATTCCAATGTGAAGCGCTTAAAGCGCCACAAGAGAGTCCGCGGTAAGATTTCCGGCACGCCGGAGCGTCCCAGACTCAACGTTTTCCGCAGCAACATGCATATTTACGCTCAGATCATCGACGACGTAAACGGCGTCACGCTGTGTTCCGCCTCGTCCGTTGAAAAGGGCTTCGAAGGGAACGGCGGCAACAAGGAGGGCGCCCGCAAGGTCGGCCTCATGATCGCCGAAAGAGCTAAGGCCAAGGGCATCGAAAAAGTCGTTTTTGACCGCGGCGGCTACATCTACCACGGCCGCGTCAAGGAACTGGCCGAAGGTGCCCGCGAAGGCGGCCTGGAGTTTTAACGGGGGGAGGAAACAGTATGGCTTACAATAACAGAAGAGATAAGCGCGAGGAAGCCCAGCCTGAATTCATAGAAAAGGTCGTTTCCTTGAACCGTGTTTCGAAGACTGTAAAAGGCGGCCGCATTTTCAAGTTCTCGGCTCTCTGCGTCGTCGGAGACGGGAAAGGCCGCGTCGGCTACGGACTCGGCAAAGCCGGCGAGGTTTCCGAAGCGATCCGCAAGGGTATTGAAGACGCCAAGAAAAATCTCGTTCAGATCACCATTTCCGGGACCACAATCCCGCACGAAGTCATCGGTGAATTCGGCGCCGGCCGCGTTCTCTTAAAGCCTGCGCCGGCCGGTACGGGCGTTATTGCCGGCGGCGCTGTCCGCGCTGTCGTTGAAGCGGCCGGCATCAGTGACATCAGAACAAAGTGCCTGCGCTCGAACAATCCTCAGAATGTCGTTGCCGCAACCATGGTCGGCCTCAAATCGCTCCGCGATGCCGAACAGATCGCCAAGACAAGAGGAAAGAGCGTAGAGGAAATCCTGGGTTAAGGGGGCATTCATCATGGCGAAGCTGAAAATCAAGCTCGTGAAGAGTTTAAGCGGCCGGCTCGATAAGCACGTCGCCACGGCGAAGTCGTTGGGGCTTACGAAAATCGGCAGCGAGACTGTGCAGCCCGATAATCCGCAGACACGAGGCAAGATCGCCCAAATCGGCTATCTGGTCTCCGTCACAGAAGAGTAAGGAGGCGCAGACAATGTATTTACACGACCTTCACCCCGCCCCGGGGTCGACGAAGGAGCCCAAGAGGAAGGGCCGCGGCATCGGCTCCGGCAACGGCAAGACGGCCGGCCGCGGGCACAAGGGCCAGAAAGCCCGCTCCGGCGGCGGCGTCCGCGTCGGCTTTGAAGGCGGACAGATGCCTCTCGTACGGCGCGTTCCCAAGCGCGGCTTCAACAACATTTTCGCCAAGCCGCTTGAGACCGTCAACGTCGCAGCTCTCGAGAAGTTTGAAGACGGCGCCGTCGTCGGCGTGCAGGAACTTCTTGAGGCGGGCGTCCTCTCCAAATGCCGTTACGGCGTGAAAATCCTCGGCAACGGCACACTCACCAAGAAACTCACTGTCAAGGCCTCCGCGTTTTCGGAGTCGGCCAAGGCTAAAATTGAGGCCGCCGGCGGAAAGGCCGAGGTGGTATAGGTGTTGCAGTCGATACGCAACGCATGGAAAATTGAAGACATCAGGAAAAAGTTCATTTTCATGTGCTTTATCCTGCTGCTCTACCGTCTGGGAAACGCCGTCCCCGTTCCGTACGTCAACACTGCGGAGCTGACGAGCTTCTTCCAGTCGATGCGCAATACCGTGCTCGGACTGTATAACGTGATGTCCGGCAGCGCGTTCTCGCAGGCGACAATCTTCGCGATGTCGATACAGCCGTATATCAACGCGTCGATTATCATCCAGCTGCTGGCCGTCGCCATCCCGGCGCTTGAGCGCCTGCAGAAAGAGGGCGGCGAAGAGGGCAAGCAGAAACTCGAGCGCATCACCCGGTATTCCACGTTGGCGATCGCAGCTATTCAGGGTTACGGTTACTACGCGCTTTTGAGCTACGGCTACGCCGACGCCTACGGCACGCGGCACGAGTTGCTCACAAACAGCGGCGCGTGGGCGGCCGTCGTCATCATCGCGTCGTTTGCCGCCGGCAGCTGCCTGCTCATGTGGATGGGCGAGCAGATTACCGAGTTCGGTCTCGGCAACGGCATCTCCATCATTCTGTTCGTCAGCATCATCTCGCGCTTCCCGAACCAGATTATCAGCATGGTTCAGAGCGTGATTTACGGGACGGCGACCTGGTGGTCCCAGCTGCTCCTGCTCATCGGCGCGCTGCTGCTTATTGTCCTCATCGTCATCGTGACGGACTCGGAGCGGCGCATCCCGGTGCAGTACGCCAAGCGCGTTGTCGGGCGTAAGATGTACGGCGGGCAGTCGACGCACCTGCCGCTGAAGCTGAACATGTCCGGCGTCATGCCGATCATCTTCGCGCAGTCGATTGCGTCGATCCCCGCGACCATCGCGAGCTTCGTCCCGAAATGGCGCGAAGGCTGGTTCGTTAAAGCGTTCGACACAAACACCGCCGTATACATGGTCGTCTACTTCCTGCTGATTGTCTTCTTCTCCTACTTCTATTCGACGATTCAGTTCAACCCCGTCGAAGTGGCCAACAACCTCAAGAAGAACGGCGGGTTCATCCCCGGCTTCCGCCCGGGCAAACCCACCAGCGAGCACCTGCAGAAGGTTCTCAGCAAGGTCACACTCTTCGGCGCGGTGTATCTCGGCATCATCGCCCTCGCCCCGCTGATTGTCGGCGCGCTCATGCCGTCTCAGGCCGGCATCTCGTTCGGCGGCACGTCCATCATCATCGTGGTCGGCGTTGCACTTGAGACGGTCCGTCAGGTCGAGGCCCAGATGCTCATGCGGCATTACAAGGGATTCCTGGAGTAAGAGAGGTCAGGCAGGTTATGAAACTCATCTTCTTAGGCGCGCCCGGCGCCGGCAAAGGAACGCAGGCGGAAATCGTCAGCAAAAAGCTCGGCATCCCCACCATTTCCACCGGCAACATCCTCCGGGCGGCAGTCAAAAATGAAACGCCCATCGGACTGAAGGCCAAGGCGTATATGGACGCCGGCCAGCTCGTGCCGGACGATGTCATCATCGGCATTGTCAAGGAGCGCCTTGCCGAGCCCGACTGCGCGGGCGGATACATCCTCGACGGCGTGCCGAGAACGCTCGTTCAGGCTAAGGCCCTCGAGGAGGCGGGGATTGACATCGACGTCGTCCTCCTCATCGACATCACCGACGAGGAGATTGAGAAGAGGATGACGGGGCGCCGCACCTGCTCCAGCTGCGGGGCGACGTACCACATCGTCTCCAGCCCGCCGAAGAAAAAAGGCGTGTGCGACATTTGCGGCGGCGAGCTGATCACCCGTAAGGACGACGAGCCGGAAACCGTCCGCAACCGCCTTGCCGTGTACCACAGGGAAACCGAGCCGCTCGTGGACTTCTACCGCGAGCGCGGCAAGCTCAGGGTCGTCGAAAACCAGCCGACGATTGAAGCGACGACCGTCGAGGTTTTCAAAGTGCTGGGTATTGAAAAATGATTAAGCTAAAATCTCCCAGGGAAGTCGAGCGGATGCGCGCGGCGGGCAGACTCGCCGCCGCAGCCCTCCGGCTTGCCGGGAAGTTTGCCAAACCGGGTATCACCACTGCGGAGATAAGCCGGATTGTGCATGACTATATCGTCTCCCACGGGGCGACGCCGTCCTTTCTGAACTACAACGGCTTTCCGGGGAGTATCTGCACATCGGTCAACGAGCAGGTCATTCACGGGATTCCGGGGCCCTACACGCTCCGCGAAGGCGACATTATCAGCATCGACGTGGGCGTGACGAAAGACGGATATGTCGGTGATTGTGCGAACACCTTCGCCGTCGGCAAAATCGACGAGAAGGTGCAGCGGCTGATCGACGTCACACGGCAGAGTTTTTTCGAAGGGCTCAAGTTCGCCCGCGAGGGGTACCGCATCTCGGATATCTCCCACGCGATTCAGAGTTATGTCGAGTCGCACGGGTTTTCCGTCGTCCGCGAATACGTCGGGCACGGCATCGGCTCCGAGCTGCACGAGGCGCCCGAAGTGCCCAATTACGGCAAGCCCGGGCGCGGCCCTCGGCTGCTCCGCGGGATGACAATCGCCGTCGAGCCCATGGTCAACCTCGGCGGCGCGGAAATCCGAGTTCTGCCGGATGAGTGGACCGTCGTCACCGCGGACGGGAAGCCTTCCGCACACTACGAAAACACCATCCTTATCACCGGCGGCGATCCGGAAATCCTTACGCTGGGAGAGGACTGAAGCGATGACGTTTGACGTTTCCGATATCGTCAGTCCAACGCACGGCCACGATTCCGGAACACTCCTTTTCATCGTCAGAATCGAAGGCGGCTTTGCCTGGCTCGTCGACGGCAAGCGCCGGCCCATCAGCCGGCCGAAGCGGAAAAACATCCGCCACATACGGCTCGTCGCGAGAGGACACGGCCCGACCGCCGAGAAAATCCGAAAGGGAGAGCCCGTCACGGACAGCGAAATCAGGCGCTCGCTTGCACGTTTCGCAGCCGGCGCAAGCGAAGACGAAGGAGGTATGTAGATGGCAAAAGACGACTTGATTGAAGTTGAAGGCACCGTAGTGGAGTCATTGCCGAACACAATGTTCCATGTGGATATTGGTAACGGGCATATCGTTCTCGCGCATATCTCCGGGAAGCTTCGAATGAATTTTATCCGCATTCTGCCCGGAGACAAGGTGACGGTTCAGATGTCCCCGTACGACCTCACGCGCGGCAGAATCACATGGCGTTCGAAATAACGCCGGATAAACACGCAAACGAAAGACGCGCCGGCCGCACGGCCGAGCTTATAGCGGCAGGCTTTGTGCCACCTTACCGTTTTACCGGCGAGAAACGGTAAGCGCCGCACCCGAGCAAAATCCGTCGCCGGAGAATGGATGCTTTGGTATGAAAGTGAGACCGTCGGTTAAGCCCATGTGTGAAAAGTGCAAGGTCATCAAGCGCAAGGGCAAAGTTATGGTGATCTGCGAAAATCCCAAGCACAAGCAGAGGCAGGGCTAAGAAGATTTTCGCTTACAGACGAAAGGAATGATTGAAAAGTATGGCACGAATTTCCGGCGTTGACCTGCCGAAGGACAAAAGAATTGAAATCGGCCTGACGTATGTCTACGGCATCGGCAGAACGACCGCCAAGAAGATTCTCGAGCAGACGGGGATCAACCCTGACACGCGCGTTAAAGACCTCACGGCGGAGCAGGAAGCGGCCCTCCGCGAGTGTATCGACAAGAACTACACGGTGGAAGGCGACCTGCGCCGTCAAGTCGCGCTTGACATCAAGCGCCTGATTGAAATCGGTTGCTATCGCGGTTTGCGCCATAGAAAAGGACTCCCCGTGCGCGGGCAGAGGACGAAGACCAACGCGCGCACGCGCAAAGGGCCCAAGCGCACGATTGCCAACAAGAAGAAGTAAGGGAGGTTAGAGCATGGCAGCACCCGCGAAAGGCAAGAAAGTCGTTAAAAGGCGCCGTGAGCGCAAGAATATTGAAAAGGGCGCAGCGCACATCAGCTCGTCCTTCAACAACACGATGGTGACGATTACGGACACGAAAGGCAACACTCTGTCCTGGGCGTCGAGCGGCGGTATGGGCTTCCGCGGAAGCAGGAAGTCCACGCCCTTTGCCGCTCAGATGGCTGCGGAAGCCGCGGCGCGCGCCGCGATGGAACACGGCCTGAAAACGGTTGAAGTGTACGTCAAGGGTCCCGGCTCGGGCCGCGAGGCCGCGATTCGCGCGCTCCAGTCTGCCGGCCTGGAAGTGACGATGATTAAAGACGTAACGCCCATCCCGCACAACGGCTGCCGCCCACCGAAACGGCGCAGAGTCTAAGGAGGTAAAACAATATGGCAAGATATACCGGTGCAGTTTGCCGCCTTTGCCGCCGGGAAGGGCAGAAGCTCTTCTTAAAAGGTGATCGTTGTTTCACGGACAAATGCGCGGTGGATCGCCGCACCTACGCGCCCGGTCAGCACGGGCAGAACAGAGCGAAGGCATCCGAATACGGCTCCCAGCTGCGTGAGAAGCAGAAGGCAAAGAGATACTACGGCCTGTTGGAAAGTCAGTTCAGAAGCTATTTTGATATGGCTGTCAAGATGAAGGGCAAGAAGGGTGACAACCTCCTTTCGCTGCTCGAAAGAAGACTTGACAACACCGTCTATCGCCTTGGGTTTGCAATGAGCCGCGCCGAGGCGCGCCAGCTCGTTTTGCACGGTCACTTCACCGTGGACGGCAAGAAGGTCAACATCCCCTCTTTCCTTGTCAAGCCCGGCATGGTGATCGCACTCAGGGAAAAGAGCCGCAACCTCGACAAGTTCAAGGCTACCATTGAAGCCAACTCCTTCAGACAGCCTCCGAAGTGGCTTGATTACGACGCAAATACGTTTTCGGCTAAAGTTGTTGCCTTGCCAGAGAGAGACGACATCGATCTGCCGATCAACGAGCAACTGATCGTTGAGCTGTATTCGAAGTAACACTCGAGCCCTCATATTGGATAGCTGGCATATCACGGCGTGCAAGCGCCGATAAAAGAAGGAGGGTATATATGGTAGAAATTGAAAAACCGCGTATTGAATGTATCGAAACGCCGGGTGATGATTCTTACGGCAAGTATATCGTGGAGCCTCTGGAGCGCGGTTACGGAATAACCTTAGGAAACGCCCTTCGCAGGATCCTCCTGTCTTCACTGCCGGGAACGGCGGTCACGTCCGTTAAGATTGCCGGGGTTCAGCATGAGTTTTCGACGATCCCGGGCGTGAAGGAAGACGTAACGGAGATCATTCTGAACATCAAGAGCATTGTTGCTCGGCTTCACAGTCAAAAGCCGAAGACGATCTATATAGAAGCCAGCGGTGAAGGCGAAGTAACGGCTGGAGACATCAAGGCGGACAGCGAGGTTGAAATCCTAAACCCCGAACTGCATATCGCCACGCTCGGGCCGGATGCGACGCTGAACATTGAAATGACGATCGGCCACGGGCGGGGCTATGTCCCGGCCGAGCGCAACAAGCTGCAGCAGCCGATCATCGGAGTAATTCCGGTTGACTCAATCTACACGCCGGTTCAAAGGGTCAATTACACCGTTGAGAACACGCGCGTTGGAAATATGACGGACTACGACAAGCTGACGCTCGAAGTGTGGACGAACAAGGTGATCTCCGCGCGCGACGCCGTCTCGCTCGGCGCGAAAATCCTCTGCGACCACTTCTCGCTATTTACAAATCTCTCCGAGTCGATCAGCAGCAAGTCGACTGTCGTCGAAAAAGCGGAGACGCAGAGAGACAAAGTCCTTGAGATGACGATCGAAGAGCTGGATCTGTCGGTCCGCAGCTTTAACTGCCTCAAGCGCGCGAACATCAATACCGTTGAGGACCTCATCTCGAAGACCGAGGAAGAGATGATCAAAGTCAGAAACCTCGGCCGCAAGTCGCTCGAAGAGGTCATTCACAAGCTCGCGATGATGGGCCTGTCGCTTGCAAGCAGTAGTGACAACAACTGATTTCTCAGAAGGAGGCAACACCAATGCCTGGAACACGAAAGCTCGGGAAACCGACTGACCAGCGCAGGGCCATGCTCCGCCAGCTGGTCACCGACTTTCTCGACAAGGGCAGGTTGGAGACGACGGTCGCCCGCGCGAAGGAGATCGCTCCCCTTGCCCAGAAAATGATTACCCTCGGCAAAAAGGACACGCTTGCGGCCCGCCGCCAGGCGATGACGTTCCTCACGCGCGAGGATGTGATGACGAAAGTGTTCAAAGAGCTCGCCCCGCGCTATGCCGACCGCAACGGCGGCTACACGCGCATCATCCGCACCGGCGTCCGCCGCGGCGACGCCGCTGAAACGGCGATCATCGAGCTCGTCTAAAAAAGCGATAAAGCGGCGCCGCTTTGGATGCGGCGCCGCCGCTGTTTGCAGCGGCCGTATCATCGCACACCAATAAGAAAACAAAAAGCCTGACAGGCGCCAAAGAGCGCCCGTCAGGCTTTTTTGCTGTCTCGCTATCTCAACCGCGGCTTTTACCGCGCTGGCGTTTGGCTTGTGCGCGTTGAAACCAGCTGGCGTTTTTGTGACTTGCGCGTGATGTGTAAACGCTGTTATACGGCGGGTGCTGCCATAAAGACGCGTGTTAGGATTCGAGGGCGCGCGTTTTTGGCACAAACGCCCGCTTTGCGGCGGGGTCAAACCGTAAAGCCGCGCTTTGGGCTGTTATTTAGCTGTGCATTCTGGCGCACGCGCGTGATTTTCGGCGGGAATCGACGAGAAGCCGCGCGCTTTGGGCATTTTCGTGGCAGTGGATTTGTCGCAAACGCCCGTTTTGCGGCGGCGGTTGCACCACAGCCGCGCTTTGGCTTATCGGCGCATAAACGTTTCTTTCGCGGAAACGCTAAAAAGAGAAAAAGCGGCCGTCGCCGCATGATCAGGGGGTTTGAGCTTTATGAAAATGACGCACGCGGAATACGACCGCTATGTCAAGCGAAAGATGCCAAAGTCAAAGACGGCGCGGAACATGCTGCGCGCATTCGTCAGCGGCGGGATTATCTGCTGCATCGGCCAGCTCATCCTGCTCGGGTACAAATCCGCGGGGCTTGAGCAGGACGCGGCGGCCGCCGCCACGTCGATTTCGCTCGTCTTCCTCGGCGCGCTGCTCACGGGATTGAAGGTATACGACAACCTCGCGAAATTTGCCGGCGCGGGCACGCTCATCCCGATTACGGGGTTTGCCAACTCCGTCGTCTCGCCCGCGATGGAGTTTAAGAGCGAGGGGCTGGTGCTCGGCATGAGCGCGAAGATGTTCGTCATCGCCGGGCCCGTCATCGTGTTCGGGACGTGCGCGTCGTTCCTGTACGGGCTGATTTACGCGCTCGTCACGTAAAAGCTAGACGCATCCGCCGGGCATTGACTGGCCGAATTCGTCGCCGGTCAGGCCGTCCCGGCGGAGCATGTTTTCGAGGACCTGGATGTCCGCGCGCAGGTCGAGCTTTTCGCCGCTGAAGAGGCGGTCGTACTGCTGCTCGAAGCCTTCGATGAGATTGTCGAGCACGCGGAGGATGTCCTGCTTTGTGGACTTGTCGTCGTCAAGCCCGCGCGCTTCAAGGGCGCTGTAGGAGCGCAGGAGCTTGAGCGTGGTGGGCAGGTAATACGTCGTAAACCGGCGGCACTGCTCGGCCTTTTCGGGGTGTTCCTCGAGCACGAGGAAGATTTTGACGGTCAGGTCAATGATGCGGTCAAAGCGCTGGGCGATAAGCTCGTCGGTCAGCGAATAGCGCAGCTCGTGCATGTCATTGACGATGGCGACGTAATTTGTCGTGCGCGCCGCGCCGTCATCACTGGAATCGGCGCGCGCCTGGGCCGCCTTCTTGCGCATCGCTTCGGCCGCCTCGTAGGAGGAGACGAAGCTCATCAGCTCGTAGTCGAAATACGCGCCCTCTCCGAAAAAGCCGGAGTCGATGAGGTCGACAAGCTGCTCCCGCGCTTCGTCGGCCGGAAGGCCGAGGGCGCGGCCCAGTTCATAGACGGAGATGACGTCCCGCTTGCCGATGACGGCGCTAAAGCGCTTGTACCGCCGCGTGCGGCGCGACCAGCGGCTGCCGAAAATGAACGACGCGACGCTCCCGCCGACGCCGAAGCCGCCGATGACGAAAAGGGCGACGGCCCCGGGCAGCTCGCGGGGGTTTTGCGCCAGGAGGGCGGCGGCGGCCAGCAAAAAGACGCTCACAAAAGAGATGACAACGCCGAGCGACGTGTACAGCGCGGCGCGGCTGCGCACGGGGTATTGCGCCGGCGCCTGAGAGCCGGCTTTCTGCGGCGCTTTCGCCTGCTGGCGCGGCGGCGCGGGCCTTTGCGGGGCGGCGGGCCTGTAAGCGGGCCTGGGCGCCTGCGCGGCCTGGGCGCGGCTTTGCGCGGCGCGGTTTGGCGCGCTCTGCTGCGTGACGCGCGGCTGCCCGGCGCGCTGCGCTTTATCCATATTCAGCAGCTTGCTGATGAGCAGAATGAGGCCGAGCGGCCAGAAAAAGATAAAGCAGATGATGATGGCAATCCAGGGCGGCGAATTGTCCTTTTTCGGCGGGCCGTTGGGCGTGTAGTTTTCGTTCATTTTACCTCTCACATAAAACTCACAGGTATTTTCTCCTACAGTATAGCAGAAGGGGAGCGGGTGAGAAAGTGAAATATGATTAAAAATGAGTTAAAAAATGTATGCCTTTTTCATCCAAGGCATACATTTCCTGCGTTTATTCCTTTTCTTCGACCAGCACGAGGTTTTCAAAGAAGTCGCGGACGGACTGGATATCCTTGTGAATCTGCTCCCTGAGCTCCTCGAGGCTGGAAAAGCGCATTTCGGGGCGCATGCGCTTGTAAAACTCAAGGCGGACCTTGTGCCCGTAGAGGTTGCCGCGGAAGTCGAGGATGTGGGTTTCCGCCGTGACGGCGTCGGAGTCGGCGACGGTGGGGCGCACGCCGATATTCGTCACGCCCATGTGCACGCTGCCGTCTTCAAGGTATACGCGCGTGGCGTACACGCCGTGCGCCGGGATGAGAACGCCCGGAGCGAACGTCATGTTGATGGTCGGCGTCCCCAGCTTGCGGCCGAGGCGGAACCCGTAGCGCACCGTATCGGTGAGGACGTGCGGGTGGCCGAGGAATTCGTTGGCCTGCTCGAGGTCCCCGTCGGCGATGAGGGTGCGGATGTAGGTGGAGCTGCTGATGACGCCGCGGTAAACGACGGGCGGGATGATGTCGCAGTCGATGCCGAGCTCGCGGGCTTTTTTTATGAGCCGCTCGGCGTTGCCTTGACCTTTGTACCCGAAACGGAAATCGTGCCCCGCCACGAGGTGGCCGGCGCGGAAGTTCTCGACCAGCTCGACGACGAAGTCCTCCCACGACATTTTCATCGTCTCCTTGTCGAAGTGGACGATAATCACGTCGTCGATGCCGAACAGGCGGTGTATCAGTCCCGCGCGGTCTTCGACGGAGGTGATCAGCGGGACGGGAATGCCCGTCACGAGGCTGGTCGGGTGGTTGTCAAAGGTGAGAACGGAGGGGATAAAATCCTTTTCCTGGGCGACTTTCAGGACCCGCTCCATCAGAGCCGAGTGGCCGATGTGAACTCCGTCGAAAAAGCCGAGGGCGATGACGCGTTTTTTTTCGGATGACATGCTGCTAATCCTTTCAGCGGTAGACTAGGGCTGAAAAAAGCTGCGCACGGTTTTCATGGCGCCGTTTTCGACCCGGCCGAGCATGAGAAACGTCTGCCCGGCGTCGTACACGCGGTAGAGTCCATCTTGCGCATCGATGGGGAAGGCGCTGCCGGAAAGGCAGCGTTTTTTCTGCGCTTCGTTTATGGTGACGGCGGGATACGCGGCAAATAGCGTGTCCACCGGGCGCACAAGGCTCTCGGCCTTGCCCTTTTGCGCGGCGTCCTGCACCGCGTCGAGGCCGACGGCGTCGCCGAGCGTGAAGGGGCCGACGCGCGTGCGCCGCAGCGCGCTCATCGCCGCCCCGCAGCCGAGAACCTGCCCGATATCGTGGCAGAGTGTGCGCACGTACGTGCCCTTCGAGCAGGCAACGTCCAAAATAAAGCCGCCTTCATCCTGCCGGGCGGTGAGGGCGTGGATGGTGACGGGGCGGGCGGGCCGCTCCGCCTCGATGCCGCGGCGGGCAAGCTCGTAAAGCTTCTTCCCGCCGACCTTAACGGCCGAGTACATGGGCGGAACCTGCATAATCTCCCCCGTAAAGCGCGGCAGGACGGCCAGAATATCGGTTAGCGTGACGCCCGACGCGTCCGATTGGGAGAGGATAGAGCCCGTCGTGTCCTGCGTATCCGTGACGATGCCGAGCTGAAGGCGCGCGGTGTATTCCTTGTCGAAATCCTCGCAGAACATGACGGCGCGCGTGGCGCGCCCGATGAAGACGGGGAGGACGCCCGTTGCCATCGGGTCGAGCGTGCCGCCGTGGCCGATGCGCCGGATGCGCAGCAGCCCGCGCAGCTTGGCCACAACGTCGTGCGACGTCCAGCCCTGGGGTTTGTCGATGATGAGGATGCCGTTCATACAGCGCCCCCGGACGGGCAGAGAAGGTGATGCTTAAGCTCGTCGAGCAGCGCGCGGCGCACGTCCTCCACGGGGGATGCGATGGTGCAGCCGGCGGCCATGGCGTGCCCGCCGCCGCCGAACCGCGCGCAGATGGCGTTGGCGTCGACGTCCGGCGTGGTGCGGACGGAGACCTTGCACGTGCCGTCCCCGTTTTCGCGGATGGTGATGCCGACGCGCACGCCGTCGATCCCGCTGGCGATGGAGGCGATGTCGTCCGTGTCGTTGTCGGTGGCCTGGCTGCTCTCGAGCATGTCCTGCGTAATCGTGACGACGCAGACGTCGCCGCCGAAATAAAACTTAAGGGAGCTTAGGATCATCCCTTCCAGCTCGACGCGCGCGCGCGTCTTGCTGCGAAACAGCGCCTTGTTGATTTCGCCCGTGTCGATGCCCGTGTCCATGAGGGCGGCGGCGATGCGGTGCGTGTCCGCCGTGGTGTTGGCGTAGCAGAAGCAGCCCGTGTCCGTCGCGATGGCGACGTACAGGGAAAGGGCAATCTCCTGTGTTATGGGAACGCCCAGAATGTCCAATAGCTGATAGATGATTTCGCCGCAGGCGGCGCAGACGGAGTCGACGTACGTCATCCGCGCGTAAAACGTGTTGGACGGGTGGTGGTCGATGGCGAGGGAAACGCGCCCGGCAAGCTCCTCAGCGCCGATGGCGAACATATCCTCCGAGGCGGTGTCGACGGTGACGACGTGGTCGAAGGCGTACCCCTCCGGCATAAAGTGCGGCGTGGCGATCGCGTCAAACCGCGGCGTCGTCTCGGCGTTCGGGAACAGGTATACCGTTTTCCCGAGCGCTTTCAGGCCGAGGGCGAGCGCGGCCGCGCTGGCGAGGGTGTCCCCGTCCGGGCGGCGGTGCGTGACGATGAGGTACCGGTCGTTCTCCTTGAGCCATGCGGCGACTTCATTGAGTGTCATTGCCTTCCTCCGGTTTCGAGGACAGGTCAAGGTTTGAGAGAATCTCGCTGATCTTGGCCCCGTGCTCGATCGATTTATCCAGTACGAAGACGAGTTCCGGCGTGTAGCGCAGTTTGAGCTGGGCGCCGAGCTCGCGGCGCAGGTATCCGGAGGCGGATTTGAGCCCCTTCATCAGTTCCTTTTCGTCAGTAAGCCCCATGACGCTCAGGTAAATCTTGCTGTAGCGCAGGTCGGACGTCGTCTCCACATCGGTGACGGAAATGAGCCCCTGGTTGACGCGGGGGTCTTTCACGTTGCGCAGGAGCGAGGAAATGATACGCTGGATGTCTTCGTTGATGCGGCTGATTTTATTTGATGCCATAGCGTCAAAACTCCTTTCGACGCTTTACTCCGTAATCTGCTCCATAACGTAAGCTTCGACGACGTCGCCTTCCTTGACGTCGTTGAATTTGTCGAGCGTGAGGCCGCACTCATACCCGGCCGCGACCTCGCGCACGTCGTCCTTAAAGCGGCGCAAAGAAGCGATCTCGCCTTCGTAGACGACGACGTTGTCGCGCAGCAGGCGCGTTTTGCTGCCGCGCTGGATTTTGCCGTCAAGCACATAGCAGCCGCATATTGTGCCGATTTGCGAGGATTTGAAAATCTGGCGCACTTCCGCGTGGCCAATGACGACTTCCCTGTATTTCGGCGCGAGAAGGCCCTTCATGGCCGCTTCGATTTCGCCGAGCGCGTCGTAGATGACGCGGTAGAGGCGGATGTCGACCTTGTTGCGCGTGGCGTTGGCCTGCGCGACGCTGTCCGGACGGACGTTGAAGCCGACGACGATGGCGTTGGCCGTCGCCGCGAGCATCACGTCCGACTCGCTGATGGCGCCGACGCCGGAGTGGATGACCTTCACGCGCACTTCCTCGTTGGAGAGCTTCTCAAGCGACGACTTGAGCGCTTCGGCGGAACCCTGGACGTCCGCCTTGATGATGATGTTGAGCTCCTTCATCTCGCCCTGCTGGATGCGCGAGAACAGGTCTTCGAGCGAGACCTTGACCGTCTTGGCCTCGGCCATCTTGCGCTCGGCCTTGCGCTGTTCGGCAAGCTCGCGGGCCATGCGCTCGTCGCTGACGGCGTTGAACGTGTCGCCGGCTTCGGGCACTTCGGACATGCCCGTGACTTCGACGGGGACGGACGGGCCGGCTTCCTTCACGCGCTCGCCGCGGTCGTTCATCATGGTGCGCACGTGGCCGACGGCCGTTCCGGCGATGATGATGTCGTTCTGGCGGAGGGTGCCGTTCTGGACGAGGACGGTCATGACGGGGCCGCGCCCCTTGTCAAGCCGCGCTTCGATGACCGTGCCGCGGGCCGGGCGGTTGGGGTTGGCCTTGAGCTCGGCCATCTCGGCCGTCAGGACGATCATCTCCAGGAGGTGGTCGATGCCTTCGCCCGTCCTGGCGGAAACCGGGCAGACGATGGTGTCGCCACCCCACTCTTCGCAGACGAGGCCGTGTTCGGTCAGCTGCTGCTTAATGCGCTCGGGGTTAGCCCCCGGGACGTCGATTTTGTTGATGGCGACGATAATGGGGATGTTTGCCGCCTTGGCGTGGTTGATGGACTCGACCGTCTGCGGCATGATGCCGTCGTCCGCGGCGATGACGAGGACGGCGATGTCCGTGACCTTCGCGCCGCGGGCGCGCATGGCCGTAAAGGCCTCGTGGCCCGGCGTATCGAGGAAGGTGATGGGGCTGCCGTTGATAAAGACGCGGTAGGCGCCGATGTGCTGCGTGATGCCGCCGGCCTCCCCTTCGGCCACCTTCGTGCGGCGGATGCGGTCGAGCAGCGATGTCTTGCCGTGGTCGACGTGGCCCATGACGACGACGACGGGCGCGCGGGGCTCGAGCTCTTCGGGCCTGTCCTCGCGGTCGTCGATCAGGCGCTCTTCGATGGTCACGTGCACTTCGCGCTCGACCTTGCAGCCCATTTCCATGGCCACGAGAGCGGCCGTGTCATAGTCGATGACGTCGGAGAGGGAGGCCATCACGCCCATCTTAATCAGCTGGCGGACAACTTCCGCGCCCGTCTTCTTCATGCGGGACGCAAGCTCCCCGACGGCGATTTCATCGGGGATCGAGACTTTAAGCGGCGCTTTTTTGGCCATCTCAAGCTGGAGGCGCTGCATCTTGTTGCGCTCTTCCTGGTGCTTTTTCGAACCGATATTGGAGGCTTTGGACGATTTCTTGGAGAGCTTCTGCTTGCCGAAGCGCATGTCCTGAACGCGCTCGGGCACGAGCTTTTCGATGCGCTCGTCGTATTTGTCAATGTTGATGGTGGCGCCGGACGTGTCGATGATGCGCTTTTGCGGCACGGGGCGCGGGATGACGGGCTTTTCCTCGGCGGGCTTTTGCTGAGCCGCCGGAGCCGCCTTCTTCGCCGCGGCGTCGCCCGCCGGCGCATGTGGCGCATGTTTAGGCGCCTCGCCCTTCTTCGCGGCCTTCGCGGCGGGGGCAGCGCCCTTTTGCGCTTCCGGCGCTTCGGAGGGCGCCGGCGCGGGCGCGGCTGCGGCCGCCTCCGCGAAAATCTCCTCTATGCTTTCAACCTGGTGCGTCTGCGTCAGGTATTCAAAGATGAGATCGAGCTCCTCGGTCGTCAGGACCTGCATGTGGTTTTTCGGCGCAGAAGCGTATTTTTTCAGAATCTCAGTGATGGCCTTCGTAGGGAGCTTAAAGTCCTTGGCCACCTCGTGGACCCTGTATTTGAATAGTGTGCTCATTGCTTTGTCCTCCCCTTACCGGTTCGTTTGTTTCGTAGTTGCGCCGCCTTTTCCTTCCGACGCAAAGCCGCGCGCTCGGCCTGCTGGCGCAGCGCTTCGGCGTCGGCCGCGTACTGCTCCGGGTTTTCCTGAGCAAGCTGCCAGACGAACCGGTGCGCCAGCCCCGCGTCCGTCATAGCCAGGATCGCGGGCGTCCTCCGGCCGACCATCGCGCCGATTTCCTCCTTCGTCGCGCTCAAACGCACGTGCGGGCAGCGGCGGAGGCCGGCCAGCTGCGCGGCGCGGCGCACGGCGTTTGGCGACGCGTCCGACGCGGTGAAAACCACGCAGGCCTTTCGGGTCCGGACGGCTCTTGCGACCGATTCTTCTCCAATTTCCAGGAGGCCGGCCTTTTTGGCCAGTCCGAGAAGAGTGATGTTCATGCTCCGCCCTCCATTTCTCCCTGAAGGGCGGCGTAAACGTCCTCGGGGATGGGCATTTCAAACGCCCGCTCCAGCGCGCGCGACTTCGTCGCCCGTTTCAGGCACTCCGGGTTCGGGCACAGATACGCGCCGCGCCCCGGCTTTTTGCCGCGAAAATCGAGGGAAATCTCGCCCGCCGGCGAGCGGACGACGCGAATGAGCTCGCGTTTCGGCTTCATCTGGCGGCAGCCGAGACACTGCCGCATCGGTATTTTCTTTTGCATGGTCTTCCGGCTGCCTCCTTGCACGTTTATTATTTCACTTCAGGCGGGGAGCCTTACGCCTGAGACTCCGGCTTGATGTCGATCTTGTATCCCGTCAGCCGCGCGGCAAGGCGCACGTTCTGCCCCTCCTTGCCGATGGCCAGCGACAGCTGGTGTTCCGGCACGATGACGCGGCAGCTTTTCCCGTCCGGCAGGATGGTGACGCTGATGACGTCCGACGGGGCCAGCGCCGAGGCGATGTACTCTTCGGGGTTTTCGCTGTAGCTGACGATGTCGATTTTCTCGCCGTTTAATTCTTCCACAATGGCGTTGACGCGCCCGCCCTTCGGGCCGACGCACGCGCCGATGGGGTCCACGTTCGGGTCGTTGGACCAGACGGCGATTTTCGTGCGGCTGCCGGCCTCGCGCGCGATGCTCTTGATTTCCACGGTGCCGTCGAAAATCTCGGGCACCTCCAGCTCGAACAGGCGCTTGACCAGGCCGGGGTGCGTCCTTGAGATGAGGACCTGCGGGCCGCGGGAGAGCTTGCGCACTTCCACGACGTAGACCTTGATGCGGTCACCTTCCCGCAGCACTTCGTTGGGAATCCTCTCGCTGGGGGACAGGTACGCCTCCGTAAACTCGGAGTTGGAGCTGATCTGGATGGAGACGCCGCCCGTCCTCGGGTCGACGCGCGTGACGACGCCGGTGAGAATCTCGTGCTCCTTGGATGTAAACTCGTCGTAGATCAGGCCGCGCTCCGCTTCGCGGATGCCCTGGATAATGACCTGCTTGGCCGCCTGAGCCGCGATGCGGCCGAATTTTTTCGCGTCGACGGGGACTTTATATAAATCGCCAACTTCAATGGTGGGATCCGTTTTCCGCGCTTCCTCGAGAGAAATCTGCGTATTCGGGTCTTCGACCGGGTCGGCGACTTGCTTCTGGAGGTACATATTCACCGTTTGCGTTTCCGGGTCCAAAACCACGCGCGCGCACTCCTGCGCGGCGGGATAATCTTTCTTCAGAGCGGCGAGCAGCGCCTGCTCGATTTTCTCAAGCATGTACGATTGCGGGATGCCTTTTTCTTTTTCAATGTCTGCGATTGCTGAGAAGAATTCAGCGTTCATGGCGGGAGCCCTCCGTTAAATCATTCACAATAATCAGTTACGCCTAAAACGACAGCCGGAGCCGGACGCTTGCGACAGCGCTCCTGTCGAAGCGGTGCTCCGTGCCCCCGATGTCAATTGCGACGTGGTCGTCGTCGCCGGAGATGAGGTTGCCGACATACTCCTTGCGGCCGCCAATTGCCTTGTACAGGCGCACTTCGACGAGATGGCCGGCAAACGCGGCAAAATCGCCCGGACGGCGCAGGGCGCGCTCGGCGCCGGCCGAGGAAACTTCAAACGTATAGCTGGTCGGAATCGGGTCCGCTTCGTCGAGAACGGGGTCGAGCGCACGGCTTACGGCCTCGCAGTCGTCGATGGAGACGCCGCCTTCCTTATCGATATAAACGCGCAAAAACCATCTGCCCGCTTCCTTGACGTACTCCACGTCCCAGAGCTTAAGACCGAGCTTCGTCACGATAGGTTCGGCCAGCTGCCAAACGCATTCGGCAATTTTATTCATTACAGCAGCCTCCGGCGTAAAATTTTATCCTTTGAAAACAGTGCAAGAAAAAGAGTGGGAAGAACCCACTCAATCTCACTCCAACTGACTGCCAAAACGATTATAGCATTCTATTCTTACAATTGCAAGTATTTTCCGACTGGTGGGACCTTTTTCTCGTCCTTTCTGAAACCCTTTCTGAAAACAGTATTCCCGCAAGCGCTTAAGCTTCATACATCTGTTCCGCGCAGAAGAAAAAGCCAGCGGCAATTTGTCGAAAAAAAGAAATAATTGGCAAACTGCGCCGGAAAAGCGCGGAAGCGTTTCCAAGGAATGCGCGTTTTCCCGGCAGGTGACGTAATTAACGCGCGATGTGGGCTTATTCTGGCGCGTATACATTATAATATAAAAAATGTCGAAAAGCGGGGAAATAAGAAAATGGAGGTAGACATAATAATATATGTAATAAGAATAATTTGCCAGAAGATATGGCAAATTGTGCCTATAAATGCTCGCATTGTAACATTCGCGCAATACTGCGGAAAAGTTGCCGTAATTGACATAATGGCAATAACCGCTATAATTGGGCATGCGATAAAGGCCTAGGAAACTTCCGCTAAAGCCGCGGCCAAGGCAGGTGCAGCGGGCCTGCGTGCGGCTTTTAGAGGGAGCGCCCGCCCCGTCGAGAGACACCACACGCTTCTCCTTATTATGGGGGCGGCCGCGGGGCGCGCGAAACCGAAGCCCGATAAAGCAATTTTAAGGAGGCAAAATATGAAGACAGTGAAGAAAGCACTCAGTCTGGCCCTCGTGCTTGTGATGGCTCTGTCCTTCGCAACACTGGTCAGCGCGAAGTCCGTCACTGAGTATGCCGACGCTTCCGGCATTACATACGGCGAAGCCGTCGACACGCTCACCGGGCTTGGCATTCTCAACGGTTATGATAACGGCAACTTCGGTCCTCAGGACAAGCTCACCCGTGAGCAGGCTGCCAAGATCATAACATACCTTCTCATCGGTGCCGAAGCGGCCCAGAACCTCAAGACGAGCGCCACCAGCTTCTCCGACGTTCCCGCTGACCGCTGGAGCGCGCCGTACATCCAGTACTGCGCGGCGAGGGGCATCGTCAACGGTATCGGCGGCGGCCTGTATGCCCCCGAATACTATGTCACGGGCGCAGAGTTCGCCAAGATGCTTCTCGGCGGCCTCGGCTACGGCAAGAACGGCGAATACGTCGGCGACGACTGGAGCATCAACGTTCTTGTCGACGCGCAGAACCTCGGCATCCTGACGCTCGGCGTCAACTACCTCGAGCCCGCCACGCGCGAGCAGGTCGCTCAGTACGCGTTCAACGCGATCACGAGCGCAAAGTGCTATTTCGTGGCCTTCAGCAAGGACAAGGAGTCCTACGTTGACCTTGGCAAAGGCACGCTGCAGGCTCAGCTCGGCCTTGACCGTTCCGAATATGTCGTCATCAACGGCAAAAACCACTTCATGTGGCTGAGAAACGGCCAGCCGCTGACCGGCAAAGTCTGGGCCCTCTCCACGGAGAAAGTCCTCGGCACCAGCAACATGGGCTACTCGCTTGACGAGCTTTCCCTGCGCACATCGAAGTACTTCATCGCCGCCGCTGACGAGGCCGTTACATACTACCTGAACGGTTCGGAAGTCGACGCCGGTGACCTCGACGATGTCATCCGCCGCGGCGTCACCGTCACGCTCATCGACAAAAACGGCAACGGCAAATACGACGTCGTCTCCGTCATCGAGCGCACGGTCGGCATCCTCAGCGGCGACGTGAAGGTCGGCCAGACGGGCGTGATCTCGATGCCCGGCATTCCGCTGCCCGCCAACACGAAGGCTGACGCCGTTATCGGCTACGAAGGCCTGAAGAAGGGCGACTACGTCCTCTACTACTTCGACAACACGACGAAGACATACAACTTCGTCAAAGCCGCGAAAGTCCAGGGCACGATGACGGAAGGCAACTCCTCCGGCATCCAGTTTGCCGGCGAGCTCCGCGTTCCCTCCGGCCTTGTCAAGACGAACCCGCTTGCCGACTTCGTCTCCAAGCCGGCCAACTACAACGCCCCCGCCGTGGCGTACCTTGACGAGTCCGGCGCCGTGATCGCCATCGCGCTGTATGACAACACGGCCCCGCAGTCCGTCTCCTACGGCTTCGTCACCGGCTACCACTACGATGAGTTCTACGGCTCCGCGGTCGTCAAGCTCGTGACGGAAGACGGCGTCCTCGGCATCTACACGCAGGCCGCTGAAGACGGCGTCGTCGACAACCTCACTGAAAAACTCGGCCTGAGCGCGTCGAACACCCGCGTCTTCGTGTCCTACTCCTTCACAAACGACGGCAAGGTGCTCCTGACCATCCTTGAGAAGAAAGAGCCCGCCCGCGTCAGCGAGAAGTACGAAGCGAAGTCGCCCGCCATCAAGATCGACGGCGCGAGCTACTTCCTGACGACGAACACGAAGATTATCTACTACAAGAACGGCATCGCCTACAGCCCGAGCGCCGTCTACACGGCCGACGGCTACAAGAAGTCCGTTGAGATCGGCGAAGGCACGAAGGTCAACGTCGTCCTCGACCCGTCCAACGCGTCCGTCATCAGCCTGCTCGTCGTCGACGACACAGCGAAGCTGCCGACGACCACCACGTCGCACTACGCCTACGTCCCGGCCGGCACGACCCCGACGATGCGCGTTGAAAACGGCTCTCTGGTGTACGATTACCTCGTGTATGTAAACGGCCAGCTCACGAAGCTGACAGGCACAAGCGGCCTGTTCACGCAGACCGGCCTTGTCAAGTACACGCTGAGCAGCGCCGGCCGCGTCACTGCGACGAGCCAGTCCGAGGAAGACGGCATCTTCTCCCCGGCGGACAAATACGGCGAAGTCACGTTCATTGACGAAGGCAACTACTTCGTCTTTGAGAGTGAAAAAGACAAGACGGCCACGCTCTTTGTCGACGAGAACACCAGGTTCTACTTCGTCGACAGCGAAGGCACCGTCTCCGCCGGCGAGCTGATGGTCAGCAACGACATCATCGCCTGCACCATCCTCTACTACACCGTCGGCGAACACGCCGCCTCCGCCGTCTACTTCACGACGTCCTACAAGTTCTAAAATATCCGGCGATTGGCCCCGCAGCGAATGCGGGGCCGCGCCGCATCAAAGCGCGCCGCCCAGATCGGGCGGCGCGCTTTTTTGCGCCTTATGCAGAGGTAAGCGCCGAAAACCGGCGCGTTTTTTGTTTTAAGTCGCGGCAAGGGCGGCGTGTTTTGGGCGCGGCGGGAAGTTTGGAAACCGGCGGCGCGTTTTTTGTTTTGTACAGTTGCCGAGCAAGGGCGGCGCATCGTTTCGGGAACGGGCGTTTTTCGTGCGGCAGGAAACTCGGAAAACGGCGGCGCGCCTCTCATTTGTCAAGTTCGCGGCGCGGGGCGGCGCGTGGTTTCGAAACGGGTGCTTTTTATGTACGGTGCGGCGGCAAGGCGGAGGCGATGCGTTTTTTCAAATCTGCGGCGGCAGGGCGGCGTTTTTTGCTTTGCGGAGGCGCGGCGCGATGGGAAAGGGGCGCTTGAAATTGCCGGCAAAATGTGTTATATTCAGCGCCGCCGGTTTTTGAAGGAAAAATATAGGATAACCGGGAAAACGCGCTTTTACGCGCGTGTAACAGAAATGTAATATAAAATTGGCTTCGATTTCATTGACAACAAAATCTTGCCAACATATAATCTCTCATGTAAAGCAGTGATAACTGTTTTTCCCTCTATATCCAATCTGAGGGAACGCACTGGCAAGCGAGACTGATATACGGTGTGTGGTGTGCCGCGTCAGGTTCGCTTGGAGGTCTATGTATTCGGGAAGCGGAGCCGCATCCGCTTCCCTGCCTCCTTCAGTTTAGGGCGGCAAGCCTCAAGCTGAAGCGGTGCGAAAGACAACGCCACACCAAAGAAGCGGTACATCCATTTACAAAAGGTATTAGCCGGACCTGTTGTAAATGCTTGTACATAACAAACGAGGCCTGCTTTGCAGGCGGAAAGCCGCCCCGGCCGGAAGGCGCTCATTCATCACGCCGCCATCAGGCGGCATGGGTGCCGCAAAGCTGGAGCGGCCGCCTTAAGAAGCAGGCGGAACGTGGAAACACAAAATCAAAAAAGGAGGCAAATACATGAAGACACTCAAAAAAGTGCTCAGCGTAGCCCTCGTGCTCGCGATGGCTCTCAGCCTCGTGACGCTCGTCGGCGCCGCGAACGTGTCGAAGTATCAGGACTTCACTGATGCTGACGCGATCGTGAACAAAGAGGCTGTCGACACGCTCGTCGGTCTGAGAGTGCTTGACGGCCTGGAAGACGGCTCGTTTGGCCCGGAAGGCTACCTGACCCGCGCGCAGGCCGCCGCTGTCATCGCGCGTATGCTCCTCGGCAGAACCGTTGCCGACAGCATGGTCGCCACCACCGCTCCGTTTGCTGATGTTCCGGCCAATCACTGGGCTGCGAAGTACATCCAGTACTGCGTGAGCAGAGGCATCATCAACGGTATGGGCGACAACACGTTCGTTCCGAATGGTGAAGTCACCGCCGCTCAGTTTGCCAAGATGCTCCTCGTTGCCGCCGGCTACGGCAAGAAGGGCGAGTATGTTGGCGCTGACTGGGCTATCAACGCGATTGTTGACGCTCAGAACCTCGGCATCCTTGACACGAACGTTGACTACATGGCTCCGGCCACCCGCGACCTGATTGCCCGCTACGCGTTCAACTTCTACACGAAGGTCGCTTTCGTCAGCTACAGCAAGGACATTGAAGACTACGTTGTCAAGACCGTTAAGATCAACACCGAGGACGTTCCCCAGACGCTGGCTGTTCAGCAGGGCGTTGAAACGGTCTCGGATCGCGTTATCGGCGGCGTTACGCACCACAAGTATGTCAAGAACGATGTCGATCTGACCGGCAACTACTTTGCCCAGAACTTCAAAGTTCTTGCTACGTATGCTGACGGCACGTCCTTCTACGCGGCGACCACGCCGGGTACCCCTGCCTTCAAGGCCGATAAAGAGGCCAAAGCGAGCGATATCAGCTACTATTACAATGGCACACCCAAGGCAGACGTTGTTGGTGTTGACGTTGATGCCCTCATCGGCACAGCCGAAGGCAGCTCCGGTACAAGAGGCGTCGTTGTTCAGCTGATTGACACGAACAACAACAAAAAAGCTGACGTCGTTGTCGTTACGCAGCAGACTGTAGCAGAGGTTCTGGGTAATCCCTACACCTCCAAGGACGGCAAGACCGTTTATGTCCCCGGCGTAGGCTCCTTTGCTAAGGAGAAGGTTGTCGGCTACGAAGGCCTTAAGCTTGGCGATGTTGTTCTGTATCACCGTGAAGGCCCCGAGGCGACCGGTGTTACCTACATCGAGAAGGCTCAGGCTGTTACCGGCAAGCTGACGGGCGCTCGTACGAGCACGAAGGCGATTACGTTCGCCGGCGCTACGTACTATGTGTCCGGTCTGCTCCCCGGCACCGAGTCCGATAACTTTAATGCCATCACTAACGGTGAAAACTTTAACGTTGATGCCACAATCTATCTGGATAAGGGCGGCAACGTTGTGAAGTTCGTTAAAGGCACCGCTTCCGCTCCTGTCGCCAACTACCTGCAGGGTCTGGTTGTTGGTTATCAGTACGATGGCTGGAACGGCACTGCTGCTGTCAAGCTCGTGAAGGAAGACGGCACTGTTGCTGTTTACTCCGTCGCTGCTGAAAACGGCGTTGTGCCGAAGCAGGCAGATAAGTTCCCCGGCGTCCTTGCTGACCGTCCGGAAAGCTCTACAGATCCCTATGCCTACCTTGTCAACTATGAACTGACCGACGACGGTAAGGTAAAGCTTGTTCCGGCAACCGAAGGCACGCTGGATGATAATTACAGCGCGAAGGCCACGACGATTAAAATCAAGACAGGCGAAACCAGCGACACCTACTATGTCAGCAGCACGACGAAGATCTTCTACTTCGACGTGGAGAAGCCGTACAGCGCTACGAACAAGGTGACTGTTGTTACGGGCTATAGCAAGACGGTTGAAATGAAGAAGCCGACAGGCGAAGGTAAAACCCTCCCGGTGCACTATTTTGCGGGTAGCAACAAAGTCCTGTCTGCCATGATGTTTGGCGCAGTGGGCGAGTTTAAGGATCAGGCCACGAAGGTTGTCTTCGTTGCCAGCTTTGAATACGAGACGGTCTACTCCGGCGGCGGACTGAAGTATCAGTACACAGTTTACGAGAAGGGCGAAGAGCTCAAGCTCCTGTTTGACAAAACTTCGCACTTCGGCGAAGCTCCCACGGCGGGTCTCTACGCGCTGACCGTTGAGGACGGTGTTGTCACCAAAGCCGAAACGCCTACCAAGATTAAGACTGTCAACAAGAAGACCGTTATCGTTGATCCAGGCTATATCATCCTTGATGGCGGAGATTCCATTATGGTCAACGCCAACACCAAGTTCTTCATGTTTGATAAGGATGACAGTGCTGAGCCGATTAAGAAGGCTGACACGATTGGCGTCAGCCAGGGTGCCTTCGAATACACGGTAACCCAGTACGTTGTTGAAAACGGCTTCGCTACGGAAGTCTACTTCACATTTGACATTAAGGCTTCCTAACTCTCAGTAATCGCACCTATACTGAAGCTCCCGGTTTAACCGGGAGCTTCTTTTTTCCTCAAAAACCGCCCGCCGCCCACTACGCCCCCTCTCGTCTTGACACATTTTAGCAGCTATGCTAAACTAACTTTGCTATGAACGGGAAGAGTACGGGCCTTAGTTTCCGTCAGAGAGGGGCGGCCAAAGGCTGCAAGCCGCCCTCGGAAAACGGTTCGGAAGTGCGCCCGGGAGCATGGGGCGTAATGGCCCCCGTACGGCTGCGTTAAAGCTGAATGAGGCGCAATCCAACGAAGGAAAGTCCAACGATGGCTTGCGTGAAAAGAGTGGAACCGCGGCTACAGCGCCGCCTCTTGTTGCGCAGGAGGCGGTTTTATTTTTTCTTCTCATAATCGGCGGCGGTTTTGCCTAAGACTTATAGCGAGGTGGTGGCGATGTTCAAACGCCTGAAAGAGACAATCGACGCGTTCAAGGCCCGCGACCCGGCCGCGCGCAGCAGCCTTGAGATTATCCTGCTCTACCCCGGTTTTCACGCCATCATTTATCACCGCATCGCCCACTGGCTCTACAACAAAAGGCTGCGGTTTCTCGCCCGGTTCGTGTCCCAGTGGTCGCGCTTCTGGACGGGGATTGAAATCCACCCGGGCGCGAAAATCGGCCGCCGGCTCGTGATTGACCACGGCATGGGCGTCGTCATCGGCGAGACGGCCGAAATCGGCGACGACGTCCTCCTCTACCAGGGCGTGACGCTCGGCGGCACGGGCAAGGATAAGGGCAAGCGCCACCCGACCATCGGCAACAACGTCATGATCGGCGCGGGCGCAAAGGTCTTAGGGCCGTTTACCGTCGGCGACAACGCGCGCATCGCGGCAAACGCCGTCGTCCTCAAAGAGGTGCCGCCGGATTCGACGGCCGTCGGCGTGCCGGCGCGCATCGTGCGCGTCGCCGGAAAGCGCACGAACTACGTCGAAAGCATCGACCATATCAGCGTGACGGACCCCATCGACGTGGAACTGTCCGCCATTACGGCGCAGATGCAGATGCTCGAGCGCCAGCTCGTCACACACGACCCCACCCTTTACGAACGGCTCGACGAAATGGAAGGCGCGCCGGAGCCGGAAGGGGAGAGCGCGGGCGCGCCCCGGGAGCCGGGCGGCGCGGACAGCGAGCAGGCTCCGAAGCAGGAACAGGACGCGTAAAGCGCCAGGCGCCCGAAGCAAAACAAAAGGATAAGGCGGTTTGAGTATGAAGCTGTATAATTCAATGACCATGCAAAAGGAAGAGTTTGTCCCCCTGGTGGAGGGCAAAGTCACCATGTACGCCTGCGGGCCGACGGTGTACGACTACATCCACATCGGCAACGCGCGCCCCATCATCGTGTTCGACGCCCTGCGCCGTTACTTTGAGTACCGCGGGTACGAGGTGACGTTCGTCCAGAACTTTACGGACATCGACGATAAAATCATCCGGCGCGCGAACGAGCTGGGGATTTCAAGCCGCGAGCTGGCTGAAAAATTCATTGAGGAGTACTTCGTCGACGCAAAGGGGCTCGGCGTCCGCGAGGCGACGGTGCACCCCCGCGCCACGGAGAACATCCCGCAGATTATCGAGCTCATCCAGACTCTGATGGACAAGGGCCTGGCCTACGAGTCGGGCGGGGACGTCTACTTCCGCACGGAGCGGTACGACGGGTACGGCAAGCTCTCCCACCAGTCGCTCGACGACCTGCTAGCCGGCGCGCGCGTGGATGTGAACGAAATCAAGGAAAACCCAATGGACTTTGCCCTGTGGAAGAAGGCCAAGCCCGGCGAGCCGTCGTGGCCGTCCCCGTGGGGAGAAGGGCGCCCGGGCTGGCACATCGAGTGCTCGGCCATGTCCAGCCGCTACCTCGGCAAGACGATTGACATCCACTGCGGCGGGCAGGACCTCACCTTCCCGCACCACGAAAACGAAATCGCCCAGTCGGAGGGTGCCAGCGGCCAGACGTTCGTCCGCTACTGGCTGCACAACGGGTATATCAACGTGGACAACAGGAAGATGTCCAAGTCCCTCGGCAACTTCTTCACCGTCCGCGACGCCGCGGCGGCGTACGGGTACGAGAACATCCGCATGTTCATGCTCATGAGCCACTACAGAAGCCCGCTCAACTACTCCGGCGAGGCGCTCACGCACGCGAAAAACGCCCTCGAACGGCTCAAGCAGGCGCGCAAAAACCTCCTGTTCGTCAAGGAAAACGGGCGGGAAGGGGAGATCGACGAAGCCGGCCTTGACAAAAAGCTCGAAGTCTACCGCAGCCGGTATATCGAAGCGATGGACGACGACTTCAACACGGCCGACGCCATTTCCGTCATCTTCGAGCTGGTGCGCGAGGCCAACACCCTCGTCTCCTCCGGCACGATGGCGCGCCGCGAGGCGGAAAGGTATTTAAGCCTCTTCGACGAGCTCACGGGTGTTCTGGGGCTTCTCTATGCCGAAAAAGACGCGGACACGGAGCTTGCCGAGGAAGTGGAGGCGCTTATCGCGGCGCGGCAGGCGGCCCGCAAGGCGAAAAACTGGGCGGAGGCCGACCGCATCCGCGACAAGCTCAAGGAAATGGGCATCATTCTGGAGGATACGCCGCAGGGCGTCCGCTGGAGAAGGGCGTAAAGGCATCATTCGCAAAAGGAGGTGGCGGGATGAAACTCATGGTGCTTGACGGCAACAGCATCGTCAACCGCGCGTTTTACGGCATCCGCATGCTCACCACCCGGGACGGCACGCCGACGAACGCCGTCTATGGGTTTTTAAACATCCTTCTCAAGCTCGTCGGCGAGGAGGAGCCGGACGCGCTGTGCGTCGCGTTTGACCTCAAGGCGCCCACGTTCCGCCACGAACAGTTTGAAGGGTACAAGGCCCACCGCACCGGCATGCCGGACGAACTGGCCGCGCAGATACCTATATTAAAGGAAGTGCTGGACGCGATGCGCATCCCCCGCTACGAGTGCGAGGGGTGGGAGGCCGACGACCTCATCGGCACGATTGCCGAATCGTGCGCGCGCGAGGGCTGGGAGTGCGTCGTCGTCACCGGCGACAGGGACAGCCTCCAGCTGATTTCAGATACGACGCGCGTTTTGTACGTCAAAACGCGCATGGGCAAGACGGAGACGGTCAGCTACACTGCGGGCGCTTTTATGGCGGAGTACGGCTTTGCGCCGAAGGGCATGGTGGACCTCAAGGCCCTCATGGGGGACGCCTCCGACAACATCCCCGGCGTTGCCGGCGTCGGCGAGAAGACGGCCATGGCGCTCATCCAGCGGTTCGGGTCGCTCAAGGCGCTCTATGAGAATATCGACAGCCCTGAGATAAAAGACAGCGTGCGCAATAAGCTCATCGCCGGGCGGGAGTCGGCGGAATTGTCGTACAAGCTCGCGCAGATTCAGTGCTGCGCCCCCATCGCGTTTAAGCCCGGCGACGCGCTCCGTCAGCCTTATGACGAAGGGCGGCTCTTCGAGCTGTTCCAAAAGCTTGAGTTTGCGCGCCTGATTGAGCGGCTCGGGCTCAAAGCGCCGGAGACAGTTCGGCAGACCGCGCCGGAAAAGCCCGAAATGCACGCCGTCTGCCGCGTTTGCGATGAGGAGACGGCGCAAAGGATGCTGAAAGAGGCGCAGGACGCGCAAATCGCCGCCGTCTCGCGGGATATGGGGCTTGACATGCTTGCCGTCTACCCGGGCGGGGAGACGGTGTATATTCTGTCCCGCGCGGACACGCCGGCTTACGACGCGCTGCTTGGCGCGGTGTTTGGCGAGGGCGTGCCAAAGGCGGGGCACGATATCAAGGATACGCAGCGCCTGCTCTTAGAGCGCGGCATCGTGTCCTCAGGCTGGCGGTTTGACACGGCGATCGCCGCGTACCTGCTTTCCCCGACGGACAGCGGCTACGCGCTCGACAAGCTCGACGACCGGTACGGCACCGGAAGGCTGCGTCAGGGCGGGGAAGAAGGCGGGCAGATCGCCCTTTTCGGCGACGAGGCGGAAGGGCGCCTTGCCGCCGAAGCGGAGGCAATATGGGACTTAACAAATCGGCTTGGGCCCGCACTCGACGAGGCGGGCATGCGCCGGTTGCTTGAGGAAATTGAAATCCCGCTTTGCGCCGTCCTCGCGGAGATGGAGCACGTCGGCTTCCTCGTGGACAGGCAGGCCCTCGAGGAGTTCGGCGCGATGCTCTCGGAGAAAATCGCGGCGCTTGAGCGGGAGATTTACGCGCTTGCGGGCGAGGAGTTTAACTTAAACTCCCCGAAGCAGCTCGGCACCGTGCTGTTTGAAAACCTCCTCCTCCCCGCGCCGAAGAAGACGAAGACGGGCTACTCCACAAACGCCGCGGTGCTCGAGGCCCTGAAGGGCAAACACCCCATCGTTGAACGCATCCTCAACTACAGGGAGCTGACGAAACTCAAATCCACATACGCTGACGGGCTCGTCAAAGTCATCGGCGCGGACGGGCGGATTCGAACACGCTTTCAAATGACGGTCACGGCCACGGGACGCCTGTCCTCCACCGACCCGAACCTGCAGAACATCCCCGTGCGTCGGGAGCTGGGCAGCGCGCTTCGGGAGATGTTCGTGGCGCAGGATGGGTGGGTGCTCATCGACGCCGACTACTCCCAGATTGAGCTGCGGCTGCTCGCCCATATCGCCGACGACGAGAACATGCGGCAGGCCTTCCTGCGCGGGGAGGATATCCACGCCGTCACCGCCTCGCAGGTGTTCGGCGTGCCGCTTGAGGAGGTCACGCCCCTCATGCGCTCCCGCGCGAAGGCGGTCAATTTCGGCATCGTCTACGGCATCTCGCCGTTTTCGCTCAGCCACGATATCGGCGTGTCCGTCGCGGAAGCGAAGGCGTATATGGACAGTTACTTTAAAAAGTACAGCGGCGTGCACGCGTACATGAAGGAAATCGTCCAGAAGGCGCGGCGCGACGGGTACGTCGTCACGCTCTTCGGCCGGCGCAGGCCGCTTCCGGAGCTGAAATCGACAAACAACAGCGTCCGCTCTTTCGGGGAGCGGGCGGCGCTCAACACCCCCATTCAGGGCACCGCCGCCGATATTATCAAAATCGCGATGGTGCGCGTCTTCCGCCGCCTGAAGGCGGAAGGCTGCGCCGCGCGGCTGATATTGCAGGTGCACGACGAGCTTATCGTGGAAGCGCCGGAGAGCGAGGCCGGGGCGGTCAAAGCCCTCCTCGTGGAGGAGATGGAAAAGGCGGCGGACCTCACCGTGCCGCTTGTCGCCGAGGCGCACATCGGAAAGACGTGGGCGGCGGCAAAATGATTGAGATTGTCCCTGTTAAACCTGAAGACATCGCGGCAGTTTTGGAGATGGAGCGGTTAATCTTCTCGCCGCCGTATTCGCAGACCGTGCTGGAACAAGAGCTTACGGCTCCGTGCGCCGTCTTCCTCGCGGCAAAGGAGGACGGGCGCCTTGTTGGCTATATCCTCCTGCGCGCCCTCGGCGACGAGGCGGAGCTGCACCGCATCGCCGTGCTGCCGGAGCGCCGCGGACGCGGCCTGGCGCGGCGGCTGCTTGAAGAGGGAGTCGGCGCGTGCGTCAAAAGCGGCGCCGAGACGGTCTGGCTTGAGGTGCGGGAGTCAAACGCCCCCGCCCGCGCCCTCTACGAGCGGTTTGGCTTTACGACAGAGGGCGTCCGGAAGAATTATTATGTAAACCCGCAGGAGGATGCGGTGATTATGGCCTACCGCGCGCCGCATCGAAAAGAGGAAACACCATGCTGATACTTGCCATTGAGACATCGTGCGACGAGACGGCCGTCGCCATAACGGAAGACGGGCGGCGCGTCCTGGCCGACGTCGTCCGCTCGCAGGCGGACATGCACGCGATTTACGGCGGCGTCGTGCCGGAGATCGCCTCGCGAAGCCACGTTGCCTGCATCGGGGCGCTGGCGGAGATGGCCGTGCGGAAAGCCGGCATATCGAAAAAGGATATCGACGCCGTCGCCGTCACGTACGCGCCGGGGCTGATCGGCGCGCTGCTCGTCGGCGTCAATTTTGCGAAGGGGCTCGCGCTCGCCCTCGGCGTGCCGCTGATCCCCGTGCACCACATCCGCGGGCACATCGCCGCCAATTACATCGCCTATCCGGAGCTTGAGCCGCCGTTTGTGGCGATGATCGTCTCCGGCGGCAACAGCCTCATCGCCGACGTGCGCACGTACACGGACATCCGCCTGATGGGCGCGACGCGGGACGACGCGGCCGGCGAGTGCTTCGACAAAGTCGCCCGCGTGCTGGGGCTGCCCTACCCGGGCGGCAAGCCACTCGACGACCTCGCGCAGGGCGGGGACGACGCGGCCTTTCCGCTCCCGCGGGCGAAAATCGAGGGGCACCCGTACGATATGTCCTTCTCGGGGCTGAAAACGGCCGTCGTCAACATCGTGCACAACGCCCGGCAGCGGGGCGAGGCGCTTGACCTGAAGTCCCTTGCCGCGTCCTTTGCCGCGGCGGTGAGCGACTCGCTCGTGCCCCGCGTCATCGCCGCCGCCGAAGAGCTGGGATACGATAAAATCGCCGTCGCCGGCGGCGTCGCGGCCAACTCCAGGATCCGACGTGACCTTGTGCGCGCGGCGCAGGAGGCCGGCAAGACGCTCTACCTGCCGCCCCTCTCCCTCTGCGGGGACAACGCCGCCATGATCGGCTGTCAGGCGTATTACGAATACCTCGCCGGCGCGCGCGCCGACATGACGCTCAACGCCCGTGCCACCCTCGATATCCACGAAAACGCGTGGCAGGCCGCTTTTTAAGGCGCAAAAAGGCCATAAAGCCGCGTCGGAACACGCGCCGCCGCGCGCCGCTTACTATGCGAAAAGCCTACGAAGCGGTCGGCGCCGCTAACGCGCGCTGAACGGGCGCAAAGATGCAAAAAAGCCAGCGGCATAAAAGCTGCATGCTTTAATGGTAAAAGCGGGCGGCGCACCCGCGCGCCGCTTTCCGCGCATGGAAGAGTGCAAAGACGCCTCTTTGCCGCAAAAGCACAAAAGCCGCCGGCATAAAGGCGCAAAGCGGGGCGGGCGGGCTTGTGAGCAGGCGCATATAGCGCCGCGTTAGGGCGCAAACGCGCGGCCGCCAGCCAGAGTCGAAACGAAGGCGCGGAAATGCGCCGCATACAAAAAGAAAAAACGGGCCGCAAGCGGTTTTCCCGCCTGCGGCCCGTCAGTTTTTTGCTTATCCGTTGTGCGCCGTCCGCTCACGGCAGTCTTGTTTTACCGTTTATCCGATGCGCGCCGTCCGCTTGCGGCCGAGGTACTCGATGAGGTCCGCGACGGCGCCGTTTTCGCAGGGGCCAAGAGTGATTTTCGCCGCCTTGCGCACGTCTTCCGGCGCCTCCGCCGGCACGGCGCTGACGGGGCAGCTCGCGAGCATTTCAAGGTCGTTGTAGTAGTCGCCGATGCAGGCGACGTTTTCTTTTTCAATGCCCAAAAGGTCGGCGAGGATGCCGATGGCAAGGCCCTTTGAGATCCCCTGCGGCAAAAGCTCGTAATAGACGGGGCTGGAGAAGACGCTCTCCCAACCGCCGTTTTCAAGCGAGTCCACGAAGGCGGCAAGCTCCAAGAGTCGCTCGTGGCTTGCGCTGAAGAGGACTTTGCTCGCCCCTTCGGGGTAGCGGTCCGGGCAGTTTTCAGGGGAAAAGCCCTGGCTTGCCGCGTGCTGCGCCGTGTAATCGTTTTTATTCGCGCAGTAGACGGCGCTGCCGGCGTAGATTTCAATGCCCACGTCGGGAAAATGCTCTTTGACGAGGTCGACGACCTCGCCGTAGGAGGCGGGCATGGGGCGGTGCCAGAGCATTTTGTCTTCCGCAAAATCGTAAATGCCGCCGCCGTTGCACACGATGCACGGCGCGTTGACGCCGGCTGCGCGCGCGTAGCGCGCCGTTCCCGCGACGGAGCGGCCCGTCGCGAAGGCAAAGAGGCCGCCGCGCGCCATGAAGTCCCGCGCGGCCGTGAGGTTGCGCTCGGGGATGTGGCCCTGTCCGGTAATAAAAGTTCCGTCGATATCGGAAATCAGCAGAAGGTTGCGGTAGGGTTGGGTCATAGCGTGGCTCCTTATGCGTCGCGCGCGGAAAATGGCGCGAGATTTAGCCTATTATACCATATACTTTCCCCGAGAGAAACCGCACAAAACGCATTTCATAAAAAGAATGAGGCGAAGCGGGCGGCGATGCGGTATAATGGGAATGTTAGGCGCGTTTTCCTGCATAATAACGGAGAGGGAAACGCGCAACACCACGAAAAAAGGAGCTATTGGCGGTGGAAAAAAGAATTCGGTTTGACAACGGGGAAATATACAGGACATGCGGCGCCCTGCTCGGCGCGCTTTTATATGCGCTGGGCATTAACCTCTTTATCGTCCCCATCGGTATCTACAGCAGCGGGCTCATGGGCGTCTGCCAGGTCATCCGCACGGTTTTGGTGGAGTATGTGGGCTTAAATCTCGGCGGCTTCGACTTTGCCGGCCTGATTTATTACATTATCAACGTCCCGCTCTTCTTCCTCGCGTGGAAGACGATGGGCCGGCTCTTCTTTTTCAAGACGATGCTCTGCATCGCGGCGATGACGCTCTTCCTCTCCCTCATCCCCATCCCGGCGGTGCCTTTCGTGGGAGGCGACAGGCTGACATCGTGCCTGATCGGCGGCATCGTCTCCGGCAGCGGCGTGGGCGTCACGCTCATGATGGGCGCGTCGACCGGCGGGGTGGACATCATCGGGCTCTACCTCATTAAAAAAAGCCGGGGCAGGGGCGTCGGGCGCGTGTCGCTGACCATCAACGCGGTCCTGTACGCGGTGTGCTTCCTGCTGTTTGACGCCGCGACGGCGCTTTACTCCATCATCGTTGCCGTCGTCGACTCCTTCACCATCGACAAAATCCACTCGCAGAACATCAACGTCGAGGTGAAAATCGTCTCGAAAAAGGACATGCGCCCCTTCGAGGAGGAGGTCATGCACGAGCTCGGGCGGGGGATTACGAAGTGGGCCTCCCGCGGGGCGTATACGAACCAGGAGCAGACGGTGCTCTACATCATCCTCTCCAAGTACGAGGTCCCGCAGCTGATGGCGATGGCGCAGCGGCACGACCCGCAGGCGTTTATCATCATAAGCGAAGACGTGCGCGTGGCGGGAAACTTCGATAAAAAGCTCTAGGCGCGGCGGCAACCGGCGCGCCCGTTTCGGCGTTTCTGTCTGAGGCGGAAGAAAGTGTCAAGAGCCGGTATAACAAAGCGTATAATCGTGAGGAATGAGAAAAACTAATCAAAAAGTGAGATATTTTGATGTAAAATTCGAGCCGCCTACTCAAAACTTCGACGAAAGCGCTGCGGACCAGTTTGGCACAATTCGACAAATACGGACACATTTCCGCGTATTTTGCGTTTACGTAATGCAACCTGTAAAGGGTTTTTACAGAGAGTTATTCACAATATCCACAGGTTTGTCCACAGGCGCGCGCCTGTGTTGATACACGGAAAATGTGGATAATTTCTAGTTATTTACAATTGGCGGAAGATATGTTTTGCACAGGCGCGCCCTCAGAAAAACGTTTACATAAAAATCAAATCCTTTTGGGCGCGAAAGTGAAGAAAGATGGGCGTTTCTGTCCGCCGGCGCGAATGGGCGACGTTTTGGCGCATACGGGCGGGAACACGTCGAAACCGCCATAAAGTGAGACAAATCGCCCCGGCGGCCGCCGGGGCGATGGTTTTTTGCCTGTCTCAAAGCCCCGCCGCAGCAAGGGATACGGCGGAATATTGGCCTGTGTATGGCGCTGTCGCATTTGTCAGCGCCGCGATAAACGCGGGTGAACGTCTAAGAGCAAACACGTGAAAACCCTCGAGTAGACACGGCAGGCAGAGCGGCCGCGTCCTGTAAAGCAGGGAAGCCGCCTTGGTTTACCGCGCTGAGTGCGGCAGGCAAAGCGGCCTGCGTTCTGCGAGCAGCAAAACCGCTTGACAGGTTTGCCGCGCTGAGCGCAGCGTTGAAGCGGTTTGCCTGTGGTTGATACGTCAGCGGCTTGCCGGATGACCCGTGCGGAAAGACAAATGCGCGGCTTTGAAGCGATGAGCTAAAGCGCGCTTTGGCGCGGCGGACGGCCCGCCGCACGTTAAGCGTCCAGACCCGCCTGCTTCAGGAGCTTTGAAAACGCCGAAGGGAGGGAGTGCTTTTCCCGGCGCGCGGCGGGGGACACCCACACGGCGCCGCCGTCGAGGGCGGGCGCGCCCGCATCGCAGGCGATGTGGTACCAGAGCATATCCCAGCGCACGTGCGAGAAGACGTGCGCGGCGCGGCCGCTTTGGATGAGCTTTTCCGGGCGCGCGCCAAGGCGCCCCGCGAAGGCTACGGCGTCCGCCCCATCGAGGTGCCCCGGCGCGTTTGGAAGCTCCCAGAGGCCGCCGAGCAGCCCCACGGGGGCGCGGCGGCGCATGGCGATCTCCTCCCCGCGCGTGAGGATGAGGACGGTAAGCGCCTCTACGCGCTTTTCTTTTGCCGCCCTGCGGGCGGGGAAGGCGTCCACTTTGCCCTCCGCGTGCGCGCGGCAGAGCATGGAGACAGGGCAGGCGCCGCATTGAGGGCTTGACGGGGTGCACACGAGGGCGCCGAGCTCCATGAGGCTTTGCGTAAAGTCGCCGCACGCGCCCTTTGGATAGAGGGCGGAGATCTGCCCTGCAAGGCGCTTTTTATCGGCGGCGGTCGGGTAGTCTTGCGCCATAAGGCGCGAGAAGACGCGCAGGACGTTCCCGTCCACGGCGGCGCGGGGCGCGTCAAAGCAGATGGAGGCGATGGCGCCCGCGGTGTAGTCGCCGACGCCGGGCAGCGCGCGGATGTCCTCGTACGCGGAGGGGAAATTGCCGCCGTGCTTTTCCATGATGACCTTTGCCGCGCGCAGCATATTCCTTGCGCGCGTGTAATAGCCGAGCCCTTCCCAGAGCTTGAGCACGTCGCTCTCCTCCGCCGCGGCGAGAGCCTCCACGGTGGGGAAAGCCTTCAGAAAGCGCGCGTAGTAATCGCGTACCACGTCCACCGTCGTCTGCTGCAGCATAATCTCCGAGACCCAGACGCGGTAAGGGTCGCAGCTCAGCCGCCACGGGAGGTCGCGGGCGTTTTCCGCGTACCAGCTGAGAAGGCGCGGCACAAGCTCGCGGGAGAGGGGGTCGGGCAGTACGCTATCCTGCCTTGGCGCGGGGTTAGGTGGCATGAACGTCTCCTTTTTTCGCTTGAATGTTCAGACAAAAAATTGCTTGCTGCACGATGATAGATGAAGGGCGGCGCGAGAGCGCGCCGCCCGGTTTTTTATTTTGAAAGCTCCTTCAGCGCGTCGATGATCACGTCTCCGATGACGGCGGCGTCTTCCGTTGAGAAGGCGTCCGGCACGTTGTCGGAGAAGAGAATCTGACTGTTCGGGGGGAACTCGTCGTCCCCCGCCCAGAGCGCGACGCGCACGCGTATATCCGGGAGAAACGGCAGGTCGGCCGACGCGTCCCCCTTCGGGCCCGGCACGCCGCCGAGACGGGCGGCGGCGCGCGCAAAGGCGTCCAGGCGCGAGCCGAAGCCGTAGGCAAGGCGCTTGATGCACCGGCCTTCAAAGTTTTTGTCGTACACGGCGCCCCACGGCATCTCACGGTAGGCGATAAACCGGCCCGTGGGCTCCGTCATCCGCCCCTCGAGGAGGAAACGGATGATGAGAATCTGCACCTCGCCCGTATAAAGGCTCTTCGGGCAGCTGTCGGGGTGGGCGGGCGAGACCTTGTACTCCGGCCACGAGACTTTCAGCGGGTGACTGAGGAGCGTGAGGGTAAAGGCCCCTTCGCCCCCCTCGTCAAACGGCACGCGGCAGCGCCCGGCAGCCTCGTGGGGATCCAGCGCCCTGTACCGCTCCTTATACAGCGCGAGCGGGTGCTCGAGCTGCTGGTTCGGATTTCTCTTGCTATTATCCATCGGCATCACGCTGCCTTAAAAACGATGGGAACAGGGAGGTGTCCGTGTGGGGCAGGAAGCAGGCGGCGACGAACGCGTCCATGTAGCCGGGCTGCGTGCTCAGCTCCAGATACGTCGTGCTCCGGGCCACTTCATGGAGTTTGCGCGCGGCGTCGGCGGACGTGAGCATGGCAAACGCCCCCGCGAGAGAAGAGTTACCTATGTAACGGTACTTCTCAAGCGGGATGTCCGGGAGCATGCCGATATAGACGGCGTTTTTGATGTTGATGCCGCTGCCGATGCCGCCGGCGACGGAGATGTGCTGCACGTCGTCCGGCGCAAAGCCGAGGGACTCTAAAAGTGTCATCGTCGCGGAGAAGATGGCGGCCTTCGCGCGGATGAAGTTGTCGATGTCGATTTCGTTGATGGCGACAAGCCTTCCCGTGGCCGACTCGTCGGGGAAGGCGATCACGTAGCTGCCCATGCCGACGTCGTCCCACTGGACGCGGCGGCCCTCCCGCACGAACTTGCCCTTGCCGTTGATGATGCCGGCGCGGAACAGCTCGGCGACGATGTCGATCAGCCCCGAGCCGCACAGGCCGATGGGCCTGCCGCCGCCGATGACGGAGAGCGCCGGCTCCATCGTCTCAGGGTCAATCGTGACGGCGTCGATAGCGCCGGCCGTCGCGCGCATGCCGCAGCTGATGTCGCCCCCCTCGAAGGCGGGGCCGGCGGAGCAGGCGCAGGCCATGAGGAAATCGGCGTTGCCCAGGACGATTTCGCCGTTTGTGCCGAGGTCGATGAGCATGGACAGCTCCGGCGTGTTCCAGATCATGCTCGAGAGCGTGCCCGCGGTGATGTCGCCGCCGACGTAGCTGCCGATATTGGGCGCGACAAGGAGCTTCGCGCCGGGGGCGAGGGAAAGGCCCATGTCCGCCGTGTCAAGCGGCTCGAGCTCGAAGAAGGCGGGGATATACGGCTCCGTGCGCAGGTAGTTGGCGCTCACGCCGAGGAGCAGGTGGTTCATCGTGGTGTTCGACGCCACCGCAAGGCCGTAGATGCTGCGTTTGGAGACGCCGGCGTCTTCGCAGAGCGTGTCGATAAGGGGGATGAGCGTCTCCTCGATGATGGCGGAGCGGAGCTTGTCCACGCCGCCGGGCTTTTGCTGCTCGATGATGCGGTTGATCACGTCCGCGCCGAAGCGGATCTGGCCGTTGCCCGTGCTGCCCTTAGACAGCAGCGCGCCCGTCTCGAGATTGACAAGGACGGCGGAGACCGTCGTCGTGCCGATATCGACGGCAAGGCCGCAGACAGCCTGCACGCTGCCCTCCGGGAAGACGTCGAGCACTTCGGGGGCCTCGCCGCGGTCAAGCACGACGCATTTGACCGCAAAGCCGCCCTCGCGCATCACGTCCGGGAGCTTCACGAGGACGTGAAACGGGACGGCGACGCGCTCGGCGCCAAGAGAGGCCGCGAGCGCGCGGGAAAAGCGCTCGTTGTCCGGCATCGTGTCGTCCAGCGTGGGCTCGGTCAGAGTGAGCGAGACCGTCCGGATAAAGCCCGTGCGGGACAGCCCCGCCTCGTCAAGGCTTTTCTGGAGCTGCTCGAAGACGCGCAGCTCCTCGGGCGAGGACAAATCGGCCGTTTTCAGGCGGCTTTTGTACGCCGCGGCGATGTCGGGAACGAGGACGCACACGTCGCTTTCCACCGTGGAGGCGCAGGCGAGGCGCCAGCCGTGGTCGTACTGTTCCTGCGTGATGTGGCGCGTTTTTTCACTTTTGAGCATTCCGGAGACGAGCCGAACCTGGCATTTGCCGCACGAGCCGTTTCCGGAACACGGCGCGTCAATGGCGACGTTTGCTTTTCTTGCGACTTCAAGGAGGTTTTCGCCGGGGACGGCGAAGATGGAAACATCTCCGCCGTCCTCGAACTGGAATAAGACTCTTGCCATACGTTACATGATCGGCGGCAGTGATAGCGCCGGGTGCCCCTTTTCCTGTAAGAATTGTAAGACGGCGTCCGGTTCAACGGCGATGGTCTCGTCGCAGATCATGTCGGTGAAGTTGTCGATTCCGTACAGTTCCTTTGCCGTTTTGTTCAGACGCTCAGCGACGTCGTCCTTCAGCTCTTTCGGCATCCAGACGATGCGTTGTACGCCGCCCTCCGCGGCGATGAATTTCTTCGATGCGATAAAGTGGCGGCCGTGGCCCATGAAGCCCGGCGTCTGCACGCCGCCGCCCGTCATGGAGGCCAGCTCGCCGAAGGTCATGCCCGTCGGCGTCAGGCCCGCGTATTCGCGGTTGACGACGATGACGCCGCCGGCTTCCGGCATGATGCCGCATATACACTCGAAGCAGCCGCAGCTTGTCATCGGGTCTTCGAGGATGGAGTAGAGAGTGACTTTTTCAAGCGCGCCGTGCGTGACTTCCTTGACGACGCGGTTGACCTCCTCGTACGCGCCGGTGCGCGCGTCGATCAGGCCCTTCTTCTCAATCGGCTGGCACGGGCCGGCCGGCGTGAGCTCCTTCGTGGCCTTCGCGTCCAGCCACGAGACGGCGCCGCACAATCCGAGGCGCTCGGGCGTCACCACGCAGGCGTGGGACGGCGCGAAGGACTGGCACAGCGTGCAGGTGTAGAAGGTGTCGACGCTCTCGTCTGTCAGGGACGCGAGGCGGTCGTCGCGGGCTGTGTAGCGCGGCATGGCCTCTTCCCTGAGGATGCGCTCGACTTCCGCCTTGTCGGTGATGAGCGTGACCTGGCACTTGTCGACGACGGAGCTAAACTCGTCCATGACCTCAAAGTAGATGACTTCCGCGAGGTCCTTCAGGCGCAGGCCCTTTTCGTACGCCTCCTTGCTGATGCGCACGCGGATGAGGTTGCGCTGGCCGGTGTGCATGACGCCTTCGATATAGTTAAACCAGTGGTGAATCTTGCGCTCGATGACCGGCTCGAAGTCCACCTGCATTTTCTTGCCCGCCACTTCCACGTAGGTGGCCAGCGGCAGCTCGACGGGCGGCTCGCCGTCGATATCCGGGCCGATGACGGTGAGCTTCTTGTCCTCGATCTCGTCAAGGTCCCGCATGACGACAAGCTCGCAGGTGGGGTTCGCGCCGGAGTAGAACTCGGCGTGCATATCCTTCTTGCGGATGATTTCGCCCTCGTACGCCGAGGAGAAGCCCATGCAGATGTCGATTTTCTTGGCCTTGACCTTGATGTTGCGCAGCTCGAGGGATTTTGCCACAGTGTCGACGTGGTTTGTCACCGACACGAGCGCGCCGGGGACCTGGAGGTCGCCGAGGTCGATGTCCACGATGACGGGGAAGCCCAGCGCGATGGCGCCGGCGCCCGCGGAGACGACGACTTCGTTAAGCGGCCCGAAGGTGTTGACAAACGCGGGGACGCGCTCTTTCGTGTATTTGAGCAGCGCCGCAAGGTCGCCGGGCGGGATGGCGCCGAAGATGAGCGCGGCGCGGATGGCGACTGTGACGACGTGGATGACGGCCGTCACATCGTGCCCCAGAGGGATGACGCGGAAGTCAAGGCCCATCTTCACGCCGGCCGCGGCGGCCTGGTCGATGACGTCGCCCACGAGGAAGGTGAGAAGGCCGCGCGTCTGGTATTCCTTCACGACCATGGCAAGCTGCGAGTCCTCGTTTGCCTTGCCGATGACGACGGCCACGCCCGGGATGTCGCCCGTGACGAGGGGGACGCCGAGTGAGCGGATGACGGGGTCCGGCACGAAGCCGATGCCCGCCTCGTTCTCATACGGCTTGGCGCCGCCGACGTATTTGAGGCCCTCGAGGATCTCGGCGCCGACGGCCGTGGCAAGGCCGGCGTTGAGGGCTTCGCCGAGGTCGTCCTTATTTGATATGAGGCTTTTGAGAACGCCGACGCAGGCGGGAAGGTCCCCGAGCTTTGTGACTTTCACGCCCGTTGCGGCGTAAATCGTGGGGAAGAAGTACGCGGTGTCGGGGAAAGCGACGGGGCAATCGGCGCCGTATTGGGCGATGGCGTCGTTTACGGCTTTTTCGGCCAGACCGGCTACGGCGTTTGACCCAGCGTAAATAAGGTCGGTTAATGCGCTCATTGTTTTGTGCACCTCCAAAATTTAAGCTGCTTACCAAAGCGCTTTTTTCGTTTGCGGGGTCAGAGGTCTATTTTTGCGAGGGTCTCGCGAAGCGCCTGACGAACGGGATTGTCCTTCGGGACGGTGGAGCTTGGGCGGCCCTCGGCGTCGTACCGGTAGATGGCCTCGTCGTTCGGGAGCACGCCCAGAAGGTCAAGGCCCTGCTTTTTAATCTCTTCCATTACGCCTTCGTCGAGCTTTCCGCCCGGCGCGCGGTTGACGATGAGCTTCATCATTTTCGGGTTCATGTTCTGCTCGCGCACCATCTCGGCGGCGCGGCCGGCGGCCTGAACCCCGCGGCGCGACGCGTCGCTCACGAGCAGGAGAATGTCGACGTGCGGCAGGATGCCGCGGCTGATGTGCTCAAGGCCCGCCTCGTTGTCGACGACGAGGTAGCGGTAGCCGCTCTGGTACTTGTCAATCTGCGCCTTGAGCACGCCGTTGATGTAGCAGTAGCATCCGGGGCCCTGCGTGCGCCCCATGACGAGCAGGTCGAAATCGTCCCCTTCAATGAGGGCGTCCCCGAACATAAACTCGGTGTACTCCTGCTTCGTCATGTTGGGGGGCAGCTCGTCGGCGATGCTGTCCTGGAACTTGAGCTTTTCACGGATATCGCCGAGCGTCATCTCCACCTCGACGCCGAGCACTTCGTTGAGGTTGGAGTTGGGGTCGGCGTCCACGGCGAGGATGGGGCCCTTGCCCGACTCGGCAAGGTGCTGGATGATCAGGCCGCAGATTGTTGTTTTGCCGGTGCCGCCTTTTCCGGCGACGGCGATAACGGTAGGCTTCATATCTTACCCCCTGATTTACTTTGTTTCGATGATGATTTTGCCGCCAACAAGGTCGGCCGACAGGATGCGGCCTTTGATGCGCGTCTTGTTTTCGAGCAGGTCGGTGAAGACGAGGTCGTCGCCGTCAAAATCGATGCGCTGGATGTTTGTCAAAAGGACTTTGTTTTCCTTATCCGCGTTGTCGTAAACCTTTGAAAGGCACATGGATACCCCTCCTTTTCGCGGAAACGCCCCGGCAAGCGCTGATTACGAAAGGATGTCGAGGAGCGCGGCGAGCCGGGCGTCGACCTTTTTCAGCTCCGCGATGCACGCGCGGATTTCGTCCGCCTCGGCTGTTTTGGAGAGATGGTCGAGGCTGTGGGCAAGGCTCTCCAGCTCCTCCTCGTGGTGCGCGTTGTGCTGGAGCGTGTACTGCAGGAATTTCGCGACTTCCGTAACGCTTTTCAAAAGCGTGTCGTGGTCATGGTCGTGGGGATGGTGGTGGTCGTGATCGTGATGCGTGTGGTGCGGCATGAGCTTAACCCCTCCGTATTCGGTAGACCGCCTCCCGAAGGGCATTTTGGCGCTTTTCGGAAGACAATCCGCGTTATGCTTTTCGGCAACACCATTATACCATTATTCTCACAAAGCAAAAGGAAAATGTATACGATTGTTTTGGCATAATTCACTTTTTTCTTTTAAATTTGTATAATAACGCCCTTTTTCACCGGAGAACTTGACGGATCAGTCCCTTCAATTATACTAAGAGGGATGGGCCAGAGCAAGAAAGGGGAGCGATAGCATGCGGTACGAAGTCATACGGGAGATTTTCAACAAGTGCAGCGGCAACCAGATGCGGGACGTGTTTTTCGAGGAAATCGAAACGGACGACCCGGCCCGGTACGTCGCCGAGAGGTTCGCAAAGTACAACATCACGGAAGAGACGGCGGAGGGGGCGGATGAGCGCGTCTTTCTCATCGAGCTGGAAGGACTTTTGCAGAAAATGACGTTTACAAAGGCGTAAAGACGCGCGCCGCTTTACCGCGGCGGAGGCGGAAAAGATTGTGACTTGATTTAGCCCATAAACCGCGTTACGCTTGTCCTCCGGGGCGGAAAATCCGGCCCGGGGCCCTGGTTTACATACCCTGCCGCGTGAGTTTTTCGCGGGGAGAGCCTGCCTTTAAGTTGTATGGAATGTTTGGTTTGGTATAATCATTAGAGATTTTTAAACGAATCAACTATTCTTTTGCAAAGGCTCGTTAAATATTTGACAAAGAGGGTATGGACTGCTACAATGCAGTGTGGGCAAAAGGTATACACTTTATTTAAAAGTATAAGCATAGAAGCCACAGCAAAGGAGAACTGCAGGAACATGGATGTGAGAAATTTCACTTCAGTTGAACAGATGGAAGAAGAAGCGAAAAACCTGAAAGAGCGGGCCGCCGCGGCCGGCGCGGAGACCTGGGAGGACAGAAAGAAGGCGCAGACGCCGCAGTGCAAATTCGGCGAAGACGGTATCTGCTGCCGTATCTGCTCCATGGGCCCCTGCCGCATTACGCCCAAGGCGCCCCGCGGCATCTGCGGTGCCGACGCCCACGCCATCGCGGGCCGCAACTACCTGCGTATGGTCGCCGCCGGAACGGCTGCCCACTCCGATCACGGCCGCGAAATCTGCCATACGCTCCACGCAACACGCCCCGACGGGCACTATCAGATTAAGGACCCCGCGAAGCTCTTGCGCCTTGCCAATGAGTGGGGCGTCAAGACGGAAGGCCGCGACATCTACGATATCGCCCACGAAGTGGCCGAAATCGGCCTGATGGAATACGGCAAGCCGTTCGGGACGCAGAGGTTCCTTACGCGCGCCACGGAAGAGCGCCAGAAGCTCTGGCACGAGCTGGGCATCGCCCCGCGCGCCATTGACCGCGAAATCGCCACGGCGATGCACATGACCCACATGGGCAACACCGCCGACGCCGAAGCGCTCGTGCGGCAGGCCCTGCGCACCGGCATGGCCGACGGCTGGGGCGGCTCCATGATGGGCACGGAGATGACCGACATCCTCTTCGGCACCCCGCAGCCCAGGGAGACGGAAGGCGACCTCGGCGTCCTTGACAAGGACATGGTCAACATCATCGTCCACGGCCACGACCCGGCGATGTCCGAGATGATTGTGCTCGCCTCGGAGGATAAGGACCTCATCGAGTACGCGCGCAGCAAGGGCGCCAAGGGCATCAACGTGTGCGGCCTGTGCTGCACCGCCAACGAAGTCACCATGCGCCACGGCGTGAAGATGGCCGGCAACTTCCTCCAGCAGGAAAACGCGATCCTCACCGGCATGGTCGAGATGATCGCCGTCGACGTGCAGTGCATCTTCCCGTCCATCGGGCCGCTGTCCGAGTGCTTCCACACGAAGTTCATCACGACGTCGCCCATCGCCCGCATCCCGAATTCGGAGTACGTCGAGTTCCATCCGGAAACGGCGCGCGAAAAGGGCCGCGAGCTCGTCAGAGCGGCCATCGACAACTTTGAAAGACGCGACCCCGCGAAGATTTACGAGCCCAAGAAAAAGCAGGGCGCGCGCGTCGGCTACTCCTGCGAGGCGATCATCAAGGAGCTTGACGGCGTGACGAACAGCTACGTCGACGTGAGAGGTACATACAAGCCTCTGATCGACTGCATCAAGGCCGGCGTTCTCCGCGGCGCCGTCGCCATCGTCGGCTGCAACAACCCGAAAGTCCGCCCGGACTACTCGCACATTGAGATCATGAAGGAGCTCATCAAGAACGACATCATCGTCGTCACGACGGGCTGCTCGGCGCAGGCCGCCGCGAAGGCCGGCCTCATGAAGCCGGAGGCGAAGGAACTGTGCGGCGCCGGACTCAAGCGCGTGTGCGAGCTCGTCGGCATCCCGCCGGTCCTCCACATGGGTTCCTGCGTCGACATCAGCCGCATCATGCTGCTCGTCAACGACGTGTGCAAGCAGTGGGGCATCCGCTGCGACCAGCTCCCCGCCGTCGGCTGCGCGCCGGAGTGGATGAGCGAGAAGGCCGTCGCCATCGCCAACTACGTCGTCTCCACGGGCATTGACGTGTACCTCGGCATCGAGCCGCAGGTGAAGGGCTCCGCGCAGATGATGGAGCTCATCACGGAGGGCACGAGAAAGCTCACGGGCGGCGGATTCATCATCAACACGGACCCGCACGTGCTCGTCCAGAAGATGATCGACGGCATCGAAAAGAAGCGCGCCGCGCTCGGTATCTAACAAAGAGATGCGATAAGCGGAATAAAACGGCGGCGCGCCCCGAATATTAGGGGTGAAAGACAAAAACGCGGCCGCCGCGATGGGGGAGAGGAGAAGGGAGTCTATGAAAATTGCAATAACCGGAAAAGGCGGCGTCGGGAAGACGACGGTCGCCGCCATCCTGGCAAGGCTCTACGCCGACGAAGGCCGCAGGGTTTTAGCCGCCGACGTCGACCCGGACGCAAACCTCGGCATGGCCCTCGGGTTTACGGCCGAGGAGATGGCCGACATCATCCCCATCTCCAAGATGCGCGAGCTCATCGCCGAGCGCACCGGCGCCAGCAACGAGACGTACGGGAAGTTCTTCCGCATCAACCCGAAGGTGGACGATCTCCCCGACAAGCTCGCCAAGGAGAAAAACGGCGTAAAGCTTCTGCTTTTAGGCACGGTTGAGACGGGAGGCTCCGGATGCGTCTGCCCCGAACACGCCCTGCTCAGGCAGCTCATCTCGCACCTCATCATCCGCCGCGACGACGTCGTCATCATGGATATGGAGGCGGGGCTTGAGCACCTCGGCCGCGGGACGGCCGGCGAGATGGACCAGTTCATCGTCGTCATCGAGCCGGGAGAGCGCAGCGTGCAGACGTACCATCAGGTCGTCAGGCTCGCGAAAGACCTCGGCGTGAAGAAAGTCCGCGTCGTGGCCAACAAGGTGCGCAACGCCGAAGACGAGGCCTTCGTCCGGTCGCGCATTCCGGAAGACGCCCTGCTCGGCGTCGTCCACTACGAAGGCGACGTCCAGGAGGCCGACCGGGCCGGCAAGTCGCCGTACGATACCAGCAAGCGGACCGTTGAGGAAATCCGCGCCATCAAGGCCCGCATAGACAGCGAATAGAGAGAAAAGCGGAAGACTCAATAAAATCGCACGAGATACGTTTTTGGGAGGAAACATAAGTGGGACTATTCAATAGGGTGTTCAGAGGCTCGGACGAGATGTTCGTTCGGGCTGAAGCCGCTGTGAACACGGCACTGGAGAAACTTGGCGCCGACGCGCCCATCACCTTTGGCAACACGGCCTACTTCCTGCCGTGCATCTACGCTTACCTTGGCAAGAAAATCACCAACCTCGGCGAGCTCAAAGCCGTTCTCGAGCCGATTAAGGCCGAGATGACCCACGAGCAGCGCACAAACGACGTCTTCAAGTCCGGCATCGCCACGGTGCTGGCCGCCGAAGTCATCGAGGCGTGCAAGTACGCCCTGGAGCCGCAGACGTACGGCGGGCGGTACCACGGCCATCCGACCGACGCCGAAGTGCGCGAGCTCGGCGTTCCGCTCGTCACGCGCGACATCCCCGGATTCGTCGTCCTCATCGACCCGGCGCCGACAGACGAGCAGGCCGTCGCCCTCATCAAGGGCTATCAGGCCAGAGGCATCTTCGTGTTCCTGCTCAAAGGCATCATCGAGCAGGCCGAGCGCGCCGGCCTTAAGATGGGCTTCCCGCTCCGCGTCGTGCCCATCAGCGACGATATCGCCGGCGTGGCGCACATCATCTCCGTCGTTGTGCGCGCGGCCATGATTTTCGGCAACATCCAGCCGGGCGATTACGCCGGCATGAACAAGTACGCCTTCGAGCGCATCTTCGCGTTTGTCAACGCTTTCGGCCCGCTCGAGGACATCACCGTCGCCTGCGGCGGCGGCGCCATCGCCATGGGCTTCCCCGTCATCACGGACGACTCCGACGACGTGTGGCCCATTCCGAAAAGCCTCATCATCCAGAAGAACATCGACGACCTCATCGAGACGTCTCTTGAAGCGAGAGACATCAAGATTAAGATAACGCAGATCGACCTCCCCGTCGCCGTCTCGACGGCGTTTGAAGGCGAAATCATCCGCAAGAACGACATGCAGATCGAAGTCGACGGCTCCCGCAAGGACTGCTTCGAGCTTGTCCGCACGAGGGACCTTACGGAAGTCGAAGACCACAAGATCGAGCTTGTCGGCAAGGACATCGACGAGTTCGAGTGCGGCAGCAAGATTTCGATGGCCATTATCGTCGACGTCGCCGGCAAGGCGATGCAGTCCGACTTCGAGCCGGTTATCGAGCGTAGGATACATAACTACGTCAACCAGCTCGAGGGCGTCATGCACACCGGCCAGCGCGACCTCATCCGCATCCGCGTGAGCAAAGAGGCCTTCGCGCAGGGCTTCCGCTTTAAGCACTTCGGCGAGCTGCTCTACGCCAAGATGAAGAACGACTACGACACGGTTATTGATAAATGCCAGGTCACGATTATCACCGAGCCGGAGCAGGTCAAGGAGCTACGCGCGATGGCCAACGAAATCTACGACGCGCGCGACGCCCGCCTGCGCTCCCTCACGGACGAGAACGTCGACTGCTTCTACACCTGCATCCTCTGCCAGTCGTTCTCCCCGTCCCACGTGTGCATCGTCACGCCGGAGCGCCTCGGCCTGTGCGGCGCCGTCTCGTGGCTTGACGCGAAGGCGACGAACGAGCTCCAGCCGAACGGCCCGTGCCAGGTCGTGACGAAAAACCGCGTCATCGACGAAAACAAAGGCGCTTACGAAGACGTCAACGAAGCCGTCTTCAAGTACTCGCACGGCGCTCTCGAGCGCGTGACGCTCTACTCCATCATGGAAGACCCGATGACAAGCTGCGGCTGCTTCGAGTGTATCTGCGGCGTCGAGCCGATGTCCAACGGCGTCATCATCGTCAACCGCGAATACGCCGGCATGACCCCGCTGGGCATGACCTTCGCGGAGCTCGCGTCCATGACGGGCGGCGGCGTGCAGACGCCGGGCTTCATGGGCCACGGCCGCCACTTCATCGGCTCGAAGAAGTTCATGAAGGCCGAAGGCGGCATCGCCCGCATCGTGTGGATGCCGAAGGCGCTGAAAGACGCCGTCGCCGAGCGCGTCAACGCCACGGCGAAGGAGCTGTACGGCATCGACAACTTCATCGACATGATCGCCGACGAAACCGTCGCCGAAGATCCCGAGGCGCTGATGGCTTTCCTGGCAGAAAAAGGCCATCCCGTTCTTGAGCTTGAGCCGATAATGTAATATGATAGTACCGTCAGCGGGCGTGTCCACCGGGCACGCCCGCGCGCGGGACATCTTTTGTAGCATCGCGTTTTCTCTTCCCGCCCGCGCCGCGCGCGGGCGGAATAGAGACAGTAATTGGAGAGAAAACTGTGTTTGTTTGGTAGGGAGAGTAATGCCCGAGCGCCGCGGAAAGCGCCCGGGCGGAGGCGCGCCGGTTAATCGAAGCGCGGCGCGGCCGCTTTGGAGAAAAAAGCGGCTGCTTAAAACGCGCGATTGGCCCGCGCGGCTCGAAATGATAGTTTTTTGAGGAGGCAGTGAGACATGCCATTTGTTAGCAAGCCGCGCAAATTCAACGCATCGATCAATGAAACCGTCCTGGGCGTCGGCGACAAGGCCGTCACCCTCGGCGGACTGAACACCCTTCCGCTCCATTTCTTTGACGCGCCCGCGAAGAACCCGCCCGCCGTCGGCATCGAGATCACCGACGTCGACGCCGATCTGTCCGCGTTCCCGGAGCTGGCCGCCTTTTACGAGGGCGCCAAGACGCCGGCCGAGCGCGCGAAGAAAGCGGCGGCCGCCGAGGGCGCGCAGTTTGTCTGCCTGCGCTTTGAGGGCGCGGATCCGGGAGGCCTGAATCGCAGCGCCGCCGAGTGCGCCGCCATCGCCAAGGAAGTGGCCGAAGCCATCGACCTCCCGCTCGTTATCAGCGGCTGCAAGAACGTGGAAAAGGACGCCGAAATCTTCGCCGCCTGCGCCGAAGCCACAAGCGGCAAGAACGTCCTGTTCCTCTCCGCCCGCGAAGAGAACTACAAGACCGTCGGCGCGTCGACGGCTCTGGCCTACGGCCAGAAGGTCGGCGCGGAAAGCGCCGTTGACATCAACCTCGCCAAGCAGCTCAACGTCGTGATGACGCAGCTGGGCATCGCCCCCGGCAGCATCGTGATGAACGTGGGCTCCGCCGCGGCCGGCTACGGCTTTGAGTACGTCGCCTCCACGCTGGACCGCGTCAAGGCCGCCGCGCTCGAGCAAAACGACAACATGCTGCAGATGCCCATCATGACGCCCGTCTCCGCCGAGACGTGGGGCGTTAAGGAATCGATCATGCCCGAGCAGGACATGCCCGAATGGGGCAGCCAGGAAGAGCGCGCCGTCGCCATGGAGACGGTCACCGCCTCCGCGTGCCTCGCGTCCGGCTCGGACGCCGTCATCCTGCGTCATCCGAAATCCGTCAAGACGATAGCGGCTATGATCGCCGCGCTCCTGTAAGCAAGGGAGGTTAATGCAATGGCACTGAAAGGACTCGACATTTTCAAGCTCACCCCGAAGAAGAACTGCAAGGACTGCGGCTGCCCCACCTGCATGGCCTTCTCCATGAAGGTCGCGCAGGGCGCGCTGTCCATCGATAAATGCCCGCACATGTCCCCCGAGGCGCTGGCCACTCTTGCCGCCGCCACGGAGCCCCCGATGAAGACCATCTCCATCGGCGAACACAAGCTCGGCGGCGAGACCGTCATGCTCCGCCACGAGAAGACCTTCGTCAACAAGAACCTCTTTGCCCTCGACCTGTGCGCCGGCATGGACGACGCCGCCATCGACGCAAAGCTTGCCGAGGCGGATAAGGTCGACTACGAGCGCATCGGCGAGCGCATGCGCGTCGAGTGCGTGTACGTGAGCGTCAAGCCCGAGCACGGCGCGGAGCGCGGCGCGGCCGTCGTGAAGAAAGCCGCCGCCACCGGGCGCGACGTTATCCTCCACTGCTGCGACGCCGCCTTGGCCGGCGACATCCTCAAAGCCGCCGCCGCGGACGTCAAGGTCCTCGCGGGCGCAAACGCCGACAACTGGGAGGCCATGAACGCCCTTGCCACGGAGCACAACCTCGTCCTCGGCGTCTGCTGCAAGGATCTGTCTGCCGCGCACGACACCATCGAGAAGCTGGAAGCGGCCGGCAACAAGAATCTCATCATCAACATCTGCGCCGAGAGCATCAAGGACGCCTTCTCCTTTACCGTCCAGATCCGCCGCGCGGCCCTCAAGGACGGCGACCGCACCTTCGGCTACCCGACGATTGTCAACGTCGCGCGCCTTGCGCCTGAAGACTACACGATGCAGGCGGCCCTCGCGTCGCTGTTTACGGTGCGCTACGGCTCCGTCATCGTGCTGGGCCGCATGACGTACGCCGAGGCGCTGCCGCTCTTCGGCCTGCGCCAGAACATCTTCACCGACCCGCAAAAGCCGATGAAGGTCGAGCCGGGCATCTACCCGCTCAACGGCGCCGACGAGAACAGCGTCGTGGCCGTCACCGTCGACTTCGCGCTGACGTACTTCATCGTCTCCGGCGAAATCGAGCGCTCCGGCGTTCCCACGAACCTGATTATCACCGACGCCGGCGGTTACTCCGTCCTGACGGCGTGGGCGGCCGGCAAGTTCTCGGCCGGCTCCATCGCCAAGTTCTTCGAGGAGAACGACATCGCGTCGAAGATCAAGAGCCGCACGCTCATCCTGCCCGGCAAGGTTGCCGTTTTGAAGGGCGAACTGGAGAATAAGCTGCCCGACTGGAAGATCGTTGTCGGTCCGAACGAGGCCATTCAGCTTGTCCGGTTCCTGAAGGACTACAAATAAGACTAGGAGGTTGTCTCATGGCCAGATTCATCACAATCGGCGAAAGAATCCACTGCATCTCTCCTGCTATCCGCGAGGCGATGGAGAAGAGAGACCCCGGGCCGATTCTCCAGCGCGCGAAAGAGCAGCTTGACGCCGGCGCCACCTACCTCGACGTGAACATCGGCCCCGCCGAATCCAACGGCGAAGAGCTGATGAAGTGGGTGGTCACACTCCTGCAGGAAAACTTCGACAACGTCCCCCTCTGCCTCGACACCGCCAACAAGAAGGCCATCGAAGCGGGCATCTCCGTCTACAACCGCGCCAAGGGCAAGCCCATCGTCAACTCCGCCGACGCTGGCGACCGTATCGACAACATCGACCTGGCCGCCGCCAACGACGCGATTTGCCTGGCCCTGTGCTCCAAGCACGGCATCTCCAAGGACAACGACGAGCGCATGGCCTACTGCCAGGAAATGCTCGAGCGCGGCATGGGCCTCGGCATGGATCCCGCCGACCTGTGGTTTGACCCGCTGTTCCTCGTCATCAAGGGCATGCAGGATAAGCAGATGGAGGTTCTCGAGTTCATCAAGATGTGCTCCGACATGGGCCTGAATACGACGGGCGGCCTGTCCAACATCTCCAACGGCATGCCGAAGCACATCCGCCCGATTATGGACTCGGCCATGGTCGCGATGGCCATGATGTGCGGCCTGACGAGCGCCATCGTCAACCCCTGCGACCGCCGCCTCATGGAGACCATCAAGTCCTGCGAAATCATCCGCGGCGACACGCTCTACGCCGACAGCTACCTCGAAGTGTAAGCCGGACAACCAGACACAAAAAGCCGGGCCGACTGGCCCGGCTTTTTTGCGCCCCGCGAGCGGGGCGCATTTTTTATACCTTTTAAATTATAGTGCAAAAAATGATTCAATACAGCTTCCCGTCTTCGATGAGGTTGACAAGAGGCTCGCCTTTTCGGAACCGGCGGATGTTTTCGCAGAGGATTTCCGCCGATTTTTTGAAGGCGTCCTGCGTGAGGGCGCTGTTGTGCGGCGTGATGAGCACGTTCGGCATGGACCACAGGGGGCTGTCCTTCGGCAGCGGCTCGGTGTGGAACACGTCGAGCACGGCGCCGGCGATGGCCTGGCGCTCCAGCGCGCGAATCAGGGCCGCCTCGTCGACCGTGTCGCCGCGGGAGACGTTGATAAAGACGGCGGAGGGCTTCATGCGCGAAAACGCCGCGTCATTAAAGAGGTGGTACGTCTCGGGCGTGAGGGGCGTGATGAGCACGACGAAATCGGCCTTCCCCAGCGTGTCGAGCAGGGCCGAGACGGGGAGGACTTCGTCAAACCCCTCCAAAGGCTCGGGCGTGCGCTTGAGCCCGACAACGCGCATGCCCAGCGCGCGGGCCTTTTTGCCGATGAGGGAGCCGATGCTGCCGGCGCCGACGACGCAAAGCGTCTTGCCCTCAAGCGTTTCGATGCCGTAGACGTTCTGCCAGAGGGCCTTGTCCTGATTGCGGATGAAAAACGGCAGCCGGTAGCTAAAGCACAGCATCGCGCCGAGGACGTACTCGGCGATGGACAGGGCGTGGGCGCCGCGGGTGTTGCACAGCGGGATGCCGCGCCGGCGCAGCGCCTCGATGGGGATTTTCTCCACCCCCGCGCTGGTGCTCAGGACGAGCCTGAGGTTTTTCGCGGCGTCCAGCATCTCCTCGTCGAGATACGCCGAGGCGCCGGATGTGACGATAATCTCGGCCTCCGGCATCGCGCGCATGGCTTTGTCGCGGCCGCGGCAGACGGCAATCGGCTCGTCGCACATTTTGGCGAGCAACCCGATGGTCGGGAAGGTGATATCGAGGAGGGATACGATCACGGAAAGCACCCTTTCTTCGGAGGATTAAGCGCCCTTATGTCTACAGGAACGCAATCACGGCCATCGCCGCAAGGACGGCGCCGACAATCGCGTAAATCGGCTTCGGGCGGATAAGGCTTACCACAACGGCCGCGGCGGCGCCCAGGATGCCCGCAAGGGGCCGCTCGGGGTCCACCTTCACGACGCCGGGGAAGATAAGCGCCGTCATCGCCGTGTAGGGGATAAGGCGCAGGAAGCGCTCCACGCGCTTCGACATCGGCAGCCGGTCGATGAGCGCGGCGGGAATCAGGCGCGGCAGGAGCGTCACGACCGCCATGCCGGCGATAATGAGATATGTACTCATGCCGCGGCCCCCTCCTCTTCGCCCACGATAAACACGCCCGCCAGCGCGCCGAGCAGCGTGGAGGCGATGACGGCCCAGCTGCCGCTGATTACGGCGGACAGGGCGGTGTTGAGGGCGGCCGTGAGAACCACCATGGCAAAAAGGCGCGCGCTTTTCCGCACGCCCGGCACAATCAGGGAGATAAACAGCGCGGGCAGGGCGACGCCGAGGCTGTCCGACACAAGCGGCGGCAGGAGCGAAAACATAAAGCAGCCGGCGACTGTCCCGAGCACCCACGGGAGATACGTCGCGGCGACAAGGCCCAGGAATGCGTACGGCGAGCCGGGCAGCGCCTCGCTCGACGTAAACAGGGCGAAGGACTCGTCCGTCACGAACGGCGACAGGCCCAGGCGCGCCATGAGCGGCGCCTTTTCAAGCCGCTTCATCACGCAGGTGCTCATGATGAAGTGGCGCAGGTTTAAGATAAACGTGGCGAAAATGACCGCCGCCGCGCCGGCTCCGGCGGAGAGCATGTTGACCGCCGCCATCTGGCTTGCGCCGGCAAAGACAATGACCGACATCGTCACCGTCTGGCCCGGCGTAAGCCCGCTGTGAATCGCCGAGACGGCGTAGGCAATCGCAATCGGGATAAACCCGATGCAGACGGGCAGCCCCGCCTTGACTCCCATAACAAACTCTCTGCGATGCGTCATGAAAAAACCTCTGTCTCTATTTTATCAACCGCAGGGCGCTTCGTCAAAAAAAGCGCTTTTCGCTATTCTACCACAAATCGAATTTCGTGCAAGATGTATAGTTTTATATTTGAAAACTGATAAAACAGACGAATTTGAAAGAGAATAAAAGCAAGAGGAAGCCAGAATGAAAGAATAGTCAGAAATGGTCAAACACACACCGCGCAGAGGCGCAAACCGGAATTGACCAATTCTGACTATTAGCGTATTATGGGTGAAGAAAAAACTGGGAAGGCAGGCTCATTCTCCGAAAAGGGGGTTTATGGGTGGAATTTAAGGACTATTACGCCATTTTAGGCGTGGAGAAGACGGCGACCGAAGAGGAAATCAAGAAAAAGTACCGCAAGCTCGCGAAGAAATACCACCCCGACGCGCACCCCGGCGACAAAGCCAGCGAGGAGAAGTTCAAGGAAATCAGCGAAGCGTACGAGGTGCTCGGAGACAAGGAAAAGCGCGCAAAGTACGACCAGATCTACGAGGGCGTGAAAAGCGGGCGCTTTGGCGGGGCGGGCTTCGACCCGTCCGCCTTCTCCGGGTTTGCCTCCGGCCCGGGCGGGTTTACCTACACGTGGACGAGCGGCGACTTTGGCGACCTCGGCGGCTTTAGCGATTTCTTCAAGATGTTCTTCGGCGGCGGCCGCGGGTTTGGCTCAGGGTTTGACGACCTCTTTGGCGGCGGCATCAGCCGGCGGCGGGGGCAGGACATCGAGACGAAAGTGCAAATCGGCGTCCTGCAGGCTTACCGCGGCGGCGAGCAGACCATCACCGTCCAGACGCAGGGCGGCACGAAGACGGTCAAGTTCAAAGTCCCGGCGGGCATCCAGCCGGGCGAGAAGATCAAGCTCTCGGGCCTTGGCGGCGCGGGAGTTGGCGGAGGCAGCCCGGGCGATTTGTATCTGGAGATTGAAATCGTGCCGGAAGGCGGCTTTTCGCTCAGCGGCCCCGACCTGGAGAAGACCATCGACGTCTTCCCGTGGCAGGCGGCGCTGGGGGATGAAGTGCTCGTGACGACGCCGAGCGAGAAGCTGAATGTCAAAATCCCGCCCGGGATTCAGTCCGGCGGGAAGCTGCGCGTCGCCGCCCGGGGCTACCCCGGAAAAAGCGGCAGGCGCGGGGCGCTCAGCCTCGTCGTGCGCATCGTCAATCCCACCAATTTAACAGACGAGATGAAAGACTTATACAAAAAGCTCTCGGAGGCCCACAAGCGGTCTAAGAGCAGATAAGCGGCAAGGGAGGGAAACATAATGAATCTGGAGAAATTCACGCAGCGGGCGCAGGAGGCCATCGCCGCCGCGCAGGAGGCGGCCATCCGCAGGAACCACCAGCAGGTTGACGGCGAACATCTGCACTACGCCCTCGTCACGCAGAGCGACGGGCTTATCCCGCGCCTGCTTCGGATTATGAATGTGGACGCCGGCGCGCTGCAGCGCGATCTGGAAACGGAGCTGAAAAAAATCCCGTCCGTGACGGGCGCGGCGGCGGATCTGTACGCCACGCGGCGCTTTTCCGCCCTGCTCCTTGCCGCCGAGGACGCTACAAAGCGCTTCGGCGACGCGTACGCCGGCGTGGAGCACCTGTACATCGCCCTCATCGAGGAGCGGGGGACGCCGTCGGCGCAGCTTTTCAAGAAGTACGGCATCACGCTGGAGTCTTTCCTCGGCGCGCTCAGCAGCGTGCGGAAAAACCAGCGCGTGACGAGCCCAAACCCCGAGACGACGTACGACGCCCTGCGCAAATACGGGCGCGACCTCGTGCAGCTGGCCGCCGAGGGCAAGCTCGACCCCGTCATCGGGCGGGACCAGGAAATCCGCCGCATTATCACGATTCTCTGCCGCAAGACGAAAAACAACCCCGCCCTCATCGGCGAGCCGGGCGTGGGCAAGACGGCCGTCGTGGAAGGGCTGGCTCAGCGCATCTGGAAGGGCGACGTGCCGGAGTCCCTGCGCGACAAGACGATTTTCGCCCTCGACATGGGCGCTCTCATCGCCGGCGCGAAGTACCGCGGCGAGTTTGAGGAGCGGCTCAAGGCGGTGCTCGACGAAATCGCCCAGTCGGAAGGGCGCGTGCTGCTGTTTATCGACGAGATGCACACCATCGTCGGCGCCGGCAAGGCGGAAGGCGCGATGGACGCCGGCAACCTCCTCAAGCCGCTGCTCGCGCGCGGGGAGCTGCACTGCATCGGCGCGACGACGCTCAACGAGTACCGGCAGTATATTGAAAAGGACGCCGCCCTCGAGCGCCGGTTCCAGCCCGTGTTCATCTCGGAGCCGACGGTGGAGGACACCATCTCCATCCTGCGCGGCCTGAAGGAGAAGTACGAAATCCACCACGGCGTGCGCATCACGGACGGCGCCATCGTCTCCTGCGCGGTGCTCTCCAACCGCTATATCACCGACCGCTTCCTGCCCGACAAGGCCATCGACCTGATGGACGAAGCGGCCGCCATCATCCGTACGGAGATTGACAGCATGCCCTCCGAGCTCGACGAGATCAGCCGCAAAATCATGCAGCTTGAGATTGAGCGCGAGGCGCTCAGGAAAGAGACGGACCGCCACTCGCGCGAGCGGCTTGAGGCGCTGGAAAAGGAGCTCGGCGAGATGAAAGCGGAGTTTGACGCACTGAGCGCCAAGTGGCAGGAGGAAAAGCAGGAGATTTCGAAGGTCAGTAAAATCAAGGAGGAGATTGACCGCGTCAAGGCCACCATCGAAAACGCCGAGCGCAGCTATGACCTTGCCACGCTCTCGGAGCTCAAGTACGGGCGGCTGCCGGAGCTGGAGCGGGAGCTGGAGGAGGCGCGGCGGAAGACGTCGGCAAGCGGCCGCCTGCTGCGCGAGGAAGTGACGGAGGCGGAGATCGCCGAAATCGTGGCCAAGTGGACGGGGATCCCCGTTTCTAAGCTCATGCAGGGCGAGCGGGAGAAAATCCTGAGCCTCCCGCAGACGCTCCACCGCCGCGTCATCGGGCAGGACGAAGCGGTCACCGCCGTGTCCGAAGCGATTTTGCGCGCGCGGTCGGGCCTGTCCGACCCCAACAGGCCGACGGGCTCGTTCCTCTTCCTCGGGCCGACGGGCGTCGGCAAGACGGAGCTGGCCAAAGCGCTCGCCGAAGCGCTGTTTGACAGCGAGACGAACATGGTGCGCATCGACATGAGCGAGTACCAGGAAAAGCACACCGTCTCGCGCCTGATCGGCGCGCCGCCGGGCTACGTCGGGTACGAGGAAGGCGGGCAGCTGACCGAAGCCGTCCGCAGGAGGCCCTACAGCATCGTCCTGTTCGACGAGATTGAAAAGGCCCACCCCGAGGTGTTCAACGTCATGCTCCAGATTCTCGACGACGGCCGCCTGACGGACGGGCAGGGCCGCACGGTCAATTTCAGGAACACCGTCGTCATCATGACGTCGAACATCGGCAGCGCCTACCTCACGGAGGGCGTGACGGCGGCGGGCGAAATCCGCGAGGAGGTCAGAAACGCCGTCATGGCGCAGCTGCAGAGCACGTTTAGGCCGGAGTTTCTCAACCGGCTCGACGAGATTGTCATGTTCAAGCCCCTGACCATGCGGGAGATTACGCAGATTATCGACCTCATCCTCGACAAGACGCGCTCGAAGCTCGCCGATCAGTCGCTCAGGCTCGAGGTGAGCGAGCTGGCCAAGGAGTACTGCGCGCGGGCGAGCTACTCGCCGGTGTACGGCGCGCGTCCGGTCAGGCGCTACGTCCAGAAGAACATCGAGACGGCCATCGCCCGCACGATTATGCAGGGCGATATCCCCGAAGGGGCGACGATTACCGTCGACGCCGACGAAAACGGCCTCGTCTTCGGCGTCAGAGAATAGCTTTAA
>Ga0134101_1000130_pt1 | contig 98542 bp, 81 predicted proteins | sample 12_3_2metaG_FD_94446 | JGI IMG/M metagenome (GOLD analysis project Ga0134101, IMG submission 94446) | Switchgrass degrading microbial communities from high solid loading bioreactors in New Hampshire, USA - 12_48_3.3_201_A2 metaG | ecosystem: Engineered > Bioreactor > Semi-continuous > Anaerobic...
ATATCCAAGAAGAATGTTTGGTTATAGGTCAGCCATAGAAATGGCGGTATGATGTATAGAATTTATTCCAGTAAGCAATGGATTTACCAAATTTTTCACGGCATTTAATATTGCAATTTATAATTGCAACTGAAAAGTTTTGTTTATATTGACATATATAGAAATAATTCATATAATTATTGTGAATGTAATTAATATCTTAAGAAAGGGCAAGGTACCGGCTGAAATGAAGAGATAATTCACTCCACGATATTGAAAGATTAGAATAAGGTTTTTAATAAAGCCTTTTGGTTAAAAGGCTTTGTTTGTGATGCATTCATAATGTGTGAGTGGATAGTGTTCTTTAATCTGCCGGTTATTTGTTATTTAACCTATTATATTTGCTAATCTTTTATAGATTGGGTATTTTTCTTATGACACTATCCTCTCCTAATAAAGGAGGGGTTTTTATTTTATTACTTGAATGTGATAATATTAAAAAGTATTTTGGAAATCGATTGATTATTGATTTGGAGGGTTTGCGGGTCTACTCCAATGACAGGATAGGAATTGTTGGTGTTAACGGTTCAGGGAAAACTACCTTAATGAATATTTTAAGTAAAAAGCTGGAACCGGATGAAGGAAGGGTTCAGCTTTATGGGGAATACTCTTATATATTACAACTTGAACCACCTGAAAATCGGGAATTAAGTGCTGAAATGGCCTCCAGATTTGGTGTTCCGGATACCTGGAGCGAAAATATGAGTGGAGGAGAACAGACAAGGTTTAAGCTTGCAGCAGGTTTTGACAAGGATAGTATATTGCTTTTTGCAGATGAGCCTACCAGTAATGTTGATATGGAAGGCATAGAACTTATGGAAAGCTGCTTTGAAGAGTACCGGGGAGGAATTATTCTGGTCTCTCATGACCGCAGTTTCTTAGATAGAATCTGTAACAAAATATTGGAGATAGAAAATAGCAAAATTAAAGTATATAATGGAAATTATAGTGATTATTGTATACAGAAAAAACAAGAAAGAGAAAGAGCTGAATTTGAATATTTCCAGTACATCAGTGAAAAAAAGCGTTTGGAGAGAATTGCCATAGATTTAAACCAGAAATCTGCTTCAGTTAATAAAACTCCTAAAAGAATGGGTAATTCTGAGACCAGGCTCCATAAGATGGGTTCTCAAAAGGCAAAAGCATCATTAGATAGAACCAAGAAAAGCATTAAAACACGAATCGAGCATCTGGAGATTAAGGAAAAGCCTGCAGCAGAAGAAACAATAAAGTTTGATATAGCAGAAACCAAAAGGGTTTACAGTAAAGTCATTATTGAAGGAAATAATATTAACAAGTCATTTGCGGATAAAGTCATATTTAAGGATGCGGAGTTTACGATTAAAAATGGCTCTAAGGTTGCTCTTATTGGTCCAAACGGCTGTGGGAAAACAACTCTGATAAAAATGATTGTGAATCAGGAAGATTGTATCAAAATAGCTCCGGCGGCTAAAATAGGCTATTTTAGTCAGGATATGAATATTTTAGATGAGAAGTTAACTATAATAGAAAATGTAATGGAGAACAGCATTTACAGTGAAAGCTTTGCCAGAACATTATTGGCAAGATTGTTATTCAAGAGGGAAGAGGTGTTTAAGCGCGTTAATGTGTTAAGTGGTGGAGAACGGGTAAAAGTTTCTTTTGCAAAAATACTTCTGGAGGACATTAATCTGTTGATATTGGATGAGCCTACTAATTATTTGGATATCAAATCCATTGAAGTTATTGAAGAAGCACTGAAAAATTATGATAGAACCATATTATTTGTTTCTCACGATCGGAGATTTATCAGTTCTGTTGCAGATCATATTATGACTATTGAGAATAATAGAATATATATTTTTCGTGGAAGTTATGAGGAGTACCTGGAAAAAAGAAATCAAACTTTAAGAAATGGAACAGAAGATAAAGAAAAGCAGATTTTTGTCCTGCAGCATCGATTGGCAGAAGTAATTGGAAGATTGTCAATGCCATCGAAGCAAGATGATCCAGAAGCTTTTGATAAGGAGTACCAGGAAATACTATCGGAAATGAAAAGACTGAAGGCAGAGGTGGAAAACAGCATTGGAAAGATGAATCTGTGAATTTAAATTTATAAAAATGAGGTTAAAAAATGATTATTGTTTATGAATCAAAAACGGGTTTTACCAAAAGGTATGCTGAAATGCTTGCGGCAAAAACCCAATTAAAGCTTTTGCATGTAAAGGAAATGAAACAGGTTAGCAGGGACGAGGAAATTATTTTTCTTGGCTGGTTGAAGGTAGGAAAGATACAGGGGCTTAACAAGGTACGAAAATATAACCTAAAGGCTGTTTGCGGTTCAGGCACAGCAAGAGCAGAGGAAGTTGATATTAAAGAATTAGCCGCAAGAAATAAAATTAAGGATATACCGTTTTTTTATCTGCGCGGTGGTTGCCTTCCTCTTAAGCAGTTAAAAGGAATGGACAAATTCATGTTATCCATGTTTTTAAAGATGTTAAAAAGCCGTAAAGATCAAGATGAGAGAACCAAAGAAGCAATATTTGGCATTGAAAACGGATTTGATGGTGTAAAGGAAGAAAATCTTGAACCTGTATTGGAATGGCTAAAAGCAAAACAGGCATAATCGATTTGAATGAAATTTTTAAAAAATATTATTAATATATAAAAATCACGGATAGGATTGTTCTTAACGTGATTTTTATGTATTTATGGAAAGAACATGATCGTCTCAAATTTTTGTATTTATGTGCATTGCTAATAAAATATAATTGAACTATGTCGAAATAATTTATGGATAATTTAGATGATTTTAACATACTGGCTAATAGTTATACCATTAAATAAAAAAGAGTATGTTGATTTTAATAAATTAAAACAAGAGAATTAATAATTTACTGTCTTTTATGCGATTGATTACTTTAACAATAATAATATAATTGTATTTTTTTATAAATAGAGGTGAGATAATGAGCAAAAAAATGAAATGCTCTATATGTATGAATCTATTACTTTCAAAGGAAGAATACATAACACATTTACAAAATTGTCATCGGAAGAAATATGAAGAATATATGAATTCTATATTAGAACTTAATAATACAGATTATGTATTAAATGATGAAATGTATTTTGAATATGGCAATCATAATTTAATTCATGAACACGGTAATATATATTGTATAAATAATAAGAGTATAAAGACATGGAATCCGTCAAATTTTAAGATGGAAGCAAGTACAATATGGAGTTTTCCTAATAGAGGGGATTGGGCGACTCATAATTCTAAGTATAGAGGAAACTGGTCTCCATATATACCGAGAAATATTATTTTAAGATATTCAAATGAGGGAGATAGTGTATTGGACCAGTTTGTCGGTAGTGGGACAACACTGGTTGAAACTAAGTTATTGAATAGGGCAGGAATTGGTGTTGATATTAATCCTGATGCACTGGAAATTTCAAAATTAAATTTGGATTTCCAGAGGGCTGGTTGCATGGAACCAGTACTTCATCATGGAGATGCAAGGAACTTAAGTTTTTTAGCAGATAATAGTGTTGATTTAATATGTACACATCCGCCATATGCTAATATTATTAAATACAGTGATGGTATCGTCGGTGATTTGTCTCTTTATGAAGATATAGACCAGTTTATCATAGAACTAAAAAAAGTAGCTGCAGAAAGCTATAGAGTTTTAAAATCAAATAAGTATTGTGCAATATTAATGGGAGATACAAGAAGAAAACGACATATAATTCCTTTAGGCTTTAAAGTAATGGATACATTTTTAAATGCAGGTTTTGTATTAAAAGAAATAGTTATTAAAGAACAACACAACTGTAAAGCATCTGGATTTTGGTACCAGAAAAGTATAGAATATAATTTTTTATTAATTGCTCATGAATATTTATTTATATTCAGAAAACCGTGAATGAATAAGACTGAAAAAGAACAATTTTTCTTGATAAGAGATTGTTCTTTAATTTTTAAATGGCTTATTTCACTATAAGTGAAAGGCACTTGGTATTATTTATTGTATTATTAAAAATATACATATATTTAAATTTAGGAGGCTTTTTGTTGAAATCATTAGACTTTTATAATCAAAGACAATTATCATGTGAATCACAAGTGTTTGATTATTTTATGGCAACGCTTAAGGATAGTATTTTTACATGGAATTATTTTGTGGATTTTAACAAAGCTATTGGAAATGTAAAAAAATATAGTAAAGAGTTAGAACAATTAAATATGTTAATAGGAAGAACAGAAGAAACCATAGAAGATGCATTTATTAAACTTGTTAAAAGTAATCCGAAAGTTAGAAAAGTGTTACCGCTTTTAATTGCAGTTAGAAACGATAAGTTTAAAGAGATGCCTATTATTAATGATTTAAATACTTTAATTGCGAAAAGTCAGGTTGACTTATTTGACCCTTCTAAAAAGTTAGATTCTGAAATGGAAAAAAGTTTAATATTATTTTTTAATAATTCAGGGCTAAAAAGTTTTTTCGTTAATAAAGATGTTGTGAATTTACTTGACTATTGTAAAGGCATTGAGGTTGGAATGGATACTAATGCAAGAAAAAATCGTACCGGTACATTAATGGAAGGTATCGTTGGAAAATACCTTGATTATTTTACCAAGGAATATGGCGGTGAATATATTGAACAAGCTACTAAGAATCGCATTTATGAAAAATGGAAAATTGATTTGGAACTTGATAAGATAGATAGACGTATTGATTTTGCATTGCTAAGTAAAACAAATAAACTTTATTTATTTGAAGTTAACTACTATAGTGGTGGAGGTTCGAAGCTGAAAGCAACTGCAGGTGAATATAAAGATTTAGAAGATTTACTTAAAGGGCAAGGTTTCACATTTGTTTGGATTACAGATGGCAATGGCTGGCTTTCCGCGAGGACAGCAATAAATGAAACATTTAACCATAATGACTATGTGATTAATCTAAAGATGATTTCTGACGGAATTTTAAGTGAAATTATTAAGTAAGGGTAGGAATTATATGCTTATTGAAAAACAAATATTTTTTTATAATGAAGACACAAGAAATGAAGTGAGACAGGAGTAATTGAATAGTGTTTAAAAGAAACTCCGGGTCGAGGAAACGGCGAATGTAAATGTCAATAAATATTTGGTTCTTTCTAGAATTAGTTGAAATAAAACAATTTATATTTTTTAATCTGTCACTTTCCATAATTATATTTGATTTTTCAACAAGATCATAAAGAACCAAAAATATTCCGGCGTGACACTCTCTGAAAACAATCAAATAGTTTTTTATTGAGCAAGATATACAAGATATATGATATTGGAATTATTTTGGACATGCTATGTTAATGTTTGCAATTCTTATATTTAAATTCTTATATTTAAGTAGTGAAATATCAAACAAGAGATGATAATTCATCTCTTGTTTTTGATTACTAATTCAGTAATTGCTCCTCGTTTTGAAGAATCTGAATTAATAGCTCTATTTGCTGATACTTCAAAAATGTCATATGACTCGTAATATATTTCAAAAAAATTATCATATGGATCTGTATTTTTTGGATTAGAATTACTTAGCATTATACTGGCATTTTTTTCATCCAATTTTCTAAAAAATTTAGACAACCTAATCTGGCAATCCTCATTAAAATCTTGTTTTGCATAACTTGTAAAACTCGGTGTTTTGGGAAGAGGTCTATACGGTGGATCCATATAGACAAATGTGTTTTCGTCAACATATGGATATATTTGTTCAAAATCTCCACATAACAGTATAACATTTTTTAAAGCGTTACTTACATTGTAGAGGTTCTCAGAGTCAAGAATCTGTGGATTTTTATAATTACCTTGCGGGACATTAAATTCCCCTTTATTGTTAAGACGATATAAACCATTAAAACATGTTCGATTTAAGAATATTAACCTGGCAGCATGCCTAATTGCAATATCATTTATAATTTCATGATTAACTTTTTCTTTTTCTGCATTAAATAGATCCCTAATTTCATAATACATCTTTTTTCTAGTATTATTATTTGCAGACAAGTATCTATCTTCTAAGAAAGATAATTCTTTAATTACTGAATTTACATTTTGTTGAATGACTCTGTATGTAAGTATTAGATCTTCATTTATATCATTTAAGATTATCATTTTAAAGTCAAATCTTTTAATGAGCTCAAAAAAAACAGCGCCACCTCCTAAAAAAGGTTCTATATATGTAGTTAATTGGCCTACTAAAAGTCTTTCTGGGAATAATTTATTATATTGGTCAATTAATTGTCGTTTTCCTCCAGCCCATTTTAAAAAAGGTTTTGCATCAATATTATTCATGTATTTTCTCCTTCCAAAGATAAAAGCAATGTACAATGCTCAATAATAAGTATATAATAGATTCATTGATTTTCAATGTTTTATTATGAGAATTCATTAATATTATAACATACTTTCACTATAAGTGAAAGTATGTTATAAAAAAATCAGGTAGAATATAATTGGGTGATAGAATGACTTATGATTGTACAAAAATATATAAACTTGTTGGAAATAGAATTGCGTATTATAGAAAACAAAAAAATATGACACAAGAACAGCTGGCCGAAAAGGTTGGGATTAGTACAAGTTATTTAAGTAAAATTGAAGCCCAAAATTGCAATAAGAGCTTTTCACTTGCGATCATTTGTCAGATTGCTAATGTCTTGGATATAGATATTAAAGACTTTTTTGATGATATGGATTCTCAATGATTTCATTATATCTTTTTATTGTAAGATCAAGATACTCTTGAGTACTGTCTATACCAATATATCTGCGTCCTAATTTTTTAGCAGCTATTCCTGTTGTTCCACTCCCATTAAAGGGATCTAGTATTAAATAATTTCTTTGAGTGGAAGATAATATTATTCTTTCTAATAAAGCAATTGGTTTTTGCGTTGGAAAGCTACCATATTTTTTTTCGCTTGGCTTTATACAGGGGATGTCCCAAAGATCACGCATTTGTTTGCCATCATTTATTTGTTTCATTAGTTCATAGTTAAAATAGTGTTTTCCTTTTTTATCTTTTTTAGCCCAAATGATTTCTTCGGTTGAGTGAGTAAAATATCTGCAACTCAAATTAGGTGGTGCATTCCTCTTATACCATGTAATATGATTTAGTATTTTATAATCTAATTGTTGTAGAGCATAACCTATAGAAAAAATGTTATGATATGTTCCGGATATCCATATAGTTCCATTTCTTTTTAAAATTCTTTTACATTCATAAAGCCATGTCTTGTTAAAGTTGTGAACATCATTTATTGTTTTTGCTTTATCCCATTCTGCTTTATTAACAGAAACCATCATACCAGAGTTACATGTAATACCATCATTTGAAAGAAAATATGGTGGATCAGCAAATATCATATCTATAGAATTTTCGTTTATACATTTTAATAATTTAAAACTATCACCAAGAAGTAAACAAAAATCATCTTGATTAAAATAAATATTGTTTTTACATATATCGTTGAAGTAATCAATCATTGAATATAACCTCCAAGAACTTCTTTTTATTATAATGAATAAAAAGCTCTATATATTTTATTAATCATTCCCAATAGGCAATGCCACCTTTAATGTAAAAAAACCATTTTTGGATTTAAAAGAGCAATATCCGCTGTGCATATCCGCAATCATTTTAATGCTTTTCACACCGAAGCCATGTCCGGGACGATTGCTTTTTGGAAGATTGTCTTCAAAATCGATTTCTCCTTGATACGGATTTTTAATATAAATCAATAAATTTCCCTTGTGTGTCTGACAGTTTACACGAATCGTTTTTTGACTTTCATCTGACAGTTTTGCCGTAGCCAAAACAGCATTTTCCAGTCCGTTAGAAAAAAGAGTACAGAGGGCTGTTTCAGGAATAGGCAATATATCAGGGACATTGGCTTCAATGCTCATGATTATGCCAAGCTTCTCACTTCTTGCTGAGAAAGCGGAAAGCACTAAATTTACGGCAGTATTTTCGCAGTATCGTTTTGGAGTAATTCGATCAATATCTTGTGCTGCTGTTTTGATATAACGGGCGGCATTTATAGCATCTCCACTTTCCTAATAACCGCTTATCATGGTGAAATGGTGCCGCATGTCGTGGCGGTATGCTGCAGTTTGCTCCTGCATTTGCAGAATAGCAAACATGTCATTTTTCGCTTGTTCAAACTGTATGGCAAGCATGGAATTTTGCAGTTCGATATCGTTACGCCTTTGAACCTCGTCGTGATAAGCTGTGACAAAAACTACATAAAACAATGCCATGATAGCAGGCAAAAATTCACTAATCATGCGAATTCCCTCATATAAAATATTGGTGTAGACTCTTGTTCCATAATCAAATAAATAATAAAACATGGGAAGCCCACCGAATAACAGCAAAGACCTTTTGGAATAAGACATCGCTCTGTACGCAGCAGCTGTAAAATAGCGTTTTAACAGATAATATATTGGGAAAATAATCAAGCTGTAGCTAACCTGATAGGCGATATTGGTGCAGAACAATGCATAAAAAATTGTGGCAACCCATCGCGGAAGCTGACAGCAGAAATATGCCGTGAGAATACTGGCTATACTTACGCTCCAAGGCTTCTTTAAAGCGAAAACTAAGGTGAGGGTAATTGGCAGGTGAGAAATGAGCGGATAAAGCTGGCTTGTAGAGGTAAAGCCGAACAATCTCCAGCATAAAACTTGCGTTATAAGAATGGTAGTGCATAAAACAATGATAATACGCCGTTCTTTCTGAGTGGAACAGCCACCTGCAAAATTTACGGTAAGAAAAAAACCGTATAAAAAAACAAGGGTAGAATTAATAAGTACTAATGCATCAATCACTATTCTACCCCCTTTTCCAAAAACAAAAATTGCATATAAGCTTCTTTTACTTCATTATGAAGGAGCCTTGAAATTGGCACAATTTGTCCGCTAAGGGTTGTCAATTCCCGTACATTTAGAGACTGTATGTATTCCATATTTATAATAAAGGAACGATGAACCTTTAGAAAGTTCTCTTTGCAAACCAGCTTATCCTCAAACTCTGAAATGGAGCCGCGTATTTCCTTAATATTTCCGTCATTAAAATGAAACATCAGCTTTTTGCCACAGACCTCTAAAAATTCAATTTTTCCGATGGGAAGGCGCAACAAACCGGAAGGTAAATGAATATTGAGCATTTCTTCAGTTCGATTTTTCTCTATGATAATTTTATCTAAAACTGGAAACAACTTTTCTGTTGTGCAGGGCTTGAGCAAATAATAATGAGCATTTACAGAATAGCTTTCTACTGCATATTCGGGAGATGACGTTAAAAAAATAATCTTTACTGCCGGGTCAAAACCGCGAATTTCATGAGCAGTTGTTAGTCCGTTCATGCCAGGCATCAGCACATCCAAAAGTAAAACATCATAAGTCTGTCGACTCATTGTATCCAAGAGTTCAACGGCACTGGAAAAAGCGTCGCACTTAAATACGACGTTTTTTTCTGTTTTATATTGATTTAGAAGATTAAAAATTTGGGTAAGTTCTTTTAACTCATCATCACATATAGCTATTTTCAGCATTTTGGCCCCCTAAATAATATAACGGGTTATTGCTCTGTACAATGAAGAAACGGAACAATTAAAATTCTACTTTAGTTTAACATAAAACAGTCGATTATTCAACTTATCTATTACATTTCAGGGCACAAATACGACATTTTAGGACAAAAACGGTTTCATTCGATTTTTTTTGATATGATTAGAACCATGATATATCAATGGAGAGGAGAAGGCTTGTATTATGGATGTAGCTATTGCATATTGTATTGCCGGGTTAAGCACTTCTGCTTTGGTGGTATTGTGGTTTTTATACGTTTATAAAGTAATTGGTCAAAAAAGAGATGCAGTTTGCAGAGCCCGGGAGGAAATGAAGCTGCACCAAAAAGGATATCAGGAAAAAAAAGGAATGCCGGAGGAATCCGTAGCCAAAAAAATGTTTGACACCAGTGTCCAAATTTATGAACAAATTAAGTTAGAATATAATGAAACTTTTAAAAAACCTATTTATCGGATTCCAGGAGTTTTAATGGGATTTCATACGATATATTAAAATTATCTTGGAAATTTGTGTTCATGAAGAACCATTATTAATGAAATAAATATTTTCTTAATTTATCATAGAATAAATAAAAATTGAAATATTTTTAAAATTTTCTTTTTTAATGCGAATTTCAAAAAAAGCAACTAATATAATGAAGAAGGAAATTAAAGGGGATACATACCAATTTAGGGTGGAGTTTATGAATTTTATAAAAAATCTAATCATTTGTTTTGTTTGTATATGTTGTTTTATGGTAGCAGATATTGTACTTGCCGAAGACAGTTCCCCATATGCGCAGGCCTTGAATAAGCTGGGTATTTTTAACGGTACGCTGAATGGCTTCGAGATTGAACGAATTCCTACCAGAGCAGAAGCACTGGTTATGATCATAAGGCTGACAGGAAAGGAGCAGGAAGCACTTTCTTCATATTATCCACATCCGTTTTCCGATACCGGTTGGGAAGATCTTTATGTTTCTTATGGATATTATCATTCCATTGTTCGAGGAATATCCGAAAACAGTTTCGGAGGAGAACAGAGCATTTCGTTGGAGCAATATGTGGCTATGCTTCTCAGAGTGTTAGGATATACCGAATCAGATGGTGACTTTACATATGAAAACGCTGTTTCCTTTGCTTCTTTGGTTTTAGGTGAGGAATTGTCGAACAATAAGGGGTTTAATCGTGGCAAAATGGCGGAGCTTTCATGTTATGCTCTTAATACGCGCATGAAAAACAGCAGCCTTACATTAGGGAAAGCGCTTTGTGACCAAGGCATTTTTTCTGTGCAGAAGCTGACGGAGGCGCAAAAGATTTGGGAGCAGGATCAGGAATACTCTTCCACCACGGTTTTGATATATGCGATCGGTTCTGATTTAGAGTCTCAGCAGGGCCGGTTAAGCAAAGATTTAGAAGAAATCCTGAGAGGAGAACCCCAGACCAACTGCAAGGTTCTTATTCAAACAGGCGGCACCTTGACCTACCATAATGAATATATGATAAATGGCAAGGCAGAAAGATTTTATGTAAAAGAAAATAAACTCCAAAAAATTGACAGTACTATCCAAGCCGATGCATGTGTTCCTGAAACTTTAACAGACTTTATGCGCTGGGGAAAAGCGGAGGCACCGGCCCAGCGGTATATTCTGGTACTTTGGGACCATGGCTACGGTATAAAAGGAGGCTTTGGTGCAGATGAATTAAACGGCCGTAAAACCATGAGGGTATCAGAGCTTTGTGTTGCACTGACATCGGCCAATGTGTATTTTGATATTATTGCTTTTGATGCCTGCCTGATGGGGACGGTAGAAACAGCATATGCATTAAGAAATCATGCCAAATATCTGATTGCTTCAGAGGATTCCTCACCTGCGTGCGGTTTGTATTATACAACATGGATTGGGGCCCTGGAGCGTAATCCTGCCATCACTACAAGACGGCTTGGCAGGCTGATATTGGATTCATTTACAATTCATGCAGGAATCGAGGCCAATATTCCAACAACCATTTCTATGATGAGGACAAGCTGTGCTGGTCCGCTTATTGATGTAATGGCAGAATTCAAAGGAAATGCAGCAAAGAGTGCATCAACAGCAAAGCTTTTGGGAGAAAATGAAGGCATATTTGACCAATTTGATTTAACGGACATCATGGGCAATGTGCCTGAAATCATGGCGGCCGCGCAGGCGCTAGCTTTTGAGGTGCGAAATTCTTCAGGCAGCAAGGATTATAGCGGTGTGGCTGTATATATTCCAAACCGTAAGAAAGAGGATGCGCCTGAAATGATGAATGAACTTAGAAAAGTAAATTTGAAGGATGCCTACTTAAATGTTATTTTCAACGGTATTGCTTTGGAAAGTGAAGGAGGACATCAATGAGAAGGAGGACAGCTATAAAAAAGAAAATTTATTGTTTCATTTTAGTAGTGTCAATGCTTTTGCCATTGCTGCCTGTCAAGGTAAGTGCGACAGACTTTATCTACGTCATAGGAGCTAAGACAGGAACAATAGATGGTGCCGATACGGATGACAAGGATATTTCCACCATCAAAATGACAGGAGTGGAAATCATCAGCGGACTTACGGAAAAGGACATTGTATACACCCCGGGAGAAAAAGCAATTCGTTTTAAGAACAACGGAAGTGTAGCCATGAAATTTGTGGATGAATACGGAAATGAAGGGGTTGAAATTATTACCGTATCCAACATTTGCACAAATCCGCCTGCTGTTTCAGCAAAAGCGACTCTGGCAGAGGATTTGCTAAGCATAAATGTCACCTTTGAAAAGATGTTGGACGAAGACGGTGTTCCTGTTGACCCGTATCGCGAATTGTCGGACTTGTATGTAACCTACGCAGGAATTACGTATAAGCTTGAGGGAGCAAGCTTCACTCTCAAGAGCAATGGGAATTATGAATTTTATGTACATGACGATTCCGGTGCAACCCAAAAAATACTGCTGAATGTAACAGGCATAGACGATAAGGCGCCGGTTATCAAAGAAGTTCGCTGGGAGTACAAATACCATGAAGAAAAAGAAAACGGTATTTGGGAGGAAAAAACCATAAGCAGGAATCTGGTAATTGGCCAGGATACTTCAGGGACAGAAAGTGGTTATGTGATTGCTGCAGATGCAAACAATCCGGAAATGAACCAGAATGTGAACGTCACTGTAGTAACCGACAAAGAAACCACTTTTGTCGGAGGCAAAGATGATTATGCACTTGAAAAAACGATGGAATACACGATATATGACGGGGCAGGTAACGGTACGACAGTGCGCAGAACCATCCGGTTGGTAGGATTTTATGACACCGTTGCACTAATAAACGGAAAGATGCCGGACAGCACAAATGTTGCCACGGTAAGCGGAAATCGCATAGAAATCTCCCTCAAAAATTTCAGCGGAATATCGTATGCGAGATATGAAAAAGGTATATTTACACAAGGACAGATGAAAACCAAAGGCACATCACTGAAAGAGAAAAACGGAGTTTATACGATAGAAAATGCATCGGAGGGCTGGTATACCATATACATTCAGACGGACAAACGGGATTATTTCAATATTTTAGTTCACGTTGCAAAAAGCAGATAAAGCCATCTATGAACCAACGTGTAGTTAACATAATAAAGATTTTCAATGAAATTATTGACAAAATGAAAAATGTATGATATATAAATAATTAGCACTCAGTTATTGTGAGTGCTAACAATATAAAAGCAGGATTGTCATAGCAGGATTCATGTGCAGCGCTGAACTTTTAAAAGCAAGGTTTGCTTTTTCAGGTTCTGTTATCTGCATATAATGGCGCTGTACATTGATATACGGCGCCTTTTCTGTTGTTATAAAAAAGCTGCCATTTTCATTACGTTCTTTCAAATTGAAAAAGAAATCAAAACAATTTGTTAAAACGAGGTGAAAAAATGCAGGCTTTAATACTAGCGGCAGGAATGGGAAAAAGATTAAAAGAATTAACCAGGGATTCTGCTAAATGTATGGTCAAAGTTAACGGAAAAACTTTGATTGAAAGGATGCTTTTTCAACTTGACAAATTGCATCTGAAGGAAATTATTATTGTGGTAGGTTACAAAGCCGATGTACTGATTTCTTATATCAATACTCTTAATATCAAAACCCCCATAACATTTGTCAGAAATGAAGATTATTCTACAACTAACAATATTTATTCGTTGTATCTGGCACGGGACTATTTGATAAAAGATGACACATTGCTGCTGGAGTCGGATTTGATATTCAGCGATGGTGTACTAAGAAGGATTGTTAAAAATACATATCCGAACCTGGCCTTGGTAGCAAAATATGAAAACTGGATGGATGGGACTGTTGTAACCATAGACAGTCAGAATAATATCACAAGTTTTATTGAAAAAAAAGAATTTGACTATGGAAAGATGAATGAATATTATAAAACCGTAAATATATATAAATTCAGTAAACAATTTTCCCAATTATATTATGTTCCTTTCTTGAATGCATATATTGATTCCAAAGGCAGCAATGAATATTACGAGCAGGTTTTGAAGGTGTTAAGGGTAATCGACATGTCATCCATTAAGGCAGAGGTCCTCGAAGATGAACCATGGTATGAAATTGATGATGTACAGGATTTGGATATAGCAGAATCCATATTTTCAGAAGAAAAATTTAACAAAATACGAAACCGATATGGGGGATACTGGAGATATCCCAAGTTAATTGACTTCTGTTACCTTGTAAATCCTTTTTATCCTCCCGGAAAAATGATGGAAGAAATCAAAGCCAACATAGAATTATTAATTGGCAGCTATCCGTCCGGAATAGAAGTTAATAGCCTGGTGGCAGGTAAATATTACGGCCTTAAAAAAGAACATATTTGTCCGGGCAATGGGGCGGCAGAACTTATTAATTCATTGATGAAGACAATTGACGGCAGTGTTGGTATGATTTTTCCGACTTTTGAGGAGTACTCTAATCGTTTGGACAAGAATCTTATTGTGCCTTATTATCCAAAGAACAGGAATTTTTCATATAGTTGTGAAGAATTAATGAATTTTTATGAAAATTCAAAGATAAAAGCACTTATTTTGATTAATCCTGACAATCCTTCAGGCAATTTTATTAATAAGTCCGGAATACTAAAATTGGCGGCGTGGGCAGAGCAAAAAGGAATAAGACTTATAGTGGATGAGTCTTTTGTGGATTTTGTTGAGGCTTCGGATTCTCAATCTCTTCTTGCTGAATCGATTCTTCAGCAGAATAAGCATTTGGCCGTTATCAAAAGTATTTCAAAATCCTTTGGAGTACCTGGGCTTCGCCTTGGAATAATCGGCAGTGCCGATGAAGAATTGATAAGCTTTATTAAGCATGATATATCTATTTGGAATATCAATTCGATTGCTGAATTTTATCTTCAAGTTTGTGAGAAATACAAAAATGAATATGGCCTGGCACTTGAAAAATTCAAATTAATAAGAAAAGAATTTGTGGAGGAGTTAAGAAACATACTGAACCTAAGGGCTATACCTTCTCAGGCCAATTTTATAATGTGTGAAGTGCTTGGTGGATATTCGGCAGAAAAATTATCTGAAACCTTGCTGAATAAATATAATATACTGATAAAAGACTTGTCTGGCAAAAAAGGAATTGATGGTCAGTATATCCGAGTTGCAGTAAAAACAAAGGAAGAGAATAATCTGTTGATAGCTGCACTGAAGAATATTCTTGGTCAGGCTAAAATGACAAAGCCAATTAATCTGAAGTTTAGCAGGCAGGAGGCTTATGTATATGAACAAAAGAGCGGATAAACACGGAACAGAATATACCATGCTTTATTTTTTGAAGGATCCGCCCAATATATGTTCTCTTATGGGGCTTTTCAGCTCATTTATTGGCATATATTTTTCTATTGAAGGAAAATTCTTTTACGCATTGACGGGAGTTCTCTGGGCAGTAGTTTTTGATTGGGCAGACGGGATTATAGCCCGAAAACTAAAGAATCGTACGGATTATCATCGGGCTATCGGTGCCCAGCTTGATTCTCTGATTGACATTGTCAGTTTTAGTATATTTCCGGCTGTCTTTTTGTTGAGTTACGGAAAATTTAATCCGGTTTTTTTGCCCGGAGCGTTTCTAATTATTGCCGGAGGTGCTGTCCGATTAAGTTATTTCAATGTTTTTGGAATGATTGACAAGAATACATATAGAGGATTGGCTTTGGACAATAATGTGATTATACTGTCTTTTTTATTCCTATTTGAAAGATTTTTTTCCTATCAGGTATTTTCATTTTTAATCTACGCTGTTATGGTACTGCTTTTGGCTTTTAATCTTGCACCAATTCGCACGTATAAATTCGGAGCCAAATGGTTTTATGCACTTGCTGCATATGCTGTAATCATGACTTTTCATTATGCCTGGCTTCAATTATTAATATAAAGAAGACTTAAGGAATTGGATTTCAAGAATGGGAATGAAGAATGAAATTCTTCACACAATTAGTCAGTACTAATTATAATTATAGTTAGTACTGGCTAATTTGCTTTTTGGAAAACAATAGTACTAAAATCATTTTTTCTATTCTATAACCGATAGATGTATGATTATTATATAGTAAATGGATTGTATGAAAGAAGGAAGGCAGATGAAAAATTTTTTATTTATATGGCTGGCAGTGATGGTAATTGATAACCTTCTGCCATTTGCACTTGCAAAATACTATAAGGGCTATGATCATAAAAAGATGATATTAGTATTTTGCTATTTGCCATTCTTGTGGCTTATAATCAGTGAACTTCTTAAATACAGAAATTAAAATTAATTATGTAATTTTTACTTTTTCAATCTTTTTTGTTCCAAACTCATTAAAATGTTGTATACTGTTACATAGAAGATTATATCCTTTCTTTCTTAAATTGCTTTTTGTGTTTAATATTCTTAACAGGATTTTATCTTCTTTTCAATTCTCTTGGAATCTAACGGGCAATGAATTCATACAGTAAATTTACACTAATATAGAAAAAAGAGATTAAGGAGATAGTTGGGGGTTTATACGGTGGTATTATATTTTTCAGGTACAGGAAATACGGAATATATAGCAAAATTAATTGCTGACGGATTAGATGATGAATGTGTAGATTTGTTCCATAGAATTAGGTTCAATGATAAATCGCCTTTTTACTCAAAGAAGCCTTATATAATTTGTGCTCCTATATATGTTTGTGAAATGCCTTTGTTTTTAATGAGGTATTTAAAATCAACAGCATTTAAAGGAAATAAAAAGGTATATTTTATTGTTACAAGCGGCGGCTACTGTGGCAGTGCAAAGGTTCAGGCAAAATTGTTTTCCATCAGGAAAAAGCTAAAATTCTTAGGTTGTGCGGAATTTGTAATGCCGAGAAATTATGTTGCCAATAATAGATACTCTATGGATGATGAAAAAACAATTCGTTCAAAAATTTCAAGTGCCAATAAAAAAGTAAAGCAAGTGATTGAGGATATTAAAAATGAAAGGAAGCTTAAAAGTCGTCATGTATGGCTTTTTGAAATTTTGATTATTGCTCCTTTTACGCCTTTGTGGACAAAATATAAGCTGGTTGCAAAGGATTTTTATGCTACCAATGAATGTATTGGATGCCGAATATGTGAAAAGGTTTGTCCATTAAATAACATAAAGGTTACTGATAAAAAGCCCCAATGGGGCACAGACTGTACTCATTGTATGGCATGTATTTCAAAATGTCCAAAAAAAGCAATTGAATATGGAAATTTAACCAATGGTAAGTCCAGGTATCTTTTAAAAAATTATGTTTCTGATAAGATAAAGATTTAAGATGTTTATAAATACATTAGGTGGATAATACATTGACTATAATAGGTACAAATAATATTATAAATAATAGTAAAGGAATTCAAACATCCAATGATTTGTAGAAAAATAAATAGGAATAAATTAAACGGATTAGGTGGGATGCCTTCATATGAATATACTTGTTACTTTGAATTCCAATTATATCAAACCTTTAAAGGTTATGCTAAAATCACTTTTTCTCAATAATCAGGGAGAAAAATTTTCTGTTTACTTGATGCATTCAAGCCTGAGTGATGAGGAATTGAAGGATTTAAATGGTTATATTGATTATCATGGCAGTCAATTGATAGCAATCAATATTGATGACAGCTGTTTTGCAAATGCACCTACTCTTTTTTACTATACCAAGGAAATGTACTATCGTTTGCTGGCATACAAGTTTCTTCCGGAAGCTCTTGACCGTATATTATATCTGGACCCTGATATATTGGTTATTAATCCCATCAGAAATTTGTATGACATGGATATAGAGGAATATTTATACGCAGCATCCTATCATGATATTATCTCTATTAAAGAAATCAATAAAATCAGGTTGAGTTCTTATGAAATTGATGCGTATTATAATTCAGGGGTTCTTTTAATGAATTTAAAGCTACATAGGAAGTTTGTTAATGAGAAGGCAATTTATGAATTTGTTCAAAAAAATCATTCAAAGTTGATTATGCCGGATCAGGATATTCTAAATGCATTGTATTCCAGGAAGATAAAGAGTATCGATGAAAAATTATATAATTACGACGTAAGATACTATCGTTATTATAAATTAATGAGTAACAATTTGTGGGATATGGACTATGTCATTAGAAATACCGTAGTGCTTCATTTTTGTGGGAAGAAAAAGCCGTGGAAAAAAGGATACAATGGACAGTTCCATGCCCTGTATAAGCATTATGAGAAGCTGGCATTAGGCTGATAAAAGGATCAAATATATGTTTGTAAAACGGAAGGTAAAACAGTAAATTATTGTTCTTTTTTTTTGAAAAATTCAGTTAAAGTATGGTATGTTGTTATTATAAAAACAATGATATGCTGAGTGTTAAAAGTTTTTGTACAGGGAAAGTTTATACATAAGGGATTGAAGTAATATGAGATTATTTATAGCGATAAATTTTAATAACGAGGCAAAAGCTAAAATTAATGAGGTAATCAAAAAGGTTAAGTTAAATTCCGTTCAAGGCAATTTTGTAAAAGAAGAGCATATACATCTCACAGTGGAATTCCTGGGAGAGATACAGAACAATAGAGTGCATTTGATTAAAGAAATAATGGATGAACTTGAATTTGAGGAATTTACATTTCGTTTAGCGAAAGTAGGTTATTTTAAGAGAAGTGAAGGAAATATTTATTGGATAGGAATAAAAGAGAATGATACCTTGCTCAATATGCAGAAAAAATTACATCAAAGCTTAGTAGATAAAGGCTTTGAGTTGGAAGACAGAGAATATAAGCCACATATAACCATAGGCAGAAAAGTAATTTTAAAAGATGGCTTTGATACCAATGAAGCAGATGATATTGTTGATAACATAAAAATCCATATAAATAAAGTAGATTTAATGAAATCGGAGTTTATCAATGGAAAGCTGACCCATTCTTTAATATATTCAAGGCCATTGTTTTGACTAATTTTTTTTAAAGCAGGATAAAGGATAATATCAATAATTTTATTCCATACAGCAAATTAAGGAGCTGATATACATGATTGGCCCAAATGGGATACGAATTATTTATGGCGATAATCCGAAGCAAATGGTAAAAGAGCTGCTAGAGGTTATAAAACCTGAAGAAGAAATAAATGAAGACACACTTATTGGGATTAAGCCAAATCTGGTTGTGGCAAAACATTCCGGTTCGGGTGCAACTACTTCGCCTGAAATAGTGGAAGGACTCATTGAATATTTGAAATCAAAAAGGCGCAATAACATAGTAATTATGGAAGGTTCCTGGGTGGGCGACAGGACCTCGGAAGCCTTTAAAGTATGCGGATATGAGGAGTTGTCAAAGAAATATGATGTTCCCCTTATTGATCTTCAAAAAGATGATTATAAAACATATGAACTAAGTGGCTTGAAAATAAATATTTGCGATTCTGTCGTAAAAGTTGATTATTTAATTAATATACCGGTCCTCAAAGGTCACTGCCAGACTAATATAACTTGTGCCTTAAAAAATATGAAGGGCTGTATACCTGACTCTGAAAAAAGAAAATTCCATACTTTGGGGTTGCATAAACCAATAGCGTATTTGAACAAGCTTATAAAACAAAATCTTATAATTGTTGATGGACTGAATGGTGACCTTAACTTTGAAGAAGGAGGTAATCCGGTTCAGATGAACAGAATAATTGCGGGAAAGGATCCTGTGCTGATTGACGCATATGCAGCACAGTTGCTGGGTTTTCGTCTTGAGGAGGTTCCGTATATTACTATGTCCGAAAGCATCGGCGTAGGTAGTACCGACTTGGCAAATGCTGATATTATTGAGTTAAATAAGGATAATGGAACAAAAAAAATAACTCATTCAAGAAGAGTTCAACAGTTGTCCAGGTATGTTATTGAAGATTGTGCATGTTCAGCTTGTTACGGAAGTCTTATTCATGCACTGGAAAGGCTGGATGAAAAAGGCCTTTTGAATAAATTAAAAGAAAAACTATACATAGGCCAGAATTTTAAAAACAAGCAGTGTGATGGATTAGGCATTGGTGCATGTACTTCAGGATTTGATAAATGGGTTAAAGGCTGTCCTCCAAAAGCCAGGGATATTGTAGAATATCTGGAGAGCCTTTTTTGAACAAACCAGTTATTGTCCTTTGATGTACGGACAATTTATAAATATACAGGCGACTGATGCAGATAAAAGTAAGGGAGGGCGTCATGAATAATCTTAAAGTAGCTTTGATGCAGCTTATGCCGGAAGATACTATGGAAGGTAACCTGAAAAAGGGCATGGAATATTGCAGAAAAGCCAGGGATATGGGTGCTGATATTGCATTGTTTCCTGAAATGTGGAGTATTGGATATAAAATTCCCAATGATATTGATGAATTAAATGCCTGTGCTGTGCATGCCGATAGTGATTTTGTAAGCTCATTTGGAATTTTAGCTAAGGATTTGAATATGGCTATTGGAATTACTTTTCTTGAAAAATACCATCCGTTGCCAAGAAACACTCTCTGCATTTTTGACCGTTTTGGCAAAAAAATACTTACTTATGCAAAAGTACATACCTGTGATTTTGGCATGGAGTGTAATTTGACACCTGGAGACGATTTTTTTGTAGCGGACTTAGACACTCAGCAAGGCAATATAAAAATCGGGGCAATGATATGTTATGACAGGGAGTTTCCCGAAAGTGCGAGGATTCTTATGTTAAAAGGTGCAGAAATCATTTTGGTACCCAATGCATGTCCGATGGAGATAAACCGAATTTCACAGCTGCGGGCGCGAGCTTTTGAAAATATGGTCGGTATTGCAACTGTCAATTATCCCATTGGGCATCCTGACTGCAATGGTCATTCCACAGCATTTGACGGGATTGCATACAGGCCTTCGGAATCTTGTTCAAGAGATACATTGGTTATTGAAGCGGGAGAGAGAGAAGGCATATATATTGCTGATTTTCCTATTGAAGAAATAAGAGAATACAGAAGGCGGGAAGTACATGGAAATGCATACCGCCGTCCGCAGAAATACAAGCTCCTTATTTCCGAATGTGTAGAGGAGCCTTTTATAAGAAACAAGAAAAGTTTTAATACAACGCTTTTTTAGCTGTTTTTTTGATAATCTTTGTAGAAATTTTCAATGGATCTGTCATAAGTCTTTTCGCCGGATTTGGAAAAGAAGCATCCGGGTACTTCTCCGCTTCTGCGGTGATAGGAAACGCATTCGCAGCACTTACCGTGGCGAGAACATGAGGTGTAAGTGCAGGTGCAATGAATGCTATTGTTGCAAGCCATTTTAAATCCTCCCATATATAAAATTGACGAAAACATTATACTAAAAAGCAAGATAGATTTCAATAAACTAAAAAAGAAGGAACGAACGAGGAAAGATTGCATTTGACAATTTTCCTGAAATTTGATAACATAATAAAATCGTTTCGTCAATTATTATGTCGATATAGTGGAGTTTTGTTTTGAAAAGTTTATTTATTTTAAGTTTAGTGCAAAAATAAAAATACGAGTAATGTTTATCACGAAAATCCAATGGATAAACAATACTCGTTTTTTATGGAAAGGACTGATGGATGTGATTAGAGAACTGGCACGAAGCGTACGTGAGTACAAGAAGCTGTCAATTATAACCCCAATACTTATCAGCTTTGAGGTAATTATTGAATGTATCATTCCATTTATTACTGCAACACTGGTCAACGAAATCAAGAGTGGCTGCGATTTAAATACAATCATTAAATATGGGATGATTCTGATTGTTATGGCATTTTTATCATTAGCTTTCGGTGGAATTGCGGGTTCTACCAGTGCCACTGCGGCATGCGGGTTTGCAAAGAACTTACGTAAGGACATGTTCTATAGTATTCAGGATTATTCGTTTGAAAATATCGATAAATTTTTGACATCTTCATTGATTACCCGTATGACAACCGATGTTACCAATGTGCAAAATGCTTATATGATGATGATTCGAGTAGCGGTACGTTCTCCTTTGATGTTGATCTTTGCATTTGTAATGGCATTTGTAATGGGTGGACGTATGGCATGGATTTTCCTTGTAGTTGCTCCAATTCTTGCGATTGGATTAGGTATTGTGATATATAAAACATTTCCGCTGTTTAAAAAAGTATTCAAGAAATATGATGCCTTAAATAAGTCCATTCAGGAAAATATTAAAGGAATGCGTGTTGTAAAATCTTTTGTACGGGAAGATTATGAGCAGGAAAAGTTTGAGAAAGCTGCTGAAGATGTATGTGCCGATTTTACGAGGGCGGAACGTATATTAGCTCTTAACGGACCCTTAATGCAGTTTTGTATGTATTTGGTTATGGTTTTCGTTTTGTCAGTTGGTTCCTATACCATTATCACAAGTAAAGGATTAGAATTTGATATTGGGCAATTTTCCGCCATATTAACATATAATTTCATGATTCTAAGCAGCCTGATGATGCTTTCAATGGTGTTTGTCATGATTACCATAGCCGGTGAATCTGCAAAACGTATTGTTGAGGTATTAAATGAGAAAAGTACATTAACCAATCCGGAAAATCCTGTCTATTCGGTGAAAGACGGTTCAATTTCGTTTGAAAATGTTAGCTTTAAATATTCCGAAAAGGCCGAGAGAATGACTTTGGCCGGTATTAATTTACAGATAAAGTCCGGTGAAACCATTGGAATTATCGGTGGAACAGGGTCTTCGAAATCATCTCTGGTTCAGTTAATTCCGCGTCTGTATGATGCAACTGAAGGTATTGTAAAGGTAGGCGGTATAGATGTAAGAAATTACGATTTGGATACCTTGAGGAATCAGGTGTCTGTTGTACTGCAGAAGAACATTCTATTTTCCGGCACCATTAAGGAGAATCTTCGTTGGGGAAATAAAGATGCAACCGATGCGGAATTAGTTGAGGCTTGTAAGCTTGCCTGTGCCGATGAATTCATTAATCAGTTTCCGATGGGCTATGACACCTATGTAGAGCAGGGCGGAGCCAATTTGTCAGGCGGTCAGAAGCAAAGACTTTGTATTGCAAGAGCGTTGCTAAAGAAGCCCAAGATTTTAATTCTTGATGATTCCACCAGTGCTGTGGATACCAGGACAGATGCTAAGATTCGTAAAGCACTTAAGGAATATATGCCGGAAACAACCAAGATAATTATTGCACAGCGAACGGCTTCTGTTGAGGATGCGGACAGAATCATAGTCATGGATAAGGGTTCCATTAACGGCATTGGAACCCATAAGCAGTTATTAGCTGAAAATGCTATATATCGGGAAATATACGAGTCCCAAAACAAGGCAGGTGTTCAAAGTGAAAGCAAATAGTACGAAAAATAAAAAATCGATTATCCTTCGCTTGTTCAAAAACATATTTGAGTTTTACCCTGTGATGTTTCCGGTAGTTATTTTATGTATCATATTCAATGCTGCTATTAGCTCCATTCCTGCCGTATTTATGCAGAACATTATTGCTATTGTGGAAAAGAGCTGGCAGACCGGTGACTGGAATACGGTAGGAGGGAAAATATTAAACCTTGTTGCTATACTGGCAGTATTTTATGTATCATCTCTTACCAGTGGTTTTGCATATAACCAGATGATGGCGATTATTACTCAGGGAACCCTGAAAAAATTTCGTGTGAAAATGTTTAACAGAATGCAAACGCTGCCCATTAAATATGTGGACACAAATAATCATGGCGATATCATGAGCTATTATACCAATGATATTGATACATTAAGGCAGATGATATCACAGAGCTTTCCGCAGCTTTTGGTATCAAGTATTACGGTTATGACTGTTTTTAGCATTATGATGTACTATTGTATTTGGCTGACGCTTGTTGTAGTTTTTGGTGTCATTGTAATGCTTTTTATTACCAAAAGGGTTGGAGGCGGTTCTGCCAAATACTTTATTAAGCAGCAGAAAGCTCTTGGTCATTTGGAGGGCTTTGTTGAGGAAATGATGAACGGTCAAAAAGTAATCAAAGTATTCTGTCATGAAAATGAGACTAAAGCAGATTTTGATAAAATTAATGAAGCCCTATTTAACGATGCAAGAGTGGCAAATCAATATGCCAATATCTTAGGACCGATATTAAATAATATTGGAAATATATTATATGTATTTGTTGCAATTACCGGCGGTATTTTATTGATTACCAATGCTCCGAATTTCAGTATTTCGGGGCTTGCAATGGGAATTAGTATTGTTGTACCGTTTCTAAATATGACAAAGCAGTTTGTTGGAAATATCAATCAGGTATCACACCAGATCAATGCTGTTGTTATGGGAATTGCCGGTGCGCAGCGAATTTTTGATTTGATTGATGAAGAACCGGAACAGGACAATGGATATGTTACGCTGGTAAACGTACGTGAAGAAAACGGACAGTTAATTGAGTGTAAGGAGCGAACAGGAATCTGGGCCTGGAAGCATCCCCACAGTAAGGATGGTTCCGTAACATACACTAAGTTGGCCGGTGACGTGAGAATGTTTGACGTTGATTTTGAATATGAACCGGGAAAAACTATTTTGCACGATATAAGCCTATATGCAAAGCCGGGGCAAAAAGTAGCCTTTGTTGGTGCAACCGGTGCCGGAAAGACCACCATTACGAATTTGCTGAATCGGTTTTATGACATTGCCGATGGTAAAATCCGTTATGATGGCATTAATATCAACAAAATAAAAAAGTCGGACCTACGTCGTGCCATTGGTATGGTTTTGCAGGATACCAATCTTTTTACCGGTACGGTGCTGGATAATATACGTTACGGCAAGCTGGATGCCACCGATGAGGAATGTATTGCCGCAGCCAAGCTTGTTGGAGCAGATGATTTTATTTGCCGATTGCCCAATGGCTATCATACATTGCTTACTGAAAATGGCGCAAACCTGTCCCAGGGGCAGCGTCAGTTAATTTCCATTGCCAGAGCAGCGGTGGCAGATCCTCCGGTTATGATTTTGGATGAAGCAACATCTTCCATTGATACAAGAACTGAGGCCATTGTTCAGCGCGGAATGGATGCATTGATGAAGGGCAGAACGGTATTTGTCATTGCCCATCGCCTGTCCACCGTCAAAAACTCTGATGTAATTATGGTATTGGATCATGGGCGTATCATTGAACGAGGCAACCATGAGGAATTGTTGGCGAAAAAGGGTCAGTACTATCAACTGTATACCGGTGCATTTGAGCTCGAGTAAATTCAAAATTGATCAGGTTCAATTCCATTAGGCTATAAGCCTAAGGAGTTGAACCTTTTTTTTGTTAAAAATGCGGTAAAAAAACGGCTGAATCCCCTTATTTACAAAGACTCTGCATAGATTGCATATCTCGTGCAACAATGACATATTTACTTTAAAAAAGCTCCCGTGATAGTATGAGGGTGCAACAGTGATAGAAATGGTTGGTTTATTGAAGGTATTTTACATGGCGATGTCAGCAAGTGTAATTTCACAAAAGAAAAGAGGTTAATGGAATGAGTAAAAAAGGAACCTTAGCAAGTATAGTAAAACATCATAGGCTATATGTATTGCTGCTTCCTGCCATTATCTATTTTGCAGTTTTTCATTATGCGCCATTATACGGCGTACAAATTGCATTTAAAGATTTTAATGCAGGAAAAGGAATTCTGGGGAGTGAGTGGGTTGGATTTGAGCACTTTTTGCAGTTCTTTAAATCCTATTATTTTACCACTCTGTTGCGAAATACCTTATGGATAAGCTTTTACACCCTTTTGGTTGGATTTCCTATACCAATTATCCTGGCATTAATGTTTAACGAAGTAATCAATAAGAAATTCAAAAAAACAGTGCAGCTAATCACTTATGCACCGCACTTTATTTCAACAGTAGTAATGGTAGGGATTTTAGTCATTTTTCTTTCGCCTTCGACCGGAGTAATTAATCAGTTGATTAAAATTTTCGGCGGAGAAAGTGTATTTTTCTTAGGAGAAGCAAAGCTTTTTCCGACCGTTTATGTTTTGTCGGATGTTTGGCAGCATGCAGGCTGGAATACGATTATATACACAGCGGCGCTGTCTTCAATCAATACCGAACTGTACGAAGCGGCACGAATTGATGGTGCAAATAGGTTTCAAAAGATGATTCATATTGATCTTCCCGGCATTGCACCAATGATTGTAATTATGCTTATGCTAAATGTTGGCAGCATTATGAATGTTGGTTTTGAAAAGGTATTTTTAATGCAGAACCAACTGAACATAGAAACGTCTGATATTATTTCTACATACGTCTATAAAAGAGGTCTGCTTGAGGCACAGTACAGCTTTTCAGCAGCGGTTGGACTTTTTAATTCCGTAGTTAATTTTGTTTTGCTTATTAGTGTTAACTTCTTATCTGGCAAAATCGGCGAAACTACATTGTGGTAGAGGGGAGAAAGCATGAAAAGAGAAAGCTTTGGAGATAAGATTTTTATTGTATCAAATCATGTATTGCTTGGAATAGTAGCACTTTTAACGCTGTATCCATTGATTTTTGTATTAGTTGCATCCATTAGTGACCCTCTGCTTGTTAATAACGGTGAAGTTTGGTTAATGCCTAAAGGGGTGAATTTTGATGGTTATGCAAGGGTTTTTCAGAGCTGGAAAATTCTTTTAGGTTATAAGAATACGGTTTTTTATTCGATTTTAGGAACAATCATAAGCATATTTGTCACATTTACTTGTGTTTATCCATTGACTGTAAAAGAACTGCCGTTTAGAAAGACCATATTTACATTTTTTACATTAACCATGTTTTTTAGCGGCGGTATTATACCAACCTTTTTGTTGATAAAAAGTCTTGGCATGTATAACACCATATGGGCTATGATTGTTCCGGGTTCTGTTTCAGTGATGAATATCATTATATCAAGAACTTATATTGAAACCACCATACCGGAAACGGTTACAGAGGCAGCAATTATAGATGGCTGTAATGAGTATAAGATTTTTACCAAGATGATTCTGCCGCTGTCAAAGCCCATTATTATTGTGTTGGCTTTATTTTATGGAGTACAGCATAGGAATGCATATTTTAATGCACTTATATATCTTTCCAATGAACGATTGTTTCCACTGCAGGTTTTCCTGCGTGAAATACTGATTCAAACGCAGTTGGACAGTCAAATGCTTATGAGCGGCAGCAACATGGAAGCTTTTGACCAGCAGGCCAAGATTGCTGAATCGGTTAAATACGGAGCAATCGTCGTTTCAACACTGCCGCTTTTGGTTGTTTTTCCTTTCTTGCAGAATTTCTTCGAGAAGGGTGTAATGCTTGGAGCAGTAAAAGGATAATAAAATGAGGAGGAAGTAAAATGAAAAAAAGTTTGAGAACAATTAGTCTTTGTTTAGTACTTGCCATGATAGTTGTTTTTAGCGGTTGTGGTAAGAAACAAGAGCAAACAAGCTCCAATGTTAAAGTGAACGAAACAGGGATGCCGATTGTCAACGAAAAAATTACGTTAAAAGTCATGGGTTCAAAAGGGCCATTGCAAGGTCCATGGGATCAGCTTTATGTTTTTGAAGCAATGGAAAAGATGACTAATATTCATCTTGAATTTGATACTCCGCCTTCACAAAATTATCAGGAAAAGAAAAATATCATGTTTGCCAGTGGAGAGTATCCCGATGTGTTCTTTGGCGGTCTTTTGACTTCTCAAGATGAAGTAATGTATGGCGAACAAGGTATTTTAGTGCCTCTTGAAGGATATATTGATACTTATGCGCCAAATCTAAAGAAAATATTCGAGAAATATCCGGATGTTAAGAAGTCCATCACCACAATGGACGGTCACATTTATGCCTTGCCTTATGTTGGTGATGTGAATTGGGAGCTTACAACCAAACTTTGGATTAACCAAAAATGGATGGATAAGGTTGGTAAAACAATGCCGACAAATGTGGATGAATTATATGACCTTTTGATAGCATTTAAAGAGCAAGATGCAAATGGAAACGGCAAAAACGATGAAATTCCATTGTCTTTTGATAATAGTGTTTTCTCGGTTATAAGGCCGGGCCTCATGAGCTTTTTTGGAATCATTGCAACCGACCTGAAAGTTGATGTTACGGATCATTCAAAGGTAAGATACTATCCGGCATCGGAAAACTATAAAGAATACTTGAAGTTTATGAATAAGTTAAACCGTGAAGGTTTAATCGACCCGGAAGCTTTCATTCAAACCAATCAACAAGTGGCTGCAAAAGGAAATGAGAACAGAATCGGTCTATTTGCCAATGCAGCGGCAATGCTGACGGTAGGTACTGCACTGCAGGAGGATTATGTAGCACTTTCACCGCTTACAAGCTCGGTTAGCACCACACCGGTTTGGCCAAAGAAATCAGCAGTAACACGCGGTACCTTTGCCATTACAAAAGAGAACAAATATCCGGAAGCTACAATGAGATGGGTTGATACGTTCTATTCAGAAGAAGGCGGTATTTTCCTCCTGGATGGAGATGAAAATGTATCCTGGAGATACCTTGACGATACCAAGGAAAAATGGGAAAGAATTATGCCGGAAGGCGAGTTCAAAAGTACAGAAGAATTCCGTGGCGGAAAGATTTCACCGGCCGCAGGAACTCCGCTTCCGGCTTATATGACAACCGAGTGGCGTAAAAAATTAAACGCTGCACACGTTCCTATTCTTGTGAAAGAAGTTCAGGAAAAATACGAACCATACATGAAGTTTGAATACCCACAAACCTATTTTACTCAGGAAGAACAAAAGAAATTATCAAGTTTGGAAGCAGATTTAACAAAATATGTGGAGCAAATGGAAGTTGCATTTATAACCGGCGACCCAAGCTTTGCAAACTGGGATGAATATATTAAAACACTTGAAAAAATGGGGTATAAGGAAGTGCAGGACATATACCAAGTGGCTTACGATAGATGGGAGAAATAAAATGACGGTAGCTTACCAAAAAGAGATACCAATCGTTTACGAAACAGAAATATTGGTTTGTGGTGGCGGCAGTGCAGGTGCAACCTGTGCTATTGCCGCCGCAAGAATGGGTGCAAAAGTTTGCCTGGTTGAGAGAAATAACATATTAGGCGGTGTAATGACATCCGGCGGCAACAATGAGATAGCGCTTTTTTATAAAGAAGATAAACAAATTATAAAAGGGATTGGCTGGGAGTTTGTAACAAGGCTAAAAGAGAAAGGTTTTGCGCAAATCCCGGAGTTTAAAGCAGGGATTCATCACTCCCTTCAGGCGGTTCACGTTAACATTCCTATGGCAGGCAGAATGTGGGATGAAATGTGTATGGAAAGCGGAGTAAAACTTTTTTTTAAAATGAAAGCCGTAGATATTATAAGAGGCAAGAATTCGTGGACGGTTATTATGGGAGGTGACAATGGACTATGTGCCATTGTTGCCAGAAAAGTAGTGGATTGCAGCGGGGACGGAATATTGGCTGTAATGGCCGGTGCGAAATTTGAACTAAGTGATGAGTTGCAGCCCGGTACCCTTCGATTTTTTACAGCAGGATATAATCTGGAGAATATCAATAGGGAAAGGGTTAAATTTCTTTTCGAGAAAGGGGTTAAAGACGGCGAAGTTCAATCAAGTGATTTTTGGCCGTCTCCGAATGGGAATCCTCGTGTAATATTTGAACACGATGGAAACAACATCAATCATATTGCCATTACTCCGGACACACTGGATGATAAGACGGAGATTGAAATGGAAGGCAGAAAAAGCGTTGAGCGCATTGTGAATTGGGTACGAAAGAACGTTTCAGGAGCGGAAAATTTCATTGCAAGTACAACCTCCGGTGAAGTCGCAATTCGTGAAACAAGAAGAATTGTGTGCGAGGAGTATATTACCGTAGGTGATTATTTAGCGGCAAAAGAATATGAGGATGCAATTTGCTATGCCTATTATCCGGTGGATTTGCATAAAGCAAAAGGCGAGACGCTGGAGAACATTTTTTTAGATAACAATAAAATTCCAACCATTCCATACAGAGCATTTATTCCGACAGGAATAGAAGATATGCTGATTGCAGGCAGATGTGTTTCAAGTGACAGGCTTGCAAACTCTGCCATCAGAGTAAAGGCGGTTTGTATGGCGATGGGTGAGGCGGCAGGCGTGGCTGCCGTATTATCCCTTAAAGACAAGGTTGGGCTTCGAGATATTAAAATCGCGGAGCTGAAAAAGGTTTTAGCAGATAAGGGTTGCATTATACCATATTGGGGGTAAAGAAATGAATCTTAGTATGAAATGCAGAAAGGTGCTTTCATTTGCACTCATTGCAATGTTTTTGTTTAGTATGGTGCCACTTGATATATTTGCCGAATCGAAAAACTCTATGGTTAAATGGAGTGCTGAAAACGGTGATGAAGGTATAAACTGGTTCACCTATGCCATGCACTTTTTAAATGGTGCTGAAACAAGGCATACAGATACCACTTATCAAGGAAAAAAAGCAAGAAATATCGGGACATCCCTTGGAACCAATGACCGGCTTGCTTACTTTGAAGTGGATGATTCCTGGTATCATGATGGTGATGAAACTGTATATGCTACTATTGAATACTTTGACTTTGAGGGTGTTCGTTTCAGGCTGGAATATGACAGTATTCTTGGTATAGATACTCAAAGCAGAATTGTTCAATCCAAAGGAACTCAGCAGTGGCAGAAGGTTTCCATTGAATTGCCGGGAGCAAGATTTGCCAACAAAGGGCGTTTTGGCACAGACTTTACCATCAGAATTTTAGAGAGTGGAACATCCTTCTATATATCTAACATTGTATTGTCAAAACAAAACACGGAATTAGACCCTTTTCTTGTTTTTAATCTTTTGCCACAGGATACGGGTCTAAAAACAAACAGTACCTACACACAGGGGTTATATAAGAATAAATATGCAGCTTCCATCGGCAAAGCACAAAGCCTGGATATGTCGGTGGACAGACATTGGGGACAAAATGTCCGAGCTTTTAAAGCTTATGTGGAGTTTTTGGACAATGGTACAAGTTTTACCATTGCTCAAGGGAATAGGATTCAAAGATATGATGCCAAGGATCCGACCGGCGAGTTTAAAATTGAAGAGTTTTTCTTTGAAACAAGTGATTTTGTCAGTCTCAACAGTCTTATGATTACCAATCAGTCAGCCGGTGAAGATTTCATCGTTTCATCCGTGAAGCTTGTTGGTTATGAACCAAAGAATGAGGAGGCTGACCTTTCTTCCATTGAGTTCGTTGAAAACACAAACTCCGCTTTTATAAAAGCCAATATTGCCGGTCAAGAGGTTTATAAAGTCAGCGGAACATATATCGAAGATAACATAAGATATTACGCTTTATCTTTTGGTCAAATCGGTGAGATTGAAGGCAAGAAGTATGACCTTTTATACCTTACTGTCGAATATTTGGATAATGGGAATAACACAACCTTCTTTGAAATTTCTTATAAGGATGAACAAGGAAACAAAAAGAAGGCAGGCAAGGTTTATATAGGGGATAGTGGTGAGTGGAAAAGACAGACCTTTATCCTTTTAAATGCTTTTGTTGATAATACAGCATTTTCCATTTATACAAACCACCAAAACTTCTACTTCACAAATTATGAAATCACAGAAAAGTCACCTTTTAAGTCCGAACAATATTTTGATTTTGCCACAGACTTTGGTTTTTATCAAAACAGTATGAGAACAACTCAAGGCTATAGAGGTTGGACATATAATACCTTCAGAGATAATCAGTATGAAGCACTGAGTCTTCTTTCAGGACAATGGAAAACATCTCGTGATTCATACCCGTACTTAATATTAAAAACATCCGGCCCAACCTTTCATCCGGGGAGATATGAGGACTTAGCCATTGGTTGGAGGGCGGAGAAGGATGCTGATATTACAATTTATTCCACACCAAAAATGGAAACCGTAAATGCAGGCAATGGCGTTAATGCAAAAATTCTGCACGGCTCACGGATGATTGCTAACAGAGATATATCTCCAACCGACAATTACGGTACAACCGATATAGTAACGTTAAATGTAAAGGCCGGAGAGCAAATTTATTTTCGATTAAACTGCATTGAGTCACAGCTATCTTATGATGTTACACAGTGGGATATAAAAATTGTAGTGAACGAAAACAAGGTAAATTTAAAAAGTGTTACTCCAACCAGTGTGTTTTTAAATGTCGGTACGGTTTCAAACGGCAATGGCATGTTGCTTCTGCCAAGTGATGAACTACATTTTTACTCTACCAAAGAAAATGGAACCCTTCTTATGAAACATTCACCCATAGACGGTGTGCAAAGGGTTGCATTTAAACTGGACGATTGCTTTGCAAATTCCGTTTCGGGTCTTAATCCAACCTATTTTTCTGTGATGCTTTATGATGTTGCAGGAATTGGATTAAAGCTTCAATATACCAATTTACGGGGGGAACTTTGCGAGACGGAATATGCCGATACTTATGGTACGAATACATGGAAAAAAGCATTTTTCATGATTTCCAATATTGATTTAAACAAAGAAATAACCATCATTGGTGAGTGTGGCAATGGAATCAGTCTTATGAGAATTGAAGCTTCCACTGTTCCAATGCAGGATTATGAAGTGGTTGCAACTCCATCAAATTATGAAGGATTATATCCGGCGGGTGTAAAAGCTTCAGAAAGCTATTTTGAAGTGGAAAAGGAGTTATCGTTCAATATTCATGACAGCTACTTATACAGACAATCATCTACTTCTGTATATTTAGAAGTTGAATATTTCGACAACGGTTCTTCCTTCCAGGTCGAGTATGATGCAGTTGGCAACGACAAGGCACTTACGAAAATTCATACGGCAAAGGCTAATAAGCAGATAAGAACCGCTTATTTTAAACTTGGAAACGGATTCTTTGGGAACAGCAAAGAAAGCAATACAGATTTTAAGATTATAAACAAAGGAAATGAAAAACTTCTTGTATCAAAAGTAAAAGTCAGCAAATCACTTAGTCCAAGCTATGCTGCACAAATTGGATACGGACTTGAAGTGGATGCTGAGACAAATACAGTAGATAAAAGGAATGTAAAAACTGTAGAAAAAGGTAAAACGGCAAAGGCTTATCTTGATGACGATTTTATTTACAACGTCGTAAATGCAGGCCTCTACTACGCAATGGTGACATTTAAAGACAATGAAAATATTCAATTTAAACTGGAATACGATGGATATCCGCTGCCAGCAGGCTATGACCAATCAATTCCGACTTCATACAGGCCATCGTGGACCGTCCATGGAACAGGTTCCGGTCAGTGGAAGACGACTCTTCTTTCGCTTCCCTATGCCAAGTTTGCCAACTCACAGGACGGAAAATCCGATTTTCAAATTGTTAACCTGGGGAATGACCTTATTATAGAAGACATTAAGATTATTTCCGGAGCCACCCTTGGAATGAGAGATTTGGCTACCCTGGACTGTATATTGGAAGTCAGCAGCATTGGCGAAGACGGAACAGAGGAGAACAAAAACTTAAAAGCTTTCGGTCCGGACTATAACAAAATTGGTTTAGGAGGTATCCTCGACGGAACATCATCAGAAGGACCGGACTATATTACTGTTCGATTCCCATACATGCAGAAAACAAAAGTCAGCGGCATGAAAGTGAACAGCTTTGCTGATTTTAGAATGGAGTATTGGGATGAAGAAAGGGCAGAATGGATTAAAATTATTGACATTACGGATGCCTATAACGTTCCACATGATGACAGAATTATTATGTTTGATCCGGTTGAAACTTCGGCTATCAGATACAGCGGTTATGACTACCGTGGAAATTTTTATCTGAAAAAAGTGGAAGTATATGGAGAAGCTGAACAAGACAGAACGGTTCATAAAGGTAATTTAGGTATCGTGAATAACGGTCCTTTTGAGCTTGACCAGGATGCAGCATTTGAAATAAGCACCAGTAATTTTGATGTGTTAGAAGATGAATATGAAGTAAGAGTTCATTGGAAAAATTACTATAAAGAGTCGGTTGTGGATAATTTCTATACGACAACGGTAAAAAGCGATGAATCCAAAATATTTGATGTGGTGATTCCTCATTCTCATGCGGAATATCAATCCGGTCCTTATTATTTAACGGTAGAGATTTGGAAGGATAATCGGCTTTTGGACAGTCGTAATGAGCTTTGGGGTGTCAAGGGGATTGCACCTCGGAAAACATCTTCGGAGCCGCAGCCCAGGTATATGAAAGAAAGATCCCTGGGAACCATGGGACAGTTCCATTTTGGTTTGGGAAGCCCTATTGAACCGGAAGCAATACGTCAGCTTAAGAAGTTTGGTTTTAACAGTATTCAAATTGAGTGCTATTGGGGCGACTTAGAGCCTATTATAGGAGTTTATAATTTTGAGCTTTATGACCGGGCATTGGAAGTTGCAAGAGAAGAAGGCCTAACTGTTGATCTGTCCATTCATATGCTTGACCGACGTGTTCCGAACTGGATTCCGGATGAAGAAATTATGAGGGACCAGTTTGGCGGGTATGTTGTTCCACGTTCCATGCAGATTTATGCATATAATTCCCTTGTTTATACACCGTCTTATTGGGGTGAAGTTTCAATGCCAAGACTATATAAGGCCATTGAGCTTTTAGCAGAAAGGTATAAAGATGACCCGATTGTTTCAGGCTATGCGGTTGCAACCGTTGCCTGTGAGGTTTCCTATTCCAGTGATTCCTACCGATTCTTCGATTACTCAGAGCCTGCACAAAAAGCATATAAAGAAGAATATTTGCAAAAAGTATTGGGCCTTGATCTGGATGGTGTGAATAAACGATGGAGAACCGATTATGAAAATTGGGATGAGATCAGAATGTTTGCGCCGGCATATGATTTGTACAATGTAGAGACTAATCCGGAGTGGCCGGACACATTGGATTTCTTGCATTATACTATTACCCATTATCAAAACCAGGTGAGTCAGGCAATCAGAAAGCACGATCGAAGCCGTGATCTGCAGTTCTTCTTAAATGAACATTATGAATATGACCAGGAACTCATTAACGGAAAATTAAAATATAATGACAGCGGTGTCGGAGACCTGGCGGTGGAAAACGGTGATTCCTTCCCTCAGTATGCCTTCTTTGGAAGAATCGTTGGTGTCAGAGTTCATTCAGAACCCGGCAATATTCCAGCTAAAAATACATTGGACGGAAATGCAGGAAGAGCACTGTTCTTATCCGCATCCGGAGGTCGCTCAACCATTACATGGCAGGCGTCTAAGCAACCTCGTGCAATTGGGAAATCATTAACAACCGATACTGTTGCAGCGGATAAGGGGCTGGAAATTATTAAAAAGAATCAAAGGTTAACAGAAGAGGTTCTGGGCGCGCAGTATACTCCAAATGAAGCGGCTGCAATCAGCCAGTTGAAATCTTGGAGTACCGAAAAGGCTTTAAGGAGTGTGGGTAGAAGCACGGATGCATACTCGAACGGTTTAACCAAGAATCAGCTTGAAACAGCATTACTGGAACATGAGTTTGATGATAACCTGCACAGAGGAGTTGACTGGTTTAATCCTGAATTTGCACCGGAGATTTATATGAGCCCTGACAAATTAAAACAATACAAAATTATTTTTGATTGCGGAAACAAGGTGCTTGACTTGACGGCACAAAAAAACCTTATTGAATATGTGAAACAAGGTGGAAAGCTTGTTCTCATGGGAGATTCCGGCAATTATGATGACAGACGTGACAACGAGTGGTATTTGCTAAAGGAATTAAGTAGCGGAAGAGCCATCCCGCCAAGTGAAATAGACACAACCGCAGTACCGGTCGTATTTGGTACAAGCTCCGTATTCTCGACAGAACGTTCTATAAGACTTCGAAATACTCGTGACATATCCGATTGGACATGGGCCGAAACTCTTGGAACATCAAGCGGAAAGCCACTGGTGAAGAGGTGGGACTTTGGCAAAGGTTCGGTTGTTTATGCAGCAGGTGTACCGGATATTTTGGTGACACCACAGTTTAGAGGATGGATTTCCGGCTTATATGACTGGGCAGGTGTTAAAAGCAAAGTAGAAACCAAGTATACTTCCATTTCAGGACATAGCGAAGGGGTATATACAGGTGTAAAAGAAGTCGGCAGCGACAGATATGTGCTCATGTGGAGCAATAACCCAAATGGTGATACAGCGGTAAATGTTAAGCTCACTTATCTTGCCCCATCAAAGACATATAACGTTTACTTGATGGAAGAAAACCATGACGTATTTTTACAAACCATCAGCGGGTCTCAGTTCTTAAAAAATGAATTAGTTTTTGGAAAGAACGAGCTTAAAGTTCTGAAGTATACAGAAGCAACAAATTATAATTTGGAACGTGATTTTTCAAAAAATCAAACAGATAGCAGATTTACTTACGGATATGACAAAGGAGGTGGATTTGTCCAAGCCATAACCTTTGATAATGAAAAGCAAATTCATATATCCGAAGATAAAAATAGCGCTATCGGACAAGGTTACTTTGTTCCAAGCCAGGAGTCAAAGGCAATCTTAAAATGGACAGCGCCTTTTGACGGAATTGTTCGTATCGAAGGCAAAATTAGTCCTCAGTCAGAAGCTAAGGATATAAAGGTTAGCATTTTAAAAGAAAAGGAAGTGATTTGGTCCAATAAAATAGACTCGAAATATTACAGCTCAAAAGCGGTAGCACAAGTTAACAAGTGTGATAAGTTATACTTTGTTGTGGAAGGAGATGGGAACTTAGAAAACGGAAAAGTATTTTGGAATTTGGATCTTGATTTATCTCTAAAGGGCGAACTGTTTCAGGTTTCTCCAGCCTCCGGTAGAAATGAAAGGACTTGGGTTGCTCCGCAGGATGGAAAAGCAATTATTTTTGGTGATATCAGTATGGAAGGCAATACAAACGAAACTTCTATTGTTGCTATTTTAAGAAATGACCTTGGTATTTGGAGACAAACAATGTATGGTGGAACATCAAGCCAACACTTTGTAGAAATTGATGTTAAGAAAAATCAGGTGATTCAATTTATTATTGAAGAGAATTTAAATAACCAAAACATAAACTGGTCACCCAATGTAATGCTAATAAAATAATTAGGAGGTTGAAGTTCATGAGAAAAGCAGCAAAATTGATTTATACCATTATTTTAATTTTATCGGTTCTTTTCACTTCAGTTGTAGCGGCAAGCGGTGATAGCACAGATGTAGCTTTGAAGAAATGGGACTTTTTAGCGGACTCCTATGCCAAAGGTCAGGGATTTCCGACTACAAATACTTGGAAGGATTTAGACGGCAATGCAGTTTGGTCCACTTATAATTTAGCGGATGGTGAACTTACCGAGTTAAAGCCCGTTAATGCTTTGAATGGAGCAACACCGGCAATGTGGTCAAAGGACGGTACTCAAAACGGTGCACCTCTTATGCAAATAAGACCGGCTACTGCCAATATGTTTCTTATTACTCCGTCCATGTCCGGAACTCCTGTTCTTCGATGGACAAGCAATATCAGGAAAACGGTAAAGGTTACCGCTCTTGTAAAAAAGAATAATTCCGGCGGTAATGGAACCGCTTTAAGATTGTACAAAAATATGAATGAATTAGTTAAAGTCATTGTTGCAGGTACAGATACGGAAGAAAAGGTACTTACACAAACAATTTCCGTGGTTCCGGGAGATACCATTGAAGTTGCCATTAATGCAATTGCAGACAGTACAAACGACCAGTCCTCTTTAAATGTGATTATTGAGGAAGTTGAATCACTTATATTCGACAGTGTTCCAACCTTTAGTTTTACGGACTGTGGAGAGCCTGCAAGCAGTATTGTGCCTGGTGGTACCATTGGTGCAACTCTCGGGGTCAGCAATCATGCGGAGGAAATCAGTTTAATAGGAATTTTGGCTGTTTATACAGAAGACAATGTTCTTTCCGGATTAAGCTTTGACAAAATAACTCTTGCACCGGGTGAAAGCAAAACAATTAATTGTCATATTGAAGATTATACACCGGTCGGCTATACAGGCGATTTTCGATATAAAATGTTTGTGCTGGATTCTCTAAGCCAACTTCACCCACTTTATAACGGATTTAGTTATCCACCGGAAGAAAAACGTGTATGGGATTTTGAAAAGGATAATATCGCTAATAATTTCCCATCAACAGTACCATATGGAGATGCATATGGTGCAAGTGAAGTATGGAGTATAGGGATGGGGAACCATGATGCAACGGTTGCAACAAGGCCATATGATTTTAGACCGATGTTGTACGATAACAGCATAAACATTTGGTACAATGGGGAAGAGCCCAAAATGGCCGTTACACATAACTTTCCAACCGTAAGGGTTAGCCCTGCAACAGGATTAAGTGAGCTTCAACCTCGTTCAAGAACAGCGGCTCAGCAGGCAACAGAAGGTACAAAAAATGCAAGACTTCACCCAATCATCCGATTCATTAGCCCATTAACCGGTGAAGTACATATCAAACTTGTTCTTGAGAAAAAGAATGATGGCGGTGACGGAGTACTGTTAATGATGGGTCAAAACGGAACAATTTCTGCTGAAAATGCAAGTTTGATATCAATTGGCAGTAATAAGGCGGTAAAAGAGATTGAAAAAACAGTTTATGTAACAAAAGGTATGACATTGGATTTTATGCTTCATGGTCTGGCTGACAACAGTTCTGATGTTTCCAGATTGGGAATAACCATAACAGAAAGATAAGGAATATTTCATTAGGGCTATACCATTTTGCTATAGCCCTAATGGAGTCATTAGGGAGGTAAATGGTTTGAAAAAAACTAATATAGTTATGCCGATTATTTTCGTTGTTATCATAAGTTTGTTTTTTCAGATTCCGTCTTATGCAAAAGGAAATAGTATAAATACCACCATTGATAACGCAACCGGAAAAGTAAAAGTCAGTGGAAGTATTGATAATGCAAAATCTCAGGTTCTATTCATAACCGTATTAAAACCAAATGCTGAAAATGGTATATCAGATTTGTACGATGATATGGATGAAATGGAGTTTTTAGAACTTGTTTACAATATTGCTCAAGTAAAATTGGACACTAATAATACTTTCACCTTCGAATTTACTATGCAAGGCAACGCTGATGAGGGCTGGTATACTGTGGCAGTTACAGGAAAAGGAGTTGGCCTTCAAAACAAGTTTTATTATGTGAATGAGCAAAAAATTCGAAATACAGTTAGAAAACTAAACACGGTTTCCCATAATGACTTTGTTGATTTGTTAAGTGACATAGGTATAGTGTTAAAAACTTCACCTTCTGACACAAAACATGTATACGATAATTTTGTTGCCATAAGAAGCAGACAAGGTGATTTTGAAACCGAAGGCAATATTGATGAAATGATTGAAGCTGTCAGAGATGTTGTTGAAGAAGCGGAAGCTTATGCTCTCATCTATTTGGCAAAAGATACTGATGTTGTAAAGGTTATTAAAGATTACAACAAATATTTCAATATTGATTTAGAGGGCGATTTTAAAAAAGCCGAGTCAAAAATAGGAGGAGCTTTTGTATACATTAGAGATAAGTTGAGCATTCAAATAACCTCAAAGGAAGAATTTGAAAAAGTATATCATCAAAGTATTGCCTTGACTATGCTCAATACAGTAAACAGAACCGAAGTACACGATGTCTTAGTGAAATATAATCATATTTTTAAACTGGATTTAAACGGAAACTATTCAAAAGTTGATGCATTGGAAGTTGCGAAATCACTGGCCTTTGCCGATTTCAAAACGGTATCTGAAGTTACTGATGCTTTTAATACGGCTGTTTCGCAGTTATATTCTAAGCAAAAGCAATCGAATTCAAGCAGTGGCGGCAGTGGTGGCAAAGGTAGCAGCGGTAAATCAAAAGGAGGCAGCATGATTAGTGTAAATAATGGTACCGAAGTTTCCACGGTTCATTCGCAAACATCAAATCCATCCGAAGAAAACATTTTTGAAGATTTAGATTCAGTGGAGTGGGCGAAAGAAAGTATTCATGCTTTTGCCAAAAAAGGAATCGTCAGAGGAGTTGACGGAAGAAACTTTGAACCAAACAGAAATGTTTTAAGAGAAGAATTTGTGAAAATCATGGTAATGGCAATGGAACTTCCCTTAGAAGAAAATATGATGTCCAGGCCGTTTGAGGATGTTGACAATAATAAGTGGTATTATAAATATATTTTAACATCAAACAAGTTTGGAATAGTAAACGGAGTATCAGAAAATGAATTTGGTGTTGGACGTAGTTTAACGCGTGAAGATTTAGCGGTTATTTGCTACAGAGCAGCGAAAGCGGCAGGAATCAATTTTGCTGATTCTCAAAATGCAAGTATGTTTAGTGACGATAAAACTATTGCTGATTATGCAAAAGAGGCTGTATATGCACTTACTGGTGCCGGTGTAATAAATGGCGTTGGTAACAACGAGTTTTCACCAAAATCAGTGGCAACACGTGCTCAAGCTGTTAAGATCATGTATGAAATTATGAACTATTCCAAATAGCCATGGGGGGAAATAAGGTGAAAAGATTTTTGGCATTATTCCTGGTTATTGCTCTGTCAGCAAGCAGCTTCACTGTGTTTGCTCGCGAGAATGACTATATTGGGACAAAATATGAGATTCCGGTAAAAGTTTTAAGTGCCTTTGACATTATTACTTTAAACGACGACGGGGATCTTGATGTTGGAAGTAAAGTTTCAAGAGCGGAATTTGCAACTTGGATTGTCAAGGCTTTAGGGTTTGATATAAATGCTGCAAAAGACGAATATGAATTTTCTGATGTTGAAAAAGACTCGAAATCTTACAATGCAATATCCATTGCAAGTAATTTGAAAATTATTTCAGGATTTAACGATGGCACATTTCGACCGAATGATGCCGTTACGTATCATCAAGCAGTCACCATGATTATCAAAATGCTGGGGTATGAAGTTGTAGCTATGTCTAAAGGCGGATTTCCTATGGGGTATATACAGATTGCCCGGGAAATAGGGGTCCTGTCAGATGTGACAGTAAATAGCGGCGAACTTACAAAAGCGGATGCTGTTTTAGTGCTGTATAATGCAATGCATGCAAAAATGATGAAGCAAATTGGCTATGGCTCCAGGGATAAGTATCAAGCAGATAAAGATTCTACAATATTTTCGGAATATCACGGAGTTAAAAAACAAAAGGGAATTATTGTTGATAACGGGGAGACTGCAATGAATGGTGACACAAAAACTTCAAAAGGTTATATTATTATTGACGGGCAGGTTTATCGTGATCAAAATAATTGTCTAAAAGATTACTTAGGTTATTTTGTTGAGTTTTATTATTTATATGAGGATAAGGATAACAGTATTGTTTTCGGGTATGTTCCGGAGTATAAAAATCAGGTTATTACCATCGATGCAGAAGATTTAGTGAAAGACCAAAATCCTTTTGCTGATAAAAGCTTTAAGTATTACAGGGAAGATGAAAAGGAAGAAAGTATCAGCATCTCAAAAGATTTGGATGTGATTTTTAACGGCAGAGCATATCCGCAATTTACACCTGAAGAACTTTTGATTGATGTAGGCGAGTTAACTTTTGTTGATAACAATTCAGACGGAGCTTTTGACATTCTTTTTGTTGAGACCTTTAAACACATTGTTGTTGCTGGTGCTGATGAGGACAAGCTAAGGCTCGTATCGTTCAATAATGAAATGTTTGAAATTGACAGAGAAGCTGAATATTCTTTTGTAACTACTCAGGGAGAGCAGTTAAATATTTCTGATTTGTCTGCGGATATGATTATTTCTCTGTTTGAAAGTCCGGATAAGAAAAAAGTGAAAGGAATTGTCAGCACACAAAGGGTTTCCGGTGAAATTGAAGAAATTACCCATTCTGATGATTCCGAATTAAAAGTGGGGGAAGGTTTTTATAAAGTCTCAAAGTCTTATAATGATTATAATGCAAATGATTTTACCGTTGGAACAAAAGTAACATTGTATTTAGACCATAAGTCCGAGATTGCATTTATAACCCACTCAACAGCTGGTATTTCGGATGGATACGACTATGGCTATTTAATCAATGCAAAAGAGCAAGGTGGCCTGAGTGACAAAGCGGAATTCAGAATATTCACAAGAAACGGCGAATTTGTTAACTTTGTTGGTGCGAACTATGTTGAGTTTAATGGTGAAACATATTTCGCAAATTCCACTCACAAACACCAAAAAATTACATCAAGGTCGCTTCTTGATTCACCTCTTCTGGTAGAAAATAATGAGGTTAAACCACAACTTATTCAGTATAAGCTAAACAGCTCAGGTGAAATTTCAGGAATAAAAACCGCAATTGATAATACATCTTCTTTAGGTTTTGATGAAGATCATTTTTCAAAAGATTATACAAGTGCAAGCGCAGTATATCGTGACATTCCAAAAATGTTTGGGTCAAGCTATGTTGTAAATAATGATACATTAATGTTTAACATACCTGCACCGGACAAGGTAACCGGAGAGATTAATGAAGACGGATGCATGGTTATTAGCCTTTCAAAGTTTGAAGGTAATAATGTTTATCCGGTGACTTTGTATGATGCTACCTCAAGCAGAATTGTATCTGTACTTGTTACATCGACATTTTCAACCGAAGATTATTCACGTTGGGGGCTTTTAGTAGAGAAAAAAGTGAAAGCAATTAATGAAGAAGGGGAAACGGTTACAAAAGTTTACGGCTATATGGACGGCAAGAGAACTGCTTATGAATTTGCTGATGATGTAAAATCTACAGATGACATAAAGCCAGGAGATATGCTTCGGGTTATGTTAAATGTAAAAAATCAAATTACAGGCTATACTCATTTGTTTGATATAGAGGAAACAGTATTTCCATCTCAAATGTCATCCAATCCTGGTGGTATATTGGTGAATGTATACGGAAAGGTGCTTTCAAAAGATAAGGGGGCAATGACCGTTGTTGTTGATGAAAATAAGGTTTATCCATTTGTTTTCTCAACATATACGAGAATATATTATGTAGACAAGTCCAATTCCAAAAAAGTAAAGGTGGGACTTGCTACAAGTGATGACATCATCCAAAGCGGCAAAAATTATGAAAATCTTTCAATAGATACAATGGTTGGTTCAAAGGTATATATTAACAGAAGATATGATAATGCATATGATATTGTAATTGTAAAATGATTGAGGATATGCTAAATAATACAGATTGATGTTGTGTTTAGTTCAATATATAATATTTTATGTAAATTAGTTGTTGCAAAAATGGAACAGGGCAGCAGGCAGGAAATGCTGTTAACTTTATATGCCTTCTAATGGATATTGTTGAACTGCGGGCGGACATAGTCGTCCGCCCTTACCATAGTCATATATATGTTATCAAACATTACTTAGTTTTTCACATCGACTCGTTTCGTCTCTTATGCAACAGCCTTTCAAAAATATTCCAAGCAGGTGCGTATAATGAAATCAATATTAAGAAAGAAAAGTTTAGCTGCGACAATACTAATTTACAGCTGCATTATTTTTATCATCCCTACTGTAACTATATTCACTAAGCTTTATTTCAGTGATATTAAAAAGCTGAAAGAATCCATTGACAACAAGAATATTAAGGAAGTTCAATATTTAAGCAGTATTATTGAAAAGAAGATTGAAGCTTTAGATATGATAGCTATTCGAATCTCACAGGAGAAAAAGACTTCTAAGTTCTATATGGCAAGCGGTCTCACAGAAGAAATTGACGGTATTTCTGAGATTGCCAAATATAAAGAAATCAGTGGATTTGTTGACGACATATTGGTTTATTTCAAAAACGATGATTACATATATTCAACCGAAGGCAGAAGCAGCTTTGATACAATGTTTAATTTAATCTATCAATATCCTGCCAGTGTTCGATATGAAATTATTAATAACTTAAAGAATCTTAATGATCCAATGCTTGAAAAAAAACAGGAAGTTTTAGTAAAAGGAACAGATAAGCAAAATATAATTACTTATTTGTATCCCATTCATATTGAATATCAAAAGAAATATTTAACCGTAGCTTTTATTATTTCAGATAAATCAATCATGAATGCAATTTCTGATAATTATAATTTGAATAATATGGATATTTTTATTATTGACGAAGACAATAATGTTCTTGCTACAATGGGTTCCAATGGCTTTATAAAAGGACAAATTAGCCCTAAATTTTTTACCGGACTGGAGAAAAATGAAATTTCTACTGCAACGTATGATAAACAAAAGTATGTTTTAACAAATTCAAATATAAAAGATACGGGTTTAACCATCGTAATGGCTGCTAATGAAAAAGAGTTGTATAAAACGGTCAGAACATCACGAACATCGCTTCTGGTACTTATTTTTGTACTGCTTATCATTGGTGTAACTCTTATTATGTTAATAGTTTTAAAAAGCAATAAGCAAATATTGAAAATAAAAAGCCAGTTGGGGATAAGCTCAGATGGCGATATTTTTGCAGGAAGTGAATTAGATCAAATAATTACCTGGGTGGATAATATTATTATTCAGAAAGAAATGATAGAGGCGAAGTATAACTCAAATAACAAGCTTGTTAAAAATCAGCTTTTAGAAATGCTTTTAAAGGGTGAAATCAGTAATATTAGCAACTTAAAGGGGTGGGGCGATGACAGTGAATTAGAACTTGTTAAAGGTTGGTTTTCTGTCTTTGCCATGAAGCCTTATGAGGATAAATGCAGAATGTACTACGAATGGGATGTGGACATTTTAAATTCTGTTCTTTCTAAATATCCAAATTTGAATACGTTAGAATTATCCGATGAAAATGTTTTTGTTTTAATAATTTGCGCAGACAGTGCTAAAAAAGTTGAAGAATTTGAATTAGAGATTATATCCGTTATTCAAAATATATATCCCAATCATTTTGTTAAGATTGGTATTGGAAAAAGGTATGGACAGATTTCCTATTTAAATAATTCCTTTTTTGAGGCACAAATTGCTTTGGACAACATAATTAACAAGAATAACCAACTGCTGCGATATGAAGATATCATATTCCAAAAAGAAGGTGTTGCATATTGGAATTTGAACGAAGAACAGGCGAAGTTTATACAATGTGTGAAGTATGGCAATTTAGAAGGTGCAAAATCCAACCTTGATATCATGCTGGACACGATTGCAACGCGTGAAACATCCTACTTATATCGAAACCTGGCTTATATAGATATCATCAATATGCTTATTAAAGTTTGCAAAAATAATGATATTTTTATTGACCAGGAAACCATATCGGAGCTCAGCAATATTAGCAATTTTGATCAAATTCAGGTAAAGCTTGAAGCAGTTTTGGAGAAGAGTTTTGCCAATATAAAAAATGAAAAAGAAGAACAAACCAATCAAATTTTACAGAATATCATCCAATATATTAATAATAATTTCTGCAACAGTGATATAAGCCTGGAGAGTGTTGCAGACTATTTTAATGTTGCTCCCCACTTCCTAAGCAGATTTATAAAGGAAAAGCTTAACATCAGCTTTACCGATTATTTAGTACAACTTCGTATGGATGAATTTAAACGATTGATGCTTGAAACCGATAAACCAATCAAAGAGCTTATTACTGCTGTAGGTTATATTGATACTTCAAGCTTTGTTCGAAAATTTAAAAAAAAGGAGGGTATAACTCCGGGAGCATACAGAGCGAATTTAAAGAATGGATGAAACTGGAGGAGAAGAATCAATGAAAACAATGCATATGATTAGCAATGCTCACATAGACCCGGTTTGGCAATGGGGGTGGGAAGAAGGTGTCAGTGCTGCTCTATCTACCTTTAGAGCTGCGGCAGAGTTTTGTGAGAATTATGACGGTTACATATTTAACCATAATGAAGCTCTTTTATATGAATGGGTTGAAGAATATGAGCCGGAACTTTTTAAAAGAATTCAAAAGTTAGTTCAAGAAAAGAAATGGCATATTATGGGCGGTTGGTATCTTCAGCCGGATTGTGTTATGCCGTCCGGTGAGTCTTTTGTCCGCCAGATTCTTTTAGGAAAAAAATATTTCAAAGAAAAATTTGGTGTGTTTCCCACAACGGCGGTTAACTTTGATTCTTTTGGTCATACCAAAGGTTTAGTTCAAATTATGGTAAAATCCGGATTTGATTCTTATGTATTTATGAGGCCGGATAAAAAGGGATATGAACTTGCTAAGGGCATTAATTTTATTTGGGAAGGGTTTGACGGTTCACAAATAATCTGTCACAAGATTATGCCGGGGTATAACTCCCTTATGGGTCAGGTACAGAATAAAATTAATGACGCTTTATGGTTCTTTAAGGATAAAGAAGTTGGCCTAATGCCCTGGGGTGTAGGCAATCATGGTGGCGGAGCGTCTCGTGCCGATCTTGCTACTATTGAAGAAAACCAAAATAAAGAACTGGAATTTGAGTTTATTCATTCTACTCCTGAAAATTATTTTAAGGAACTTGCAGTGTTAAATCCGGATTTGCCTGTTGTCAAAAAGTCCCTTATACCAATCTTTGTTGGCTGTTATACATCACAAATTCGAATTAAAAAGAAACACAGGGAGCTTGAAAACCTGCTATATTCAACCGAAAAAATGGCAACTGCAGCATGTCTGCATAATTTGATGGAATATCCGGAAGAAAAATTTCATCAGGCGATGAAATGCCTTGCATTTTCTGAGTTTCATGATATTTTACCGGGTACAAGTATTCAGTCATCCGAAACAGATTCCCTTAATATGATGGGAAATGCCATATATTCTTTATCCGAAATAAGAGCAAAAGCATTCTTTGCTCTTGCAACCGGTCAGGAGAAAGCGAAAGACGGGGAATATCCGATTCTGGCATATAATCCTCATCCATTTCCTGTGAAAGGAATTTTTGAATGTGAGTTTATGCTGGCAGACCAGAATTGGTTGGAAACATTCTCAATGCCTGAGGTTTATCAAGATGGTGTGAAATTAAAAAGTCAAGTCGAGAAAGAAGGCAGCACATTTAATCTGGATTGGAGAAAGAAAGTTTCATTTGAAGCGGTTTTAGAGCCAGCATCTATGAGTCGATTTGACTGCCGAATAAAAATGGTGGATTCAAAACCCACGTATACATTGAATGATATAAATAACAAATATATATTTGAAAATGGCGACATGACATTTGTAATCAATAAAAATACAGGACTTGTGGACAGCTATGTCGTAGGCGGAAAAGAAATGCTGGCTCATGAATCCTTCAAATTCCTTGTTGCTGAGGATATTGCTGATTCCTGGCGCATGGATACCAATTCATTTGACAAAATCATTGGAGAGTTCAAACTGATGACAGAGAAGGAAGGAGCAACGTTTTGTGGGATAAAAGAGCCCGGAAATATTAGAGTGGTGAATGACGGTGAAGTCAGGACGGTTGTGGAGGCATATTTTAAATATAATGCTTCAACATTATGTTTGACTTATAAAATACCGAAATCAGGAACTGGGGTTCAGGTTGATGTTAGGGTTTATTGGAATGAAAAAGATAAAATGCTTAAGCTATCCATTCCAACGTCATTAAAGGGCAGCAAATATGTTGGTCAAACTGCTTTTGGTATTGACCAACTACCCACCGATGGAAGTGAAGCGGTTTCCCATAAGTGGTGTGCAGCGGTATCGGCTGAAACGGCTCTTTATGTTATTAACGATGGAACATATGGTTCAAGTTTTGAAAACGGAGAAATAAGACTCAGTCTTGTTCGCTCGGCAGGATATTGCACACACCCAATTCCGGCACGGGAACTTATTCCTGAAGCAAGATTTCTTCCGAGGTTTGATCAGGGAGAACATTTTTATTCGTTTTGGATGAATGTTTGTGATGCATACGCACTTGAAAACGCGGACAGGGACGCAATGATACATAATGAAAAACCCTATGTCCTTAATTACTTTCCATCCGGTGAGGGTGAAAAAACAAAAAGTGCAATTGTATTGGATTGCAAAAATGTTGGCATTAGTGCATTTAAAAAGACTGAAAAAGCAGATGGATATATTTTAAGAGTATATGAAAACTCCGGAAAAGAAGTGAATACTTATTTTGAAGTTGAATCCCTTGGAATAAAACATGAATTCAAACTATCAAAATTTGAAGTAAAGACATTCTTATTAAAAGGAAATACCGTTATTGAAACGAATCTTGTGGAAAACATTTAGCGAACGGGGCAGGTCGTACCGCTTTATCAGTGGTTTTGTACCTGTCTTTTTGTTTTTATTTCTGATTATTATATTTTCTTTAAAAAAATATAATTTTTTATTTGTTTATCATTTCTTTATAAAGCTATGCTCTGCCCTATCATTTGCGTACATTAATTCATTACAGAATTTACCAATATAATATTTGCAAAATATGTAGTCAATGCTTATTCAACAACGGTATTAGTATCCGGAATTTTAATTGCTTTTCGGTTCATATCCTCGATATAACTCATGAGAATAATATCGAGGATATTTTTCCCTTTTTTATTTTCCACCTTTTTGTTTGATTGTAGGATTTATATCTATTTCTTTTAGCGTTAATATAGATACATAGAAACGAGGTTCTAAAAATATTTTAAGGAGGAACAAGTTTTATGAAAATTAAGAAAAGGTTTTTAGCAGCCATATTGACAGCCATATTGGCACTTTCTGTAGCTGGCTGTGGAACGTCAAGCACTAAAAAAACAGATGAACAAACACAAAGTGAAAGTCAAAACAGCGGCAGTGAGGGAAATGTATTGGTTGTATATACAGCGAGAAGTGAAGAATTAAATAAAGCCGTAATTTCAGAATTTGAAAGGGAAACCGGAATCAAGGTGGAATTGGTAACAGCAGGTACAGGAGAGCTGCTTAAGCGTGCGGAATCAGAAAAAGATAACCCGTTGGGAGATATTTTCTGGGTAGCAGACCGTACTATGCTTGCTTCATCTCAGGATTTATTCATGCAGTATGTTTCTTCAGAAGATGAAAATATGATGGAGGGATTCCAAAATACAACCGGGTATTTTTCACCGGCTTTTTCAGATCCTCCGGTTTTAATTGTTAATACGGATTTAAAGGGAGATATTGAAATCAATGGTTTTGAGGATTTATTGAATCCAGCATTGAAAGGAAAAATTGCTTTTGGTGATCCGGTTAACTCCAGTTCGGCATTCCAATCCTTAGTAGCTATGTTATATGCTATGGGTGAAAACAACGATCCAATGTCGGAAAGCGCATGGAAATTTGTAGACCAATTTATTAAGAATCTTGACGGCAAAATGTGTAATAGTTCCAGCCAGGTATATAAAGGAGTAGCAGAAGGCGAATATGTAGTTGGACTTACCTGGGAAGACCCGGCTGCCAAGTATGTAAAAGAAGGAGCCAATGTTGAGGTAGTATTCCCGGAAGAAGGAACCATTTTCCCGGGTGAATCGGTACAGATATTGAAAAACTGCAAGCATCCTGAAAATGCAAAGAAATTTGTGGATTTCATGTTGTCTGAAAAAGTTCAAAACGCAGTAGGTTCCGAATTAACCGTTCGTCCTCTTAGAAAGAATGCAACGCTGGCAGATTATATGACTCCTCAGGCTGAGATTAAGTTGTTTAGCAATTATGATGAAGGATGGGTTGCTGAGAATAAACTGGCAATTACAAACAAGTTCAGTGAGCATTTGGAATCATCCATGGATTAATTCTTAGATAATAGAAGATTCAATTACTGAACAGGGCCGCTTAAAGCAATGTCAGGTCGAGAAGAAATAATCGATTGCCATGCAAAAGTGGCCCTTAATATTTAACCACGGAATAAAAGGAGAGGTCAAATCATGAGTGTAGCAATTCATATAGAAAATGTTGTAAAACGTTTTGGAAAAGACACTGTAATAAACGGACTGTCATTGGATGTCAAACCGGGTGAATTTTTTACATTGCTGGGACCGTCCGGTTGTGGAAAAACCACATTGCTTCGCATGATCATTGGGTTTAACTCCATTGAAGGCGGACAAATTAAGATTGATGGAAAAGTCATTAATGATATTCCTACGAATAAGAGAAATATGGGAATGGTGTTTCAAAACTATGCCATATTTCCGCATATGTCCGTGAAGGACAATATTGCTTTCGGTTTAAAAAACAGAAAAGTGCCTAAGAACGAGATCGAGCCGAGGGTAGATGAAATTTTAAAAATTGTTAAAATAGACCATTTAAAAAATCGGATGCCCCAGAAATTGTCCGGAGGACAGCAGCAGCGTATTGCTTTAGCCAGAGCAATTGTTATTCATCCCGAAGTTCTATTGATGGATGAGCCGCTGTCGAATTTAGACGCGAAACTGCGTACCGAGATGAGAAATGCCATAAAGCAGATTCAGCAGCAGGTGGGCATTACCACAGTATATGTAACCCATGACCAGGAAGAGGCGTTGGCCGTATCCGACCGAATTGCCGTTATGAACGGAGGAGTTATTCAGCAGATTGACACTCCTAAAAACATTTATCAGCGTCCGGCAAACACCTTTGTTTCTACGTTTATTGGACTTTCCAATATTATAGACGGGGTACTTGAAAGCAATGAAAAAGGACAGGCAGTAGTAAAAATCGGTAATTATAAATTTTCAATGAATAATATTAAAAAAGACTGTAGTGCCAATTGCCCTGTTAAGGTATCGGTTCGTCCGGAAGAATTTATTATTAATCAAAAAACTGAAGAAGGCATTCCTGTTATCGTAAAAAACAGTGTTTTCTTGGGAGTTTCGACACATTATTTTGTTGAAACCAAAGAGGGACAGGAAATAGAAGTGATACAAAATTCGGATTTGGAAGAAATCATTCCCAACGGGAAGAAAATATATTTAAAAGTCCAGGTACAAAAAGTGAATGTATTCAGCGAAGATGGCAGTAAGAACCTGATAGATAGGGGGATTCGCCCATGAAGTCCGGACAGAAGAAATGGAATATGTGGCTGGTATTAGCCATAGTAATACTGGCGCTGTTTTTAATTTTTGTAGTATATCCAATAGGCCTTATATTGTATAAGAGTGTTTTAATGGAAGACGGAACAATAAGCTTTGCTTATTTTGCAAAATTTTTCTCAAAAAAGTTTTATTGGAGTACGTTGATAAACAGTTTTAAGGTTACCATCGCTTCCACGCTGGTATCGGCTGTTTTAGGACTCATTATGGCTTATGTATTAAGAAGCATAAAAATTAAAGGAAGCAAGTATTTAAACATTTTTATTGTTATATCCTATTTATCTCCACCGTTTATCGGAGCATATGCATGGGTGCAGCTTCTTGGAAGAAACGGAGTGATTACGAGAATTTTAAATTCTATGTTTCATGCTCAATTGGGCGGTATTTACGGATTTTCAGGAATTGTACTTGTATTCTCATTGCAGTCCTTCCCGTTGGTTTATATGTATATCTCAGGTGCATTGAAAAACCTGGACAATTCCTTGAATGAAGCGGCAGAAAGCCTTGGATGTTCAGTGGTACAAAGGGTTTGGAGAGTTATTGTCCCATTGGTAACTCCCACATTATTAGCAAGTTCCCTGTTGGTTTTCATGCGTGTTTTTTCAGACTTTGGTACACCGATGCTTATCGGGGAAGGCTATAAGACATTTCCGGTATTGCTGTACAGCCAATTTATGGGCGAGGTTAGCACCGACGATCATTATGCAGCGGCTCTTTGCGTGATTGTCATTGCAATTACCTTAGTGTTATTCTTCCTGCAGAAATTCATTGGCAATCGTTTAACCTATTCCATGTCCGCTCTGAAGCCAATGGAAGCGCAAAAGACAACCGGAATTCGAAACATTCTTGCCCACGCTTTTGTATATTTAGTGGTATTGATAGCTATTTTGCCGCAGATCACTGTTATTACTACATCTTTTTTGGAAACAAAAGGAGCTTCCTATACTGGTAATTTTACTTTTGAAAATTACAAGAATATTTTGATGCCGAAAAATATCAGTACAATAACTAACACTTATTTATTTGGTTTGACTGCCATATTATTAGTTGTCATTTTGGGAGTCCTGATATCCTATTTGACAGTAAGAAAGAAGTCATTTTTAACGTCCATACTGGATACCTTGACCATGTTCCCATATATTATTCCTGGGTCGGTATTAGGTATTTCGTTTTTGTATGCGTTTAACAAGAAGCCCCTGTTGTTAAGTGGAACGGCAATCATTGTAATTATTTCGTTGTGCATTCGACGTATGCCTTACACCATTCGTTCCAGTACGGCGATTATCGGACAGATTAGCCCAAGCATTGAAGAAGCTGCCATTAGTTTAGGAGCTACAGAGAGGAAATCCTTTATAAGGATAACGGTACCCATGATGATGGCCGGTGTACTGTCCGGGGCAATTATGAGTTGGATTACTGTGATTAGTGAATTAAGTTCTTCTATAATTTTATATACAAGCAAAACTCAAACTTTGACGGTAGCCATTTATACGGAAGTTATTCGCAGTAATTTCGGAAACGCAGCTGCATATTCAACAATATTGACCATTACAAGTATTTTATCTCTGTTGTTGTTCTTCAAAATATCAGGAAATAATGATATAAGCGTATAATAAAATAACGATTGCCTAATAACAATATGTCATGGTGGTAAACTATGATATATTGTTATTTTATTATTGGTTGGAATGTTGTTTTTGTAATCTTTATAAAATCAGAGAGGGTACAGTATGGCAGGTAATGGATACAGGAGCTATGTACAGAGATCATTTTACCGTTATACGTTTTCGATTATAGTATTTCTTTGTATATTGGTATATTCGTTTCTGACAATTGATATAAAATGGCTTACGAAAGCAAAAAGTCAGAAGAATAGTGCAATGATTGCAGAGGTTTTGGAACAGGAAGTAGTAAGCTATAAGGAAGGATTAAATATGCTTGCTTCTCATTCTCATATCATCAATGTGTGCAAGCATCCCACAAAAGAACAGACAGCAAAAGCAAATCGTCTGCTTTATGATTTTTCAAATTCCAGGGAAATTCGTGGAGTATTTGCCCTTGTAGATTTGCAAGGGAACATAATTTGCTCAAATTTGTATAAAGACAATCAAAAAATTTTTTTGCAAAGCTTCCTTTATAAAAACTTGGTTTTCAAGATGTTATATGAGCCAGACAGAACTTTTTTGGTTCCAAGCCGTCTGAACTATTCCTATAACCAGACAGGAGATTTATTGCTGGGGTGTACGGTAAGAGACGGACAAGAAGTGATTGGTTTTTTGTTTTTTGAATTGCCGGATGAAGAAATCTACGAGGTTGTGTACAAATATAACGTAGATGATGTGATTCTAACTGATCAATATAATAATTTAATCTTTTCAATTGGAAGGCAAAGCGAAAACTCCATTGGTAAATATCCTTTTGGAAGTTTTCAATTTGAAAAAAAACAAGCTCATATAATTATGCTAAATGGGAAACAATATCTAATTATAAAGAATGTTCTTAACAATAGTGAATTGTACCTGTATACCCTGGTTTCCGTGAATTTTCAACGGGATCTTTTTCGCTATGCAATTTTGTTTCTAATTATTGTTGGAATGCTGATATTAATTGTTTTAAAGCCTTTAACCTTGTTGATTACGGATAAAATTATTTATGCCATAGAAGAGCTTAGAAAATCGGTATTGGAAATGGGAAAAGGAAATATGGAGTATTCACTGCGTCCGCATGTTTTTGAAGAATTTCAGGAGCTAAATGATACGTTTAGACAAATGGTTTTACAACGAGAAGAACTTCAAAAAAGAAACAGTGAGTTGGTAGAAAGAAAAAGGATCATGGAAATCAGACAGTTGGAGGAAAAGATTAATCCGCATTTTGTATTTAATGTCCTGGAAACTTTACGTTATCAGGTGATGATTGATGCCAATAAGGCTTCTGAAATGATAATGGCCTTTGCAAATATCATGCGCTACAACATATATTATGGAGATACGATTGTACCTCTTAAGACGGACATAGAATATGTGAAGGACTACTTAATGCTGCAAAAGATGCGATATAACCGCCGTTTGACCTATAGTATTGATATACCGGAGGAGCTTATGGAATGTAAAATTCCTAAGCTGGTTATTCAACCAATTGTGGAGAATTCATTAAAACATGGAATGAAAAATGTTGAATCCATTAATGTGAAAATTTCTGCTTCAATTGAGCAGGATAATTTAAGAATTCGTGTGCAGGACAATGGGTCGGGAATTGAACCTGAAATACTGGAAGAATTAATCAAGGATTTGGAAAGGGAAGATGTCTATAAAGAACACATAGGAATGTATAATTCTCATAGGGTTGTCAGACTTCTGTACGGACCCCCGTATGGACTAAAAATAGAAAGCATCTATGGAAAGGGCACATTAGTCGACATAATTCTTCCGATAAACAAGGAGAATGATTATGCATAAGGTATTAATTGTAGAAGATGAAGATATTATGCGGAAAGGCTTAATGTTTATGCCTCAATGGCAAGAGGTAGACTGCATTGTCGTCGGAGAGGCAGCAAACGGTCAGGACGGTCTGGAAGAGATTCAAAAATACCGGCCGGACATTGTTATTGTAGACATTAATATGCCGGTCATGGATGGTCTTGAGATGCTGGAAAAAAGTATACGGGAATATGGATACGATGCCATTATTGTATCAAGTTACGGAGAATTTGAATATGCAAGAAGAGGGATTAGTCTGGGAGTTACGGAATATCTGCTGAAGCCAATTAATTATTCCAAGCTTTATGAAGCGATTCGAAAAATTCAGGAAAAGAGGAATAAAAATAAAAGCATAAAGAATACAATGAATCAAATTGATGTAGAAAAGAAGAAATTAGGAGTACTGGAATCTGAAGAAAGAAAAACCGGAAACCGTTATGTGGATTTTATGATTAAAACCATTCATGATAAGTATCCTACTCGGCTGGCTCTTGCAGATATCAGCAAGCAGTGCCAAATGTCCTGTACGTATCTGAATGTAAAATTTAAAAATGAAACAGGGTATACCTTTAATGATTATTTAAACAGGTATCGTATCCAAAAAGCGGTAGACTTGTTAAAGGAGAATCGGTATAAGATATATGAAATAGCAGAAATGGTTGGCTTTTCGGACTATAAATATTTTATTAAGGTATTTAAAAAATATATCGGCTGTTCTCCGGCACGTTTCATAAGTGAGAACAAATAAATCAGGAATGAGTAGTAAACAACCTATGCCCTGGGTATGTATTTGCAAAAATATATCCAGGGTGTATTTTTGAAGTATGCCTTGAACTCTATTGACAAAGCATACAATAGTACGATACTCTTTTAAGTATGAAATAAATCTATAAGCAAACCCGTCAATTCCACTGTAAATCAGACTGTTGCTTGAATATGCAAAGCGGTATGGGAATCCTCTGAATTTGTGGTTATAAATTCAATTTGGTTAGTTTTGGTACCGGTTGTTATAAATATTGCAGCATTTTCTGGGAGGTCATATGAAGATTCAGCTTTCGGACCATTTTACTTACGGTAAGCTTATACGATTTACCTTACCGTCCATTGTCATGATGATTTTTACGTCAATCTATATTGTGGTTGATGGTTTCTTTGTTTCAAATTTTGCCGGGAAAACACCTTTTGCCGCAGGAATACAAGCTTGCAGGCGCCGGTGTTGCTACAGCAATGAGCCAGGTAGTCGGCGGAGGAATACCTCTTATTTACTTTTTCCGAAAAAACAGCAGTATTTTGCGGCTTGGAAAAACAGCCTTTGATGGTAAAGTTATTATTAAGGCTTGTACCAACGGTTCGTCTGAGCTCATGAGCAGTGTTTCCATGAATATAGTCGGTATGCTATATAATATGCAGCTGTTGAGATATGCAGGAGAAAACGGTGTTGCGGCATATGGTGTGATGATGTATGTAAGCATGATTTTTTCCGGGGCATTTATCGGATATTCCATTGGCATTGCTCCGGTTATCAGTTACCATGACGGTGCCGAGAATTATACTGAACTTAGAGGACTTCTTAGAAAAAGCCTTATCATGATTGGTACATTTGGTCTCTGTATGTTTATAGCTGCTGAAGTGTCTGCAGTATCTTTGTCGCAGATTTTTACAGGCTATGATTTGTCACTAATGGAGCTTACGGTATCAGGATTCCGTATTTTCGCATTGTCGTTTCCATTTATGGGTTTTGCAATATTTGGCTCGGGCTTCTTTACAGCTCTCAATGACGGCCTGACTTCTGCTTTGATTTCTTTTATCCGTACACTGGTATTTCAGGTAGCTGCCGTTCTGGTTCTCCCATTGATTTGGGGAATCACGGGAGTATGGATTTCTATTGTTGTTGCTGAATTTATGGCGGTTGCTCTGACGGTGATGTATTTTTTCCTAAAGCGGGAAAAGTATCATTACTAGTTTTTAATATGTGACAATGAAATGAATTATTGACATAACATTACCTCTACGGTAATAATGGCATATTCAATATACCAAGACACGAGGGAGTGGTAGCTTTGAATAAGTATATTATTGCGTTTTTCATTTTTAGTTTTTTCGGCTGGGTTTGGGAAAGTATATATTGTACGATATGTGAACATAGGTGGGCGAACAGAGGCTTCCTTTACGGTCCGATTTGTCCGATTTATGGATGCGGGTCATTATTGGGTTTTTTGACATATGATTTGATTGAAGCAGGATATCTGCCGGATTTGGAGTGGTGGATTATCTTTATACTTGGTTTTGTTGTGAGTATGATTTTAGAATACCCTACATCATGGGTTCTTGAGAAGCTTTTCAAGGCAAGATGGTGGGATTACAGTGATTTTCCGCTGAATATAAACGGAAGGACAAGTGTACCTACGTCGGTTGCATTTGGTTTTGCAGCAATACTGTTGATGAAGGTCCTTATACCTTTAACAAACATGGGACTGAGCTCGCTGCCGGAACCTTTGTTAAGTATTCTGGCTCTTATGCTTGTCTCAATTATATCTGTAGACTCCACTTTAACAATATCTGCACTGACGGATTTCCAGAAGCGTGTTGCTTCCATTGACGAGGGATTTCAGAACCATATGACGGATATTGTAAATCAAGTGTATGGTATTCAGAATTCTTTTTATAATAAAGTTATACAGCGTATTGCAGTTTTTAAGCTTCCGGAACGTAAGAAGCGGATAGCAAAACAACTGCGCGAAAAACAGTTTATGGAGTTGATTAAAGATTATTATAAATCCGATGTGATAAAGCAGATGGACAATTATATTCAGCATGGTACAACTACTACATTGGAGCACTGCGAAAATGTGGCATGGATTAGTTATCTGATTAATAAAAAATTAAATCTTAATGCAGATGAAAAAGAACTAATAGAAGCAGCCATGCTTCATGATTTATATCTTTATGACTGGCATTACGGGGATCCTGCCCGTAAAACTCATGGTTTCGACCATTCGGATATTGCATGTGATAATGCGGTTAAGTATTTCGGTATATCGGAAAAGGAACAAGAAGTTATACGCAGTCATATGTGGCCGCTTAATATAACCAAAATTCCAAAAAGTAAAGAAGCATTAATTATATGTTTTGCAGATAAATATTGTGCGCTTATTGAAACAGTTCGTCTGAACAAGCGGTTTGGATTAAGACATTAATGCATTGCAGCTTACGGTCGGTGTGATTGAATTTATGAAAGCAGTAATCTTTAAACCTAAAAGAAATGGCATGACATCACCATAAATCTCCTTAATGAATATGATAATATGTAATATTCATTAAGGAGGGAGAATATGGGTCATTACATTAATGTGAATAATGTCAATATTTATGTTGAGGATTTAAACCCGGAATGTAAAAAGACCATCGTGTTTTTGCATGGTTGGCCGGGCAATCATAACTTGTTTGAATATCAACTTAATATACTGCCTCAATTAGGTTATCGATGCATTGGAATCGATACAAGGGGTTTTGGCAAGTCTGACAAACCGTTTTATGGATACGATTACAATACCTTATCGGACGATGTGAGAGGTGTGGTGGATGCATTAGGCTTGTGTAATTTTATTTTAGTCGGACACTCTACCGGTGGTGCAATGGCAGTAAGGTATATGGGACGCCATAAGGGATACGGTGTAGCTAAGCTGGTGCTTATTGCGGCTGCTGCTCCAAGCTTGATCAAACGCTCCAATTTTCCGTATGGAGTAGATAAAGAGACAATATTGCAAATCATCGAGGGTACATATAATGACCGTCCTGCAATGCTAAAGAATTTTGGCGACAGGTTTTTCTTTCAGCATACATCGCAAGCACTTTCCGAATGGTTTTTCCAATTAGGCCTACAGGCAGCGGGATGGGCAACTGCAGCAGTGGCAAAAACCTGGATTAACGAAGTGTTGTTTACCGATATGGAATCTATTCAAGTACCTACCTTAATTGTTCATGGTATTCATGATAAGGTAGTTCCGTTTCAGTTGGGAGAGATACAACAAAGGATGATTCGGAATTCCAGATTGGTACCCTTTGAATTCTCCGGGCATGGAGTTTTTTATGACCAGAAGGATAAATTTAATGATTTATTAGTAAGATTCATAGAAAGTTCATCTTCTTTCTTATCTTCCTAACAAAGAATGGAATTGTTTCCCAGGTAATAGGCTATAAGTAAAATTATCGGTCTTTGATAATTATATAAAGGAGAATATAAATATTCAAAGCAAAAAATAAAAAAATCATTTGAAATATAATTGAAGCTTATTTTGCAAGAACCTTTCCAAAACTATGTTAGCATAAGTAACACACCATATGACATAATATTAGCAATGAGATTTATAAATCATAATATTGAAAACCAATTTCAATATGTAAGTAAGGAGGAATTGGCAATGAACCGTAAGGTAAAAGCAGCACAATATGGTTGTGGAAAAATGAGTGTATATCTTATGCGGTATTTGATTGAAAAAGGCGCAGATATTGTAGCAGCGTTTGATGTGAATCCCTCTATTATTGGCAAGGATATAGGCGAAATCATAGGCGGTAAGAATCTTGGAATTAAGATTATGGACGCAAAAGAAGCGGATCGGGTTCTTTCTGAGCTTAAGCCGGATGTTTGCGTGGTTGCAACTCGAAGTACAATGGCAGATATTAAAGACGCTTTTACAATATGTGCAAGGAACGGTATAAACGCCATTTCTACTTGTGAAGAGTCCCTTTTTCCATGGAATTCTTCACCGGCAATAACAAAAGAGCTTGATGAACTGGCCAAAAAGAATAATTGCACCTTGGCAGGCAGTGGCTATCCTGATATGTACTGGGGTGTACTAATAGATACCCTTGCCGGCTCCATGCATAAAATAACAAAGATTGAAGGATCCAGCAGCTATAATGTTGAAGATTATGGAATAGCATTGGCAGAAGGACATGGAGCAGGGCTTTCCATGGAGGAGTTTGCTGAAAAGATTGGAAAGTATAATGATTTGCGTTCGGACGAAATTAAGAATAAAATCGAAAGAGGAGAAATTGAACCAAGCTATATGTGGAACCAGAATGGTTGGCTATGCAGCAGATTGGGATTAACTCCCATTTCACAGACCCAGAAATGTATTCCGACGACTTATGATAAGGATTTAGAATCCAGTACTCTTGGAATGACCATCAAGGCTGGATACGCAACCGGAATGGCTGCAGTTGTTACGACAGAAACTGCTGAAGGAATTACCATAGAAACACAGTGTATTGGAAAGGTTTATGCTCCTGGTGAATTTGATAAAAATGAATGGACTTTTTATGGAGAACCTGATACAACGGTTATAGTAAATCGTCCTGCGACAGTAGAGCTTACATGCGCAACCTTGGTTAATCGTATTCCTGCACTTATCAATAGTGAACCCGGATATATAACAACAGACAAATTACCCAATAATGTTTACATGGTCAAGCCGATGAACGAGTATATCAACAAATAAGTGCACATAAACGAGGATTGGGCGGCATACAAATCCTCGTTTTGTTATTCCACCTCTGAGGTATATAAGAGATAACACAATTGCTAATTGATATAATAGCAATGAAAGAAGTATAATGCCTGAACGATTTCCATTTCTTACAGCAGAATATATTCCACTAAATAAGTACCATAAGATGTTTGTTGAAAAATATTATCTCATTTTGTATCAAATTAAAGATGGGACAGTGTTTGTTGATTATATCGTCGATTGCAGGCAGGATTATGGGTGGTTGGCGAGGTGGATTTCGATATATAGGCATTCGAACCGCCCCGGTGTTTGATTGTCAGCTATAAAGTGAGGAAGCGGTTTTTTATCACTTCATTCCTTTACTAATATACTAATTGGCTTTAACTCACAGCTGGCTTACAACCGAAAAAGAAAATATCGGACATGAAAGAGGTTGCTATAAGCTCCTTTATAACGGTATGATAAATACATTAATCTTTTCGCGTGGGAAAAGAGCGTTTGCTGATATAAGTAATATCTTTGAGCAAAAGGGAGGATACATGTAGGAATTATGAAGGGAAAAATGGTTTCTCAGTTGCTAAAGAAAACAATTCAAAATGCCCTTGACACTTCTTATTTTTATTTTGACGAAATTCATGGCGGTTTTTCCAAGCAGGTATATAAAATTACAACACAGGACAACAGTTTTATTCTTTATATATGGCGCCGTCCATTTGACAATCAATTAACCGAAAATCAAACCAGAGGTATAGAATACTTATTTCCGGATGGTTTTTCATATTACATACATAACACAAAAATGTTAACCGATATGGGTATTCGTGTGCCATACATTCTAACGGCCGGACACCATGATGATGGAGATTTTGATTATGCAATCGTTGAATGCTTTAAAGGCATAAGCATAAACGATTATATAAAAAATGACGGTAATATAGGTGCTGTCGCCGATAAAATTACAGCAGTGATGGACAAGTTGGCTGTTAAAAAGCGGACATTTTACGGACCACCCCTGGAAAATAAACCTAATAATATTTCTACAGTGCAGCTAGTATTTGATTTTACGTTGGAAGAATTAAATATTGCTTCAAAACTTGACGATGAGGTTTCAGCCATATATTCGGATATACTTAACTTAATGCGGAAAAAAAAGAACATTATTAAAACAAACAAACAAGAATTCAGCTTGATTCACGGAGAACTTACGCCGGACCACATTTTTATACTTGAGAACGGAGAGATTGGGCTTATTGATATTGATGGTGTCAAATACTTTGATATTGAATATGATTGGGGGCTTATTAACTTAATATATGAAGACAGGATACCTTTACCAAATTATGTTAATGTTGAGAAGCTTGATTTTTATAAGCTATGCTGGATAATAATATATGTTTCGGGAGCCATTGATTATCTTGTACACGTAGATAGTAAAAATGAATGGTTTATCAATTTCCGTAAAAGAAATTTAAGAGAATTAAACAAGATGATTTGATATTATGGTATGAGTTTCAATATGGTCTTAATAGAAAGGAGTGATTTATGATGAAAAGTTTGTTAGGAGGTATCTATCAATCTTAGACAGGCAAAATGAATCCATTTTGTTTGTTCATCATAAGAATGAAAGAGGGATACAAATGGATTATAAAAAGGTTTAGATGTATGTGAGGAGCGCAAGTATTTAATCAGTATGGTATCTATTGAACGTATTATAGAACTTGGATATAACATTAATCTTAACAAGAATAAAACTGTTCTTGATTTATGTTGCGGTTATGGCGAAATGCTGAAATTGTGGAGTGAAGCCTTTGAAATTAAAGGAACAGGTGTCGATCGAGTCTCAGAATATATAGCTATTGGGAAATCTCGTGTTAATCCTGAACTTGTTACGCTTATTTGTATGGATGTATTAAAATACAATACTACGGAGAAATTTGATGTTGTTCTATGTACGGAATTATCCTCTGGATTGTTTAAAAATTTTGATGAAGGAATAAATTTCCTTGAAAAATTCGTAAAACCGGGTGGTACGCTTGTTTTCGGAAAACTCTATTCGAAAATAGAAAATCCGCCTCAGGAACTCATTGAGTTTGATGGAGAACTACCAACGCTTGTTGAAATATGGGAGAAAATAAAACAGAAAGGTTATCACTTTACTGCGATGGCATCAGATTCACCTGCCGAATGGGAACGATACATAATGTGGAAGGCAAAAGATGCTATTGAGTATTTTCGCTGTCACCCGGAAGATAAAAAGTTCGCTGAATGGGATGACAAATGGTATCGTATTTATTTTGAATACCGTCGTCTATATGAAGGTTGGGGTTTGTTTGCCATTGAAAAGATTTGACTTTTCCCAATACATTCCCAATACTATAAGGATGGTTGGTATAAATATGATAGAATTGTATTGGATATGGGTTATGGTTATTTTTGCGATATTAACCTAATATCAAAAGATGAAGGAAAAGGGGGAGCATTATGATTTTTGTGTGTTATCCGAAATGTACTACCTGCCAGTAGGCGAAGAAATGGCTGGAGGAAAACAATGTGGCCTTTGAAGAAAGGAATATCAAAGAAAACAATCCTACCATTGATGAATTGAAAGATTGGCATAAAAAAAGCGGTTTACCATTAAAAAAAGTTATTCAATACAAGCGGATTGTTATGCAAGGAACTGAGGCTGAAAGACAAGCTTCCGACCATGAGTGAGGATGAACAATATAGTCTGTTGGCATCAAACGGTATGATGGTGAAGCGTCCGATTCTTATTAGTAACGAATTCGTTCTGGACAGTATAATATATGATTTTCCACTGGTGTTACAATGATTTGTGACATTGATTTTTTTAGGGAAAAGCCGGTTATCAATGATATGGGGCAGGATTGGTGGGGAACTAAAAGATTTAAAGCTCCGGAGGAATACATACTTGGAGCTAAGATTGATGAAGATACGAATGTTTTTACGCTGGGTGCCCTAATATTTGATTTTTTTCGGTGAATTCACTGACGAAGAGTATGCGAAACGATATGACGAGAATCAGTTTACACCTTGCTCTCGTGATAAATGGAAATTAAATTGGGAAAACCGTTTACAGGAGGAACGTTATAAATATGAAAAAAACTACTGAAATAATGGCAGCTGACATAAGCCCTTGCATAACAGTATATGATATGAGAACGGAATCAACCGTCAATCCTTTGGGGCTTGATAAAGAAAACCCCGCATTTAGCTGGAAAATCCGGTCGAATAGCAGAGGGACGTTCCAGACAGCCTATCAGATTATTGTGGCAAAGGATGAGGACTTTACACAGGTGGTATGGGATACCGGAAGAATGGAATCCGATCAATCTTTAGGGATTGTGTATCGGGGAGAGCCGCTGGAACCTTGTACCCGATATTTCTGGAAAGTGAACGTATGGGTTGAAAAGGGCGACTCTTATTCAGGGGATGTAGCATGGTTTGAAACCGGTTTAATGGGGACGGATTCAACCGTGTGGAATCATGCAAAGTGGATTGGCAGCCCCAAAACAACCACCAATACAGCCGCATTGAATACCTACATGGTATCGGCGGATTTTCAAGTAGAAAAAGGAAATAAAGCCGGATTTGTGGTTGCTGCCAGAAATAAAGATAACTATGTGTTATTTGAGGTAGATATGGATAATCGAGTGATTATGGCCTATGAATACTGTGATAACGCATGGGGCGGTAGCTATGCCGAAGGAAATAGGCCTGCAATTAACACATTAGGCAGCAGTACAGGATATATTATTTCAGAAGAAGCGGTGACTTTAGGTACAGAGTATGAACAGCATAATTTGAGCATTACTGTTAATGACAGAGATGTTACTGTTGCCATTGACGGTGTTCCTGTAATAAATAACGTAAAAAACCTGATGCCTTCTGATATTGATTTCCAGCCGAGAAAAAATTGTCTGATGTCCATTGGTTTTAAACAGGAAGGAAGCCGGGCAGTATATGATAATCTGATTGTCATGAATACAAGCACCGGTGATGTATATCAGCAGGATGATTTTTCTGATGACAGCGGAGCAATGTCTATTTTGGGACAAGTGATTAACGGAAAATTGGTGGTAGAAAATGCTTTTGAGATTACCTGTCCGGTTCCTGCGGTAAATGTGAAGAATACCTTTGATGTTAGTAAAGAAGTTAAATCAGCGCGGTTGTATGCTTCAGCCCGAGGATTCTATAATGTATATATTAACGGAAAAAAGGTTGGCGGGGATTTCTTTAATCCTGGATTTACGGATTACCGACTGCGTATTCAATACCAGACATTTGATGTCACAGATATGCTGAAACAGGGTAAAAACATGATAGGTGCGATTATCGGTAAGGGTCTTTATTCCGGTTATTGTGGATATTCCGGGCCTATGCAGTACGGCTCGCAGAATTCTTTTATTGCCCAATTGGTCATTACATATGCGGACGGCTCCAGGAGTATTATTGTTACGGATGAATCATGGAAATATACAGACAGAGGGCCGGTCATTGATTCGGATTATCTGGATGGAGAAAACTATGATGCCCGTTTGGAGTTTAATGGGTGGGGAGAAGCGGACGATGATGACTATTTCTGGGGGCCTTGTGGCATAAAACCCTGGCCGTCGGTTGTTATACCCACCAATGGCTCATTTGATAAAGAAGTAAAATTTCAACTTTCCGCTCAATATGGTCCTACAGCACAGATTGAGCGTAAGCTGACTCCGGTTTCCGTAGTTGAAAATCCTAAAGGGCATTTTGTATATGATTTTGGTCAGAATATGGTGGGAACCATTCGTTTGACCGTGAAAGGAGAGCGGGGAGCTTCACTGAAAATCAGATATGGAGAGATGAGTTATAAGAACGGTGAGATTTATATTAAAAATGTCCGTTCTGCGGCCAATACCGATACCTATACTTTAAAAGGCGACCCGAACGGTGAAACCTTTATTCCGTCATTTACCTCCCACGGATTCCGTTATGTAGAGATTACAGGGAATGGCTATGATTTGGCTGATAACAGCATAGTGGTCAGCGTTGAAGGATTGGTGCTGACCAATATAAAAGAAATTACCGGAGGTTTCGAATCCTCCAACGAATTGGTAAATAAGTTACAAAGCAACATACAATGGGGACAAAGGGGGAACTTTTTATTAATACCAACTGACTGTCCGCAGCGAAACGAGCGTATGGGTTGGACCGGGGATGCACAGATATTTGCAGCAACTGCTGCTTATAATATGGATGTAAAGGAATTCATGAGAAAATGGTTGCAGGATTTGATGGATGCCCAGCTAATGTATAATAGACAAGGTGCTGTGCCTGATACTGCCCCTTTAGGCGGTGATAACCGTCCGGACAGCTGTGCCGGTTGGGCGGATGCTGCCGTTATTGTTCCATGGGAAATGTATCAGGCTTACGGTGATATAAGGATTTTAGAAGAATGTTATGATATGATGGCCCAGTGGATTGCTTATCAAAGTTTAGAATCTCGTCAGAATTATGGCGTCCGCATTGTGGAAGGCAAAGAAGTACCGGAACAGTCCGATTTGGCATCCATTCCTTATATTCAGGTACAGCAGTGTCGCGGTGATCATTTGGCATTTGATGAATCAACGCCGTATATTTTATCAGCTACTTCGTATGCGGCCTATGTAGCATACTTAATGTCAAGTATTGCTGAAATTCTTGGTAAAGATGAGGATGCTGCCAGGTATAGAGAGAGATTTGAACATATCAAGAGGGCATATAATGAGGCATGGGTAAAAGAAGACGGTTCACTGGCCTATTGGGGCGAAATGAGCAAATCCTATACGGATTTAAAGGGTAATATAATTAACAGAACATATTATTCCAATGATAGTAATAACCCGAATCACCCAAGTCAGACTGCTTATGCTTTGGCCATTGACTTCGGTTTAATTCCAAAAGAGAAAATGGCCCGTGCATCCGAATGCTTAGCACAGTCTATTATTGAACGGGATTATCACCTTTCTGTAGGCTTCCTTGGGATTTCCCACCTGAATCCTGCATTAACTAAAGCGGGATTGAGCCACATAGCTTTTAAGTTGTTGGAACAGAAAGGCCATCCGGGATGGCTTTACAGCGTACTGAACGGGGCAACCACCATTTGGGAACGATGGAATTCCTATGTTGCAGAAACAGACACCTTTGGAGATGTATCCATGAATTCTTTCAACCACTATTCTTTTGGTGCAATTGGTGAGTGGATGTATAAGACCATTCTGGGGATCAATTCCGGAATCAAAGCAGGAGAGGCCGGGTATAAAAAGATTGTCTTGACACCTACGTTTGGCGGTAGTTTTACATATGCAAAGGGCTGGCATGAATCTCCTTATGGAAGAATTGAGTCGGGCTGGACATTAGACGGCAACAGTTTTATATATACATGTACCGTTCCTGCAAATACATGTGCAATTTTATACCTTCCCGCAGATAATCCGGATACGGTCGTCGAAAGCGGTGTTCCTGCCAAAGAAGCCGAAGGTGTAACCTATCTTGGAATGAAGGATGGGAAGGCAATATTTGAATTAAAAAGCGGAAGATATGCATTTGCTTCTGTCATTAGAAAATGTATCCAATAAAATGATGTGGGAGGAGTTAACGTGGCTAATATTAAAACCAATGCAATGCGGATTCTTGATAAAGCAGGAATTTCGTATAATACATACACATACGACCATAGTGACGGTAATATCGATGGTATTTCGGTTGCCAGGAAAATAGGGCAGCCGGCTGAAAAGGTATACAAGACTCTTGTAACACAAGGTACCAGTAAAGAATATTATGTTTTTGTAATACCTGTTGCCGCAGAGCTTAATCTAAAGTCTGCAGCTAAGACGGTGAATGAAAAGGCTGTTGAAATGATTAAAGTTACAGATATTAACAAGGTTACAGGCTATATTCGCGGAGGATGTTCACCTATAGGAATGAAAAAGTCATATAAGACTGTACTTGACAGTTCATGTGAAAATTTATCAACAATCATTGTAAGTGCAGGCAAAATAGGCTATCAAATTGAGCTTTCACCAAAAGATTTAATGAAGCTTATTGATTGCACAACAGCAAGTATTACGCTGTAGGGGCGGACGACTCTGTCCGACCGCAAAAAACACAGCAGCTTAAATCAATGGTATAGGTGTCATGTCCATTCGATTTATATGAAAATTATATTTAGTGCGGAGGATTCAATGCGCGGAATACGTTTTAAACAACGAATAATGATTATAAGCATAGGATTTGCTTTCTTTGCTTTATGTATCATTGGGGGTTATTCTATTATACTACCGGCATTTGTCTGTTTAATATATGGTTTGATTGAACCTTATTGCATAGAGAGGAAGGAAACATATTTCTACAGTGACAAAATACCTAAATCGTTCGAAAACTTTAAGATTGTTTTTGTTTCAGATATTCATCATGGCATCGTATACTCAGGAAAGAGGCTGAAGACGCTGGTAAATCAGGTTAATGCATTACAGCCTGATCTTATTCTTTTGGGCGGCGATTATATTGATCAGCACAAGTATATTCCATCGTGCTTTGATAAATTAAAAGGTCTGTGTGCAGGGTATGGGGTATATGGTGTATTGGGCAATCATGACTATTGTGCAGGTTCGGAAGCAGTGAGAGAGGCTATGCATAAGGCAGGCATAATTTGCTTGGATAATTGTTTCGTTTATGTGAAAAAAGACAATGACAAAATTCAGGTTGGCGGTATTGGAGATTATTGGAATGACCCTCAGAATTTGAGTGCTTTTTTAGAAGATATTAAAGCAGATGATTTTGTTATGCTGTTGTCCCATAATCCGGACTATGTTGAGAAGATTAGAACAAATAAGGTTGACTTGGTATTAAGCGGACATACTCATGGAGGGCAGGCTACATTTTTCGGATTATGGGCACCGTTTATTCCTTCCGGGTTCGGGCAAAAATATAGGACCGGGTTGATTGAGACACCGTATACTAAGGTATTGGTTACAAATGGGATAGGAAATGTAGGATGTATACCAATACGATTTTTTGCACGACCTCAAATTAATATTATTTATTTGAAGAATAACAGTGTAGATGATTGAATGGTTGAATAAAAAAAGATAGGGTGCTTAAAGCTAAGACTATAATTTCATGGAATCATCCCATGCTGCTTTAAGCTTCCTATCCTTTTATTATAATGTGCTGTTAAAATTACTTTCTAATAACCATTGCTCATGATTAATTGACTACAGAAGTGCTTTTTTTATCAGGCTCATTTGTGAAAAAATTCGTTGAAATAAATAGTCTACAAGGGTAATTGCTACCATAGCTTCAACTACTATTACCGCACGTGGCACAATTATCGGATCATGGCGTCCTTCTACTTGCAGCTCAATATTTTCTCCTTTTTTATTGACGGTCTTTTGTTTTCTATGTATGGAAGGTGTCGGTTTGAAGGCTGCACGCAGGACGATAGGGAATCCGTCGCTGATTCCTCCGACAATTCCGCCTGCATTGTTGGATAGCTTTGTAAGCTTTCCGTTTTTATCATATTCATAGAAGTCATTGTTCTCATAGCCACTCATACCGGCTGATGCAAATCCACTGCCAAATTCCACGCCTTTTACGGCACCAATAGAGAGTATCGCTCTTCCGAGCATGGCATCCAGTTTTTCAAAAACAGGCTCGCCTACACCACTGGGTAGTCCTGTAACAACACATTCAATAATTCCGCCTGAAGAGTCTTCATTAGCCTTTTGAAGGGTCAAAAACTCGGCTGCTTTTTTTGCAGCTTCAGGGTCGGGCATACCTAAAAAGTTTTCGAATATCTGGCTGGCATCAAACTTGCTCTTATCAATTTTTATGTCTCCGATAGACAGCGTATAGGTCAGTATATTTACATTTAATTCAGACAGTATTTTTTTCGCTATTGCACCGGCAGCGACACGTGCTGTTGTTTCTCTGCCGGATGAACGTCCGCCTCCGCGATAATCTCGGAATCCATATTTCTGATCATAGGTATAATCTGCATGACCGGGACGGTAGCACTGTGCAAGCTCAGAATAGTCATAAGATCTTTGGTTGTTGTTATACACGATTAAAGAAATGGGTGTGCCTGTGGTTTTGCCTTCAAAAACACCTGACAATATTTCAACTTTATCGTCTTCTTTCCTTGGTGTTGAAAACGGAGAATTGCCCGGCTTCCTTTTGTCCAGGTCCTTTTGTATATCTTCTTCACTTAGTGGAATGCCTGCAGGGCAACCATCTATAACAACGCCTAATGCTTTTCCATGGGATTCTCCCCAGGTGGTTATGCGGAAATTTTTACCTAGAACGGATCCTGACATTTGCTTACTGCTCCTTTCTGCTTATGAATTATAATGCCTATGCCTCGTTATAATTTAACTCAATTTATGAAGATTATACCATCATGCTTTTACAAATACAATAAACATATTGTAAAGAATATTTTCAAAGGAATTTAAAAAAATATATAGAATATATAGAAAAAAGGGATAACGAAAAAACATAGCAGGAAGATGCATAATACAAGGGAGAGGTTAGGATGAATAATGACAGATTGAAAAAACAAATTGATTTTATTATTGAAATTGATAAGCTGAAGCAAGTCTTCAGGCAGAGTATTTTAATTGGCGATTCAAGAAATGAAAATGATTCTGAGCATTCCTGGCATTTGGCGGTCATGGCAATGCTGCTTTCAGAATACTCAAAAGATTCCATTGATGTGTTGAAGGTAATTAAGATGTTGCTGATACATGATATTGTTGAAATTGATGCAAATGATACGTTTTGCTATGACGAAAAAGCAAATGAAGATAAAGCAGAGAGGGAGCTTAAAGCAGCGGAACGAATATTTAATATTTTACCGCAGGATCAGGCAGAAGAAATATGGAGTCTTTGGCGTGAATTTGAAGAAATGAAAACACCTGAAGCGCGTTTTGCAGCAAGCATGGACAGGTTGGAACCAATTCTTCTGAATTATAATACAAATGGACATACGTGGAAAAAACCCAATGTTACAAGTGAAAAAGTATATAAAAGGGCTGCAATTATGGAAGACAGTGTTCCGAAAATATATGAACTGGTAAAAGGAATTATTGAAGATTCCATTAAGAAAGGTTTTTTGAGAACAAATTGAATTAATTTGGATTAAATCTATTGACATTTACATTTATAAATTATATTATAATTATTGTTAAAAAAAGGATATTAACTTAATATTGTTTGGGAAAAACAATATCATATAGCTGAAAAGGCAAAACTATCGAAAGGTAGTGACGCAAAGCCACGAGTCTAAAGTTTTTTAACTATGACAGTCGGGCCACCAAATATAATGATTTGTTTATAAGCCGTGGCTCTTTAAGAAGCTATGGCTTTTTACATTTATATCCAATAAGACATAATTCGGCATATTATCAATCATGTCTACATATATATGAATTGAAAACTGTCATTTTAAATCGCGATATGTAAATAAATAACATAATTACTATGTGTATACAATTATATACATAGGCTGCAAGGGAGAATGTGATAATGAATAAAAGTGCTTGTATGTTTGCTCTTCAGTTTTCACCGTATCTGCTAATAAAAAATAACAGAGTTTCGGATGTGAGTAATGCATGGTTGAACATTACTGGTTATTTAAAGCATGAAATATTGGGAAAACCAATTGATCAAATATGGAATTCAATATTTGGATTTGATTATAGTAATTCCAAACAAGAATGTATTGAACATTCATGTTGTTTGTTTACAAAGAATAAAAATGTCAAATCTGTTAAACTGCACTTTTCCGATATAAGTGACCATGAAACAATCTGCATTTTTGAGAGTGATGTACATGCACAGACAGAAACCATTCAAAGGCTTGAAAGGCTCCTGCAGGAGAAGGATGATTTATTTTCTCAGATATCTCATGAATTAAGGACACCGCTTACGGTTATTAATTCTGCCGTTCAGGTATTGCAAAAGCTTTATAAGGATGAATTATCAAGCAATACAATAAAGTATATTTCAAGAATAAGACAAAATTCATTGCGTTTGCTCCGATTGGTCAATAATATACTTGAACTTACCCGTGCAAATGCAGGACAGATTAAATTACATAAAAAAAATATTGACATTGTATTTATCAGCAAAGCAATCATTGAATCCATTGCAGTTTATGCCCAGCAAAAGCAGCTGAACCTGAATTTTGTTTCAAGAGTTAAGGAAAAAATAATTGCAATTGATGATGAGAAATATGAGCGTATTTTATTGAATCTTCTATCCAATGCAATTAAATTCACGCCTGAGGGAAAATCAATTTATGTAAGTATATATTTAAACAAGGATTATGTATGTATTGAAGTGAAAGATGAGGGGGTAGGCATTCCGAAAGATAAACTGGGAGATATTTTTAATCGGTTTGGTCAGGTTAATAACCTTACTACCCGTCAACAGGAAGGAGCAGGAATCGGGCTGTGCATTGTTAAGTCATTAGTATCGGCTTTAGGCGGCAATATTTGCGTTAGCAGCACGGAAGGGGTTGGCAGTACTTTTACTGTGTCGCTGCCTGATGTCAGGATTGAAGAGCAGGTAGAATATACAACCTCACTTGATACTATAAAAAACAGTTTGGTATTGGAAAGCAATGTGGAATTTTCAGATATATATTACTTGTAGATTAAAAATCGTGCAGAAGGGTATAAATATAAAAGAGCTTCAGATGAAGTATTATTAGGAATTTTTTTATAGCTTTTTTACACGGAAGTACTATGTCGTAAAAATTACAAAGGAGGATTTTTAATGAATCAGCATTTCATCAAAAATATTGAATTCTCAAAGGCTTTGAACATGGAAAGTCTTGTAGAATATCAGGATGGCCAGGTGGTAAGCAGGACATTAACCCAGGGCAGGAATGTCAGTGTTACTTTGTTTGCATTTGATAAAAATGAGGAAATAAGCTCCCATTCCTCCAGTGGAGATGCCATGGTTTATATTCTTGACGGTGAAGCAGAGATTACAATAGGTGAAGGGAAGCATATACTTAAAAAAGGGGAAACCATTGTTATGCCTGCAAATGTGCCTCATGCACTGCTGGCGAAAGAAAAATTTAAAATGCTTTTGGTGGTAGTTTTCAATCCCTGATAAAAAAATCTGGTTTTTAAACTCATAAAGGAAAGTTCTATAAAAAATAAGAAGAACTTTCCTACTTTAATTAGAAAAAAGTATTGTAATATACGATTTTATGTGATATACTTTCTAATTGTGTAGAACGGGCGGTCCTCTGTTGTGTAATGCAGCATGAACGTCTATGAAGGAAGGAGGGCTTATAATGAATGATATTATTAGAGCATTACAAGCTGAACAATTGAGAAATGATTTACCTAATCTGGAAATTGGGGACACTGTCAGAGTGTATGTAAAAATTAAAGAAGGTAACAGAGAAAGAATTCAGATGTTTGAAGGAACCATCATACGTAAAAAACATGGTGGAATTTCCGAGACATTTACCGTAAGAAGAGTATCTTATGGTGTTGGTGTTGAAAGAACTTTCCCGGTACATTCTCCGATGATTGATAAAATAGAAGTTGTGAGAAAAGGGAAGGTTAGAAGAGCGAAATTGTATTATCTTCGTGATAGAGTCGGCAAGGCTTCTAAAGTTAAAGAGAAAGTGTGATAGAAAGGGACTTATAGTCCCTTTTTGTTTAGCGTTATATGAATTGGAATAATTTATAAAATACCCCATATAGATAGTTATTAGTATTTATGAAATAATAAAGATGCAATATGAATAAATGGGAGTGAAATGAAAGATGGATAAAGAACCCTATGAAGTTCAGAACGGGGAAGAGAAAGAATTACCCAATGGTTCATCTTCTTTGAAGGCAGCTTCTGCTACAGGTGCGGCATTTAACTGGAAGAAAGAGCTGATTGAATGGGCAGAAGCAATTATTATAGCTGTTGTTTTAGCACTAATAATTAGGACGTTTGTTTTTAATATTGTCATGGTTGACGGCGATTCAATGCTGCCTACGTTAAACGACAGGGACAGGCTGATTGTATGGAAGCTTGGTTATACTCCCAAACAAGGGGACATTATTATATTCAGACCGGAAGCACATAAAAATACACCTTATGTAAAACGAGTTATTGCTGTCCCAGGGCAGACGGTAGAAATAGATTTCAGCAAGGGCATTGTAAAAGTGGATGGAGAGGTGTTGGAAGAAGATTATATTTATCAACGTACTAAAAATCCCGGTAATATTGATTTTCCTATAACCGTAGAGCCCAATACTGTTTTTGTTTTAGGTGACAACAGAAATAACAGCAGGGACAGCAGATTCAAAGATGTTGGATTAGTTTCATACGATTCCATAATGGGTAAGGCTGTTTGTAGAATTTGGCCGTTTAACAGATTCGGATCAATCTATAAGAAGTAGGTGTTTATATGAATTTGCAGTGGTATCCGGGGCATATGACAAAAACACGAAGACTTATCCAGGAAAATTTGAAGCTTGTTGATATGGTTATTGAGCTGGTTGATGCCCGCTTACCCTTGAGCAGCAGAAATCCTGATATTGACAACCTTATTGGTCGGAAGCCAAGGCTGTTATTAATGAACAAATGCGATTTGTCCGATCCTGAGGTAAACGTGCTTTGGGAAAAATGGTTTCAGAATCAGAATCAAAGCATTCTTCTTATTGATTCAATAACCGGAAAAGGACTGAATAAAATATATGAAGTATCTCAGGCTTTGCTAAAGGAAAAGATTGAAAGGGAAAAAAGAAAGGGCATGATAAGCAGGCCTATTACTGTTATGGTTGTCGGTATCCCCAATGTAGGAAAATCTTCCTTTATCAATAAAATGTCAGGAAAGGCCAGTACGAAAACCGGTGACAAACCCGGAGTAACCCGGGGCAAACAGTGGATACGTCTCAAAAACGGTTTTGAATTGCTTGATACACCGGGAATTCTGTGGCCTAAGTTTGAAGATATTGAAGTAGGGAAAAAGCTTGCTTATACAGGAGCTATCAGGGACGAAATTATTGAAATAGAAGAATTAACCTGCAGCTTGCTGGAATTCTTAAGAGATAATTATAAGCAAAACCTCATCAATAGGTATAGGCTCGATGAAGTAGAGAAAGCTTCAGGTTTTGAATTGTTAGAGACAATTGGAAGAAAAAGAGGTTGTATCATTTCCGGCGGTGAAGTAGATACATTTCGTGCCGCATCCATTATTTTAGATGAGTTCAGAGCGGCCAAAATAGGGCGAATATCATTGGAAAAGCCAGAAGAATAGAAGCAGAAGAGCTTCTATTTTTTTTATTAATTGGAAAACCGGCTAACTCAAAATGTTGTACTGTTCGCATACGATTTCATAAAAATATATGTGGTGGCAGGGGGGACGACTCTGCCCGCCCGTAATTCTGAAAGTATTGTTAAATTAAGTTGACAGAATGGAAACAGCATTTTTCACATGTTTCAAACCGTTTCATATTTTGCAAGAATCTAAAAATTTATATGACTTGGAGGGAAAAAGGGCATTGGTATAGAATATTTTAAATAAACCAATTTAGGAGTGTAACTACAATGGATTATTCGAAAATGAACGTGAAACAGCTGGAGGCTTATTTGAATACATTGAATCTTGAAGCTTTAAAGGACGAGTTGGCATTTTTGAACACAGACTCGCGTGCTTCGGTTCAAAAGCTTGCAGCCAGATATCAAAGAAAAATTGAAAAATATAGGAAAGAGATTGAACGTCTTAAAGGGATGTCAAAGTTTGAAAATTATCTTCGCAGTCGAGGGATAAGTTATATAGCCGGAGTGGATGAAGCAGGACGGGGTCCGTTAGCCGGTCCTGTTTATGCGGCGGCGGTTATACTACCTCCGGATGTAATGATTGAAGGAATTAATGATTCCAAAAAGCTTAGTGAAAGCAAACGAGAGGAATTATTTGATATTATCACAGAGAAAGCTGTTGCATACAGCATAAGCAGTGTTTCGGAACAGGAAATTGACAGAATAAACATAAGAAACGCGGCATACAAAGCAATGGCGCAGGCAGTAGCAGGTCTTTCAATATCTCCGCAGCATATTCTGATAGACGGAGATGCTGTAAAAGGAATAAACAAACCGTATACCTGCATTGTAAGCGGTGACAGCTTGAGTATTTCTGTTGCTGCTGCTTCTATTTTAGCAAAAGTGTCCAGGGACAGATATATAAAACAGCTGGATAGGGAGTATCCTGTCTACGGTTTTGCGAAGCACAAGGGATACGGTACTGCCGAACACATAGAGGCAATCAAAAAATATGGAATATGCCCTGTTCACAGAAAAAGCTTTACATTGAAATTTTTAGAATAATAAGCATGTGGTGAAGAGGTATGCGGATTAATAATATTTTTTTTAAAAATATAACGGATGATAAGCAGATAGCTTTTCTTACTGAAAGCATCAAAAATTTTGCATTAAATTTACCTGAGCAAAATGGTCTGAATCTCACGACAGAATCAGATGTTGCGGATTTACTGCGTTCTATTGGTGTGAATCCTGATAAAAAGAATATTGAAATTTTTAAGCAGCTTATAAAGTATGAGCTGTCTGTAACAAAGGAGCAATTTGATGTTATTGCTGGATTGCTGCATAAGTTTAAATCACTTACTGCTGAAAAGGCTGCTTTTTTGCTTGCCAATCAGATTTCTGTTGACCCTAAGAGTATCCGTCTATTTGACAGTCTTTCGGATAAAAATTCAACGATTATAAATGATCTTATAAATGTTTATGAAAATCTTGATGACAGCCTTTCAGATCGAGATCAAGCAGAAAATATTAAGAATGCTGTACGTGAATTGTTTATTGAAATTGACAAACTGAAATCAAGTGATATAAAAACGAAATTGTCTATAGAAAAGGTCATGGAGGATATAGCGAAAATAATTAAAGAGATTAAAGACTCGGCTGGGAATTTACCGCCGGCACAGAATAAGAAATTTATGCTTAAGCTTAATGAATTAGAAGATAAGTTCAATTTAATGAATCAAATCCGGAGCAATTATATTTATATGCAGCTGCCTGTAAACATGAATCAATATTACACCACTGCAGAGTTATACATAATGAAAAACAAGAATAAAAAGAAAACGATTGATTCTAACAATGCAACTGTGTTTTTGTCATTGCATACTGCTAATCTCGGACAAGTGGATGCTTTTGTCAAAGTATATCATAGAAATATCGAATGTGATTTTACAATGGAGAATATGGAAAGTCTTGACTTTATAATACGGAATATTTCTCATTTATACGAACTGCTTGAAGCACAAGGCTTTAAGCTAATCCGGGTAAATTATGATAAAAAGAAAGATGAATCCGGTTTGCTGGATATCATCAATACCATTGAATTGAAAAATGCAAATTATTCTTTTGATGTGAGGGTGTGAACGGTGCAAAAGAAAAAAGATAAAATCCAGGAGGCTGCGGCTATCAAATACAGCAAGGGCGAGCATGCACCAAAAGTAGTAGCAGCCGGAAAAGGCGTTATTGCCGAAGCGATTATACGAACGGCCCGGGAAAATAAGGTTCCGCTGTATAATGACCCTGAGCTTGCCCATATGCTGAATATGCTGTCTGTGGGTGATGAGATACCTCCGGAGCTATATGAAGTGGTGGCGCAAATTCTCATATTTGTCAGCGATATTGATAAATTAAAAAGCGAGTTGAATGATTATGAAGCAAAATAAAAAACTAGTTGGGACAACAGGCGAGGAAATTGTTGCTGATTATCTGAAAAAAAAGAAATACAAGATTATCCGGCAAAATTATCAATGCAGATTCGGAGAAATAGATATTATTGCGGCAGACGGCGAATATACTGTTTTTATAGAAGTGAAAACAAGGAAAGATGCCGATTACGGTGAGCCGTCGGAAGCTGTCAATTATTTTAAAAAGAAAAAAATCATTCAGATGGCGAAATATTATTTGATGACGCAAGAAAAGGATATTGATATAAGATTTGATGTCATTGAAGTTTTCGGTGAATTTTGTGACGGGAAATTTGTACCAACCCGAATTAACCATATTGAGAATGCATTTTGGGAGTAAGCGTTGAAAGAAAGGAATGGGTACAATGAATAATAAGGGGTTTATTGTATTTGACGCACATTGTGATACCATAAGCAGGATTCTGGATACAAAACAGGACTTGAATCGGAATACTTGTCATCTGGACTTAAAAAGAATGCAAAAGTACAAGGGATATATACAGTTTTTTGCTGCATGGATTGCCCCCGTTTATGCACCTCATAGTTCGTTAAAAAGAGGGCTGCAGATTATTGACGAGTTATATATGCAAGTGGGCAAAAACAGAGAAATGATAGAGGTAGTAACCAGCCATAAAGAAGCATTAGAAGCAGTCAACAATAACAAGGTGGCTGCTTTTATTTCGGTTGAAGGTGGTGAAGTGCTGCATGGTGATATCAGGGTGCTGAGAATGCTCTATAGAATGGGTGTACGCAGTCTTTGTCTCACCTGGAACAGGCGTAATGAGATTGCTGATGGAGTAAGTGAAGAACAGACAAATTCAGGGCTAACCAATTTTGGTACAGAGGTAGTAAAAGAGATGAATCGTTTAGGAATGATCATTGACGTATCCCATCTGTCAACGGCAGGCTTTTGGGATGTAATACATACTACCACCCAGCCTGTTATGGCTTCACATTCCAATTCCAGGGAATTATGCGGACATAAAAGAAATCTTTCAAGGCAGCAATTTGAAGCAATCATAAAAAACGATGGAATGGTAGGAATTAATTTTTGTCCTGAATTTTTAAGAGACGGCGGAAATGCCGGAATGGTTGATATTATTAAGCATATTGAATATTTTATGAGCCTGGGCGGCGAGAATCATATTGGATTTGGTGCGGATTTTGACGGTATAGACGAAACGCCCGCAAATATTAAAGGAGTTGAGGATATAGAGGGCATCCTTAATGAGCTTCTCAGGCTAAATTACAGCCAGGAGCAGGTAGAAAAGATTGCATCGGGTAATTTTATGAACTTCATCGGTAAGATATTGAAAAATTGAAATTCATTAATAAATAACTTGCATTTTTATCATTTGTAGTATAGAATATTATTAAATATTAATGAATAAATGCATGTTAATTTTTATTATTATTCAAATACTAATATTTTACAATGGAGGTTCGTGATGATATTAGGTTTAGCGGAAAAAGCATTATCGATTAGTCCATCATCTACTTTAGCAATTGATGCCAAATTTAAAAGCATGAAAGCCCAAGGTATTGACGTTGTCGGCTTTGGTGCAGGAGAGCCGGACTTTGATACTCCTGAACATATTAAAGAAGCTGCCATTAAAGCCATAAAAGACGGTTTTACAAAATATACTCCTGCTTCGGGAATGCCGAAATTAAAAGAAGCAGTATGCAGAAAATTTAAAAGGGATAATGATTTGGATTACAAGCCTAACCAGATTGTTATAAGCAATGGTGCCAAGCATTCATTGGTTAATGCATTTATGGCTATCTGCAATCCCGGTGACGAAGTAATTATTCCTGCTCCGTTTTGGGTCAGCTATCCTGAGATGGTGAAGCTGGCTGACGGGGTACCTGTTATTATTCAAACTACGGAAGAAAACCGATTTAAGTTTACCATAGATCAGTTGGAAAAAGCCGTAACACCAAAAACCAAAGCATTGGTTTTAAACAGTCCCAGCAATCCGACCGGTATGATATACACTGCTGATGAACTTAAAAAGATTGCTGAATTTGCGGTTGAGAAAAACATATATGTTATATCGGATGAAATATATGAAAAGCTGGTATATGATGATGCAGAACATATCAGTATTGCTTCCTTTGGAGAAGAAATTAAGGAATTAACAATTATTGTAAACGGAGTATCCAAAACATATGCCATGACCGGCTGGAGAATCGGATATACAGCTTCCAATGAGAGTATCGCTAAGGTAATGAGCAATATGCAGAGCCATGCAACCTCGAATCCCAATTCAATTGCTCAGGTAGCAGCCATTGCGGCATTGGACGGCCCTCAGGATGACATTGATATTATGAAGAAGGCTTTTGTTGAGAGAAGAGATTATATGGTAAACAGAATAAATTCCATTGACGGTTTATCATGCCAAAAGCCTGAAGGTGCTTTCTATGTAATGATGAATATTAAAGGTATTCTGAATAAGGAATACTACGGAAGGTATATAACGAATTCAGATGAATTTGCCGATATACTTTTGGAAAAGGCCAATGTTGCACTGGTTCCGGGGTCAGGATTCGGAGCGGAGGGATATGTACGATGGTCCTATGCAACATCGATGGAGAACATTGTAGAAGGTTTAAACAGAATCGAGAAGTTTCTCAAGGATAATAAATAGCATATTGCATGGAAAAAGGAACGGCTTTGCCGTTCCTTTACTGTTCTTGGGGCATCAATCCACATGCCGGATATTATTGACGGTCCTGGCAGCCTGTGATAAAATACACAAAGAGTAAAAAACAAGCCGACGGAAAGGATGAGTCTATTGGATAAAAATACATATGAAAGTCCGTTAAATTCACGCTATGCCAGTAAAGAAATGCAGGAGCTATTCTCTCCGGATATGAAATTCAGAACATGGCGAAAGCTGTGGATTGCGCTGGCAGAAGCTGAAAAGGAATTGGGACTTGATATTACCGATGAGCAGATTCAGGAGATGAAACAATATCAAGATGATATAAATTATGATGTAGCCGCTAAGAGAGAGGCTGAAGTGAGACACGATGTTATGGCTCATGTATATGCATATGGCGAGCAATGTCCCAAGGCGAAGCCTATTATTCATTTAGGTGCTACATCTTGTTATGTTGGTGATAATACCGATATCATTATTATGACGAATGCTCTTAAGCTTATTAAGAAAAAGCTGATCAATGTCATTAGCCATCTGGCTGATTTCGCAATGAAATATAAAGATTTACCGACTTTAGGTTTTACTCATTTTCAGCCCGCACAGTTAACAACCGTAGGAAAACGTGCATGTCTGTGGCTGCAGGATTTGTTGATGGACCTTGAAGATGTTGAGTTTCAGTTGTCAAAGTCCAAGTTGTTAGGCTCAAAAGGAACTACAGGAACTCAGGCAAGCTTCCTTGAGCTTTTTGACGGTGATCATGAAAAGGTAAAAAAACTGGATAAGCTTATTGCTGAAAAAATGGGCTTTGACGATGTATTTCCCGTATCGGGGCAGACATATTCCAGAAAGCTTGACAGTCAGATATTAAATATATTAAGCGGTATTGCTCAGAGTGCATATAAATTCAGCAATGACATACGTTTGCTGCAGCATTTGAAAGAAATTGAAGAACCTTTTGAGAAAAAGCAAATCGGGTCATCTGCCATGGCATATAAGAGAAATCCAATGCGAAGCGAAAGGATATCCTCTCTTGCAAGATATGTTATTGTAGATGCATTAAATCCCGCAATAACAGCCTCTACGCAGTGGTTTGAAAGAACCCTGGATGATTCTGCAAATAAAAGAATAAGCATACCGGAGGCATTTCTTGCTGTTGATGCTATTCTAAACTTATATATTAATGTGGTGGACGGGCTGGTTGTATATCCGAAGGTTATAGAGCAGCATATATATAATGAGCTGCCGTTTATGGCTACTGAGAACATCATGATGAATGCGGTCAAAAAAGGCGGTGACCGTCAGGAGCTTCATGAAAGGATTCGTGTTCATTCTATGGAGGCAGCCAGAAAAGTAAAAGAAGAAGGCAAGAAAAATGATTTGATTGAAAGAATCGCCAAGGATAAAATGTTTAATCTTAGTCTCGAAGAAATAAATCAGATTTTAAATCCAAGCAATTTTATTGGCCGTGCACCTCAACAGGTTGAGGAGTTTATTAAGGATTACATTCATCCTATCCTGGAACAGAATGCAGATTTACTGGGCGTTCATGTGGAGTTAAAAGTATGATATTCGATGAAAAGATGATAACTAATTTTAGTTACATCTTTTTTTCTTTCTTGCTTATTATTTGAAAAAACATTAAAATGTATTATAGATTATGTTAGGAAGGTGAATTGAAATGAACATAGATAAAATTAAGCTTGGATTTATCGGAGCAGGCAATATGGCTTCGGCTATATTAAAAGGAGTGCTGAAAACCAATTTGGTAAAGGCGGATAATATTTACATAAGTGATCCGGACAAGCAGCGTTTAAGTCATTTAAAAAATGAAACAGGAATCAACGAAATGCAAAGCAATATTGACGTATTAAAAATGAGTGACATTATTGTTTTAGCGGTAAAGCCTAATATTTACAGTATTGTATTAAAGGAATTGTCATCGCAAAATAACATAGAAAATAAAATACTTGTATCCATTGCACCCGGTATTTCCATAGAGTACATAAAAAGCTTTTTTAATACAGATATTAAGGTTATCAGAACAATGCCCAATACCCCTGCACAAATAGGTGAAGGAATGACAGTATTATGTTATCTGCCTCCGGTCACGGAAGAGGAATATAATGTTGTCCGTTCCATATTCGGCAGCATAGGTAAAGTGGAGCTTATTGATGAAAAATACATGAATGCGGCTGTAGCAGTGAATGGCAGCAGTCCTGCATATGTATATATGATGATAGAAGCAATGGCTGATGCTGCTGTTATGAGGGGGATACCACGCAGTACCGCTTACAGGCTTGCAGCCCAATCGGTGGCAGGAGCTGCCAAAATGGTACTTGAAACAGGAAAGCATCCCGGTGAGTTAAAGGATATGGTGTGCTCTCCGGGAGGGACAACCATACAGGCAGTATACCAGTTGGAGAAATCCGGATTCAGAGCCAGCCTGATTGAAGCGATGGAAAGGTGTACGGAAAAAGCGAATCAAATGAGTTAATATGGATTTACGGCTTAATGAAAATACTAAGGGTGATGGTGTTGATAAGAAGGCGTAATGCTGTTGTTGAGCGTATAATGTCTGCAGATGAAGATACGGCTGAAGTTTTGGTAAGGGTTGATGGTAAGCTTGAGAAGGCTATCAATTATAATCGACTTACAGGTAAAGTGTCAGTAGGTGATTGTGTTGTAGTCAATACCAATGCGGTACATTTAAAGCTGGGAACAGGAGGACACCATTTTATCATATGTAATAAGGACAATAATGATAATGAGTTTTCGGAGGCCAATGGCCATATCATTAAACTAAGATATACTCCCATGCAGGTTAAATGCTATGCAGTAGAAGAACCAGAGAGTCCTTATCATAACCTCCTGAAAGATATGGACAATATTCAGGGAATGAAAGTTATTATCGGCTCGTTGCATAGCATGCTTTCGCCTGTTGTGCATGTTATGAAACATTATTGCCCTGGTATAAAAATCGCTTATGTCATGACGGATAGTGCCTGTCTTCCAATTGCGTACAGCGATACGGTTAAGGAATTAAAAGAAAACAGACTGATAGAATGTACCATTACCAGCGGTCAGGCATTTGGCGGGGATTACGAGACCGTCAATATTTATACTGCACTGCTTGCAGCAAAGCATATATGCAAATGTGATGCAGCAGTTGTTATACCCGGTCCGGGAGTAGTAGGTACCGGTACGAAACTGGGTTTTTCCAATATAGAAGAAGGCCATTTGATTGATGCAGTAAATACACTGAAAGGTATTCCATTTATTATACCAAGGATCAGCTTTAGTGATTTCAGAGAAAGACATATCGGCATTAGTCATCATTCAATTACCGTATTAACCAGGATTTGTTATTCGTCGGCAAACATTGGATTCCCCATATTTGAAGACAGACAGCATGATATTATTATTAGTCAGATTCATAAATATAATATTCATAAGAAACATAATATAACATTTTTGCACGAAGATACGATAAATATATTGGAAAAAAGAAAAGTTTTTGTTGAGACCATGGGCAGAAGTATTCATGAAGATGTATATTATTTTCGTGCAATCGGAGCAGCAGCTGCATTGCTCACAAGAAAATAAAAAAAATTATGTAATTTTTTCTCTCCACTGCGCATAAAATTTTTATGGAAGCACTGGAGGGGATACACTTGATAAAAACGATAAATGAATTCTTTAAAGAACACTTTATGAAAAACATTGTATTATACATAATTATTATTCTATCGTTTACAGTAGGTGTATCGACAGGAGCTTTGACTGTTAATGCTCTGGACAGTGTGCAGAATGAAGAACTGATTACATATTTAAATGATTTTTTTCATATAGCCCATACACATGATATTAATAATTTGCAAATATTTAAGTTGTCAGTTGCCAATAACATGAAGCAGGTAATTCTATTATGGATTTTTGGCATAACGGTTGTAGGCATACCATTTATACTGATATTAATAGGAATCAAAGGTTTTGTCACAGGATTTACAGTAGGCTTCTTAATAAAGTCATTTAATACAAACGGATTATTTTTTTCTATCGTCAGCATACTTCCTCAAAGCTTGATAATAGTACCATGCTTTATAATTCTGGGAGTCATAAGTATTAATTTTTCGCTTTCTACCTTGAAAAATAATAAAAAAAACAAATTCAGACGGGAAGACATGAAATCAAGATTTATAGCCTATAGTTCCGCAGTATTGATGATATTAATTGTCCTTACGCTTGGAAGTTTTATAGAAGCTTATATTACACCGGTATTTATTAAATCTGTAATATCATCATTTTGGTGAGTTTACAATTAATGAAGAACAATGGATGATGAAATTCCAAATATTTAAAATTTTAATGTATAAAATTTGAAAAACAGGCTATAATTATGAACAAGTAAGAATGTAATATTTTACTAATCATTTTACATAAAAATTATATGGATAATCTGTGCAAAAGTAAAAAAAAAGCATAATTTTGAAGAATTAATAAAAAAAAAGTAGAATTACTATGTACAATTGTTAAATTTTTCTGTAAAATAAATATAAGTGATTTGTTAAGTAAATTGTGAAGGAGATAGTTGTAAATGGAAGGGCTTGTTCAAAAATTTGTAGATTTTCTTGAAAATGAAAAGGGATTGTCCGATAATACGTTACAATCGTATCGCAGAGACATACTCCAGTATATTTCTTATTTGAATAAAATGAATATAACGAATATAGCTGGAGTAAATAAGACAACAGTAATCACTTACCTTTTATATTTACAAAAAGAGGGAAGAGCAACTTCTACAATTTCAAGAAATCTAGCATCAATTCGTTCTTTTTATCAATATCTGAATAAAATAAATTTGGTAGAACAAGATCCAACACAAAATCTGGAATCTCCTAAGGTTGAAAAGAAGCTGCCCCAGATATTATCTACAAAGGAAGTTGAATTGCTGCTTGAACAACCGAAATGTGTAGACTTGAAGGGCTATAGGGATAAAGCGATGCTTGAGCTTTTATATGCTACAGGTATTCGTGTTTCAGAACTGATTAATCTTAACATTGACGATATCAATATGGAAATGGGATTTGTTAAATGCAGTAAAGGCAATAAAGAAAGAGTGATACCTTTAGGTTCCATTGCAATGAATGCATTGAATTTATACATAAATAAGGCCAGAGATATGATGATACAGGATCCTGATGAGCCTGCTTTATTTGTAAATTGTAACGGCAGACGCCTGACCCGTCAGGGTTTTTGGAAAATCGTAAAACAGTATAAGAATCAGGCAAAGATTAATAAAGATATAACTCCTCATACACTGCGTCATTCTTTTGCTGCACACTTATTGGAGAACGGTGCTGATTTAAGATCCATACAGGAAATGCTGGGTCATTCAGATATATCTTCCACACAGATATATGCTCAGCTTGCCAGGAACAAGATAAAAGAAGTATATAAGAAGACGCATCCAAGGGCCTAAGTTTTAGGTCCTTTTTTAACTGGTTTTATTAGGCAATTACGAAATGTTGGGTGACATCAATATTTGCTGCACTGCGGGCGGACAGGAACGTCCGCTTTACCATATGTCATAGACAATCGTTTGGCTACTGCTTAACAATTGTTTTGGTGGATGTTTTAGTTTTATTATATCATGGCTGATATGAATGGGGGGAGTTAAAAAAATGCGAATGTATGATATTATTGCGAAAAAGCGTGACGGTTTTGAATTGACAGCCGAAGAAATCAATTTTTGGGTAAAAGGCTATACCGAAGGCTTCATACCGGATTATCAGGTGTCAGCATTATTGATGGCGATATTCCTGAAAGGCATGAGTAAAAAGGAAACTCTGAATCTTACCATGTGTATGGCAGAATCAGGGGAGAAAATGGATTTATCTTCTATTGATGGTATAAAGGTGGACAAGCACAGTACGGGAGGAGTTGGCGATAAAACGACTCTTGTATTGGCGCCTCTTGTAGCATCTGCCGGTATTCCTGTGGCAAAAATGTCAGGCAGGGGCTTGGGTCATACAGGTGGTACAATCGATAAACTTGAAGCAATTCCCGGTTTTAGAACCGAGTTAAGCATGAATCAGTTTATTAATTATGTTAACCGAATAGGAATAGCCTTAGCAGGACAAACAGGCAATCTTGTGCCTGCTGATAAAAAAATATATGCATTACGGGATGTTACGGCAACAGTAAACAATATTTCTCTGATTGCCAGCAGCATTATGAGTAAAAAAATAGCTTCCGGAGCGGATGCAATTGTGTTGGACGTAAAAACGGGAAGCGGGGCTTTTATGAAGGAAGAACCTGAAGCTTTTGCTTTGGCGGAAGAAATGGTAAGTATAGGAAGCGGTTTGGGAAAAGAAGTTGTCGCTGTAATAAGCAATATGGATCAGCCACTTGGATATGCGGTGGGAAATTCCCTTGAAGTTATTGAAGCAATTGAAACATTAAAAGGAAACGGTCCTGAGGATTTAACCGAATTATGCTTGGCTTTGGGAGCACATATGTTAATTTTGGCCAAGAAAGCAGAGGCTTACCATGAAGCCAGGGAGGTATTGGAGGAAAGGCTGTATTCAGGCCAGGGACTGAAAAAATTTGTTGAGCTCATAGAAGCACAGGGCGGCAATACTGGAGTAATTGACCGGTACGATTTGTTCCCAAAGGCAGTACAATATGCTTCCATAACTGCATCTCAGGATGGAATTATCAGTAAAATAGACTGTGAGAAGGTTGGAGTTTCCAGTTTAATAGCAGGCGCAGGGCGACTGACGAAAGAAAGCAAAATAGATTTGGGCGCAGGAATTGTTTTAAAGAAAAAGGTCGGACAAAAGGTTAAAAAAGGAGAGGTGATTGCGGATATTTATTCCAATGAACAGGAAAAACTACAAGAAGCAATGGAAATGTTAAAGCAGGCTTATACAATTGAAGAGACATTTTGCGGACAAAACAAGCTCATCGTTGGTATTGTACGGAAAAACGGAACTGAAAAATTATAGAATAGCATACAATTAATATGCATAACATAACAATAAACAAACAGATAATTATTAAATTGTTATCATTGGCAGGAGGTATAATATGAAGAAAGCAATCAGGATCGTTTGTTTGGTTTGTGTTATGCTGCTTTTATTAAACAATACTATGATTGTCAGTGCCGATGAAGCGGTTCAACTGGACATAAAGGCTAAGTCAGCAGTATTAATGGAGGCCTCTACAGGAAAGATACTCTATGAAAAGAACAGCCATGAAAGGCTGCGTCCGGCAAGCGTTACAAAGGTTATGACTATGCTTCTGATAATGGAGGCTCTTGAAAGCAATAAAATATCACTGGATGATATGGTTGTATGCAGTGAATACGCTGCAGGGATGGGTGGTTCTCAAATATATCTTGAGCCCGGAGAACAAATGAGTGTACATGACTTGCTTAAAGCAGTTGCTGTTGCGTCGGGCAATGATGCTTCCGTAGCACTGGCAGAACATATCAGCGGATCAGAACAGGCATTTGTTAATGCGATGAATGAAAAGGCAAAAGAATTGGGAATGAATGATACAAATTTTGTAAATTGCAACGGACTTGATGTTGAAGGTCATTATACTAGTGCTTATGATATTGCTCTGATGTCCAGGGAGTTATTAAAGCATCCGAAAATATTTGATTACACAACCATTTGGACGGATTCTTTACGTAATGGAGAATTCGGGTTGGCAAACACGAATAAATTGATTCGGTTTTATCCGGGTGCAAATGGCTTAAAAACCGGTTCAACCAGTAAAGCACTGTATTGCTTGTCTGCTACGGCAAAAAGGGATGACATGCAGCTAATTGTTGCCATTATGGCTTCTCCGACTACCAAAGACCGGTTTGCAGATGCCACAAAGCTATTGGATTATGGCTTTGCAAATTATGCGGTGGCCCAGGGTGTTTCTGCAGGTGAGAGAATAGGAGAAATACCTGTGGTAAAAGGCACCAGCAGAAGTGTAAACATTATCACTGCTTCCGATTTCAACGCTCTTGTATCAAAGGGAAAACAGGGCAAAATTGAAAAAAGGTTAGAAGTATCCGATACAATTCTTGCACCTGTTGATAAAGGTCAAAAAGTCGGGCATATAAAATTCTTTATTGATAACGAAGAAATTGGCAAAGTGGATATTGTGACGGATGAAGCTGTTGAAAAAATAACAGCGCCTAAGGTTTTTGTCCGGTTAGTGAAAAGCTGGTTGAATGCAAGGGATTAAGAATAAACGTTTTTACGAAAAATAAAGACTATAGTTTTAAACTTTAGTCTTTATTTTTCATATATAATAATATATAATATCGTTTTGGTAGCATATAATGGACTGGAGAATATTGATATGGCACTGTATGCGATTTCAGACCTGCATTTGTCATTAAGTGTTGACAAACCTATGGATATATTTGGCGACAAGTGGAATAACTATATGGAACTCATTCGGCAGAATTGGCTGAAGGAAATAAGTGATGAGGATTATGTTCTTATACCGGGAGACGTATCGTGGGCTACATATCTTGAACAATCTTATAAAGATTTTGAGTATATTAGCAATTTACCGGGTATAAAGATAATATCCAAAGGCAATCATGACTACTGGTGGACAACATTAAGCAAGCTGAATAAGTATATTAAAAGCAACAACTTTCAAAATATTATGTTTTTACATAATAATTGCATAAGCTATAAGAATGTTGTTATTTGTGGTACCAGAGGCTGGAATTGCCCTGATTCGGATGGCTTTTCTCAGGAAGATGAAAAGATATATTTAAGAGAACTGCAGCGTCTTGAATTATCGTTAGCTCAGTCAAGGGCCTATAATGCGGATGTTATTGTTGCCGCATTGCATTATCCTCCTGTTAATAAAAACAAGGATATGAATTCCGGTTTTGTTGAGCTGTTAAAAAAATACAATGTAAAAGTGTGCATTTATGGACATCTGCATGGGGATTCCCATAAAAATGCCCTGGTCGGCGAATATGACGGCATCATGTATCATTTGGTTGCCTGTGATTATTTAAATTTTAAACCGTTAAAGCTGTTTGATTAGTTAGGATGTAAAGATAAATTAATAAATAAAAGTATTGGAATATTATATGAATTTATGCTATAATAAAATGATTAAAAATGTAATAAAATATGCAAATATTATATATATCAAGGAGGACAAAAAGTTAAATGAACGTAAAAGTGCAAAAATTAGAAAACAATATGGTTGAACTGGAAATCGAAGTTGACAGTCAAAAATTTGAAGAAGGTATGCAAAGTGCATACATAAAAAACAGAAAGAAATTTAGCGTCCCGGGATTCAGAAAAGGAAGAGTTCCGAGAAAAATTGTTGAAAAATATTATGGAGAAGCAGTGCTTTATGAAGATGCAATAAACATTATTTGTCCTGAAGCATATGATGAAGCAGTAAAAGAAAATGGTATAGAGCCTGTTGATCGACCTGAAATTGACATAAAACAAATTGGTAGCGGTGAGAATTTGATTTTTACTGCCAGAGTTACCGTAAAGCCTGAAGTGCAATTGGGTCAATACAAGGGTATAGAAGTTAACAAAATCGAGTATAATGTAACCGATGAAGACGTGGAACAGGAATTAAAAAAGATGCAGGATAAAAATTCAAGACTGATTACTGTTGAAGACAGACCTGTTCAGTCAGGTGATATTGCAGTTATTGATTTTGAAGGCTTTGTTGACGGAAAAGCATTTGAAGGTGGTAAGGGAACCAATTATAATCTTGAAATAGGTTCAGGTCAATTTATTCCTGGTTTTGAGGAACAGTTAATCGGAAAAAATGCCGGGGAAGAAGTGGAGGTTCATGTCACATTCCCGGAAGAGTACCATGCAGCGGAGTTAGCAGGCAAGCCTGCGGTTTTTAAGGTTAAAATCAGTCAGATAAAAGTAAAGGAACTTCCTGAAATCGATGATGAATTTGCAAAGGACGTAAGTGAATTTGATACCATTGATCAATTAAAGGAAGACATAAGAAAGAAGCTTACGGAAGAGAGAGAGCATAGAGCAAAACATGAATTGGAAAACTCTATAATCGAAAAGGTGGTAGAAGGAGCAGTTACAGATATTCCTGAAGTGATGATTGAGAACCAGATTCAAAATATGCTCAGGGATTTTGACATGAGATTAAGGGGCCAGGGACTTGACCTTCAGAAATACATGGAGTACACTGGTTCCGATATAAATACGTTTAAGGAACAATTTAAGGAACAGGCAGAAAAGCAAGTAAAAACATCATTGGTATTAGAAGCAATAAGCAAGGCCGAAGAAATTGAAGTTTCTGATGAAGAGGTTGAAAAGGAACTTGCCAGACTTGCAGAAAACTATAAAATGGATGTTGAGAAAATGAAGAATATTTTAAGACCGGAGGATATCCAGTCTATTAAGAATGACCTTATTATCAGCAAAACTGTAGATATGCTGGTAGAAAATGCAAAAGTGGCTTAAAGGAGTGACATAAATATGAGTTTAGTTCCTATTGTTGTTGAACAAACAAATCGCGGTGAAAGGTCGTATGATATTTATTCCCGCCTTTTAAAGGACAGAATTATCTTTTTGGGAGAGGAAATAAATGATGTTACAGCAAGTCTTGTTGTGGCTCAATTATTATTCCTCGAGGGAGAAGATCCTGATAAAGATATCAATTTGTATATAAATAGCCCAGGAGGCTCTATTACGGCTGGAATGGCAATTTATGACACCATGCAGTATATTAAGCCGGATGTATCAACAATTTGTGTAGGAATGGCAGCAAGTATGGGAGCATTTTTGCTTGCAGCCGGTGCAAAAGGCAAAAGATTTGCACTGCCAAATAGCGAAATAATGATTCATCAGCCTTTGGGCGGCACACAAGGTCAGGCTACGGATATCAAAATTCATGCGGAAAGAATTATTCGAATAAAGAAAAAATTAAATGAAATATTAAGTGAAAGAACGGGGAAACCTATTGATATTATCGAAAGAGATACTGAAAGAGATTACTTCATGTCGGCAGAAGAAGCAAAACAGTATGGAATTATTGACCAAGTGATAGTGAAAAGATAGGCAAAGTGCCTGAGATAGAAGAGGTGTAAAGATGTCCAGATATGACGAAAAGAAGCAGTTGAAATGCTCCTTTTGCGGAAAGACTCAGGATCAGGTCAAGAGATTGGTGGCGGGTCCCGGTGTATACATTTGTGATGAATGTATCGAGCTGTGCTCTGAAATAATTGAGGAGGAATTTGAGGAGGCTAAAGTTGATTTACAGCTTAGTGATATTCCGAAGCCCAGAGAAATAAAGGAAATTCTTGACGAATATGTAATAGGGCAGGAGCAAGCGAAGAAGAACCTTTCCGTAGCAGTTTACAATCACTATAAGCGAATTAATACAGAGGTAAGAGTCGGTGATGTAGAACTGCAAAAAAGTAATATTCTCATGCTTGGTCCTACCGGTTCAGGAAAGACTTTGCTTGCACAAACGCTTGCAAGAATTTTGAATGTTCCTTTTGCCATTGCGGATGCTACATCATTGACGGAGGCTGGTTATGTAGGCGAGGATGTTGAGAATATTCTTTTGAAGCTGATTCAGGCAGCCGATTATGATATAGAGCAGGCAGAAAAAGGAATTATCTATATTGATGAGATTGATAAAATTGCCCGTAAGTCTGAAAATCCTTCTATAACCAGAGATGTAAGCGGAGAAGGAGTTCAACAGGCTTTGCTGAAGATTCTTGAAGGTACCGTTGCTTCGGTTCCTCCTCAAGGAGGAAGGAAGCACCCGCATCAGGAGTTTATACAGATAGACACTACAAATATCCTGTTTATTTGTGGTGGTGCTTTTGACGGTATTGAAAAGATTATTGAAAACAGAATTGGAAAAAAAGCTCTTGGTTTTGGTGCAGAAATTGAAAGCAAGAAGGAAAAGGATATAGGGCAAATCCTACAGAATATATTACCGCAGGATTTGTTAAAATATGGTTTAATTCCTGAGTTTGTAGGAAGATTGCCTGTTGTTGTTACTCTTAACTCTTTGGATGAAAATGCTCTTATTCAGATATTGACAGAGCCCAGAAATGCTCTTGTCAAGCAATATCAGAAATTGTTTGAAATGGATGATGTGTTGCTTGAATTTGAACCTGATGCATTGGTAGAAATTGCCAAAAAGGCAATTGAACGCAATACCGGTGCAAGAGGCTTAAGAGCCATACTGGAAGATGTTATGCTTGGGGTTATGTTTGATATCCCCTCGAAAAAGAATGTTGAAAAATGTATTATTACGAAGGAATGTATTACAGAAAATAAAGATCCTGTTTTAATCATCAATGAAAACAAGAAGCCTTTAAAAAAGACCGGTTCTGCAAAAAAATCAAGAATAAAAAGAGAATCTGTATCATAAATTTGAAATTGAAATGGGAATTGTTTCAAAAAAGAAGCAATTCCCATTTTGTTTCTATTTTAATGTTATGGAATATTCGTATTGAATACATCAAATAATAACTATGATATGAATATTAAGTTTTATGTTTCGAGGTGAGACAATGGACAAAGCTGTTTTAAAAAAAGTGGTGGTACCGGTAGTTTTGCTGACATGTCTTTTGGTTTTGATTCTTTGGATATTAAGTTCAACAAGAATGGATGAAAAAATTCCGTCAAAAGGTGTTTTTGTTTATTCAAAGGAATTTTATGAGAATGTATGAACTTTACAAACATAAATGGTGATATATATGGAACAGAGTTTTACAAAACAAGATTACCAAAAATACGTACAAAAAAAATCAAAAAATTCTCCCTTGCTAAAAAATGTAATTATGTCTTTCTTAGTAGGCGGAACGATTTGTACTATTGGGCAGGCAATCAGCAACTTTTATAAGGCACGGGGCTTATCGATTGAACAGGCAGCAGGAGCCACGGCAATAACCATGATTTTTATAGGAGCATTATTAACGGGATTAAATGTTTATGATTCTATTGCAAAACATGCAGGTGCAGGTACTATTGTTCCCATAACAGGCTTTGCCAATGCCATTGTGTCTCCTGCTATGGAATTTAAGACCGAGGGATATGTACTTGGAGTAGGTGCAAAGATGTTTGTGATTGCGGGTCCCGTATTGGTATACGGAATAACGACCTCCATAATAGCGGGAATTGTATTTTTCTTTATTGGAACCTATTAACAATAGTAAAACGATAATTAAGCATTAGTTAAACGGTAGTTAAACAGTAGTCGGATGATTGCTTAATGGTTGTTTGACGACATGTATGGTAGGGGCGGACGATTCTGTCCGCCCGAATAAATTGTTTCGCTATTACTTGCGAATATATACGTGAAGGAGGAACTATTGTGGCAGCAGCAAAAAAGCTTGGAAAACAAACAGTCAGATTTCAAACACCTCCTTCAATTATATCTACTGCATCAATAGTAGGAAAAAAAGAAGGAGAAGGCCCTCTGAAAAATTACTTTGACAAAATACTGGATGACGCACACTGGGGTGAAAAAACATGGGAAAAAGCTGAAAGCAAAATGCTCAGAGAAGCTGTTATTACGGCGGTGACAAAAGCGAATCTGCCTCTAAGTAAAATGGATTATATTTTTGCAGGAGATTTATTAAATCAATGCATTAGCTCTAATTTCGGTATAAGAGAACTTAACATACCTTTTTTCGGATTATATGGTGCATGCTCTACAATGGCTCTATCATTAAGCATTGCAGCCATGACTATTGACGGAGGATTTGCAGATTATGCGGTAGCTGCTACATCCAGCCATTTTTGTTCAGCTGAAAGACAATTCAGGTTCCCTTTGGAGTACGGTGGGCAGCGTCCTCAAACCTCCCAGTGGACAGTAACCGGTGCAGGAGCAGTTGTGTTATCCAATCAAGGAAATGGGCCATATATTACACATGTAACTACAGGCAAAATTGTTGATCTGGGAATTAAGGATGCCAACAATATGGGTGCTGCTATGGCACCAGCAGCAGCCGATACAATATATACCCATTTTGAGGATACAGGATTTAAGCCGGATGATTATGACTTGATAATAACAGGTGATTTAGCCGGTGTGGGAAAGGAAATTGTACAGGAGCTGCTTGGTAGCAAAGCATGCGATATCAGCAATAACTTCAATGACTGCGGGTTAGTGATATTTGATAACAAATCACAGGATACCCATGCAGGTGGTTCCGGCTGTGGATGTTCTGCAGTAGTACTGGCAGGGTATTTATATAAAGAAATGCTGAAAGGAAATCTTAATAAAATACTATTTGTAGCAACAGGTGCACTTATGAGCCCCACCAGTTCACTGCAAGGTGAATCAATTCCCGGAATTGCTCATGCAGTTACCATTCAGAATACATTGGGGTGATAATATGGAATTTATAAGAGCATTTATTGTGGGGGGTTCAATCTGTGCAATAGGACAAGTGCTTATTGATAAGACAAAGTTGACTCCGGCAAGAATTCTTGTTGTTTTTGTAACAATCGGCGTAATATTAACGGCTATTGGAATATATGAACCATTGGTTAAATATGGTGGCGCGGGAGCAACCGTACCGCTTACAGGGTTTGGCTATTCTTTGGCTAAAGGTGCAATGGAGGGAGTAAAAAAAGATGGTATATTAGGTGCATTTACCGGAGGCATTAAAGGAACGGCAGGAGGTATAGCTGCAGCAATATTTTTTGGATTTATTGTTGCTTTAATATTCAATCCAAAGGAAAAATAAAGGAGTTGTTATTTTGCAAAAGAGAAAAGTGATTCTTGTTACGGATGGGGATACTGTTGCGAAGAAGGCTGTTGAAATTGCAGCAAAAAATATCGGAGGAAGATGTATTTCCATGTCAGCAGGCAATCCCACTCCCCTTACAGGTAAAGAAATTATTGAAAAAATAAAAATGGCACATCATGATCCGGTAGTTGTTATGGTTGATGATTGTGGAGATGAAGGGGAAGGCAGGGGTGAAAAAGCTTTGTTGGATATTGTAAAATGTCCGGAGATAGAGGTTTTAGGTGTTGTGGCAGTAACGTCTAATGGGAAAGAGGGCAGCAACGTAGAAGTAGACTGTTCCATTACCAAGGATGGTGAAAAAATAAACGGAGCGGTGGATAAAGATGGGAATAACACGTTTTCCAAAAAAATCAGCGGAGATACACTAAGTGTACTCAAAGACATTAAAGTGCCGATTATTGTAGGAATCGGAGATCCGGGAAAAATGGATTTTAAAGATGATGTATATATTGACGCTCCTGTTACGACCGCAGCACTAAAAGAAATAATGGCCTATAATAATCTCTTGTGATAATTAGCTGTTCCTAAAAATTTGGAACAGCTTTTTTTGTGATATTTTTTTAAAATTACATTAAAAATTTATTAAAATTGTTAATTACAATATTATGTATGGTATAATAAATAATACAAAATATAATGGGGCATATATATGTTCCTGATTTGTTACAAAGGTAAAGTGTATATAAGACTTTCAATATAATGGGAGAGATATTTATTATGTTATGTTCAAGATGTCATAAGAATCTTGCTGTAGTATTTATTACAAAAATTGAAGGCAATAAACAAAAAAATGAAGGTTTATGCTTAACATGTGCTAAGGAGCTTGGTATAAAGCCTTTAGAGCAAATTATGGGGCAAATGGGTATTAATGAAGAACAGCTGGATAGTCTGAATGAACAGATGACAGAGCTATTATCATCTGAACAATTAGAAGATGGTGAGGGAAACAGCAGTAATCCTTTTGCTTTTATTAATAAACTATTTGAGCATGGTGATAATGCTCATAACAGAAGTTCCGAACCGAAAGGCGAAAAAAATGCCCGTACGCAAACAGTAGATAAAAAAATGAATAAGAAAAAAAGAATTATTGATAATTATGGTGTAAATCTGATTGAAAAAGCAAAAAACGGACTTATTGACAGAGTGGTTGGAAGAGAACGTGAAATTGATAGGGTCATTCAGGTGCTTAACAGGAGGACAAAAAACAATCCTGTGCTTTTAGGTGAGCCAGGTGTAGGAAAAACTGCCATTGCAGAAGGTCTTGCCCTCAGAGTAGTGGAAAAAAGGGTTCCGGCCAAATTGTATAACTGCGAAATATATTTGCTGGATTTTACCTCCATAGTTGCAGGAACACAATTCAGAGGTCAATTTGAAGCACGCCTGAAGAATATCATTGAAGAAGTAAAGCAGCTGGGAAATATTATATTGGTCATTGATGAACTTCATAATATTGTAGGTGCAGGTGAAGCGGAGGGTGCAATGAGTGCGGCAAATATTCTCAAGCCGGCACTGGCTAAGGGTGAGATACAGGTTATTGGCGCAACAACCCTTACGGAATACAGGAAACATATAGAAAAGGATTCTGCCCTTGAGAGAAGGTTTCAGCCTGTATTAATTGATGAACCTACCATAGAAGAGTCTATTGAGATTCTTAAAGGAATTAAAGGTTATTATGAAAATTATCATAAAGTAAAAATCAGCGATGAGGTTATCAAGGCTGCTGTGGTGATGTCGGAACGATATATTACCGACAGATTTTTGCCGGATAAAGCTATTGATGTGATTGATGAAGCCGGTTCGAGAGCAAATTTAAAGAATACAGGATTAGTGGAGCTTGAAGCCTTAAAACAGGAGTTGAAAACTGTCCAGGAGCAAAAAGAAAATGCTGTTTCTGCCGATTCCATCGAAGATTATCAAAAGGCAGCAGATTTAAAAGTAAGAGAATGTAAATTGCTTTCGAGAATCAATGAGATTGAGAAAAGTTCATTGGATGTACATCTAACTGTTGATGATATTGCATATGTTATTGAGTCATGGACCAAAATACCTGTACAGAGAATTACCGAAACGGAAACAGAGAAATTAATGAACCTCGAAAACAGACTGCATAAAAGAATAATAGGACAGGAGGAGGCTGTATCTGCTGTTGCAAGAGCGATTAGAAGAAACAGGTCCGGATTGAGAAGGCAGAAAAGGCCTGTATCATTTATTTTTGTAGGTCCTACGGGAGTAGGTAAGACCGAGCTGGTAAAGGCTCTTGCAAGAGAACTGTTTGACAGTGAGGAAGCATTAATCCGGCTTGATATGTCCGAATATATGGAAAAACATTCTGTATCCAAGATAATAGGTTCCCCTCCGGGGTATGTAGGTTATGATGAAGCAGGACAGCTGACCGAAAAAGTAAGAAGGAAGCCATATTCCATTATTCTTCTTGATGAGATAGAAAAAGCTCATCCGGATGTCTTTAATCTATTGCTGCAAATATTGGACGATGGGCGTTTAACCGACAGTCATGGAAAAGTTGTAAACTTTGAAAATACTATAATTATTATGACATCCAATGCCGGCTCGGAGATGAAATCCGGAGTTTATGGGTTTATAAACAGTGATGACACGATTCATGCAAAAACCAAAAATGTGCTGCAGGATATTTTCAGACCTGAATTTTTAAATCGATTGGATGAAATAATAACATTTAGGAAGCTGACAAAAGAAGAATTAAATCAGATTACCAAACTCATGCTTGATGATTTGGCGAAGGATTTAATTGAAAAAGGGATTCAGTTCACCATAACGGAGAATGCGATTGCATATCTTGCAGAAAAAGGATACGATGAAAAATATGGTGCAAGACCGTTGAGAAGAACAATACAAAGATATATTGAAAACCCTCTGTCGGATATGATTATTAAGGGAGAATGCAAAGAAGGCAATATGGTTGTTGCAGATATGGATCAACAGGATATCAAATTTGAAATAAAATAGGTGTATTATGTAGATATGTGTACTTAAACGGACTATAATTGAGAATTCGGGGAATATTTTAAATTGAATATTATTATAATAGTGTTGACTTTATAGTCCGTTTAGGGTATACTATTTCTCGCTGACGCATTTTGAGGCACTTTGTTTTGGAGGACAACATACGGAAACGGATTTCCGGATTAGCGAAAAAAGTGTTGACAAAGTGAAGAAAAGTTGCTATAATCTTAAAATGTCAGTCAAGATTAGGTTTTGATTGGCGGGTGTAGTTCAATGGTAGAATCTCAGCCTTCCAAGCTGATCGCGTGGGTTCGATTCCCATCACCCGCTCCATGTGCGCCTGTAGCTCAGTTGGATAGAGCAACTGCCTTCTAAGCAGTGGGCCAGGAGTTCGAGTCTCTTCAGGCGCGCCATATAGTTTAATATTATGGTGGGTATAGCTCAGCTGGTTAGAGCGCTAGATTGTGGCTCTAGAGGCCATCGGTTCGAATCCGATTATCCACCCCATTTACACTATATTGGGATGTAGCCAAGTCGGTAAGGCACCAGACTTTGACTCTGGCATTCGTAGGTTCGAGTCCTGCCATCCCAGCCATGTGGTCCATTAGCTCAGTTGGCAGAGCACTTGACTTTTAATCAAGGTGTCCCGCGTTCGAGTCGCGGATGGATCACCAAATTTTTAAAGAAATAAGAAATAAAAGAAGAAATAAGAAAATACATTTTGTATTCTTATTTCTTTTTTTATGTTTTTAAGTAATGGTATCCTAACCTGTCAATCGGTTTCAAAGACGCAACGTGATGTTTTCAAAGCTTTGGAGATTCCTGTTTCGGATTCTTTGTATAGGATTATTTTGCGGGAATTTAGGATCAGCAATAGTTTGGAATAAATATCTGGTAAAGCGGTAGGGTCAGTAAAAACAAATGTTTCTTGATGATATACTATAATGGGAAAAAATGAGATTGTGTTAATCAATTGCAGGTGCCTGGGTATCTTCAAATAAGAAAGTCTTTATCAATTTCGCATCATATATTTGTAGAATGAAATTTACTTTTTAAATATGTTTTTTAGGATATTTGTCAACGCCGGAATATTTTTGACCGAATCGCCGGTTGAAAATTGACCCAAATCGACGGTCATTAATCATCGGATTTTTGATAGCTGAGCTCCTTTTGTACCGCATTATCCAATATTGG